>Ga0302316_10002637_pt1 | contig 12825 bp, 10 predicted proteins | sample III_Palsa_N3_2_FD_200456 | JGI IMG/M metagenome (GOLD analysis project Ga0302316, IMG submission 200456) | Peat permafrost microbial communities from Stordalen Mire near Abisko, Sweden - III_Palsa_N3_2 | ecosystem: Environmental > Terrestrial > Soil > Palsa > Peat permafrost | place: Sweden...
TTCTCGCTCAGCTACGCTTTCGCGCAATTGCCGACCGGCGGGCTGGTCGACAAGGTCGGGCCGCGCAAGCTGCTCGGCATCGGCCTCGCCATCTGGTCGGTCGCCCAGGGCTTCGCCGGTTTCGTCAGCGGCTACACCCAGTTCTTCTATGCCCGCATCATCCTGGGCATTGGCGAGGCGCCGCAATTCCCGACCGGCGCCCGCGTTGTGTCCAACTGGTTCAACGTGCGCGACCGCGGCTTGCCGACCGGCATCTTCAATTCCGCCTCCACGCTCGGGCCCGCCATCGCCCCGCCTTTGCTGACCTGGCTGATGCTGACCTGGGGCTGGCGCGCCATGTTCATCGCGATGGGCATTCTGGGCGTGATGGCCGCGATCATCTGGTACGCCACATACCGCGATCCGGGCGAGACCGACATCACGGCGGCCGATCATGCCGCGATCCGTGAGGGCGAGCCGTCGCAGACCGCCGGGGTGAGCTTCGCCCAGTGGCTGCGCCTGTTCCGCTTCCGCACGACCTGGGGCATGGTGCTGGGCTTCTTCGGCACGGTCTATCTGATCTGGCTCTATCTGACTTGGCTGCCCGGCTATCTCGAGATCGAGCGGCATATGAGCGTGATGAAGACCGGCTTCTATTCGTCGGTGCCCTACATCTTCGGCTTCATCGGCTCGATCGTCGGCGGCGCCGTCTCGGACAAGCTCGCCGCGCGCGGCTTTACCCCGATGATGAGCCGCAAGATCCCGATCATCTGCGGGCTGTTCGGCATGGCGATCTTCACCATCCCGGCCGCCTTCACCGACAGCTGGCAGCTGGCGCTGACCTTCATCTGCCTGGCGGTGTTCTGCGGCAACGTCTCCAGCGCCTGCAGCTGGGCCCTGGTCACGGCGGCCGCGCCGCCGACCTATGTCGCCTCGATCGGCTCGATCCAGAACTTCGGCGGCTATCTGGGCGGCACGCTGGCACCGGCGTTGACCGGCATCATCGTGATGCGGACCGGCTCGTTCATCCCCGCCCTGATCCTGGGGGCCGCCATCGCGGCGACCTCGGCGCTGATCTACACCTTCGTGGTCCGACGCCCGATCTCGGGCGCCGATCTGGACGCCATCATCGGATGAACTGGTCGACATAGTCGCCCAGGCCGACGGCACGATAGTGCCGTCGGCACATCTCGATCTTGGTGAAGACGTCCTCGTATCCGGTCATCTGGCCGGCCTCGTCCAGATAGATCATGGCGCCGGAGATGGTGAAGAAGGTGATCATCTCCGGCACGCCCTCGTCGACCACCAGCGTGTGGATCTCGCCCGGCGGCTCATAGACGAAGCTGCCTTCGGTCGCGACCCAATCATGCTCCAGATAGCGCCAGCTGCCTTTGATGACATAGCCGGTGACGATCATCGGATGGCGGTGGCGGCTGAGCACGCCCGACTTGCGCACGCGCAGCAGGTTGGACCAGCCGCCGCTGACCGTGTTGAGCAGCAGCGGGCGGAACCACACATTATCGGCCTGCGGGACCCAGACCCGCACGTCCTCGGGGAGCGCCTGGACCGCGATCTCGGGCTGGATGCCCTCGGCCTGCACGAATTTATTCATCGGGTCCTCCTCAAGCGATGGCATAGCCGCCATCGACCGGCAGCACCGCGCCGGTGATGAAGGCGGCGGCGTCGGAACAGAGAAACACCGCGGCACCGCCGATATCCTCGGGCTTGCCCCAGCGGCCCAGCGGCGTGCGCTGGACGATCGCGGCGCTGCGCTTCGGATCTTCCCGCAGCGGCCCGGTCAGCGCCGTCTCGATCCAGCCGGGGGCGATGGCATTGACCCGAATCCCGTCCGGCGCCCAGGCGATCGCCAGGCTCTTGGTCAATTGCGCGATGCCGCCCTTGCTGGCGCTATAGGCCGGCGCCGCACCGCTGCCGAAGAAGCTGAGCATCGAGGCGATATTGACGATCGCGCCACCCCGCTTTGCCAGCAAGGGCCGGCAGGCCGTGGCCAGCCGCATGGCGCCGGTCAGGTTGACTTCGACCACGCGCTGAAAGATCTCGACCTCGAACTCGCCGCCGGCGCGCACGATCATGCCGGCGCCGTTGACCAGGATATCGAGCCGGTCCAGCCCCGCGACGAGAGATCCCACCGCGTCGGCGTCCGCGACATCGAGCGGCTTGAGGTCGATGCCGGTGAAATCCGTGCTGACCCCGGCCGCCGCGATCTCCGCCTCGCCCAGCCCGGTCGCCAGCACCCGGGCGCCGGCATCGCGCAGCGCCTGTGCGATCGCCCCGCCGATGCCGCCGGTGCCGCCCGTGACCAGGGCGCTCAATCCATCCAGCCGCATGCCACCTCCCCTTTTGCCTAGGTCGATTATTTCGGTCAGGGTGTCCCGCGCTGCAGACGGTTGTCAACGACCGGTCGGGCCCAATAGTCTGATGAAAAGCAGGTGCGGGAGGATCGAGCATGATCGCAGTGGATTGGGGAACGTCGAGCTTTCGGGCCTATCGGCTCGACGGCCACGGCACGATCCTCGATACCCACGCCTCATCCCGCGGCATCATGACCGTGACCGACGGCCGCTTCGCCGCGGTGCTGCGCGAGGAGATCGGGCCGTGGCTCGATGTCGAGCGCCGCCTGCTGCTGTCGGGCATGATCGGCAGCCGGCAGGGCTGGCGCGAGGCGCCCTATGTCGCCTGCCCGGCCGGCGGCGCCGAGATCCGCCAGGCGCTGATTCCCTTGGAATTCGATTGGCCCGGCAAGGCCTGGCTCGCCCCGGGCCTCAGCTGCCGCTCGGACGGCGTGCCCGACGTCATGCGCGGCGAGGAAGTGCAGATCCTGGGCGCGCTCGGCCAACTGGACGGTGGCAGTGGGCTGGTCTGCCTGCCGGGCACCCATTCGAAATGGGCGCGGGTCGAGCACGGCCGGATCGTCGGGTTCGAAACCCACATGACCGGCGAGAGCTTCACGGTGCTGCGCCAGCATTCGATCCTGGGGCGACTGATGCCCCCCGCAGGCCAGGAGCAGGACCCGGACGATCGCGCCTTCGCCCTGGGCCTCGCCCGGGCCAGGACCGGCGGCGGGCTGCTGCACCATCTGTTCGGCGCGCGCAGCCTGGGGCTGATGGGTGATCTGCCGGTCGCCGGCCTGCCGGCCTATTTGTCCGGCCTGCTGATCGGTCATGAGCTGGCCGCGACGGCGGCGATCCCCGGCCCGGTCCATTTGATCGGCAGCGAAGCGCTGACCGAGCGCTATAGTAAGGCGCTGACGCTCTCGGGCCGCCAGCCGAAACCGATGGCCCCGGACCGCGCGGCGGCCGGCCTCCATTTCCTGTCCCAGGGACTGTAACGCGATGATCGACCTCAAGACCGCCCTCGCCCGCTGCCCGCTGGTCGCCATCCTGCGCGGCGTCAAGCCGGACGAGGTGGCGCCGATCGCCGCCGCCCTGATCGATGCCGGCTTCGCGATCATCGAGGTGCCGCTCAATTCGCCCGATCCCTTCACCAGCATCGCGCGCCTGGCCCATCAGTTCGGCGATCTGGCCCTGATCGGCGCCGGCACGGTGCTGACGCCGACGCAAGTGAACGACGTCAACGCGGCCGGCGGCCGGCTGATCGTCATGCCCCACGCCGATACCGAGGTGATCAGGGCCGCGAAGGCCGCCCGCATGGTCGCATTGCCCGGCTTCGCGACCCCGACCGAGGCGTTCGCGGCCGTCCATGCCGGCGCCGACGGGCTGAAGCTGTTCCCGGCCGAGGCCGGCTCGCCGGCGATCCTGAAGGCGATGAAGGCGGTGCTGCCGCCCGATATGCCGATCCTGCCCGTAGGCGGCATCACGCCAGAGCGGATGGACGCCTATTTCCAGGTCGGCGCCGCCGGCTTCGGCCTCGGCTCCGCGCTGTACAAGCCAGGCGACACGGCTGAGGAGGTCGCTGTCGCCGCGCGAAAATTCATCGCAGCGCTGCCGGCACGGCAATAGGATCGCAAACCTCCGTCATTCCCGCACAGGCGCTAGGGGATGACGGATAGAACTACCGCCGAAACCCGTACCGCGCGCCATAGGCGACCTCGTTCGGCACGATGGTCTGGCCGATCGGGAACAGCGCGATCGGGATCAGCTTCAGATGGACCCAGGCGAAGGGCAGCCCGATGATGGTCACGGCCAAGGCGAGCGCCATGGCGAGATGGCCGAGCGCCAGCCACCAGCCGACGAAGACGAACCAGAGGATATTGCCGAGCAGGCCGAGCGGCCCCGTGCCCAGATCCTCGCGGCCGGACAGCGCGTCACGCGACACCGCGGTCTGGCCGAACGGCAGCAGGGTATAGAAGCCGATATTGATCGCGGCCCGGGCCCAGGGCAGTCCGACGATCGAGAGCGCGCACAGCACGCCGACGATGATCCAGGCGACGCCACCCAGCAGGCCGCCACCCAGCACGAGCCACAGAAGATTCAGAATCAGACTCATCACGACCATCCTTGTCCGAGAAGCGGCAAGCGGTCGCGGGAACGCCTTGCGCAAGTGATTGTAATATTTGCGCGCTATCATCCCGATGCAATGCCCTCGCTGGAGAAATCGACGCGATGATGGACATCATCGAAGCGACCGAGGCTTACGAGACCTGGGCATTTGCCGAAATCCCGAAGAACCGCGCCGATCTGGCCCGCAAGCATGCGGCGATGGCGGCCGGCGCTTTCCCGTTCCTGCGGGCGACCTATTACCGGTGGGTCCAGCTCTGGCCGAAACTGTGCGAAGAGTGCAACGACGCGCCGCGCGTGCTGGCGGTCGGCGACCTGCATGTCGAGAATTTCGGCACCTGGCGCGATATCGAGGGACGCCTGGTCTGGGGCGTCAATGATTTCGACGAGGCCCATACCGCGCCCTATACGCTGGACCTGGTGCGGCTCGCCGCCTCGGCGCTGCTCGCGTTCGAGGCCAACCAGACCGAGTTGGCGCGCGACCGGATCACCGACACGATCCTGGCCGGCTATGTGAAGCATCTGGAAGGCGACGCGCGGCCGTTCGTGCTGGAAGAGCCCAATCGCTGGCTGCGCAAGCTGGCGTTCGGCGAGTTCCGCGATCCCGAGCCGTTCTGGGCCAAGCTCAACACCCTGCCCGGCGCCGACGACACGATTCCCCACAAGCTGCGCCGGCTGCTGGAAAAGCGCTTCCCGCAGCCGGACCTGTCGCTGCGCTTCGTCCATCGCACCGCCGGCCTGGGCAGCCTGGGCCGGCCGCGCTTCGTGGCGCTCGCCTCCTGGCATGGCTCGACCGTCGCGCGCGAAGCCAAGGCGCTGCTGCCGTCGGCCTGGGTCTGGGCGCGCGACAAGGCCCGCAAGAAGATCCGCTACAACGACATCCTGGCCCGTGCCATCCGCTGCCCGGACCCCTATGCCGGTGCGGTCGATGGCTGGATCATCCGCCGGCTGGCGCCCGAGAGCATCGGCATCGACCTGACCGCGCTACCGAAGAAAAAACTCGAAGACCGGCTGCTGATGGCGATGGGGGCGGAGACCGCGAACATCCATCTGGGCACCGAGGGCGCCGCCGATGCGATCCGCAAGGACCTGAACGGCCGGCGCCGCGCCTGGCTGGAACGCGCCGCCGAGACCATGGCCGACAAGCTGCGCGAGGATCAGGCGGTCTGGCGCGCGAGCCAGACCCCAGACCAGCCCCAAGACTAGTTACGGGTCGCGCGCAGCCCGTCGATGAATTTCGCGACGGGCTCGCTCCACAGCAAAGGCTGATCGGCGAGCGCATGGACCGAGCCGCCGATCATCGGCAGTTCGACCAGCCGCGCCGGGGCGGACCCCGCACGGTTGAAGGTCGCCGCCATGCGCCTCGCCTCGGTCGCCTCGCCGGTGGCATAGAGCCAGAGTTCCGGCCGATGGGCCGCGCGGCCGTAGCGCTGCAGCAGGCCGGCCAGCACCGGATCCGTCACCGGCAGCACGGGTTTGACCGGTTTCGGCTTGGCCGGGTCGAGCTTCAGCGGGGCCGAGGCGCCGCTGAGCAGATCGACCTCGTCGTCGCCGGCCGCCAGGACATCCGCGGCGGGCGAAGCCGGCATGTCCGGCGTCAGTTGCCCGTTGAAATTGATCGCGGCCATGACGCCGGTCGGCTGGCGCGCGGACAGCGCGATGGCGGCGAAACCGCCGGTCCCGTCGCCGCCAAGCAGGATGCGCCCGGCATTGACGAAGCTTTGACCGCGCAGATAGCCGTAAGCGGCATCGAGATCGTCGGCCGCCGCTTCGATGCCCTGGGTCGGCGAATATTTGTCGGTGTCGCCGGCCATCAGCGCGCGCGGCACGACGACCAGCGCGGCATAGCCGTGACCGGCGAACCAACGCGCGGCCGGCTTCATCGGGTCGGCCATCCGCCGCGCCGCGGCCGCATCGGCCGGGCCATCGGGCGCCAGGATGATCAAGGGGAACGGACCCGCCCCGTCCGGCCGATAGAGCGTCGCCGACAACAGGCCGGCGGCACCCGGTACCAACCAATGCTGCTGACGATAGGGCGTGGATTCGCTATCGATCGGGCCCGCGATCTGGGGCGCCTCTGCCACGGCGGCCATCGGGAAATAGCGCGGCGGCAATTTCGCCGTGGGCGCGTCGCAGCCCGCCACCAGGAAAACGGCAAGCAAACCGGAGAGAATTCTAAAATTCATGCGCCCGCAGGCCTCGATCAAAGGGGCTACCCGCAGCGAAAAGCCTTGCGGATAGCGCTGGTACCGCAAGGATGGTGCTCCCGTGACCAAGAGTCCATCCCGCGCCGCGCATGCTGTTCAATTCGCTTCCCTACATTCTGGGCTTCCTGCCGCTGACGCTCGCCGGTTGGTTTGCGCTCGCGCGACTCAACCCCCGCGCGGGGCGGCTGTGGCTGGCCGGCGCCTCGCTGTGCTTTTACGGCTGGTGGGACTGGCATTATCTGGCGCTGCTGCTGGGCTCGATCGTCTTCAACTATGCCGCCGCGCGGGCGATCGCCTGTGCCGTGTCCCTGCACCGCCGGCACGCGCTGCTCGCCGGCGCGATCGCGGTCGATCTGGCGTTGCTCGGCTGGTTCAAATATGCCGATTTCTTCCGGGAGAGCCTGGCGGCGCTGGCCGGCACCCATTGGGCGCCGCTCGGCGTGGCCCTGCCGCTCGGCATCTCGTTCTTCAGCTTCACCCAGATCGCCTTCCTGGTCGATACCAGCGCCGGCAAGGTGCGCCGGACCGACCCGCTCGACTATCTGCTGTTCGTAACCTTCTTTCCGCATCTGCTGGCCGGGCCGGTGCTGCACCATGCCGAGATGATGCCGCAGTTCGCCGATCCGCGGACGGCACGCCCTCGGGCGGAGATGATCTCGACCGGTCTGACCCTGTTCCTGGTCGGCCTGGTGAAGAAGGTCGTGCTGGCCGACGGCATCGCCCCGGTCGCAAGCCTGGTGTTCGACGCGACCGCCGCCGGCGGCCAGCCCGGTATGGCCGAGGCCTGGGCCGCCGCCCTCGCCTACAGCTTCGAGCTCTATTTCGACTTCTCCGGCTATACCGACATGGCGCTGGGGGCGGCACGCCTGTTCGGCATCGTGCTGCCGGTCAATTTCGCGTCGCCCTATCAGGCGGCGAGCCCGATCGAGTTCTGGCGGCGCTGGCACATGACACTGTCGCGCTTCCTGCGCGACTATCTGTACTTTCCCCTGGGCGGCAACCGCCTGGGCGCCGCGCGGCGCTATCTGAACCTGTTCTTGACCATGCTGCTGGGCGGGCTGTGGCACGGCGCCGCCTGGACCTTCGTCGCCTGGGGCGCGTTCCACGGGCTGCTGCTGATGGCGAACCATGGCTGGCGGGCGCTGGCCGAACGGGGCGGCTTCGCTGCCCTGACCCGAACACCACCGGCGCGCCTGCTCGGCTGGGCCTTGACCTTCTGCGCCGTGGTGCTCGGCTGGGTGCTGTTCCGCGCCGACGGGTTCGAGACCGCCGCCCGGATGTTCGCATCCATGGCCGGCCATGACGGCAGCTTCGCGGCGTTTCTGCCCGGTGCCGACGTCTGGGTCGAACTGGCGGGCCTGGGCGCCATCGCCTTCCTGCTGCCGAACAGCCAGAGCCTGGTGCTGGGCGGTCCCGAGGCCCGCCGCTGGCCGGCCTGGCGCCCCTCGCCAGCCTGGGCGCTGCTGCTGGCGCTGGGCTTCGTGCTGGCCCTGGGCCAGATGTCCGAGGTCAGCCCGTTCCTCTACTACCGCTTTTAAAAATAGCACCCGGGCCGATTGACGGGAAACGCCCGGAAGCGCACAATCGACGGTAGGTTAAACCTGCCTGAGGGGGCCAAAATGGCTGCCGTCACGTCGCTCAATTTCAATGTGTATGAACAATACACATCGAATACCGATGCCACCGGCACCAGTAGCCAGTCCGGGGCGTTACAGGCCGGCGTGACCGTCGGCACCGACGACGATTCGAAATATGGCTCCGCCATCATTCTCGACGTCAGGCAGGCCCCCGCCTCCCAAAAGCTCGCAGCCGGCCTCAAGGCGGTCAATACATTGACCCAGGTCGCGAATTACGCGCGGACCCAGGCGCCGAAAGATGCCGCCGCCGGTCGGCTGGCCCAGGCGATCGAGTCCTTGCGCGCGATCAACCTAGTCGGCGGCGGCATCCGCGCCGTGCAGGAGGTCGTGCGCATCGCCCAGGAGATCGCCGGCGCGGTGCGCGATCTGGCCGCGGCCGAACAGGCGATCGCGGCCGACGGCGGCGCGTCCGGCGGCGCCGACGGTGCCAGCGCCGGCGCCGCCGCGGCGGCCGCGGTCAGCGCCGCCCTCAGCGGATCGGGCACAGCGACACCGAGCAGCGAATCTTCGGCCTCGGCGACAGCCGACCCGACCGCCGATCCCAGCGGCACCGCCGCGTCGACCGGGATCGAGGCCGGCTATTCCGGCACGGCCGGCGCCGGGGTGACCGGACTGATCGCCGGCGCCGCCGACCTCGGCAGCGGTCCCGGCGCCCGTCAGAAGGCCGCGTCCGATCTGGCCCAGGCGGTGGTCGCCCAGTTGCAGGCGACCGGCCTGCCGGTCGATGGCGCGAACCTGGTGGGCGCGCTGCAGGACCTGATCACCAATCCCGTGCTGGGCGCCCAGGAATTGCAGACGAGCGCGCGGCAGGCGGGGCTGACCGTCACGGTCGCGACTTCGCTCGACGTCGAGAACACGCTGACCGATCCACGCGATGCGGCCAGTTCGGGCATCGCGGCTGGGGCCGCGGCGACGGCGATCGACGATCCCTATGACGAATTGGTCAGCGACGCGCTCGCGGCCCTGGGCGCGGTCGGCAAAGGCTTGCGGCGGGCCCTGCCGCCGCTGCTGAACTCGCCCGACAAAAAGATCGCGCGCGACGCCCGCAGGGCCCAGGCCCAATTCGCCCAGGCGGTCGCCGACACGCTCAAATCAGCCGCCGACTATTACAGCGCCAAATCCGAGGTCGAGGCCGAAGGCGGCAGCGACGGCACGCCCAGCCCCACGACCCAGGCGGAGATCGACGCGGCCGACGCCGCCGTCAACGGCCCGAGCGCCGGCAACGACCAGGGCGGCACGGTCGATGCCGCAGCCGGCGCCGGCAGCGACGACACGTCGCTCGGCAGTGCCGCTGCGGTCGGCGATGATGGGACCCCGTCGATCGCGCCCGGCTCCGTCGCCGGCACCTCGATCGGCGTTCATGTCAGCGTGAGTATCGAGGTGTAGGCGACGCGCGCCGAAACCTGCTATCCCGGCTTGAGTTTCCTCCGTCGGGGCTCGCGCTTGCATCGTCGTTACGCCCTCCTGCTGATTCTGTTCTCAGCAATCCTGGCCGCCGCGCTCGCCGTCTATGGCCGCTCGTTCGAGCCGTTGTCGGGCGACCTGACGCGGATCGGCTGGCGCAGCGAGAACGACTTCGGCTGGACCGCGCCAAAGGAACATTTCGACCCGCTCGCGGCCGAACTGGGCCGGCTCGACGCCCATTATGACGTGGTCGCGATCGGCGACAGCTTCACCGGCGAATCGCCCTGGCATCCGGGCACGACCTGGCCGCATTACCTGGCACACGACACCGGGCTGAAAGTGGCGATCTTCGACAGCGACGACGACATGGTCGGCCAGTTGCTGGCGAGCGATGGCTTCAAGGCAAACCCGCCGACGGTGGTCATCTACGAGATCGTCGAGCGCAACCTGATCCCGGATCACCGCAGCGCCGCCGGCGATGCCTGCCCCGCGACGCCCGATCCCAAAGTCTCGCTGACGCCCGGACCGGCAACGGCGCGGCCCGTCCCGGTCGTGCGCGACACCGCGCGGGCCTGGACCGACTGGCCGGCCGCCTATGCCGCGGCCTATCTGACCCAGAACCTCCGGCGCTGGCTCATGGGCCATGAGACGACCAATTCGGTGGAACTGGACCTGACGCGCGGCGGCCTGTTCTCCAGCCGGGCCGACCGCGAGCTGCTGGTCTATGGCGAGGATTTCAACAAGCTCGGCTGGACCGAGACGGACTGGCACGGTGCCGCCTGCAACCTGCTGCGCCTGCAGGCGCGGGTCGAGGCCAACGGCAAGACCCTGTTCCTGGCGATGGTGGCGCCGGACAAGCTGACGACCTATGGGCCGTACCTCGCAGCCCAGAAGTTCAGCCACATCTCGCACCTGGATCTGCTGGCCGATTATCCGGCGCTGAACCTGGTGCGGTTCGACCGGGGTTTCGACCCGACAGCGCATGTCGATCTTTATCTGCCGAACGACACCCATTGGTCGACGGCAGGGCACCGGCTGGCCGCCCTGTTGGTGGAACGGCTGCTGGCTGCAAAGGGCGCGTTGCCGCGGAGCCCGGGTCGAAACTAACGATCCTTTCACCGCAGCTATACCCGGACTGTCGATGGCGATTTTGCGCCCGTCCACCCCGTCGCCAGATTCTTGCACTCTGGACAATTAGTTGAAAAATAATATTGTCTTCCCGTATTGCGGGTCGCTACTATAGGCTGAATTTTTCCGACAGCCGAACCGCCTTCAATTGGTGCGGCCGTATAAATCACGCCGAGAGCCGACCTCGAAATTCGCTCGTTCCGGGTCTGGCAGACCTGAAGCATAAGCGGCACGGAGCGCCAAAATGATAAAGAACGGGGCGGAAGAGACATGACGTTCGATCCGAAATATATATCCCGGCGCACCCTGCTGCGCTCCATGACGGCACTCGCCGGCACCGCCGCGCTGATGCCGTGGGCCGTTCGCCGCGCCCGCGCCGCCGTGCCTGACCTGCCGCCGAACTTCGGCCGCGGCCGCACGGTCGCCATCATCGGCGCCGGCGTCGCCGGACTCACGGCCGGCTGGAAACTGGCCAATGCCGGTTTCGCCGTCACCATCTATGAAGCAGACAGCCGCTATGGCGGCCGCAGCCTGACCCCGCGTCCCGTGCGCAAGAAATATCGGGAATGGTGGTTCGACCGGTACAACCCGCGCCGTCTGTTCCCGCAGATGTACGTCTCCGAATATCACGAGACCGGCGACACCCCGGTCCCGCAAACCCAGGTCTGCGAATTCGACGATCCGGACTGGCACCCGGGCAAGGGCGATCCGACCGACCTGTGGCTCAACGCCGGCCCGGGACGGATCCCCAGCGACCACGTGTCCCTGATCGATCTCTGCATGGAGATCGGCGTCGCGCTGGAGCCCTATATTTTCCAGTCCAACTACAATCTGCTGCAAAGCGAGACATTCCGTGACGGCAAACCGATCGCCTATAATCAGGTCAACTACAGCTTGAAAGGCCAGGTCGCCGAGTTGCTGGCACAGCAGGTTCTGACCGAACCGGACTCGGACCACCGCAAGAAAATGCTGAACATGCTGCAGCAGTTCGGCGATCTCGGCACCGACGGAAAATACACGTTCAACGGATCGTCCCGCGTCGGCTATGTGAATGGCGACTTCCCGGGTGGCTGGCGCACGCCGGGCACGCTCAACAAGACCGTGCCGCTCGACGAGACGCTCGATTCCGGCTTTGTCGGCGAGGGCAACCCGGAGCTCAGCCCCGGGTCCTACCTGTTCAATGCCGATAATGTCGACTGGCAAAATTCGCTGATGCAGCCGATCGGCGGCATGGACCGGGTCTGGCAGCGTCTGCTGGTGCAAAAGGTGCCGGCGTCTTCCGTTCGCCTGCGCGCCAACGATCCTCGCGCGGCCTCGCTCGGACACGGCAAAATCCGCTATCTCGGCGACCTGGTCCTGCTGAATCACCAGGTCATAGGCATCTACGACGATCCCGACAAAGACAAGATCCACGTCGATCTGGCATACAAGGATCCGACGACCGGCAAGGTGGCGAAATACCGCGACACCGCCGATTTCTGCTTTTCCAGCATGGCGCCGAACCTGCTGGCGACGCTGCCCTCCAGCCTCGATGCCGAGTTCAAGTCGTGGCTCGCCCAGGTCGAACAGACTCCGGCCATCAAGGTCGGCTGGCAGACGAAGTCCCGCTTCTGGCAGACCGAGAATCACATCTACGGCGGCATCAGCTGGACCACCGATATCATCGGCCAAATCTGGTATCCGTCCGAGGATTTCAATGCCCATACCGGGGTGTTGACCGGCGCCTACAACCGCGGCCCGCTCGCGGTGGAATTCGGCAAGCTCGACCAGGCGCAGCGTCTGGCCACGGCGCTGAAGGGCGGCGAGAAGCTGCATCCGGGCTTCGCGAAAAAGGTGTATGCCGACAAAGGGCTCACCATCGCCTGGCAGTACATGCCGTTTCAGGTTGGCGGCTGGGCCAGCGATACGGCCAGCACCCAGCCGGAGGTCTACCAGCACATCACCGACCTTCCGCGCGGACGGCTGTATCTGGCCGGCGATGCGTGGAGCTAC
>Ga0302316_10002640_pt1 | contig 12810 bp, 10 predicted proteins | sample III_Palsa_N3_2_FD_200456 | JGI IMG/M metagenome (GOLD analysis project Ga0302316, IMG submission 200456) | Peat permafrost microbial communities from Stordalen Mire near Abisko, Sweden - III_Palsa_N3_2 | ecosystem: Environmental > Terrestrial > Soil > Palsa > Peat permafrost | place: Sweden...
TGCTTGATGTGCATCCGCCGGAACACACGCCGCACTCCTGGCGGGATTTTCTGATTCATATTGCGACGATCGTTGTGGGACTGGTGATTGCTGTCGGAATAGAGCAGACGGTGGAGTGGATTCATCATCGTGTGGAGATTGCTGCTGCGCGCCGTGAGCTTGCGTTGGAAGAGAAGAAGAACGTCAAGATCTTTCACGATGATGCGGGCTATCTGGATTCCACGCAGCAGCAGGTGCGTGAATATATTGTCATTCTTCAACATTCGCTTGCAACGAAGACGCCGCCGACGCGTGGATTGAATATCGATCCGCAACTGGATGATTTTGTGGATACCGCTTTCAAGGCGGCGGACCGGAGTGGGACGCTTGCGTTGATGCCGCAGGATGAGGTGGCTCCTATATCCGACCGCTATCTGAATTTCACGCAGATGGAAGGCCGCATCAACGATATGTTTTTCAAGCTGGATCGGGCGCAGGCTATATTCCTTGCCGATCCTGATCCCTCGCACCTGACTGTGGTGCAGGAGCAACATCTGTATAGCGAACTCACTGAAGTTCTTGGCGATCTCAACTCGCTTCATGCGACGATCCAGGGATTTGCTTTGTATTTTCCTGACTATAAATAGCAACCGGAGTCTTGTAATGCTTGAGGTTCATCCACCCCACGAAGCAGCGCATAGCTGGAAAGACTTCTTCATCCATATTGCGACGATCGTTGTTGGGCTGCTGATCGCGGTCGGCCTGGAGCAGACGGTGGAGTGGTTTCATCACCGCCACCAGATGCACGTGGCTCGCGAACATATTCACGATGAGGTGCTGGTCAACCAGCGGATCGTGCTGCAGAACGAACGCGGGACTGAGCGAATTATTGCGAACCTTGAGCATAGTCTTGCTGTTGTTCAAAGCCTCCAAGGCAAGAAGCCTGCGCCGGCGGAGACACCGGATTTTAGTTTCGGGTTGCAGGGCTTCTACGACGCGGCCTATACGAATGCCCGAGACAACGGCACGCTCAGCCTAATGCCTTACGGAGAAGCGGCGATGTACTCGGATGCTTACATGGGCAGTGCTTTCGCCCAGCAAAGCGGGCTGGCGCTTTGGAACCAGTTGCATGAGGCCAAGGCTGCGTTGCACGGCAAGAGTCTCAGCCAGCTTGATGCGGATGAGATTCTGCCGGTGGTTTCCGCTATCTCAGAGGCGCGCGAAAAGGCGGAGCTTGCCCAAGAGACGTTCAAGGTGCAGCAGGAGGAGTGGGAGGCGGTGCTGAGTGGCCACTTCCGCAACGACATCGTTGGGAAAGGGAAGTAGCGGCGAACCGACATTCGAGTGACGTGATTCAAGCTGGTGGTGGGTGTCGTTCACGCTATGCTGGAAGCAACCGTTCAGCATTCTTTGAAGAAGAGGAACAGCAGCCTGATGCGCAGCCGTCTGGAGAACTACTTTCACTTTACGGAGTTGCAAGCCAACTGGCGTACCGAGATACTGGCGGGACTGACGACGTTCGTCACGATGGCGTACATCATCTTCGTGAACCCGGCGATTCTTTCGCAGACGGGGATGCCGCTGGCGGCGGTGACGACTTCGACGTGTCTGTGCGCGGCGTTTGGGTCGATCATGATGGGGGCGATTGCGAACTATCCGCTGGCGCTGGCACCGGGGATGGGGTTGAATGCTTACTTCACGTATACGGTCGTTAAGGGCATGGGTGTGCCGTGGCAGACCGCGTTGGGTGCGGTGTTTCTTTCGGGCGTGATCTTTCTGGTGCTGACGTTTGGGGGGATTCGGCAGAAGCTGGTGGGGGCGATTCCTTATCAACTTCATGCGGCGGTTGCGGGTGGGATTGGGTTGTTTATTGCGTTCATCGGGTTGCGGAACTCGGGGATTATTGTGCCGAGCCCGGCGACTACGGTGACGCTGGGAGATATGCACTCGCCGGCGGTGCTGCTGGCGGTGTTTGGGATTGTGTTGATTGCGGTGCTGCAGGCGTATCGGGTGAAGGCGTCTATGTTGATTGGGGTGCTGGCGACGCTGGGGCTGGGGATTGTGCTGCACCAGGTGAAGTGGCAGCCTTCGACGTTCAATCCGATGGCGATCAGGCAGACGGCGTTTCATCTGGATATTCGCGGTGCGCTGAAGATGAATGCGCTGGAGATTATCTTTGTGTTTCTGTTTGTCGATCTGTTCGACAACATTGGGACGCTGGTGGCGGTGACGGAGCGGGCGGGGTTGATTGCGGAAGATCATACGATTCCGCGGCTGGACAGGATCTTCTTTGCGGATGCGACGTCTACGGTGGTGGGATCGCTGGCGGGGACGAGTACGGTGACGAGCTACATTGAGAGCTCGGCGGGCGTGGCGGCTGGTGGGCGAACGGGCGTGACGGCGATTGTGACCGGGCTGTTGTTTCTGGTGGCGATCTTTGTGGCGCCGATTGTGGGAGCGATTCCGGATTTTGCTACGGCGCCGGCCCTGATTCTTGTGGGCGCGCTGATGGTGGCGGGGGCGGCGAGGATCGATTGGGATGAGCCGCGGGTGGCGATTCCGAGCTTTCTGACGTTGATTACGATTCCGCTGACTTACTCGATTGCCACGGGGTTGTCATTTGGGATTATCAGTTTTGCGGTGCTGGAGCTTGCGACTGGGCGGGGGCGGAAGCAGCACTGGATGTTGTATCTGCTGGCGCTGCTGTTTCTTTCGCGGTTTGTGTATCTGCACGCTGGGTAAGAGCAGTGAATAGTGAGTAGTGAATAGTGAATAAAGCAAAGACGCTATGCTTTGGCGAGGGCGTTGATGTCTTTTACTTCGAGGGTGGATTTGGGGTAGCCGTGCTGGGCGGCTTGGATCATGGCGAGGGCTACGTCTCGGAGTGTGCTGACGAAGTTTGGGGCGAGTGTGCGAAGGATGGGGTAGAGCCAGGCGAAGAGGAAGTAGTAGCCCTTGACGTGTTTCTGGCCGGGTGTGGCCTTCATGAAGCCGGGGCGGAAGTTGTAGACCGCGTGGAAGGGCAGGCGGGTGAGGGCGTTTTCGGTGCGGCCTTTGACGCGAGCCCACATGCTGCGGCCTTTTTCGGTGCTGTCGGTGCCGGTGCCGGAGACGTAGATAAAGGTCATCTGCGGGTTGAGGGTGGCGAGTGTCTCGGCGAAGTGCTGGGTTGTGTCGTTGGTGATGTGGGTGTAGTCGGCCTCGCTGAGGCCGACGGAGCTGATGCCGGCGCAGAAGAAACAGGCGTTGTAGCCGGAGAGTTGGCTGGCGATCTGGCTGAGGTCCATGAAGTCGGGTGCGATGGCCTGCTTTAGCCTAGGGTGGGTGCCGACGTAAGGTTTGCGCGTGACGATGAGGACTTCGGTGACGGCGGGGTTGTCGAGGCATTCGAGGAGGACGCCTTCTCCGACCATGCCGGTGGCGCCGGTGAGGATGACTTTGAGAGGTTCGGGCATGGCATTCGCTCCTTATTTACGCGATTGTCATTGGATGTTAGATCGAGGGGAACGTTTCAGGAGACAATGGCATCGAAACAAAAAGCAGGCCTGCAGCGTCTGAGAGTGCGGGCCGCAAAGTTTTTCGGACGACAGGAGAGTTCACAATGGATCGCAGCGCAACGGCAGTTTGGCAGGGCGGGTTGAAGGACGGCAAGGGAACGATCAGCACGCAGAGTGGGACGCTCCACGAGGCGCAGTACAGCTTCGGCACGCGGTTTGAGAATGGCGTGGGGACCAATCCGGAAGAGTTGATCGCGGCGGCGCATGCGGGGTGCTTTACGATGGCGCTCAGCGGGCAGTTGACGAGCGTGGAGCATGCGCCGGAGTCGCTGGAGACTACCGCCGTTGTGACCATGGAGAAGACCGATGACGGGCCGACGATCACGAAGATTCACCTGACGACGCGGGCGAAGGTGGCCAACATCGAGAAGGAGAAGTTCGATGAGCTGGCGAAGAAGGCGAAGGAAGGCTGCCCGATCTCGCGGCTGCTGAAGGCGGCGGAGATTACGCTGGATGCGCAGCTGGTTTAAGAGCAGGGAATAGGGAGTAGGGAATAGCGAATAAGAGCGAAAGGCCTGCCGTGATGGCGGGCCTTTTTGTTGGTGGGTGGGATAAAAGATTTTGGGATGACCTAACTGTGGGGCGAAATGGCGGTCTAACCCGGCGAATGGAGAAGACGGAGCAAGAGGCTATCCGGCGAGTACTTGCCGGTGACCAGGACGCGTATCGCGTTCTGATGGAGCGCCATCTGCCCGCGGTTCTTCGGGTCACAACGCGGATAACCGGGAATCCGGTGGATGCGGAAGAGGCCGCGCAGGAGGCGTTTCTGCGCGCGTATAAGAGGCTGCCGGATTTTCGGGAAGATGCGACTTTTGGAACGTGGGTGTACCGGATTGCTATGAACTGCTCGCTGAATCTTGTGGAACGACGAAGTCGCGATCTGGGTTGGAACGCTGTGCCGCTTGATGGCGCACCGGAGACGGAGAACCTGGCCGTTTCGCGAGGGTTGACGCCGGAGGCGGCGGTGCTGGATCGCGAGGCGCTGGATCGGCGCGAACGCGCGATGCTGGCGCTGACGCCGATGGAGCGGACGGCGTTTGTGCTGAAGCATCTGGAGGGCCAGTCGATGGAGGTGATCGCCGAGGCGTTGGGGGTGTCGGCGAACTCCGCGAAACAAGCTGTCTTTCGGGCCGTGGGGAAGCTGCGCCGTGAACTTGCGCCGGTGCAGCGGACAAGTTCTGGGGTAAGACCCGCTATCGCTTTTGCAAAGGAACGCCGATGAGATCGTTTGATGAGAATGAGTTGATTGCTTACCACCTGCACGAGCTTGCGCCCCGGCGTGAGCTTGAGATACGGCAGATGCTGGAGGCGGATGCTGCAGCTACCGCGGAGTCTGATGCGATTGCGGAGACGTTGCGGGAGTTTCGTGGCTACGGCGCTGCGCCGGTGGTGGATGCGGCTGTGGTGGAGCGGAGCTGGCAGAGCCTTCGGCCTTCGCTGGGTTATCTTGCGCCGAGGCCGCAGCGGGTGAGCTGGTTGCGATCGCTGCGCTGGCAGCCGCTGGGGGTTGGATTGGGATTGGCGGGTGCTGCGGCGGGAGTGGTGATGGTTTTGTTGTCGCACCGGGTGAGTACGCCGGCGGCGAATGGTGGGGCTGCTGCTAATGTCGCGCCTTTGGCTGCGGGCAGTGGTGTGGGGGTTGGGATGGGAGCGCCTGTGAGGCGGGTTGTGCCGGAGAGATATAACGGCCGGCCTGGACCGCTGACTACGGCGCCGGTTGGGCGGGGCGTGGATGAGGCCTTGCTGGTTGCGCCGAGGGTGCGGGTTGAGGACGGGGCAGAACATTTGGTGGAAGCTGGAGAGCAGCCTTATTCGAGCGGTGCGTCGACTTCGAGTGATGCGAAGACGGGGGCGATACCGCTGTCGAATGCTGCAAGCGCGTCGCGGGCGCGGGTTCGGGGGTCGCTGCCATTTCGTGAGATGGATGTTTCGCTGGGTGGGTATGGAATGGCAACGGTAGCTTCTGCGCAGAATCTCGGGAGCGTGTCGCGAACGGTGGGGACGCGGTTGTCGGTTGGGATGAGGGCCAGCTTTCATCAGCAGTTCAAGCGGTGGCTGGGCTATGAGGTGGCTGTGGCGGGGACACATACTACGGTTGCATATGCGGATCATGGCTCCGCTCCTCCGATCTCCACTGCTGGGAGCATTAGTAGCGATGTCTACGAGGCGGCCGGGACGTATGTGGTGCAGGGGCCGAGAGGAAAGCAGGTTTCGAGCTTCGCGGACGCGGGTGGCGGAGTGCTTGCGTTTGTGCCGACGCAGGCTACTCCGACTGTTAGTACGAGTTACCGGCCAGCGGCTGTTGCGGGCGCGGGTGTGGAATATCACTGGAAGCGGCACTGGGGCGTTCGGGCGGAGTATCGCGGGTTGTTTTTTGTGAGCCCGACTTTCAACTATCTGGGTGCGGCTATTCCAGTGGCCAGCCATAAGATGCTGAGCAGTGAGCCGACGCTGAGCCTGACGTATCGCTTTGGGGTGAGGGACAAAGACTAAAGGGAGGTTGTAGTAAGAGGGCGCTTCGCTTGATGTGAGCGGAGTGCGAGGGAGAGCTTTGTCTTTTTTTCAAGACGCAGAATGCAACACGGAGGGTACTCATGTTTATGAAGCTGTTTCGCTATCCACGACTGTCGACGGTATTTCTGAGGAGCGTTACTGCAATGGTGTTTCTTGTGAAGATGCTGCTGGCTCAGACTCCAGAGGCGAGCTCTTCCAGCAGCGTCGTTGCTCAGGATCAGAGTGCGGCCTTGCCGTCGTCGCCGCCGCAGACAGTCGCAACGGTGGCGAAGCATCCTGTTGAGACGGAGGTTTCGTTGGGAGCTTTTGCGCAAGTGACATCGACGCGGATTACTAACACCTACGACGTCTTTACCAATAACAACATGTACACGAATCTCATTACGCAGAGCATGACACCTTCCGCGGGCGTGCTGGGGACGTTCCGGCAGAGCTTTCGGCCATGGCTGGGATATGTGGTGAACCTCGGCTATACGCGGGCTTCCGTGCACGATACGAATGCGTATGGGGGTTCGACATCTGACTATTACATCGCCAACGATGTGTATGAGACGAGCATTGCGTATCTGATGGAGAGGCACTTTACACGCAAGCTGAGCGGGTTCTTCGATATTGGCGGCGGTGCGATGACGTTTCTGCCGGTGCATCGCGGGGCGACGGCGATTGACTACGCGCCCGGGCGGGAGAGAGCTTATGTGCCGGGAGTGAACTTTCGGCCAGCGGGTGTTGGTGGGTTTGGGTTGGATTATCACTTCACGCCAGCGCTGGGGATGCGTGTGGAGTATCGCGGGCAGATCTACAAGTATCCGGACTACGGGACCGACCAGTTCAAGTATGTGACGCTCAGCAATGAGCCGACGGTGAGTTTGACGTATCGGTTTGGGGCGGGGAAAGAGAAGAAGCGTTGAGGGATGCGTCAAGCAAAAGGCCCACCGGAATGGTGGGCCTTTTTTAGTGTGCGTGGGCGTGATCGTGTCCGCCGGGGCCGTGGTGGTGGTGCGAGTGGCCGTCGATGACGTCGGGCTCAGGTGGTGAGCAGCAGCCATCGACGGTGGGGCAGTCGGTGACTTCGAGCTGGATGGTGGTGTGGTGGATGCCGAAGTGATCGCGGAGCTGGTGGTTGATGCGCTCGAGGAGGGCTTCGCACTCGGCCAGGGGCATTTCGACGACCTGGACGTGGCTGGAGAGCGCGTGGGACTGCGAGGTAAGGCTCCAGATGTGGAGGTCGTGGACGTTGACGACGCCTTCGACTTTGGCCATGGCGGTGCGGATATCGGCGAGGTTGAGCGTGCGGGGTGTGCCTTCGAGGAGGATGTGGAGGGTCTCACGGACGATCGACCAGGAGCTCCAGAGGATCATGGCCGCGATGATGAGGGAGAGCAGCGGGTCGATCCAGTATTGATGCGTGAGCAGGATGGCGAAGCCGCCGACGATGACGGCGGCGGTGGATAGTGTGTCGCCGAGCATGTGCAGGAAGACGCTGCGGATGTTGACGTCGCCGGAGAACTTCCAGAGCAGGGTGGCGATGAGGCCGTTCATCAGGACGCCCGCGGCGGCGACCTGCATCATGAGTTTGGGTTCTACCGTGACGGGGGCGGCGAAGCGGTGGATGGCAGCGATGGCGATCCAGAGGGCCAAAACCATGAGGCTGAGCGCGTTGACGAAGCCCGCGAGGACGCCGGCGCGCTGGTAGCCGAAGGTGCGCTGATCTGTGGCTGGACGGGTTTGGAGATAGACGGCGACGAAGCTGAGGGCGAGGGCGAGGAAGTCGGAGACGTTATGCCCGGCCTCGGAGATGAGCGCGAGGGAGTGGGCGCGGAGGCCGAAGAAGAGCGTCGCGGCGATATAGAGGAACGTGAGCGCGAGGGAAAACTTGAGGATGCGCTGCATCGAACCGTTCGGCTTGGCGTGGGCTGGCATACAGCTTCTATTGTAGTCGTGGCGGGCGAAATTACCCGGTTGCCGGCGTAGGTGCGATATGTCTTGTCACGTTACAACTTGTTGAATTGCAAGGCTAAAGCGGAGGGGGTAGTCGCAAGATATTTATGGAAATACGTTGTCGCACAGGGGCAACGGCTGCTAACATCGGAGACTAAGACAACAAACCACCTGCACACCGGACGTGAAATTAAGCGCCGGAAGTATCTCGATTCACGAGAAAGCAGGCGTAATCCCTTTTTGGTGTTGTAATTCGCGGGCAAGCGATGTGCGAGCCCGAAAACGCCGAACTTTCGAGGAGATCAAGATGACACGCATGAACTTCAATCAGCTCCGGCTTCTGGCTGCCGCTGCGATTCTTTCGCTTTGCACGCTGCCTGCCATGGCGCAGACTTCCGGCAACGGTAATATCGACGGCACGGTCACCGACCCCAGCGGCGCGGTTGTACCGGGCGCGACGGTGGTGGTTCTGAATACGGACACTGGTGTGTCGCGTACGCTCACGACCAACTCGGCAGGTATCTACACGGCGAACTTCCTGGTCCCCGGCCACTACGAGGTGATCGCGAGCGCGGCGTCGTTCGGCAAGGTCGATCGCAAGAACATCACCGTGACGGTTGGTGAGGTTGTGACGATCAATCCTTCGCTTCCAGCGGGATCTGTCAGTGCCTCGGTGGAGGTTAATTCCGATACACCGATTCTGGACACGCAGAAGACCGAAGTTTCGCAGACGTTTGATCCGGTCCTGATTGCAAATCTCCCGGTTGCTACCCGTAACTGGAGTGCCTTTGTGCTCAACACGCCCAACGTCGTGCAGGACGGCGGCAACGGCCTCGTAGCGTTCCATGGTATCTCCAGCCTTTACAACCAGAACTACGTCGATGGATCGAACAACAACGAGATGCTGTTCTCCGAAGCTCGCGGCCGCGCTTCCGGCGCTCCCTATATTTACTCCATCGACTCCATCAAGGAGTTTCAGGCTGAGACCTCGAACTACTCCGTCGAGTTCGGTCAGGCAGCCGGTGGTCAGGTCAACGCCATCACCAAGAGCGGCACCAACCAGATTCATGGCGACGCCTTCTACATGCTGCGTTACCCCGCCTTGAATGCGTTGGATCCGTACAACAAGTACCAGGCACTCTACAACGGTGGAAACCCCTTCCTGCTTACCCAGCCCACGCACCAGCAGCACCAATTTGGCGGCTCGGTTGGCGGCCCTATCATTAGGGATCGTCTCTTCTACTTCTTCACGTATGACGGCTTCCGTCGCGTCGGCAAGGCGCTTTACACCGATTCCAACACCATCTCACTCACTCCGAGCGGCGCCTACACCGCGACCAGCGTAGTGACTCCGAACCAGTGCCCGGTCGTTGGCACTCCCGGCTATCTTGGCAGCAACGGGCTTGCGGCTACCACGGGCATCACGTCCGCGCAGTGTACGAGCGCCATTAACTTTCTGCTGGCAAATGCTATCGGAGCCCCAAGTCGCTTCCAGAAGGAAAACCTCTTCTTCCCACGTATCGATTACCACATTAGCCAGCACAACGATCTCTTTGTCGACTTCAACTTCGTCGACTTTGACTCAACCTACGGCTACAGCACCGGGAACACTTTCTCGAACAGCTCGCCCTCAACAAACGGTCCCACCAGCTACCATGAGCGCTTCCTGGTCGGCGGGCTTACCACGCAGATCGGCAATAACTCGGTCAACCAGATTCACGCACAGTGGGGCCGCGATCTCGAGACTGCCGGCGCTAATGCTGCCGGTCCGTCCGTCGGGATGGGTGTCGCCACGTATGGCATGCCCAACGCTCTGCCTCGTATCGCCGAGCCGGATGAACACCGCATTCAGTTCACGGATGTGTACTCTCTGACACACGGTCATCACACCTTCAAGTTCGGTGGTGACCTCAACTTCGTCCATGAAGTCATGATCAACCTCTTCCAGGGCGGTGGTATCTATGCTTACAGCGGTTCATCCTCGACCCAGAACTTCCAGTCGTGGGCTGAAGACTCCTTCGCCGGCCTGACTGGCGATACGGATACTTATGCTGGGTATCATTACCAGAGCCTGGTGCAGACCGTTGATAAGGTGAACACCGCTGCTGGTACTCAGGGTAAGGACGACTTCTGGATGAAGATGTACGACGGCTTCGCCGAAGACTCCTGGAAGATCACTCCCAAGTTGATCGTGACGGCCGGTGTGCGTTATGACATTCAGATAACGCCTTCCGCTCCGCTGGTCAACAACCTCTTCGCCCCGCTTTCCACAAAGTTCACCCAGACCATCAAGAACACGAACCGTGTCCAGCCGCGCGTTGGCTTCAGCTACTCGCCGATGACCGGTACGGTCGTTCGGGGTGGTTACGGCCTCTTCTCCGCTCTCAACCAAGGCAGTACCTACTATGCTGACCGAGTGGAGAACGGCGTTGTGCAACTCAATTACAGCTATAGCGGCTGCGGCGCCACCACCATTATTTCTGGAACGGTCACTAAGCCGACCCAGAACTGTGCAGCAGTACCTACGGCTGGTTCCTCTCTGGTCTTCCCCAACCTCCCCTTCCTGCCTACTGGGCCGGCGCTTTCCACCTCGCTGCATCCTGTGGGCGGCAACACACCCACGGTCACCGGGCTCAGTGCCACTCCTGCGTATAGCTTCCACGGCCTCGATCCCAACTTCGTTCCGCCCTATGCGCACGAAGCAGATCTCTCTGTCGAGCAAGCTCTGCCTGGCAAGATGTCGCTGCAAGTCGGCTGGGTAGCGACTCGTGGCATGCGGCTTCCTGTCTTTCTCGATGCCAACCTCGTTGGTCAGACGCCGCACGGCATTCGCTCGTATGCTGTGGAAGATGCCAACAACAACATCACCAAGGTGCTCACTGTTCCGGTGTATCTGCCGTCGGACCGTATTAACACCTCACTCTCCAGCTTCAATACTGGTTACTCGGTGGCGAACACATGGTACAACTCACTCGCTGTTACGGTTCGCCGCCCATTTGCGAACGGCTTTGAGGCCATCTTGAACTACACATGGGCTCATGCAAGCGATACCGATCAGGTAGCAGGCTCCTCTGGCACCTTCTACGGTGGCAATACGGTACTCGATCCTAACAACGTACGTGGTGAAAACGGCCTCTCGGATACCGATATCCGCAACCGCTTTACTCTCACCATGACTTACCAGCCTCACATATGGGAGAGCAATAAGATCGTCAAGTATGCTCTCGACGAGTGGCGTTTTTCCGGTTCTGAGATTGCCTCAGGCGGTCAACCAATCTTTGCCAGCATGAGCGGTACAGTCTACTCAGGCAACACCAGCCCCACAAGCTACGGCGATCTTGGCAACATCTACGGTGGCGCCATGAGCTCCAGTTCAGGCGGCGCCACTACGGGTCGTCCTCCGCAGATTGGCCGTAATACTCTTATTGGACCCGGCTTCAATGACTTCGATGCTCGCCTGTCGCGCGACATTCCCATCCATAACAAGATTTACATGCAGTTCTCTGCGGATGCCTTCAATCTGCTCAACCATAAGATCGTTACTAGTGTCGTGGGCACTTACTCCACCTACCTCAGTGGTGTTGGTTCAACGTCAGGTGCTACGGCCAAGTGCGTCGCAGCAACGGTCCCCACGGGCTCCGTTCAACAGGGTTGCATTGTGCCTTCCACAGCCACCGGCCTCTCATCCTTCGGTGCAGTTTCGGGAACGAGTGAACTGCTCTACCAATCCCGTCAAATGCAGTTCTCTGCCAAGCTGTTCTTCTAAACCTGGTTCAACCTAAAACAGAACTGCCCGGAGAGATTCGGGCAGTTCTGTTTTAAGATTCGGTTGAGCTGGAGATCGTTACTAAGTTTGAATGTCGAGCCCGAGGTCGAGGGAGCGGACGTTCTGGGTGAGTGCGCCGACGGAGATGATGTCGACTCCGGTTGCGGCGATCTCGCGCAGGCGTGAGAGGGTGATGCCACCGCTGGCTTCTACCAGAGCGCGGCCGGCTATGTGCTGCACCCCTTCGCGGAGTTGGTCGGTAGTGAAGTTGTCGAGCAGGATGGTGTCGACGTCGGCCGCGAGGACCGCGTCGAGCTGATCGAGGCGGTCTACTTCGACTTCGATGTGAGTGGTATGCGGAAGAGATGCGCGCAGGTTGCGGAGAGCCTCGGTGACCGTGATGGATTGATTCGCGGCTACGATGGCGAGGTGATTGTCCTTGACCATGACGGCGTCCGAGAGTGAGAAGCGGTGATTGTGGCCGCCGCCGCAACGGACGGCGTAGCGCTCGATGAGGCGGAGGCCGGGGGTGGTCTTGCGCGTGTCTACGATGCGGGCTTTTGTACCAGCGACCTCAGCGACGTACGTTGCGGTTAGGGTTGCGATGCCGCACATGCGTTGCGTGAAGTTTAGCGCGACACGTTCGGCCTGCAACACGGACTGCGCGGGGCCGGTGATGTCTGCGAGAACGCTGCCCTTGGCGAAGCGTTCGCCATCATGAAGGTGGAAGTCCACTGCGATTGTCGCGTCGGTCAGTGACATGGCGGCGCGGAAGAGATCCTCGCCGCTCAGCACGCCGTCTTCCCGTGCGACTAGTTGTGCGTTGATCTGTGCGGAAGGCGGGATGAGCGTCTGCGAGGTGAGGTCGCCGGAGGGCGCATCTTCGTCAAGCGCCATGCGCACGACGCGGTGGATAGCTTCGGCTGGGATTCGTGTCAGCATGGGACTTCTACAGCCTTTGCGAAGAGGAGGGAGTGCTGGAATGCTGCGGAGGTTTCGGGGTAGTCCTCGCGGAAGTGCGCGCCGCGAGATTCCCTGCGGGCTAGCGCTCCTGCT
>Ga0302316_10002645_pt1 | contig 12799 bp, 15 predicted proteins | sample III_Palsa_N3_2_FD_200456 | JGI IMG/M metagenome (GOLD analysis project Ga0302316, IMG submission 200456) | Peat permafrost microbial communities from Stordalen Mire near Abisko, Sweden - III_Palsa_N3_2 | ecosystem: Environmental > Terrestrial > Soil > Palsa > Peat permafrost | place: Sweden...
TCTCGGCCGGCGAGCACGAGATCACGCCCAACATCGTGCACCTGGTGCTGGCCAAGATCCCGGGCCCGGACGGCAAGCTGCCGCCCGGCGTCCGGGGCATCTCGCTGTTCATCGTGCCCAAGCACCAGGTCGATGCCGACGGCAAGCTCACCGGCGAGCGCAACGACGTCAGCCTGGCCGGCCTGAACCACAAGCTGGGCTACCGCGGCACCACCAACGCCTTGCTGAACTTCGGCGAGAAGGGCGGGGCGACGGGATATCGGGTCGGCCAGCCCGGCGAGGGCCTGCGCTGCATGTTCCACATGATGAACGAGGCGCGCATCGGCGTCGGCCTCGGCGCGACGATGCTGGGCGCGGCCGGCTACGAGGCCAGCCTCGCCTACGCGAAGCAGAGGACGCAAGGCCGTCCTATCGGCGCCGGCGGCAAGGACGCGGCGGCACCGCCGGTGCGCCTCATCGAGCATGCGGACATCCGCCGCATGCTGCTCGCGCAGAAGGCGATCGTCGAAGGCGGCATGGCGCTGGCGCTGTACTGCGCACGCCTGGTCGACGAGCAACGCACCGGCACCAGCGAGTCTGCCACCGAAGCCGGCACGCTGCTGGAGATGCTCACGCCGATCGCCAAGAGCTGGCCCAGCGAGTGGGCGCTGGAGGCCAACAGCCTCGCGATCCAGATCCACGGCGGCTATGGCTACACACGCGACTTCCCGGTGGAGCAGTACTGGCGCGACAACCGCCTGAACATGATCCACGAGGGCACGCACGGCATCCAGGGCCTGGACCTGCTGGGCCGCAAGGCGGTGATGCAGGGCGGCGCCGGCCTGAAGCTGCTGGCCCGCAAGGTCGATGCCAGCATCGCGCGCGCGCTGCCGCAGGCGCGTCTCGCGACGCACGCGAACGCGCTCGCCCAAGCGCTGCAGCGCCTGGGCGCGGCCACGCGGTCGGCCTGGGCCACGGCCGTTCCCGAAGACGCGCTGGCCAACGCCACGCCGTACCTGCAGGCCTTCGGCCACACGGTGCTCGCGTGGTTGTGGCTGGACGTCGGCGTGTCGATTCTCGAAGCCGGCAACGCAGACTCGAGCGCCAGCGTCGGCCGTCTCGCCGCCCTCGACTACTTCATGCGCTACGAGCTGCCGAAGACCGACGCCTGGCTGCGCGTCGTCGAGTCGCGCGATCGCACCTGCCGCGACGTGCCCGAAGACGCGTTCTGAACCACAAGAGACAAGACCATGACCGCTTCCGCCATCCCCACTACCGCACACGCCGACCGCCGCAGCGTGCAGAAGCTGTTCGACCTGAGCGGGCGCACCGCGCTCGTCACCGGCGGCTCGCGCGGCCTGGGCCTGCAGATCGCCGAGGCGCTCGGCGAAGCCGGCGCCCGCGTGGTGATCAGCGCGCGCAAGGCCAGCGAGCTGGAGGCCGCCGTCGAGGCGTTGAAGGCGCGGGGCGTCGAGGCGTCCTGGATCGCTGCCGACTCCAGCCAGCCGGCCGATGTGCAACGGCTGGCCGACGCCTCCCTCGACATGCTGGGCCACGTCGACATCCTCGTCAACAACGCCGGCGCCACCTGGGGCGCGCCGGCGGCGGATCATCCGCTCGACGCCTGGGACAAGGTGATGAACCTCAACGTGCGCGCGATCTTCCTGCTGTCGCAGGCCATCGGCAAGGCCAGCATGATCCCACGCCAGCGCGGCCGCATCATCAACGTGGCATCCATCGCCGGGCTCGCCGGCAACACGGGCGCGATGACCTCGGTTGCCTACAACACCAGCAAGGCCGCGGTGATCAACTTCACGCGCGCGCTGGCTGGCGAGTGGGGCGTGCACGGCATCAACGTCAACGCGCTCGCGCCGGGCTTCTTCCCCAGCAAGATGACCGCCGGCCTGCTGGCCCATGTGGGTGTCGACACCATGCGCGCCCACGTGCCGCTGCGCCGCCTGGGCGACGACGAGGACCTGAAGGGCGCCGCGCTGCTGCTGGCCAGCGACGCCGGCAAGCACATCACCGGCCAGCTGATCGCCGTCGATGGTGGCGTCAGCGCCGTGCACGGCGGCTGATCAAGATGACTGACGGCCGCATCCCGCTGCAGTTCGCGCTCGACATCCCCTTCGTCGAGACGCTGGGCATGCAGCTGTGGCGTTTCGACGGCGGCGTCGCCCAGGTCAGCCTCGTCGTGCGCCCGGAAATGCAGAACTCGTGGGCCGTCGCGCACGGCGGCGTCGTCATGACGCTGCTCGACGTGGCGATGGCGCACGCGGCGCGCAGCGTGCGCGACGACACCGACCACACCGCGCCGGGCATCGTCACCATCGAGATGAAGACCAGCTTCATGCGCCCCGCCGCCGGCCGGCTGATGGCCACCGCCAAGCTGCTGCACGGCACCGCGCGCACCGCCTTCTGCGAGGGCAGCGTCCACGACGAGAGCGGCGCGTTGTGTGCCCACGCCACCGGCACCTTCAAGTTCACGCGTACCTTGAAGCGCGGCGTGGAAATCGACGCCGCGCCTTGAATCCCCCGGCGACGTTCGAGAAGGCGTCGCATCCAACACCGAACGGAGACCTGCCATGTCCACCATCAATCGCCAGATCCTGCTTGCCTCGCGTCCCCAGGGCGAACCGAACGCCGAGAACTTCAAGCTCGTCGAGACGCCCGTGGCGCCGTTGGCCGACGGCCAGGTGCTGGTGCGCCACCACTTCCTGAGTCTCGATCCGTACATGCGCGGCCGCATGAACGACACCAAGAGCTACGCCGCGCCGCAGCCCCTAGCCCAGGTGATGATCGGCGGCACGGCCGGCGAGGTGGTGGAGTCGCGCAACCCGCAATTCAGCGCCGGCGACAAGGTCGTGGGCATGGGTGGCTGGCAGGAGTACGCGGTCGTCGATGCGAGCCAGCGCGGGGTGCTGCAGAAGGTGGACACGACGCACGTGCCGCTGTCGGCCTATCTTGGCGCGGTAGGCATGCCCGGCGTCACGGGCTGGTACGGCCTCGTCAAGATCATCGCGCCCAAGGCCGGCGAGACGGTGGTCGTCAGCTCCGCGGCCGGCGCCGTCGGCGGCGCGGTGGGCCAGCTCGCCAAGTCACGCGGCTGCCGCGTGGTGGGTATTGCCGGCGGCCCGGACAAGTGCCGTTCGGTGGTGGAGGATCTCGGCTTCGACGAGTGCATCGACTACCGCCAGTTCACCGACCTGAAGTCCATGAGCGGCGCGCTGAAGGCCGCGTGCCCGAACGGCATCGACGGCTACTTCGAGAACGTCGGCGGCCTGCTGCTGGACGCCGTGATGCTGCGCGCCAACGCGTTCGCCCGCATCGCGATGTGCGGCATGATCGCAGGCTACAACGGCGAGGCGATCCCGATGACGCTGCCGCAGCTGATCCTGACCAACCGCATGAAGCTCGAAGGCTTCATCGTCAGCGAGCACATGGAAGTCTGGCCGGAGGCGCTCAAGGAGCTCGGCACGATGGTGGCCACGGGCAAGCTGAAGTACCGCGAGACGGTGGCGCAAGGCATCGCCAATGCGCCGGAAGCGTTCTTCGGACTGCTCAAGGGCAGGAACCAGGGCAAGCAGCTGGTAAAACTCGTCTAGGAATCACCGGAAGGGAAAAGATGCTGACCTGGCAATGGACCCGCTTCGCGGGACTCAGCGGCGACGACGTGTACGACATGCTGGCGTTGCGCTCGCTGATCTTCGTGCTGGAGCAGGACTGCGTCTATCTCGATCCGGACGGCCTCGATCGCCAGTCGTGGCATCTGCTCGGACGCGACGGTGGCGGCGACCTGCTGGCCTACGTCCGCGTCTGCGATCCCGGCGTCAAGTACGAGCCGCCGTCCATCGGCCGCGTCGTGGTCAACCCGTCGCAGCGCGGCAGCGGCCTGGGCCACGTCCTGATCGCCGAGGCGCTCAAGCGCTGTGACGCGACGTTCCCCGGGCAGCGCAACCGCATCGGCGCTCAAGCCCACCTGCAGGGCTTCTACGGCCGTCACGGCTACGTGCCCGTCGGCGAGACCTATCTCGAGGACGGCATCACCCACATCGACATGGAGAGAGTTGCGCCATGAGCGCCGCCCGGCCGCCCGAAGGCGCTCGCACCGCAACACGAAGTGTGGAGGTTTCATGATTACCCCGGACACACCGCTTGCCGGCCACGGCGCGACCCACGTCGTGCTGAACCAGGTGCCGCCGTTCGAGAACGTGAACCTGTTCGAGACGAATGCGGCGCTTCGGGACGCGGTGAGATTCAATGCGCCGGGTCTGGCCACCGATGGATTGTCGACGCTCGGCACGAGTGCCGGCAGCGCCGAGATGCAAGGGCACGCCCGCCTGGCCAACCTGCACACGCCGACGCTGCAGACGCACGACCGCTTCGGCAACCGCATCGACGAGGTCGAGTTCCACCCCAGCTACCACGTGCTGCTCGGCGCGGCGTTGCAGCATCGCCTGCATGGCTCGCCGTGGGCGGCCGACGGCCCCAGCCATGTGGAGCGCGCCGCCGGCTTCATGCTGTTCACCGAGCTCGAACCCTCGGTGCTGTGCCCGGTGTCGATGACCTACGCCGTCGCGCCCGCGCTGCGCGCGAACGCGGCGCTGCAGCAGACCTTCGCCGGATTGCTCGCCAGCCCGCGCTACGACGCCCGCTTCCAGCTCGCCAGCGCCAAGACGGCGATGACGATGGGCATGGGCATGACGGAAAAGCAGGGCGGCTCCGACGTGCGTGCCAACACCACGCGCGCGATCCCGGACGGCCAGGACGCCTGGGGCGAGCGCTATCGCCTGGTCGGCCACAAGTGGTTCATGTCGGCACCGATGAGCGACGCCTTCCTCGTCGTCGCGCAGACGTCCGCCGGCCCCACCTGCTTCTTCCTGCCGCGCTGGCTGCCGGACGGCTCGCTCAACGCCGTCCGCATCCAGCGCCTGAAACACAAGCTGGGCAACCAGGCCAACGCGAGCTCGGAGGTCGAGTTCGTCGACGCGCTCGCCTGGCGCGTCGGCGACGAAGGCCGCGGCCTGCCGCAGATCCTGGCGATGGGTGCCTTGACCCGGCTCGACTGCGCGCTCGGCACCGCCGGCCTGATGCGCGGCGCGCTGTCGCTGGCGTTGCACCATGCGACGCACCGCATGGCCTTCGGCAAGCGCCTGGTCGATCACGCGCTGATGCGCAACGTGCTGGCCGACCTGGCGCTGGAAAGCGAGGCGTCCACGGCGCTCGCGCTGCGCCTGGCGCGCGCGGTCGACCGCAGCGAGGACGCGGCCACGCCGGCCGCCGAGCGCGAACACGAGATGCTGATGCGTCGCCTGCTGACGCCGGCCGCCAAATACTGGGTCTGCAAGCGCGGCAGCCACTTCGCCCAGGAGGCGATGGAGTGCCTGGGCGGCAACGGCTACGTCGAAGGGGAGGGCGAGGGCGTGATGGCGCGCATCTACCGCGAGATGCCGCTGAACTCGATCTGGGAAGGCGCCGGCAACATCATGGCGCTGGATCTGCTGCGTGCGCTGCGCAGCGGGCCGATCGGCAACGCGCTTCAACACGAGACGCGCGCCGCCAAGGGCGCCCACCCCTTGCTCGATCGCGCCGTCGCGCGCCTGCTGGTGCGCGTGGAGAACGGCGTCGACGAGATCGACGCGCGGCGCTTCGCACGCGACCTCGCGCTGGTCACGCAGGCCGCGCTGCTCGTGCAGACGGCGCCGCCGGCCGTGTTCGCCGCGTTCTGCGAGAGCCGCCTGGATGGCGCGCCCGATGCGTTCGGCCAGCTCGGCGCCGGCACCGATTTCGATTCGATCCTGAGCCGCGCCGCCCCGCACTGAGCGCTCCTGCAACAACACCGACACGAGACAACCCATGACCACGACTTCGTATCAAGGCCGCACGGCCGTCATCACCGGCGCCGCCTCCGGCTTTGGCCTCGAAACGTCGCGCCTGGCTGCGAAGCGCGGCATGAACGTCGTGATGGCCGACGTGCTGGAAGAGCCGCTGGCCGTCGCGGTCAAGGAGATCGAGGCGCTGGGCGTGCAGGTGCTGCCGTTCAAGTGCGACGTGCGCCACGCCGCCGAGATCGAGGCGCTGGGCGCCGCGACGCAGGCGCGCTTCGGCGCGCCGCACCTCGTGTTCAACAACGCGGGCGTCGGCGCCGGTGGCCTGATCTGGGAGCACTCGGCGCGCGACTGGGAATGGGTGATGGGCGTCAACGTGATGGGCGTCGCGCACGGCGTGCGCGTGTTCACGCCGATGATGCTGGCCGCGGAAAAGGCCGATCCGACGTTCGTCGGCCACATCGTCAACACCGCGTCGATGGCCGGCCTCGTCAACATGCCCAACATGGGCGTCTACAACGTCAGCAAGCACGCCGTGGTGAGCCTCAGCGAGACGCTGTACCAGGACCTGAAACTGGTGAGCGAGCGCGTTCACGCGCACGTGCTGTGCCCGTATTTCGTGCCCACCGGCATCTCGAAGAGCGAGCGTGCGCGCCCGCAGGACGCGCAGGAAGACCGCTCGCTCACCACCAGCCAGCGCGTGGCGCAGGGCCTGATCGAGAAGGCGGTGGCAGGCGGCCGCGTGACGGCGGCCGACGTGGCGCAGTTCGTGTTCGACGCGCTGGAGGCCGACCATTTCTACATCTACAGCCACCCGAAGGCGCTGGCGCCGGTGATGACGCGCGCGGAAGACGTGATGCGCGGCGGCAACCCGTCCGACCCGTACCGCGAGCGTCCGGAACTGGGCGAACAATTGCGTGCGGCGCTGCGTCGTTGAAGGGGTTCAGGGTTCGTCCGGAGTGAAGCAGCAGCGGCGGAACACGAAATGGTGTATGATGGTGGAGTAGGCAATACTTAAGACCGTCGTCCAGAAGGACTCCTCCGGCACCCCGTCGTGTGAACGACTCGGCTTGGTCGAACTCTCCAGTTTGATTTTCTTGCGTAGTACCTGCACTGCGTTGGCATGTGCTGCGCATGATTTTGAAATTAGGATTTAGAGTATGACGACCGAAACTGGTATCGTGAAGTGGTTCAACGACGGCAAGGGCTTCGGGTTCATCACCCCGGACTCCGGCGGCAAGGATCTGTTCGCCCACTTCAGCGAAATCCAAGGCGCCACCGGCTTCAAGAGCCTGGCGGAAAACCAGCGCGTTGAATTTGAAGTCAAGCAAGGCCAAAAGGGCTTGCAAGCTTCGAACATCAAGCCGCTCTGATGCACGAACTGCGCGCTCGACTCGGGCGCGCAGCGTGATGGCCGCGAAACGGTCCCCCCGCAAAGCAGGAACCCCCATGAGCAAGGCTGCCAAGGGAATTCTGGAAGCCTCTCTCAAGGAGGAAGCGGAGCGGAAGGAACGTTTGCGCCAGGCATTGCCAGCTGCCGCGGAGCTCTTGCGCACCCGGCAGGCTGGTTTGATAGCCGCCAGGGAGATCGAGGAATTCATCGCCCTGAACTGGCTGGAATGGCACGGTGGCTCGCTGAAGCTGACCGTCACGGGGTCGAACGTCGTCTCGCAAAGCCGAGCCAATTCGACCAAGCTTGCCGATCAACGGTGAGTCGTGCGAGACGCACTGCATGTCCCCATGCCCCGAAAATGAATGCGCCCTTCCAGGGTGCGGCGGTCTACCCCCGAGCACGCAAGAGTCGACGGGCAACAGATCGCACAGAAAGCAATAAAATAATCACTGACATACCCATCGGCAAGTACACGGTTTGCCCTATAGCAAAACCGCAGGCCGACGGCGGCTACACCGCCACAGTTTCCATTGGCACGGGTCGCGGCAACGCCGCCCATGCCCGCGTGATGCGCTTCGCACCGCTCTTCGAGACGTCCGAAGCTGCATTGCGCTACGCCACCTCCGAAGGCCTGAATTGGGCTCGCCAACAGCCGGCGCGGTCCACCTCGCGGGCCACTGCCGCACGTGGCACCGCAGGTCTTTCACTCGCATAAATTTCAGGAGCGTTTTCAATGGCAAAAGAAGAACTGATCGAGATGCACGGGGTGGTCGAGGACGTGCTGCCGGACTCGCGCTACCGTGTGAAGCTGGACAACGGCCACCAACTGGTCGCCTACACCTCCGGCAAGATGCGCAAGCACCACATCCGCATTCTTGCGGGTGACAAGGTGTCGCTCGAACTGTCGCCGTACGATCTGACCAAAGGTCGCATCACGTTCCGCCACATCGAGCGTCGCGGTCCGAACTGATCGTCGCTGCCGGGCCAGTCCCGGCACTGCGGCACCATGAAAAAGCCCACGGCTCACGCCGCTGGGCTTTTTGCTTTTTGGCGCCGGCGCCGCATGGCTCGCCGTTTGCCGTTGAGCGGCGGCGCCGCACCCGCGTGCGTTTCCACCCTGTTCCAGCGACCCAGGAGTCCGCCATGCGATCCCCCCAACTGAAGACGCTCGCCGAGCAGGTCATCGTCATCACCGGCGCCAGCTCCGGCATGGGTCTGTCCACCGCCCGCATCGCGGCGCGCGCCGGCGCGTGCGTCTTTCTCGCGGCGCGGGACGCGGTCGCGCTGCGGCGCATCTGCGACGAGATCCACGGCACGGGCGGCCAGGCCGGGTTCCTGGCGATCGACGTCGGTTCGGAGGCCGAGGTCGAGGCCCTGGCGGCGGCGGCGATCAAGCGCTTCGGCGGATTCGACAGCTGGATCAACGTCGCGGGCGTGTGCCTCGTGGGCCCGTTGAAGGATGTCTCCACCGCCGATCACCAGCGCCTGTTCCAGACCAACTACTGGGGCGTGGTCCACGGCTCGATGGCCGCGGTGCGCCATTTTCGGGAACGCGGGCAACCCGGCGCACTGGTCAATGTCGGCTCGGCCGCCTCGGACGTCGTGTTGCCGTTCGCCGGCACTTACGCCGCGTCCAAGTTCGCGGTCAAGGCCTTCACCAATGCGCTGCGGGTCGAGCTCATGCACGAACGCCTGCCGGTGAGCGTCACGCTCATCAAGCCGAGCGCGGTCGACAGCTTGTTGACCGAGCACGCCAAGACGACCCTGGGAGCCGCCACCCACCTGCCGGGACCGCGCTACACGCCGGCGGTCGTCGCGCGCGCGATTCTCGACGCCGTGCAGCGCCCCCGGCGCGAGATCACGATCGGCTCGCCGGCACTCCTCGGCGCGGCCTTGGCCGCTCTCTTTCCGCGCGCGACGGAGCGTCTGATGAGCCGCATTGGCGCCGACGATGTCGTCGACGCGGATCGACCCGCTCCAGCCCCCAATGCCCTCGACGGCGTCCCGACCGAAGGCCAGGTGCGGTCCGGGCGCTATCCGGCACGCGACTTCAGTGTGACGGCGGCGGCCCAGATGAACCCGGGCACGACCGCGTCGCTGCTGATGCTGGGCGTTGCGGCCGTCGCCCTGATCGCCGGTCGCAAGCGGATCCGGCCTTCTCCTCGAGCCTGAAGGCCGGAATCATTTCGGGGTGGCGTCCACGGGCGCTGCGTCGCCCGCCTTCTCCGCGATCGGCCGCACGTCCTCGACCAGGTGCACCAGCATCTTGCCCGGCTCTTCCAGCTCCATCATGTGGGCGGAGTTCTCGAAGCGGACCAGGCCCTTGCGCGGCGCGTGCAACGCGGCCAGCCAGCGGACGGCCAGTTCCGACGGCGTCTCGTAGTCGTGGCGCCCGGCGAAGATGAAGACGGGGCAGTCCATGCGCGTCACGTTGCGCACGTCGTAGCCCGTCAGCGCCGACAGCAGGTGCGGCAGCGATTGCCCGATGCCGTCCTCGGGCGAGAGTTCCTGGCGCGTGTCGTCGGGCGACAACTTCGCGGCGTCCTGTTCGTAGTCGAAATCCTTCCGGCCCCAGGTGAGGCCGCCGTAGTGGATCACCCATTGGCGCTGCACGAGGATCTGCTCGATCGAGACGCTGCCATCCGCGCGCGGGTAGGGCGCGATCGTCTCGAGCTGACGGATGGCCTCGGTGTTGTGGTCGACGTGCGCTGCGTTCAGCGCCCATTCGTAGCCGAGGCGCTCGTTGTCGCGGCCGTAGATCATCTGTCCCATGCCGATGTAGGCGTGCAGCCAGTCGGGATGCCGGCGCGCGATCTCCAGCCCCATGATCGAGCCCCAGGAATGGCCCAGTACGAAGATCTTGCGCTTGCCGTAGTGCGAGCGCAGCCACGCCACCATGTCCTCGCCGTCGGCCACCATGCGCTCGAGAGCGATCGTCGGCTCGACGACGGCGGGATCGTTGGCGACATAGGTCTTGCCGGCGCCGCGCTGATCCCATTGCACGACGGTGAAATAGTCCTCCCAGCCCGACTGGTAGAGCCAGCTCACCGGCCTTTCCGTCGAGGCCGGGCCGCCGTGGATGAACAGCAGGATCGGATTGCGGCTGTCGCGTCCGCGCACGGAGATCCACTGCGGGATGCCGCCGATCTGGACGCTGCGCATCTCTTCGATGCCGGGCGGCTGTGGGATGCGACGCACCTCGCGCAGGATCTTCTGCACGGGCGTTCGCCAGTCGCTGTCTTTCGTGGCCGCGGACGCCGCGGAGGCCGCGTCCTGCGCCTGGGCGATCGAGGCCACGCAAGCCAGGACAAGCGCCGCGAATGCGCAAGAAATGCGAAGCAGGTTGGGAGCGAAGCGCATGAGCGGCAATCCTTCAATACGAAGGATCCGAAGTTACGCCACGCGTCGCCTGCGTACGAAGGCCTTCGCGACGAATTGCCGGATCGCGCGGACGAAGCGTCTCAGCGCGCCGACGGCAGCTCGAACACCAGGCAGGTGGTCGTGGCATGCGCGAACAGCGTGCCGTCCGGCCCGAACAGGCGCGCCTCGGCCGTGGCCAGTTGCTTGCCGCAATGGATCACCTGGCCTTCGGCGCGCACCCGTCCGACCTTGGGCGAGAGGCCGCGCACGAAGTTGACGCTCAGCTCGGCCGTCGTGTAGCCACGGCCCGCCGGCATCATCGTGTGGACGGCGCAGCCGAGTGCCGAGTCGAGCATCGTCGCGAACCAGCCGCCGTGCACGCTGCCCATCGGGTTGAAGTGGGCCGGGCCCGGCCTGCCCTGGAACAGCGCCACGCCGGGGCCGACCCGGATCAGCGAGAAGTCCAGCGTGCGGGCGATCGGCGCGAACGGCAACTGGCCGTCCAGCATCGCCTGCATCTGCTCCAGCCCCGTCTTGCCGGCCCATTGTTCTGGCGTGGCCACACCGGGGCCCGCGAGTCCCATGCGCGCATCGCTGGCGTCGCCTTCGGCGATCCATTGCTGGAGGACGGCCTGGGCGGCGTCGGATGACAGCCGGGGCGATGCGAAGTGCGAGGCGACGGGCAGGGCGGACATGGGCGTTCCTTTCGATCGGGCGCCGCGGTGTCGGTGCCCTGAATGATGTATATGCAACGATTGTAGCTGCAACTATAATCGCGCCATGTCACCTGCTTTACAGCACGCACGCGAAATCGACGCCGTCATCGAGCGGCCCCAGGGCTGCACCAACCTCAAGCTGCGCCAGCTGATGCGCCGCGTGGCGCAGCGCTACGACGCCGAGGTGGGGCAGGTGGGCTTGAAGGGGACGCAGTACTCGCTGCTGAGCTACGTGATCAAGCTCGGGCCGATCCGGCCCGTCGACTTGGCGGCCGGCATGAACATCGACGCATCGACGCTGTCGCGCAACCTGAAGCCGCTGATCGCGGCCGGCTGGATCACGCTGGAGGCGGGGGTGGATGCGCGCAGCCGCCTGGTGCAGGCGACCGACGCGGGTCGCGCCAAGCGGGTGGAGGCGCAGCGCCGCTGGCGCGTGGCGCAGGAAGGCGTCAATGCGGCGCTCGGGCCGGCGCGCGTGATCGCGCTGCACGCGCTGATCGACGAGGCGATGCGGGCGCTGGACACCGCGCAGGCCTGAAGTTCAAGCCTGCTCGCCGGGACGGTCGCGGTCGTATTGCGGGACGGCCAGGGGCCGCAGCCAGGGCTCGCGGCGCAGCGTCCAGATCTCGTATTGCGGCGTGAGGGTGCCGATCTCGTCGAAGCTGCCCAGGTGCAGTTCCACGAACTCGCCAGCGTCATCGGCCCAGAAGAGGGGAGAACCGCAGGTCGCGCAGCCGAGGCGGACCGACTGGGCGCCCGAACGCCAGCGGCTCTCGGGTCCTTGCCAGCGAACCTGCGCCGCAAGGTAGGTGGCGAACGGGTTGAACGGCGCGCCATGACGGCGGCGGCAGGTCATGCAATGGCACAGGCCGACGTGCAACGGCTCGCCGCGCGCCTCGAAGCGCAAGGCGCCGCAGGCGCAGCCGCCGTGGCGGACGCGATCCTGAGCGGCCACCGTGTCGGTGTGTTGAGCGGGCGTCATAGGCCCATTCTCTCCGGTCTGGCAGCGCGTTGCGCCGCGCCAGGTTCAGCCGACGGCGGTCGTGGTGGCTTGCAGTCGCGTCGCGGAGAAGTTCCACGACAGCGCATGGGCGCGGTTGGCCGCGTCGCGGGTGTCGTCGATCGGCAGCGTGACGTCCAGCGAGCCGAAGTCGGTGCGCGGCAGGTCGGGGCGGCCGTTGGTGTGCTGCATGTAGTGCCAGACCACCATCAGCGCCTTGCCGAGCGCGTGGTATTCGCGGCCGCGGCCTTGCAGGCAGTAGGCGTCGCGCGCCTTGATCAGGTCCATCAGCATGGCGCGGTCGGTGGCGCTCAGGCCCGGGGCGAGGGGATCGATGTCTTGGACGGAGTTCATGGAATTCACCTGGAGGCTAGCGGAGTGCCACAGCTGCTGGGCCGGGAGGGACGGCGGCCCCGGCACTCCCGGGGACCTTGCAAACCAGCTGATGGACATATATTCCTCGTTTCCCCGTGAATGAATTCACGAATCAACGCCACCATCCTGCCGCCAATTCAGGCGATCG
>Ga0302316_10002647_pt1 | contig 12792 bp, 9 predicted proteins | sample III_Palsa_N3_2_FD_200456 | JGI IMG/M metagenome (GOLD analysis project Ga0302316, IMG submission 200456) | Peat permafrost microbial communities from Stordalen Mire near Abisko, Sweden - III_Palsa_N3_2 | ecosystem: Environmental > Terrestrial > Soil > Palsa > Peat permafrost | place: Sweden...
CAAGCGGCAAGCGGCAAGCGGCAAGCGGCAAGCGGCAAGCAACAGGCAGCACCCCAAAAACGGCCCCCATTCCGCAATGGGAACCCCCCGCGCCCGGTTACAATCCCGCCATGGAACATTTCGATATCGCAATCATCGGCGCGGGCGCCGCCGGGATGATGTGCGCCGCCGTGGCGGGGCAATTGGGCCGGCGCGTGGTGTTGCTCGACCATGCCCCGAAGCTGGCCGAGAAAATCCGCATTTCAGGCGGCGGGCGCTGCAATTTCACCAATCTGCACGCGAGTCCTGCCAATTTTCTCTCGGAAAACCCGCATTTCTGCCGCTCGGCCTTGGCGCGTTATATGCCACGGGACTTCCTGGATCTGCTCGGCCGGCATCGCATCAAGTGGCACGAGAAACATAAAGGCCAGTTGTTTTGCGACGACTCCAGCGAATCCATCATTGCCATGCTGAAAGCCGAGTGCGATGCGGGGCGGGTCAGTTGGCGTGCCCCGGTCCAGGTTCACCAGGTGCAACAGGCCGGTGAAGGCGGCGCCACATTTCAGTTGTTGACCGAGGCCGGTCCGATTTCAAGCCGGGCCTTGGTGGTCGCCACCGGTGGCCTGTCGATACCCAAGATCGGTGCGACCGACTTCGCTTACCGGCTGGCCCGCCAATTTGACCTGAAATTGATCGAGCCGCGCCCAGCCTTGGTGCCGCTGACCTTCACCGCGGCCGACTGGGCTCCTTTTGCCGCGCTGTCCGGCTTGTCGCTGGAGGTCAAGGTGTCGACCGGCCGCGGCCGTCAGCGGCAGGAGTTTTTCGAGGATTTGCTGCTGACGCACCGGGGCTTGTCGGGACCGGCGATTTTGCAGATTTCCAGCTATTGGACGCCGGGCGAGCCGCTTCATATCGATTTATTGCCGACCCAGGACGCCAGCGCCACCTTGCTTGAAGCGAAAGCCGGCTCCAAGCGCCAATTGGCCCCGTTGCTGGGCAGTTTGCTGCCGGCGCGATTGGCCACGGCCTGGGTCGAGGCGCAAGGTCTGGCCCCCGACGCGCGTCTGGCCGACTTGCCCGACAGGGCGTTGCGCGGCTTGGGTGAGGCGCTGGCGCGCTGGCCCCTGACACCCAGCGGCACCGAAGGCTGGCGCAAGGCCGAAGTGACGCGCGGCGGGGTCGATACCCGCGAACTATCGTCCACCACCATGATGGCGCAGCGCGTGCCGGGCCTGTATTTTATCGGCGAAGCGGTCGATGTGACCGGTTGGCTGGGTGGTTATAACTTCCAGTGGGCGTGGGCTTCAGGCGTGGCGGCAGGCCGGGCGGCGGCCGAAGCCACTCAAGCCGGCATCCGCTGAGGGCATGCTGAGCGGAACTGCGCGTCGGGACCCAGGCAAGACAAAATTGAGCGGAAAATAGCTTCATCCGGAGGCAGCTTTGCACGGTAATCTGCTTGCCCGGATGGCAAAGTGCGCAGCGCCATGTGTTAAACTAGCAACCTGGGCGTGGGCTTGCAAGCCGTGCCGGAATCTCTGCCCGGGTGCGCGCCCGGCGGTTTTTCCCCTGGCGTCGCCCGATAATTCGATCAAATCGCTGTGTAATCCGAATCAACGCCACGCCGCTCCACGCGTGCCTCGCTATCCATGGTGGCCCAAAGCGGCGTCGTGAGCGCGGCGCGCTCAGGTGACCTGCTTCGTGCGGTCCTTGCGGCGCGGCCCGCGCGGGCCTTCCTCTGCGGCCCGCCCGAATAGAATAAACCCGCTTTGGGAAGGATGTCCCGAAGCGGGTTTTTTGTCTGCTGGACCTTGTAAAACAGGGTTTGTTGCACCATCTTAGATGGTTACCCTAGCGCCTTTTTGGAAAGACAGTCCATGAGCCTCAGAGAACGTATTACCGAAGATATGAAAAACGCCATGCGCGCCAAAGACAGCGAGCGGCTCGGTACCATCCGCCTGTTGCTGGCGGCGATCAAGCAGCGTGAAGTCGACGAACGGATCGTGCTGGACGACGCTAACGTGATTGCGGTCACCGATAAACTGATCAAGCAGCGCAAGGATTCGTTCAGCCAGTTTCAGGCTGCCGGGCGTACCGATCTGGCGGACAAGGAAGCCAGCGAAATGCTGGTGCTGCAGGAATATATGCCGCAGCAGTTGTCGCCGGACGAAGTGGCCGCCGCAGTGCAGGCGGCGGTTGCCGAAACCGGTGCGACAGGCCCGCAGGACATGGGGCGGGTAATGGCGGTGCTGAAAGCCAAGCTGGCGGGTCGCACCGACATGAGCGCGATCTCCGGCCTGGTCAAGGCGGCGTTGGCAGGGGCAAACTGACCGTATGACGGCATGAGCTTATGTTTCGACGCGCCGGCCGGTGAACCCGTGACGCATCATGCGCCACGGCGCTCGCTCGCGTGTATCTCATGCGGGCCGGGTGTCTCCGCCCGCGCTGCGACATCTGCTGCAGCGCGGCTTAAGGGGATATATAAGTGGGCATATAAGTGGACCCATAACCGGACCCATAACCGGCCATGATCCCCCACGCCTTCCTGCAAGACCTGCTAAATCGCGTCGACATTGTCGAGGTGGTCGGCCGTTTTGTGCAGTTGAAGAAGGGCGGCGCCAATTTTATGGGTTTGTGCCCGTTTCATAACGAGAAAAGCCCGTCGTTTACGGTCAGCCCGACCAAGCAGTTTTATCATTGCTTCGGTTGTGGCGCGCACGGCACCGCCATCAGTTTCCTGATGGAGCACACCGGCCTGAGTTTTCCCGAGGCGGTAACGGACCTGGCGCAGTCGGTGGGCATGACGGTGCCGCGCGAAGCCCCGTCCATCGGCGGTTATGGCGCGGCGGCTGGCGCCAAGCCGGCGGTGACCCCCGGCCTGAGCGACGCGATGCGGGTGGCCTGCGATTATTACCGCAAGCAATTGCGCGGCGCGCCCAAGGCGGTCGATTACCTGAAACGGCGCGGTTTGACGGGCGAAATCGCGGCGCATTTCGGTTTGGGTTTTGCGCCGGAAGAATGGCAGAACCTTGAGGCCGTGTTTGACAACTATCGCGACGAGGCGCTGGTCGAGTCCGGTCTGGTGATCAATAGCGACAAATCCGACGGGCAAGGCCAGTCGCGTCGCTACGACCGTTTTCGCGACCGCATCATGTTCCCGATCCGTAATGTGAAGGGTCAGGTCATCGGTTTCGGCGGCCGGGTGCTGGATAGCGGTGAGCCGAAATACCTGAATTCACCGGAAACACCCTTATTCAACAAGGGTAGCGAGTTATACGGCCTGTTTGAGGCGCGTCTGGCGATCCGTGAAAAAGGCTATGCGCTGGTGGTCGAAGGTTATATGGACGTGGTGGCGCTGGCGCAACTCGGTTTTCCGAACGCTGTGGCGACCTTGGGCACGGCTTGTACCCCGATTCACGTACAGAAGTTGTTTCGCCAGACCGATACGGTGGTGTTCAGTTTCGATGGCGACTCGGCCGGGCGCAAGGCCGCGCGGCGCGCGCTGGACGCCTGTTTGCCGCATGCGGCCGACAATCGCAGTGTGCGTTTCCTGTTTTTGCCGACCGAGCACGACCCCGACAGCTTTGTCCGCGAACGCGGCGCCGATGCTTTTGCCGAGGAGGTCGACCGGGCTTTGCCGTTGTCGCAATTCCTGCTGAACGAAATTACCGCCGGCAAGCAGTTGGAGCAGCCGGAAGGGCGTGCCAAGGCCTTGTTCGACGCCAAACCGCTGTTGCAGGCAATGCCGGCCAACGCGTTGCGGGTGCAGATCTTGCATATGCTGGCCGATCGGCTGGATACTCCGTTCGAGGAGGTTGCGGCATTATGTGATGTAGGCACCCGCGCCAATGCCCCGGCGCGCGCGGCACCGCCCAAAAGCGAGCGGCGCCGGGTGACCGGCAACGAACAACGTGCCTTGCGCAACCTGGTGATGTTCCCCCGGATTGTCCATTTGCTCGATGCCGACGACGAGGAAATCCTGTTTGAGGCAACGCGCAATCACGAATTATTCGAGGAAGTTCTGGCTCATGCGCGTGCTTTGGGCGACGCCGCCCAGTTCACGGTGCTGTCCGAATTATTGCGGGCGTCGGAAAATGCCCCCATGTATGAGGAAATTTTCGACGGAATTCTAGTCTATGATGAAAATGTCCGTGATGTGATGCTGCACGACCCCAGTGTCGAGGCCGACGCGGAACGCCATCTGGAGCAGGAGCGCGTGGCCGGCGAGGAATTGCGGGCGGCGGTGGCGCGTCTGCGTTACGACTTATGGTGCGACAGGCTCGATCGCCTGTCCAAACAAGGGCGTTTAACGTCCGATGAAACCGCTGAATTCGCCGATTTATCGCGGCGTGCGGCTGATTTAAAGAAGCGTCTTGCGACTCCCTCGGGTTCAGACGGGGCGGCATGATATAATTGAAGGTTCTCAGCGTTTCGTTTTCTTGTAAAGGGCGAGATCAGGATGGCAAAGACTACAAGCGGCAAGGCAGCGGTAGGCAAGACGTCTGAAGAACGGAAGAAAGCTGCTCCCGCAGCCGGTTCCGCTCGATCCGCTCCTCAGGACGCAAAAGCGGGCGCAAAAACCGCAACGAAAGCAGAAAATCAGGCTGCAGGCAAGCAGGCTGCAGGCAAGCAGGCGGCAAGCAAGGTCGTAAAAGCAAAACCCAATACAGGGACCGCCAAAGTGGCGGCAAACCCGGGGAAAACCGAGGCGAAGGTTGCCGCGAGTAGTGTGGTTCAAGATTCAGAGGCAAAAAAGCAGAGCACAGCCGCAGCCACACCTAAACCAGCTAGCGCTGGCAGGGGTAAGGCTGACGTGACGGCTGTCAGCGCCAGCAAACGCGGCGCATCAAAGCAAGTTGAGCAGGTTGAAGTCAAGCAAGAGAAAGAGGCCGCCGCCGCCCCCTCCGGGAAGGCTGCGCGCACGAGTAAAGTATCCAAGGCTGCGGCCGTCGAGGTTGATGTCGAACCTCAACGCGTCGAAATAGAAGCCGCTACGGCGAGTTCCATGAAGAAACAGTTGAACGAAGTAGTACCTGTGCCTGTACCTGTCGGGGACGAAGTGCCCCAGGTCGCAGTGCCCGAAGTCAAGGTCGAGAAACTCAAGGCACGCGATCGCCGCGCTAAAGAGAAAGCTCTGCTGAAAGACGCGTTTGCATCGCATCAACCCGGCACCGCAGAGGAACTCGAGGAACGTCGTGCGAAGTTGCGCGCGCTGATCAAGCTGGGTAAGGAACGTGGTTTCCTGACCTATGCGGAAATCAACGACCACTTGCCCGATAACTTTGCCGAAACCGAAGCGATCGAAAGCATCATCAGCACCTTCAATGACATGGGTGTGGCCGTTTATGAACAGGCCCCCGATGCCGAAACGCTGCTGCTGAACGACAACGCGCCGGCTGCTACCAGCGACGATGAAGTCGAAGAAGAAGCCGAGGTCGCCCTGTCGACCGTCGACTCCGAATTCGGCCGCACCACCGACCCGGTGCGCATGTATATGCGCGAAATGGGTACCGTCGAATTGCTGACGCGCGAAGGCGAAATTGAAATCGCCAAGCGCATCGAAGACGGTCTGAAGCATATGGTGCAAGCCATCTCGGCCTGTCCGACCACCATTGCCGATATCCTGGCGATGGCGGAGCGCGTTGCGTCCGAAGAAATCCGGATCGACGAATTGGTTGACGGCCTGATCGACCCGAACGCCGCCGATGCAGATGGTTTCACCGCTGCCGAAGCCGAAGAAATCGAGACTGCGCCTGCCGAAGAAGAAGTCGAAGCCGTCGAGGAAGAGGAAGAAGAGGACGATGACGGTGCTGCCGCCGCGTCCGCTAACGCCGCTCAACTCGAACAGCTCAAGCGCGATGCGCTCGACCGTTTTTCGCAGATCAGCGAATGGTTCGACAAGATGCGCCGTGCCTACGAGAAGGAAGGCTATAAGTCCAAAGCCTATCTCAAGGCCCAGGAGTCGATCCAGGCCGAACTGATGTCGATTCGCTTTACCGCGCGTACCGTCGAACGTTTGTGCGACACCTTGCGCGCGCAAGTCGACGAAGTGCGTCAGGTCGAGCGTCAGATCCTGCATACGGTGGTCGACAAGTGCGGCATGCCGCGCGGCGAATTCATCACGCGTTTCCCGGGCAATGAAACCAATCTCGATTGGGCGCAGAAAGTTGTCGATGAAGGTAATGCCTACAGCACTATCCTGATTCGCAACATCCCGGCAATCTGCGAGCAGCAGCAAAAGCTGATCGATTTGCAAGCGCGTGTGGTACTGCCGCTGAAGGATCTCAAGGAAACCAACCGGCAGATGGCGGCGGGCGAATTGAAAGCGCGTCAGGCCAAGCGCGAAATGACCGAGGCCAATTTGCGCCTGGTGATCTCGATTGCAAAGAAATACACCAACCGTGGTTTGCAGTTCCTCGACTTGATCCAGGAAGGCAATATCGGCTTGATGAAGGCGGTGGACAAGTTTGAATACCGCCGCGGCTACAAGTTTTCGACCTACGCGACATGGTGGATCCGTCAGGCCATCACGCGTTCGATCGCCGACCAGGCGCGCACGATCCGGATTCCGGTTCACATGATCGAAACGATCAACAAAATGAACCGTATTTCCCGTCAAATCCTTCAGGAAACTGGCCTCGAACCAGACCCGGCGACACTTGCCGAAAAGATGGAAATGCCGGAAGATAAGATCCGCAAGATCATGAAGATCGCCAAGGAACCGATTTCGATGGAAACACCGATCGGCGACGATGACGATTCGCATCTCGGCGATTTTATCGAAGACACCAATACTGTCGCTCCTTCGGACGCAGCGTTGCATGCCAGCATGCGTGACGTGGTGAAAGACGTATTGGATTCGCTGACCCCGCGTGAAGCGAAGGTTTTGCGTATGCGCTTCGGTATCGAAATGAGCACGGACCACACGCTTGAAGAGGTCGGTAAACAGTTTGACGTGACGCGTGAGCGGATTCGTCAAATAGAAGCGAAGGCGTTGCGCAAGCTGCGTCATCCAAGCCGCTCCGATAAGCTGAAATCGTTCCTCGAAGGCAACTAAAGTCGCGCTCGATGGGTAAACGTTCGCGCGGTTTGCGAGCGTTTGCGATTATTATCCATCGCAGTTCACGGCATGCCGGCAACAGACCGGGCCTGTAGCTCAGTTGGTTAGAGCAGAGGACTCATAATCCTTTGGTCGTCGGTTCAAGTCCGACCGGGCCCACCAGTAAAGACAAGGCCCCACGGGTTTTATACCTGTGGGGCCTTTTCCATTTGTGTACTTCCTGTGTAACCGAGCCGGCATAGCGACGGACATCGCAATCATGCGCCGGCATCGCGACTCAATTTTTCCGGGTCCGACAGTTCGCTCACCAGAAAATCGGCGAATGCTCTCGCGGACGCTTTGATTGCCCGCCGGCTTGGAAACACGGCATGGACCTCGAATGCGCCGACATCTCAATCCGGCAGTACCTGAACCAGACTTCCGTCATCGAGCTCCCGGCGCAAGGCCAGGATGCCGGTATAGACGATGCCGGATCCGGCCACCGCTGCGGCGATGCAGACTTCGTTGATGGAAATGGTCAGGCGGCTGGTCAGCCGGATCGACTCGACGTGTCCACCTCGCCGAAAGCTGCAGAGCTTGGTGCCGCTGACCGTGTTGCTGATAAGCCGATGGCTCAGTAAATCGCCCGGTACCTGTGGCGTACCCATAGCTTGAAGGTAGCTTGGCGAGGCAGCCAAAGCGAGGGGCCAGCAACCAATGCGGCGCGCCACTGTGCCCGAATCGGACAGAGTACCCACACGCAATGCCAGATCGATACCCTCGGTAACGAGATCTTGCCGTTGGTCATCGATACATATATCAACATTCAGTTCGGGATGCCGTGTCATGAAACGAGATAGCCGGGGCACAAGTTCCCGGGTTGCAAAGCTCGACGACGCACCGATCTTGAGGTGGCCGCGCAGTTCGTCCGTGTCCCGGGCCTGGTGGTCCGCGTCGTCGATGTCCGCCAGGATCTGCTCGACGCGCGCAAGATTAATCTAGGCGGCACATTAAAAAAGAACTTGGCTTTAGCGGCCAGGTCCTTTCGTTTTGGCCGATTCAGTGAGCGCGGGACTGCTTCCGATTGCACACCGAATTGTTAAATAATGTCAAATTCAGTATGGCGTAATAATTGGAAATATTATCCGTCAATAAATATTGGCTTCGCTATCCTTTTAGCCTCGTATCGCTATCACTATGTAATCTGTACCGTGGAACATGCTTATCGGCCTTGGCTGTCGGAGAGCGGGGCGGGTATAAATATGGAGCATAACGTGGCGAACCAGTAGCATTTGCGCCATTCCAATTTACCGCATAGTCTCGGTTAGGCCTTTCGATATGCCACCCGCGGGTAATGATGTGCACGGACCTGCGGTGTTGGAATTGCATAAGGAATGCGACTGCCCCGGTAGCGAAAGGCACAGCCATACAATCAAACGAGTGAGATTGCGGATATGGGCGATAACCTCTCTAAAGTCATGCGCTCGGTGCTGCGGCGGACGGAGGCGCACCTGCAGGCGGAATATGACGTTACCTGCGTCGGCGTTGAAACGGCATTAGGCAATTACGCCGTATTGGCGCTGCGCGAGGTCACGGTGATTGTGGCCCTGGGCGGCACGCTCAACATTTTGGTGGTAATGAGTTTTGAGCTAACATTATTGTTCCGTCTATTTAGCGTCGATACGGCGGATATGATCATTAAGCAGGACGAACAGGAAATATATATCAGGGAAACTGCGGTCGAATTTGCCAACATCATCCTCGGGCATTGCCTTGCCGATCTCGAGGAATATGGCATGACCACCTCCTTGTCGCCGCCGGTAGTGATTCACGAACCTCACAATATTCACCGCCCCGATAATGCAATGTTTGCCCGCATTTCGTTGACTACGGATGTCGGCGCGGTAGAAATTGATTTTGTCGGATCTCGCGAATTGTTTGACGAACCAATTAACGTATCGAAAGGAAAAGAATCATGACGTTCGCCTTAAATGTCCTGGTGGTGGACGATTCGCTGATGGGCCAGAAAAAGCTCATGGTCATGATCGAGGAACTGGGTCACCGGGTTGTCGCCACCGCCGAGACCGGCGAGCAGGCGATATCGAAGTATGGCCAGCACGTGCCCGATGTCGTGACGATGGACATCACCATGCCGGATATGAACGGCATTGATGCGACGCGGGCCATCCTCGCGTCCTTTCCCGATGCCAGGATCATCATGGCGACTTCGCATGCCCAGAAGAGCATGGTGCTCGACGCGCTGGATGCCGGTGCGATCGGTTACATCATCAAGCCCATCCAGCGTGACAAGCTGAAGGAAGCCTTCGAACGCGCAATCAAACTCAAGGCGTGAGTCGGTGATGACTACGCCGGTCGGCCCGGATGCGCTGGACCCCATCTTTGCCTGGGATTCCGCCTTGGATGTGGTTCCTTTCCCTACGTATGTGGTCGATATCGACACGCTTAAATTGCTCACCGTCAACCGCGCGATGCGGCACATGACGGGGGCGGCGGTGGGGCAAGTCTGCCATCAGGCGATCTATCAGCAGGACTCGCCCTGTATCTTCTGCAAGCGAAAAGAGTTGGCACAGGCCGGCCGACCGACCGGAGTGCCGCTGATTTTCGAACATTTCAACGAAGCCAATAACCGCTGGTACCAATTACAGGAGGCCTTGATCCCCTGGCATGACGGCCGCATGGTGAAGTCGTCCGTCGCGGTCGACGTCTCGCAGCTCAAGGCGGCGCAGAACGCTTTGGCGGAAGCGCATGCCGAGCTGTCGCTGAAAAGCCGCGAACTGGAGCGAGCGGCGGCGACCGACAATTTGACCGGCCTATTAAATCGCCGCCGGATCGACGAAATCCTGGCGCGGGAATGCGACAGTGCGCAGCGCTACGCGCAGCCTTTGTCGGTGATTCTGGTTGACATCGATCATTTCAAGGCGGTCAACGATAGCTGCGGTCACTTGCTTGGCGACCGGGTGCTGCAGGCCGTGGCGGCAATTCTGACCGGCAATGTGCGCAAGCCGGACTGGGTGAGCCGCTGGGGCGGCGAGGAGTTCCTGATCGTCTGCCCGCATACCGACATGGACGGTGCGCTCAGCCTGGCCGAGCATCTGCGACTCACTGTCGAGCGCGCTGTATTGTCCGGCGACCGGCGCGAAACCTGTTCGTTTGGCGTGGCTGCAAGGCAAAGCGCAGGCTCGGTAGCCGAACTGCTGGAACGGGCCGATGCCGCGCTTTACCGCGCCAAGCGCGGCGGACGCAATCGCGTTGAGGCGGATGGCGTAGCTGACTGATCGAAATGAAATTCTTCCACGACCTACGCATCTCCACGCGCTTGATCATCGGCTTCGGCATCATGCTGCTGCTGATGGTGGTGCTGGGCGGCGCAGCCTTGCATTCGGTGGGACAGTTGAACCAGGCCTCGCTTGAGGTCAACAGCCGGATGCAGAGCAGCGCGCTGATACAAAATATTCGCGACAATATTACTCAGATCGGGGCCGCCACCGACCTCGCCGGCGCGACTTCCGAACGCGCCGCACGGGAACAGGTGCTGGCGGGTCGCCTCGAACGTGTAGGCAAGCTCAAAGAGTGGGTGAGCAAGTATCGGGATTACGTCGAGACGCCGTACGAGGCCAAGCAATATGCCACGCTGACGCAGCGCGTCGATAGCTGGCTCGCCGCCGAAGATGACGCATTGCAACTGGTCAGCCAAGGCAAGCTCGACGACGCCTTTGCCAAGATGTTCGATTCCGTTAGTACCGCGGCGGATGCTCTCGACCCGGCTATCGAGTCGCTGATCGCTTTTAACGCCAAGGAAAACAAGCTGGCCGCCGACCGTGCCACCGATGCAGGCGTCCAAGCCCGTTACCTGGTCGGCATCAGCCTCGGCTGCGCCTTGCTGGTTGCAGTCGCGCTGGCGCGCCTGCTGACGCGCAGTATTCTCAAACCGATCAATGCCTCCATCGTGGTGGCCAAGCGGATCGCGGGCGGCGACTTGACCGGCAACGTCAATGGCGGCAGCGAACGCAACGAGCCGGCGCAATTGCTGCTGGCTTTGCAGCAAATGCAGGAGGCGCTGCGCGCCCATACCAGCCAATTGGAAGCACGCGTGGACGAGCGTACCAAGGCATTGCGCCTGGCCCAACAGGAAACGACTGCGGCGCTGGCGGGTACCGCCGTTCTGTTGAATAACTCCGGGCAGGGTTTTTTGGCATTCAACGACGATCTGCGCGTACGCCCCGACTACAGCCATGAATGCGAGCGCATCTTCGGCCGGCCTATCGCGGGCGCCGCGTTGCATGTGCTGCTGTTTCCGGATGACGCCGCGCAACAGGCCTACATCGAAAAAAACTTCCAGCGCGTGTTTGCCTGCGGCAGCGACGAATTGCGCCGCAGCATCTACCTGGAACTGCTGCCGACCGAGTATGAGTGGGGCGGTCGCTATTATGGCGCCGAGTATAAATATCTTGGTGCGGGCAGGATGATGTTGATCCTCACCGACATCAGCGACGAAAAAGCCTTGCAGGAAAAGGTGCGGCAGGAACGGCAGCGGCTCGAATTCATCGTCAACGCGATGGAAAACCGCAACGACTTGCTCGATACGCTGGATGCGTGGCAGCAGTTCCAGACGCTTGCCTTGCCGGCGCTGCTGGATGAAGCCGACGCCGCAGCCGCAGCGGGCAAGGCGGCGCATGAGATGGCGTCATCGGCTGCCCTGGCCGAGATCTATCGGCAGATTCATACCTACAAGGGGCTGTTTGCGCAGGACGGCTTGCCCTCCATACCGCGTCGGCTGCATGAGCTGGAAAGCCGTTTGGCCGCTTTGCGCGATGGCGCCGACGGCTTCGTTGCAGAGGACATTCGGCGCGTACTGGCGCAAGTCGATCTGGCCCAACCGCTGGCATCCGACCTGGTGTTGTTGCGGGAAACGCTGGGCGAGGACTACTTTGCCGAAGGCAAAACCGTCAGCGTAGCGGTCGAGCGCATCGACCAACTGGAAGCGCGCGCCACGGCCCTGCTGCCTTTGAGCGAACAGAAAACACAGGTGCTGCTGGACGCGATTCGCCGTTTGCGTTACCGGTCGCTGCACGATCTATTGGTGCCGCATTTCAGTCCCGCGGAACTACTGGCGGCCCGGCTGGACCGCAAGATCGAACCGATCCGTTATGAGGGCGACGATGTGCCTGTCGATCCGCGCATCCTGGGGCCGTTTTGCAAGTCGCTGGTGCACGTGTTCCGCAATTGTATCGATCATGGTATCGAAGATGCCGACAGCCGGCTGGCCGCGGGCAAGCACGAATCCGGCCGGATCCACTGCCGCATCGAACGCAGCGGCGCGCGTTTGCACTTGAGCATCAGCGACGATGGGCGGGGCATCGACCCCGAACAGATCCGCGTCAAGGCGGTCGAGCGGGGGCTGATCACCGCCGAGACCGCGACTCGCTTGAGCGAGGCGGAAGTTCTGCGGCTGATCTTTACCGACCGGCTGTCGACCCGCGAGCAAGTCACCGAAGTGTCGGGGCGCGGTATCGGCCTGGGTGCCTGTCTGCGGGAGCTGGAACATGTCGGCGGCACGGTGGAGGTGGTTTCCACGCCGGGTGCCGGCAGCGCGTTTTGCTTCAGCCTGCCGCTGGCCGAGCATGTGTTTTAGTGTTCAGTTCGATTTCTTCTTCGACCCACACCAGGAGCATGACCTCAATGTCTATCGATTCCAGCAACGGTTATCCGCCCCCCAACCCGTCTACGGCCGCAACCTGGGCCCATGATAATGTGGC
>Ga0302316_10002648_pt1 | contig 12788 bp, 12 predicted proteins | sample III_Palsa_N3_2_FD_200456 | JGI IMG/M metagenome (GOLD analysis project Ga0302316, IMG submission 200456) | Peat permafrost microbial communities from Stordalen Mire near Abisko, Sweden - III_Palsa_N3_2 | ecosystem: Environmental > Terrestrial > Soil > Palsa > Peat permafrost | place: Sweden...
CGTTCTTCACCTCCACATCGCTCTGTTCGATCTGGCCGCCGATGACCTGTGAGACAAGGTGATTCGCATTGTCTTCGGTCATCAGTTGTGAGGACAGAGCTTGCGACAGGAAGTAGTAGTTGAGCGGATACTTCTTGGCGATGGTGTCCCGGCTGATCGTGTAGCGATAATTCGCCCAATCGGTGAGATACGTCCGCACCTCACCCTCGCGGGGACTGTAGTTCAAATCGCTGTACTGGATGGCCTGGGCGCGGCCCATCTCGTCAATCCGAATGTAGCGGTTGGCGATGGGGCGACGCGCTAACGAAAGGTTAACGCCCATCGACCAGAGAAGTAGGAAACTTAAACTGCTGATGATGAAGCGAGCCGTCTTCCGTTCGGAGTAGTGGGACGCATAGACTTCATTGCCGATCTCGTCGGCAAGGACGGCCTGCTTCGGCGTGAGCGGCGTTTCAACGGACAGAGTGTGGGTGGAGGACATGGGTGCATGAACCCTTTCTGGAAGCGTGAGGAAGAGATTGACCGTGTAGAGGAAGACAACGACGAATAGCAACGCGAACGCAATCAAAAGAACACGCCGGATAGGTCGGGATTCGATGAGTCGGCGGAGTAACAAAACGTCCAGGATGAATCGCAACATAGCGGCTATGCAACTCCCGCAACTTTGGCGATAGACGCGACCGTTCCGCCCACCTTCACGACGCTCTCGGCGAGCCCTGCTGCCCCGCCGAAGATGGCCTGGGTCATGCTGGGAATGAAGAGCATGTTGATGATGAAAGCGACGAACACCATCAGGCATGGAATGAGGTTCGCCATCCACATCTCCATCGAATAGTTGCCGTTGAATGTCTGCTGAATAAAGGCGTTCATAAAGCCTGACCACACGAAGATGAACGCGGCGGCAACCGCGCGAATCATGGCGAAACTGATAAGTACATCGAGGAAGTGAAAGAACTTGGCGCGGAAAGTCTTCGTCATCAGCAGCGGAATAAAGACTGGGCCAAAAAGAGCGGTGACGCCATAGAGGATGAAGGAGCTACAGTTGATGACGAACAGAATCGCGGAGGCCAAGCCGAGCATGATCTGCACCACCACGTAGCAAAGGATCTGGAGCGGCGCAGTGAAAGATGGCATCGCCGTACTGTCGCCGGCTGTTTTCAAGAGCTGGAGCAGGTTGTTGAGCGAACTTTGATCGAAGGCCGCGACCATCGCCTGGGCGATGTAGCTGAAAAAATGGTTTACGCCGAAGCTCGCGCCGGGGAGCGGATTCACCCAGTAGTTTTCGAGCAAGCAGCAGATAATCAGCCGCAACAGAAAGTTAGTAAGGTCGCCGACGTGCAAATGATCGTGATGCAGCCGGAAGGTCATGCCGGTGGTGCTCCAATTCACCGACATGCTGACGAGGGTGAAGAGCGCGATGCAGCTCAACTCGGTTAAGCCAAGCTGCGTCAGCGCACCACCGTTCTGCGTGGTGAGGTTGGTCAAGTTGTTCGTAAACTGATAGAGCCAATCAACTCCCGAACTCGTGCTGGGGAGGGCCTGTGCCAACATCACAATGGAAGCCATAACGGTGTTCTCTCTGAGTAGGATTGAAGGTTAAGGAAGGTACGTCTGCCAAGTGCTGCTCTCGTTGGCGGCGCTCACGTCGTTGGTGGAACGCTGCTGCTGAACGAAAGCCGCAGTATTTATGTCTTCCACGGCGGCGTTGCGGCGCTCCATATTGGCGACCGTCATCTGCCCCGCAAGGCAGACTTGCAAGCTGCCCTGGGACTGCATCTCGGCCATCTTCTGGCCTTCAGCGGCGTTGAGGAGGTTGAGCTGTTGCACTTCGCTGTTGGTGCTATCGGTGTTGTCGAACTGGTTCGACATCAGCGAGCTGTTCGCCGTGGAGTTAGTGGTTCTACCCGAGCGGTACTGGCCCATTGCTGTAAGGCAGTCGGGCGAAACGCCATCAGAGGTTTCGATCATCGCAAGCTGGGACATACGCGACGTGCCGAGAGACTGTCCGGCAAGGTAGGTGCTGGCATTGCTGTTCATCGGAACGGTTGCTGTCTGCCAACCTGTCAACGATGCGCTCGGGTTGTTGGTGTTCAGGGCGATTTTGATGCCGGCAGTTTCGCCGAACATATTGGCGACGTTCACGTTTTCGAGCGAATGGAGGACGGTCTGCCATTCTTGTTTTGCGTTGAAGTGCGTGATGTTGTTTTTGATTGTGTTGTACTGGCTCTCCAGCGTGGTGAGCTGGGAGACAAGACTGGCGTAGCTGGTGGGGTCGAAGACGATGTCTCCGACACCGAACAGCGCGAAGGCGGGCGTCGCCGTCAAGAGCACTGCGGCGCCTGCGCCGAGTAGCCATTTGTGACGGTTGGTGAGATTCAGTTTCATACTGCCTCCTAAGTGCAGCGTGGTTAGAGGGTGGGATTGACGCGATGCTCTGCGTAGGACGGGATAAGTAAATCGGTGCCGATGTACACACGCGCGCGCGAACCTTCCTTGAGGGTGATAATCGGCAAGCGGTTGAGGAAGTGGTTGAGCACCTGTTCCCCCTCTTGCGCAGACTGTTCCGAGATGCCGTTTCGTATCTCGGTCGATGGCGAAAAGATGCTGCCGTTGTTGCCGATCTGCGCGAGACCGCCCAATCCGCCAATCGCGGCAGCAGCGGCGAACGCTTCCAGATAGCCGTGATTCACTTTGGTAGCGAGGCCGGTCGTACCGATCTGGTCAAGACCAATAAACTTGGCAAACTCCAGCGAGAATCCATCCGGACAGATAGCGCGATGGAAGGTCACGAACATCTTGCGCTGCTGTTCGCTGCCGACGCTTTGAACAGTCCCGAGCAGCCGTGTCCCCTGCGGCAAGAGGAGCTGCTGGTGGTCGTGCGAGTAAAGGTCGGTCGTCAGGCTGAGGATGATCGGGCCGCTGAAACCGCCGTCGATATGATTGGTGACGACACCCTCCAGCACTGTTCCCTCGAAGATGCGATACAAGCGACCGTCATACGTGTCGAAGTCATAGGGACCGAGAGGATCGGATTTCGGGTTTGGCTTTTGTTCTGTAGCAGTCTCGGTTGCGGCGGGCTTCTTAGCGACTGCATCGGGTGCGGGAGTTATCGTCTCGCCCGTCGCTTTGGGCGACACCTCCTCATGCTCACCGAGCACGGCGGTAGTCGTCGGCGTGGAATTAGCTGCCGCGCCGACGGAGTGCTGGAAGTCGATCGCTACCGTATCGCTGTTGATGGCGTCCTGTTGCTGCTTTTCCCGAGCAAGTTGCTTTTGCTTGGCTTCGGCCTGGGCCTCGGACACATTGGAGGTGCGCGCGGGGGCGCTGGAACTATTGCCATACATGGCGTCCCGTTGCGCGGCGGTCATCGAGGGCGCACCAGCGGCCTCCGGGCCAGGTGTCTCCTGCGTCGCTTGTAATTGCTGCATGGCGGCTGCGAGTTGTTGTTGGCGCTGGGCAATGTCAGTGTCCTGCCGAGCTTGCGCCGCCTGCTGGGTCTCGAAGCTCGAAACTTGCTGCGGGTTTGCAGTCGCGGGTCGCATGGGCAATGCGCTCTGCGGCGCAGCCTTTTTGTTGCCGCTGATGAGACTGGAAAGATTCGCAATGCCGATAACCGCGATGATGACAACCAACGCGACGACAAGCGGTAGACCTTTCCTGACCGGTGGTTTCGCTTCGGGCTGTTCGGGCACGGTGGCGGGTACGTTCTGATCCTGGTCAGTCATGGCTACTCCTTTCCTTCCGCACGGTGAAACTCGACCTTCTTCTTGCCGATGGCGAGGTAGCCGTTGTCCAGCTCCTTCGGCACGGTGTAAAGACCGTTGTTGAAATCGAAGTTGATAAGCGACGGCTTCTTGTCTTTCACCTCGTAGAGCGCGGGCGTTTCCTGAAAATGGCCGCGCAGGTAGGTGAACTTGCCGTCGTGCCATATCTGTTCCAGGCCAAGCGCGTTGCCCTTTTTGGCATCCCATGTGTAATCGAAGTGAAGGCTGCCGGGGTACTGGCTTCGATAGGTTTCAGCCTTCGTGTCTTCCGCTTTCAGTTCAGCGGCCTGCGCGGTCTTTGCCGCGACGGCCTCCTGCTTCGCCTTCTCCAGCTCTGTTGCGGGGACAAAGACGGGTAGCTCCGTCAATCGGTCCTTTGCGGCTTTGTCACCGGGGACGACGAACACTTTGGAATCGAAGTGGGGATCTGCGTCGCTCGACACTTCGCGAAGCTGAAGCGTGTACTCGTTGCCGTGATCGGAGACGATATGAATGTCCGTCGTGGTGTTCGCCACCTTCGGCTTCACGCTGATAAAGCGGCTGGCGACGTGGCCGCCATCGAACACCCAATCGACCGTATCGCCGGCGAAGACGTTGGCGACCTTCTCCTCTGCGGGGAGCATGATGAGCGTCGATTGCAGCAACCCGGCGCGGATGGCGGGTGGGGCGTCCGCCTCCGAGACAGTCACCGTGCGCGGAGCAGCGGGCTCAAGGCGGCGGGGTTGGTCCGTCGCCGCATTTGCGGTGGCGGCAAGGGCAAGTCCACAGGAGATGACGATGATAATGGGCGGTTTCACAGGTGATCCTTTCGGTGGAGGTGAAGTGGTTACACAGTCTCGCCCTGGGCAAAGCGGCTGATGCCCTCGGCGAGTCCGTACTTTTCAATGAGCTTGGTGCGGCGTACACGATCCTTCGGTTTGGTAGAGAACGTGGCGTAGCTGCGGTTGTCGAGCCGCAACGTGACAACCTTCGTCACTCCATCGCGCCGGATATACAGACCTTCGCGGTCCTGCAAGCTCTCGAAGAGAGCAAGCTGTTGTTCGTTCAGCTTGAACAACTCGGCATACCGCTTCCGATTGAACGTCGCGTCTTTGAGAAACAGGAACGACGTGCAGGAGTTCACGATGCTGTCGGCGTTCGCGCCTAGGTCGTCGGCTGATTGACCAATCATGGTCACGCCGCCAAGATTCTTGCGAACCGTCTTAATGGAAGCCAACGCACCGTCGAGTAATTGTTTGTTCTTCATCGAAGAGAAAATCTCTTCAATTAAAATGTGCTTCGGAACGCCGAGATTGGCGGGGTTGTAGAGAACGTCATTGATACGTCGTAGCAACCACACCATCAACGGTTCTATGAGATCGGCGTACTGTTCGTTGTTGACTCCTTGAAAGTCGAAGCACTGGAGGCGCGAGAGCGAGAGGCTGTCTTCGATGTTGTCGAAGACGGCGTTATAGATACCCTTGCCAACCCACTTCGAGAGATAGCGGTCGAGCTTCTTAGGCAGAAAGAGATTGGAGAGGCGGCGGTTCTCGCGGTCAAGCAGGTACATATCCTGCACGGCCTTGTGGATCACATCGTCGTCTTCCGGCTCCAGTTCCGCGCCGCTGTTGGTCAGCAGGAGCTTAATGAAGCTATACAAAAACTTGATGTTGCTCTCGGTGGGTTCCAGAGAAAATGGGTTGACACGCGGGCCGTCCTTGCCGACGCGATCGACACGGCCACCATACAGCTCGACCACGCTCTCGTAGCTGCCGCCGATGTCGAAAATGTAGGTAAAACCGCCGTATTTCTGCTCCAGTGCAATCGCCGCATTACCGTGGACCGACTTACCGCTGCCGGTTGGACCGATGATGAGCATGACCCTCACGCCATCCACATACACATCCTGAAAGAATGGTGTCCGGGTGCGGGTCTCGAAGATGTTGAGGTATTCCGCGTCTAAATCGTCCGAGTGCGGATGCCCGATGTTCGGGGCGAAGACGGAGGACAAGCGGGCGTGATGGTCCTCCGCAAGCCACAACGGGAAGACATTGAACTTATGATTGCCGGGGAACATGGCATAGAACGCTGACAGGTTTCCAAGCGTCTCTTCCATCACCTGAGCGCGGGCATCCACGAAGATGCGATGGACGGCGGGCACCACATCGCGGAGTTGTTCGGGACTACGCGCCGCCAGTAGCAATCGCAGAGAGAATTCACCCTGGGCCTTTTTATCGAGCGCACGGATAACTTCGCTGAGGTCATCGACGTTGATGTTCGCGGCCTTCGCGCCCGCGCCGGTGTCGAGTGACGCCGTATCGCGCCCGCTCATCACGCGGGTCAAGACACCGACTTTGAAAAATGAGATGAACTTTTCCTGCGCGTCGATCTCGCTCCGGGCCGCTGCGGTGGATTTCACCCGCCATGTCGAGCACAGCACGCTATCGCAATCGAGCGTCAGCAGGCCGGAGAAAAGGCAGGGCCGCGATGCCTCCGGCGTCGTCTTCAGCGAGAACATCTGTACGCACCGTTTGCCGACTTGTATGTGGTCGCTATGCCATGCCACCGGACTGTTGACGATCTGGCGGTCCACGCCGGTATCGCTGCGGAGTTGGTCGCGCTCGGCCCATTCCTCAAGGTTGAAGAGATAGCTGAAAAATTGGAAGGCTTCGTCTTTGCCAAGCAGCCGCAATCCGAGCGAGCTGCCGAGATGGGATTCAAGGATGGTCGCGGTCTTTTCCAGGTCGGCCAGCATCCGCGACGTGTCGATGGCGTTCTCCTGCGGCTTGCGCTCGAACGCTTTGGCCTTCGACGGCTCCAACGTGAGGCACCAATGGAGGTCGATGCGGCGGAATAGCGCCGTCTTGTTGAGAAAATCCAGACGGTCGGATGCGAATACTTCCGTGATCGGGTTCGGATACTTCGGTTGGCGTGGAAGATCGAAGCCGGACATTACGCGGGCGTATTGATAGAGGCAGGAACCTTCCGGCAGTCCACGCAAAGCACCTTCAATCGAGCGCATCCGTGAGTCCAACTCCAAATCGGTGACGCCCTCTTCGTCGATGCCGGTCAGTGAGAATAAGCAACCATAGCCGCCGCCCTTCAATGCGAAGACATTGGGGCTGACAAAGCGCGCAATCGGAACGATGCTGCACGCCGCCCCGGCCTTGGCGAACCACGGCGTATGTTTGATTTGCTCAGTGTTTGCGCGGGTCATAGTAGCTCTTCTGGCTGAGGCTGAGGCCCCACAGTTGGAACATCTTTGGGTGTTTGCGAATGATGAGCCATGCGCCGACAGCCATCGTCGGGAAACTAATCATTGCCAGCAAGCGGAACCCAACGAGGAAAACCGTCACGTTCACAAACACAATGGCCATCCATGTCGAGAGGTCGAGCCCTAGCTTGGCTCGGGGCCTATTCATGGCCTGATTGATCGGTAACGGTTCTCCCCGCTTGGTCATGTCGATGCACCTCCTACATCGACTGCCCAGTTAGGGACCCTATCCAACCGGCTCCCCAACCGAGCACTCCGGCGCCAAATAGCGCGCCGAAGAGGCCTGGTATAGCATCTTGGAAACGACCACTCATCATGCGGATTCCAGCGAAGATGAGGCCGCCGAAGCAGATAATCGCGCCTGCATAAATCGCGAAAGTTTTGAAGGTTGTCATTAAAGTTTGAGCACCGGAGAAGTCCATCGTCCCCTGGGCATGGGCAACGCCGGCGAAGCTAAGAGCAAGTAGGGTGGGTGCCAGCACACGCGCCGCGTGGGCCAGCTTGCGATTGAGTTGACTGAAGTGCAGATGGAAGCGTGGACGATGTGTCATGACATTCTCCTGATGGCGTTGTGCCTGCCATGTCAGGAAACTTAGGCGAATCGTTTGCGCGAGTCCAAGACTTCTTTTTTATGGTTCCCAAGGTTTTGCTTATGGCGCACCTTTAGCTTGTGCTTCGGTGTTGCATTCCGTTCGGATTGCGGCGGCTTCTTGTTGGGATGGAGACCGCCTTTCTTCAAGAATTGCTCGATGAATGGCAGTGCTATGTGGCCTCCGTCTCTACGGCAGACGAACGCCGTGTCCGCTGTCCAGTGAACTCCTGCAATCGGCCTTGTTACCAGGCCCGATTCGAGTGGACAGAGCTGGTCGATGAGAGCAAGGCCATAGCCCTCTCTCACCATCCACTGAATGTCAGCGGGTGTGGCGGCGGAGCTGGCCAGATGCAGCGGACTATGCACCTCCGCAAACATCTCGATCAGGCGGGAATGAGCCGATGGGTGCAACTCCGGATTGTGAAATATCTTGATGCGTGGGCCTACGTCATGAATATCTACTTGCGTCTGCAAGGCCAGCGGATCGTCTGCACGCATACAAATAACGAGCGGAGACTCCGCGATCTGAAAGACATTCCAGAGGTCTCGATTGATGGGCATGGGAAGAATCGCGCAGTCCAAGGTTCCACAGTCGAGTTGCTGCAATGTGTGTATTGGATCGCTGCCCGATAGCTGCACTTCGCATCCAGAGAAATGCTCTTCGTAAGACGTGCGGAAGAGATGCAAAAGATGTGAATTCACAAACGCCGAAAAGCCCACGCGCAACGGCGGGATTTCTCCCTTGTCGATGGCTCGACCGATGCGGAAAATCTCGCGTCGTTGCCCCAGGACGTCGCACGCCCAACTGTAGACAAACTCGCCGCCGGCTGTGGGGTAGACCCCGTCTCGGGAACCGCCACGCACGAAAAAAGGAAACTCAACATCCTTTTCCACGACGCCAATCTGGTGGCTTATCGCAGGCTGCGAACGGCGCACACGTTCTGCTGCCTTCGTGAAGTTCCCCTCTTCATAGATGGCGATGAGGTATTCGAGATGACGAAACTCTACGGAATCGGACATGCACCCATGGCTCCGGTGGTGGTTGTCGATCCACTGCACCGCTGAAGCGAGGGCCCGTGGAAAAGCTGTCTATAACCATGTTTGAAAGTTGAATCGGAAGTGTCAATAAGGGGCCGCAGAGCCTCCGGGCACGTCGTGGTAACTAAGCCCCGATGGCGAGGTGGCATAAGTCAAACCTTGGGAGCCATAGGTAAGAAGTATTGGACGGAAATGTGCGAAGGCTTCACGCTCGAAGCAACAAGTGGCGTGAGGTGCCCAATGCAAAGAATGTCCGCGGTCGTTTCCCCGATGATTCAACACAACTCGAACGGTATGGAAGAAGGCCCGCACAGTTTCGTCTCCGATGTTCGTTCACGGAAACCGCCGCAGCGAGTGATGGAAGTTGAAGCGCTGCTGACGGCTGAGGATGTCGCCAGGCGGCTCAATGTCAGCACCGATTGGGTATGGGACCACTCCTCACGCAAGCGTCCGTACTTACCTGTAATCCGCATGAGCGATGGGGTTCTGCGCTATCGCCCGAGTGAGGTCGAAGAGTTCGTCAACGAGCGCGAACGCGCTTCGGTTTTGCGCAGGAAACGCTAGTAAAATAGGGGAAGCCCGCCTCTTTTCCCCACAGAAATCTGAGGAACCGATGGGCAAGTCGCACCAAAAAGGATGGGTAGTGCTGCGCGGAAAGAAGTGGTACGGATACTTTCGCCGCGAAGTGATCGACCCTGAAACCAATCAACTCACGACGAACATTATTCCGGTCGTACTCGGACCCAAATCGGAGCTTTCCAAGTTCGAGGCAAAGGATGCACTGGAACGCGAGATCGCGAAGCGCACGGGAAGTACGCCGGCCAATCGCGCCACACACCAGGCTTCCACGACGTTCGGTTGGTTCGTCCGCAACCGTTTCTTTCCGCTGAAGGAGGCAGACTGGACGGAACGAACTGCCGAGGTGAAAAAGTATTTGATCGAGGACGACCTCATCGAGCCCTTCGATGAGTTGCCCCTCGAAAAGATCGACAAGTTCACCTTGCAGACGCATCTCAAAAAGCTCGCGAAGACTCATTCCAAGGACAGGGTGCTTCAGATACGCGCGTACCTGCGGGCCATCTTTGCAGAAGCCGTCGATCAGGACTTCCTCGCAAAAGATCCCGCGCGCATGGTCAAGGTTCCGGCTCATCTCCGTGAAACGGACAAGACGGTTTTGACCTGGGACCAGCTACGAAGCACCTTGGCACAATTGGAACTTCGAGACAGGATCATTCTCGAACTCGACATGACCAACGCTCTTCGCCCCAGCGAACTGTTTGGGCTGAGGTGGAAGTGCTTCGATCGCGTCGGGCGTGCGATGACGCTCATGGAGACGACGTACATGGGCGAAATCCGTGATTGGGGCAAGACCAAGGGGAGCTTGAAAACCGTTCCCTTGTCGAAGGCCCTGAGCAAAGAACTTTGCGAGTGGGAAAAGCAATGTCCCGATACGTCTCCCGAAGCGTTCCTCTTTCCGAACGAAGCGGGAGGTTTCATCGACACTGGCAACTATCGCAAGCGCGTGCTGCACAAGTTGGCTCGCGATCTGAAGTTGCCTAAACTGACGTTCCAGGTCATCCGTCGTTCGATTGCGACGTTGGCCCAGAACAAGGGAACAGTGAAGGACGTGCAAGGGGTACTGCGACACTCGCGCACGGCCACAACAACGGATGTGTACATGCAGGAAATTCCGGAAGGAGTACGTGCCACCATCGACGCGATTCACAAGGAACTGAAGAAAGCCCCCGGGTCCGGCAACACGCGCTCTGCGAAAAAACGCAACGTCCCGGCAGTGAAAGTGCGGGTCGCGGCGGTCCGGTTGAAGAAGCCAGTGAGCAATAAAAATAGAGAGGAAAGGAGGAGCGCGGGCAGTTTCAAAACCCCTTCGCAGAAAGGTTTTGAAAATTTGCTACCAAATGCTACCAAAGTGCTTCCGAAGGGGGTTGATCCCCTCGCTGTAAGCGCTTGATTGTGAAGGGGTTGTTTGGTGGACCTGATCGGGATCGAACCGATGACCTCTTCCATGCCATGGAAGCGCGCTCCCAGCTGCGCCACAGGCCCACTCCGGGGAGGGACTTATTCATTGTCGGCGAAGCACGGTAGCAAGTCAAACCAACGACGCTTAGGCAAACCGCAGCTCAGGCAAACCGCACACCCGGCCTGGCTACTTGCCTTCGGGCACAAGTTTGATTTCGAAGATCTCAGGCCATTGTTTGCCTGTCACAAACAGCCGGTCGTGCTGTTTGTCGTAAGCGATCCCATTCAGCACGGCTTCCGAACTCACCTTCTTGTCCTCTGGCAGTAAACCCGTAAGGTCAATCCAACCCAGCACCGCCCCGGTCTTCGGCGAAATCCGCGCAATCCGATCCGAATGCCAAACATTGGCGTAAATCTCGCCCTTTATATATTCCAGTTCGTTGAGTAGCGCGATCTCCGTCACGCCGTCTTTCACCACAATATGTCGAGTCTCTTTGAAGGTGTCGGGATCACGAAACCGCAGCGTCGCCGACCCGTCACTGGTAATAATTTCCTTCGCTGTCCGCGTCATTCCCCAGCCCTCACCCGAGTATGTGAACTGCCGCACCGGCCTCAGGCTAAAGCGATCGAAGACAAAGCAGACATGTGACGTCCACGTCCACTCATAGAGGTTCGGGCCCCAATCGACGATCCCTTCCCCAAAATACTGCGCTGGCAGATCGTGCCGCTGATTCACCTGTCCCGTCTGCGGATCGATCGCCATCAGCGCCGAGTGCCCAGTCAGCCCGGTTCCCTCATAAAACATCCCATCAAGGTAGAAAAAGCCCTCCGTATAGCTATCCGCCGAATGCGGATACGTCGCCACCACCCGGTAACCATACACCGGCACAGCCGCTTCGCACCGGATCGCGACCAAGCCGGCAAACAGCGCCAAAACAAGCACCAATCGGCGCATGGGCAAGCAAATCGTCAACATCGCTCTATCGTACCCAAGCCCACACGCGTTACCTGAAAGCTGGAACAAACGACCTCTCGCTGGTGTCTAAGCTGGTATGGGTGAGCGAGCACTCAGGCCGCCGGCGGCGCAGTTTTCTCGCTTTTTCGGACCACGGACGATGCTTCAAAATGATGAGTTTTTGCACCTCTGGACAGAAGTATCCCTGCGGGCCTACCTTAACTGCAACGCAGTGGCTGTTGGTTTTCGATCCTGAACCGAGGACAGCAATGGGCGATCTGGCAAGCGCGATTGGAATCCGGGCAGAGGAACAAACTCTTGTCGACGAGCTGAAGTCCGGCTCCGAGCAAGCATTTGCCCTGCTCATCGCACAGTACAGCCATCCTGTTTACTCCCTGATCGCGCGCAATCTCCGCGATCCAGCCGACGCCGCCGATGTCACCCAGGAAGTCTTCGTCAAGGTCTTCCGCAATATCTCCGGCTTCCACGGCGAAGCCAGTCTCCGCACCTGGATCTACCGCATCGCGCTCCACGAGGCCAGTAATCAGCGCCGCTGGTGGGGACGCCACAAGCGCCAGGAACTCACTATCGACGCACCGCTCGACAACGACGAAGGTGAAAGCTTCTGCCTCGCCGACGCCCTCGCTACCCGCGATGCCTCGCCCTACGATTGCGCCGCCCGCTCCGAAGTCCGCGCACGCGTCGAAGCCGCGCTACAAACACTTCCCGACGTCTTTCGCAAGGTTGTCGTGCTCCGCGAAATCGAAGGCTTCGGCTACGAAGAGATCGCCGAAATTCTGAACGTCAATATTGGCACCGTTAAAAGCCGTCTCACCCGTGGCCGTGCCGCTCTCCGCGAAGCCCTTGTCAAAGACTTTGCAACCAACTCTCCAGCACGCTCTTCCGCACGCCGCGTGCCGTCCACGAACCTGAAGGCGGTGGCCTGATGGACTTCGTCAAAACCAATCCAACATTGCCCGGCGAACCCTGCGAATCCATCCGCACGGAGTTTTCCGACTATCTCGATGGCGCCGTCAGCGGTGTTGCCATGGCCACCATCGCCGATCACCTCGAAGCCTGCTCCGGTTGCGCGGAAGAGTTTGACGGCCTGCTTGCCGTCCAGCAATCGCTTGCTGAACTCGGTCCCGCGACACCACCCGCCCACCTGCAGGCGCAGCTCCGCCAGGCTATCGCTACGGAGCGCGAACG
>Ga0302316_10002650_pt1 | contig 12778 bp, 14 predicted proteins | sample III_Palsa_N3_2_FD_200456 | JGI IMG/M metagenome (GOLD analysis project Ga0302316, IMG submission 200456) | Peat permafrost microbial communities from Stordalen Mire near Abisko, Sweden - III_Palsa_N3_2 | ecosystem: Environmental > Terrestrial > Soil > Palsa > Peat permafrost | place: Sweden...
TCTCCAAATACTCGACCGTCCGCGCGTCCCCCGTATATGGATAAAGCCGCTCCACAAACCCCTGCGACATCGCCCGCAAATACCCCGTAGAGTTCGCCCAATTCTTATCCGGAGTCATCTCATACGTCGTCCGATCGAAATCAAAGCAGCAATACAAATACTGCAACCGCTGCCTCTGGTACTCGTCCCAATCCACACTCCACTGCGACAAAAAATAATCCGAATACGAAAATCCCGTATCCTCCGCGATCGGCCAAGGCAGCAACTTCCCACCCGAATCCAATTGCACCTCCCGCCCTGCAATCGTCGCCCCATCCACCACTGACACCACAGGAAACCCCTGCAACGCATGCGTCTCAAACGCCCCACTCCCCGCAGTCGCCTGCGCCCGCACGCCCACCCCTCCCCACAACCCAACCACCACCAGCCACGCAACGCCACGAACCATCGCCATAGCCAACCAGCATATCCCCCGCCGTATAAATAAGCTCCTCCAGCCCGGCCCCCCAAATTCAACGCAAAAATCCAATATGGCCGAAAGTGTCGGAAGATTGTCTTTTCAGACACTCCGCGTTTCGGTACCCTTCTTTCATGGCCAATGCCCTCCAGCCACGCGCTCCTCGCATCGGGTTGCTACTCTTCGACGGAGTCACCGCCCTTGACGTAGCCGGTCCCATGGAGGCATTCGCCTCCACCCGTGTACCTGCGGACGGTCGCCACAAAACCACCTGCTACGAACTCCTCACCATCGGCCTTACAAACAAGAGCATCACGGCGGAATCGGGTTTGACCTTCAAACCCTCCACTACCCTCGCAACCTGCCCTCCCCTCGACACCCTTATCATTCCTGGCGGCCGTGGCCTCCGCGAACCCCGAATCAACCGCACCCTCGCCGCATGGATCAAGAACCGGGCCGCAACTACCCGCCGCATCGCCTCCGTCTGCACCGGCATCTACGTGCTCGCGCCAACCGGCCTCCTCGATGGCGCGACCGTCACCACCCACTGGCGCTTCGCAGAAGATGTCGCCCGCAAATTTCCAGCTCTGCACGTCGATGCGAAGACGCTCTTCCACCGTCACGGAAACATCTATACCTCTGCAGGCATCACGGCGGGCATCGATCTCTCTCTCAATCTCATCGAAGACGACTACGGTCGTTCCGCCGCCCTCAGCGTCGCTCGCGAGCTCGTCGTCTTCATGAAACGCCCAGGTGGACAGGAGCAGTATTCCGAACCCCTGCAGTTTCAGTTCGAGTCCACCGACAGAACAACCGAGGCCGCTGCCTACATTCGTTCCCACCTCAAATCCAACCTCTCCGTCGATGCGCTGGCTCGCTTCACCCGGCTCTCCTACCGGCAGTTCAGTCGCCGCTTCAAAGCCAACTTCCACTGCACTCCAGCCGCCTACGTCGAAGCGCTCCGCTTGGACGAAGCGCGTACCCGGCTCGGTGAAACTCGATGCAACATGAATCAACTCGCCGCATCCGTCGGCTTCGGCAGCGACGACGCCTTTCGCCGCGCATTCGAACGCCGCTTCAACGTCTCACCTACCCACTACCGCGCCCGTTTCGGCGGGCCTTCACCCACCAGAAGAATTCGTTCTCGGAAAGCCATCTCTTGAAAACTTCCAATCGCATCCTGCTGTCCTTCGGCTTCCTCCCCGCCGTTTGGTTTCTGCTCTTCGTCTCCATCGCTGGCTCGCTCGTTCCCCGCTATAGTTCCGTCGCGCAGCAGGCAAGCGAGCTCACCCTCGTCGCAGGTGCGCCCAGGTCGTTGGTCGACGTGGCCGCCCTGGGCGTCGGACTCTTTCTTGCAATCTTCGCTGTTGGATTGTGGAGAGCCTCTTCTAGACCCATCGCGTTCGGTGCCCTCGCCTGGGCCCTGTTCGGCCTTTCCATGGCCTCCAATGGAATCTGGATCATGGGCAGTCCCATGCACGGCGCCTACGGTTTGGGTTTGATCGTCATGGTCGCCCCCGCTCTCGCAGCGCTCGAAACCATTGGCCTCGCCGCTGACGACTCAATCTACTGGATCACCGGAGTCGTTAGCTTCCTCGGTATCGTCTACTTCTGGTTGAACACCCTCGGCTATGACCCCGCACTCTATCGTGGTCTCACCCAGCGCATCTATGCCTGCCTCACTCTCCTCTGGCCGGCGTGGGCTGCCTATCGGCTCTTGTACGGGACAACCTCCTCGCGCCCAACCCATGACGATCAAATCCAACTATCAGCTGTCCCTCCCGCCTAACAACGTCATTTTGCAGCTGGAGCTATTTGGGTTGCTCGCTCGGATGGCTCAGGCATTTCAGACCGCGGTCGCGTTCGCCTGCGCCTGCGCGACACTCGCCAACAACGCCCGCGTCTCCGCAACTACACGATCCTGAAACTCCGCATCCCGCACCTGCGCCGACCCCTCCATCGGCTCTCCGCCTTCGTCGTAATACACGCCGGTAGCCCCGGATTCATCAGTCAAGATCTTCGTGATCACCCGCGCGGCCCGCTTCGGCGTGCTCAGTATCTTGACGAACGGCAGCAACAGCGGCACCAGCAGCGGAACAACGAACCGCTGGACCGAACGCACCAACGCACCGGCATCAGCCCCACCCAACCCCGTGCTCGGATTTAGCCCCGGCTCAATCGCGTTGACTCGCAGCCGAGGCGTCTCGCGTGCCAACGCCAGCGCCGCAGCCAGCGCCGCTTGCTTCGAAGTCGCATACGCATCGAACCCCGGACGTTTCGATCCGCCCGGTACCCATTCCCCTCGCGCACTCGCTTCGGCCGATAGATAACGAGCCCCTCGAAATCCAGCAGCCACCGCTGGCTTGCGCCCCGGATCTTCCACTGCGGACACCACAAACAGAACCTGCGCACCGTCAGGAAGGCTCGGCGCCAGCGCCTCCGTTAACGCAAACGGGCCAAGATGGTTCGTCGCAAACGACATGTCCCACCCCATCGCGTTCTTCGTCGGTCGCATCTGCATAATCCCCGCATTGTTCAGCAGCCCGGCAATCGGATGCTCAAGCGCAAGAATCTCTGCCGCCGCCCTTCGCACGCTCGCCAGCTCCGAGAAGTCGCACACCACGCAAGCCGCTCGCCCCCCTCGTTCCTCAAGGGCGCTCTTCACCCCTTCGAGCTTGCTCCTGTCGCGACCGACCAGCACTACCGATCCATGCTTAGCTAGTTCCATCGCCGTCGCCCGGCCTATGCCAGACGTCGGCCCTGTAACGATGTATGCCTTCCCTCTGGAAGCGCCCTCCACAATGCCCTTCGCCATGTCATCTCCTTTAGTTGTCTGTCTAGTCAGTCATTGATGCAGTTGAAAAAGTTCCTCAGCCGATCATCCTCCACAATGCCTCAAACCCCGCCCTGCAGTGCTTATCCGCGTGTGCCTTATCCAGCGCCATGTAATCCATCGTGGCCTCCGCCGCCGCATTCATCATCGCCATAAACAGCCCCGTCGGCGCATCGCGCATCGCCCCGTTGGAATGAACTCTCTCCAGCAACTCCCGCATCGGCGCCATCGCCTTATGCCCCGCCGCACGGCTCTTGGATGTGATCTCATCTGAAACCCCAAGCAGCGCCAGCGCTCGCCGCTTCTTCGGGTGCGCAACCGCCCACGCCATCCAGTTCGTCCAGACCTGGAAGTATTGCTTCCGGCTCTCCCCTTCCGGCGAAAATCCCTTCAGCGCAGCGGCCGCCATCTCCCGCTTCAGATCAAGGTAAAGCTCGTTCAACAAATCGGTCTTCGTCTCGAAGTAAGTAAACAACGTCCCGTTTGCCACCCCGGCTTCCTTGGCGATCACCGCAGTCGGAGCGCTCAGCCCCTGGGTAACGATCACGCGCATCGCCGCCGCTAGAATTGCACTCCGCTTATCCTCGCTCTTCGGTCTCGCCACACCCTACCTCCTCAATCTCACCTCAACTATATAAGTGAGTGACTAGTCAGTCAACTAAATGCCTGCCGCGCATCCTGAAACCCACCTCAAGCAGTCGATTTGCAGCAAGAACAAGGCTAAGACGAGCACAAAAATGCTAGGCTCATCTCTATGGATTTGTCCCGCCGCAGTGGCCGCAGCACCGTTCTGAACCTCGGCTATCTGTCTCTCAGCGCGGCACTTATCCTTTCCGGCTGCGCCAGCCCAGCACCTCCCCAGTCTCCTTCCCTCAAACTTCCTCAGCCGGTCCGCGACCTCTCCGCCTCCCGCGTCGGCAATACCGTCGAACTCCGCTTCACGCCCCCAGCTAACTCCACTGATAAGTTAGCTTTACGAGGCCCCACCCCTTCCGGACAGCTGTGCCGCCAACTCCCCCACCAACCCTGCCTCCCCGTCGGCCCGCGAACCTCCGTCCCCACCCCTAACCCCAACGATCTCCACGAGTTAGCGACCTTTACCGACACCCTACCACCCACACTCACCCAAGGCCCACCCCAACTCCTCACCTACCGCATAGAATTCTTTAGCCCCGCTAACCGCTCCGCAGGCCCATCGAATCAAGCGTTTACGGCTTCCGGCCCAACTCCTTCCCCGGTAGAAAACCTCCACGCCGAAGGCTCCCGCCTAGGCATCATCCTCCAATGGGCCCCCTCCCCCGGCGAGGTCATCCTCCGCCGCGAAAACCTCGCCCCCCCCGCCCATCCCACGGCCCACACCCAACCCACCGAGTGGCTGCAAACTAATGATTCGAATACCTCTCAAGCCAGCACCCTCGACACTGCCACGCTGCCCGATACCCCCTATAGCTACGTAGCCCAGCGCCGCACCACTCTCCATCTATCCACCCACGCCATCGAACTGCGCAGCCCCCTCTCCACCCCCATAACCTACACGCTACAAAGGACATACCCGCCCCCAGCCCCCGCCGGTCTCACCGCAGCAGGCTACTTCTCCGGAACTCCCTCAACCTTCGCCGTTGACCTCATCTGGCAGCCCATCACCGAAACCGGCCTCATCACCCCGCTGGCCGGCTATAACCTTTATCGCGAGCAACTTAGCGCAGCAGGCGAACCCACGTCCCCACGCACACAGCTAAATTCCTCCCCAATTCCCCAGCCCGCCTTCCACGACGCCGCCGCCAACCCAACCTCAGCTTATCGATACAGCGTCACCGCGATCGACGCCAAAGGCAACCAGAGCTCCGCCGCCACGGTCATCCTGCAACCGTCGACCCCGTAAATTCCGCAATCAAAAGGTAATCGTGACCTGCGGCAAGGCCATCAGGTTCAGCCGCTGGAGCGTCTTGCGCGCCAGCCCGGTCAGCGGCTGTTGCGCCAGCTTCGTCGTAGTCACCCACCGCAAGTCACCCTTCTCCGCTAAAACCTTTTCCATCAGCGCCGACACCCCATCCCCCTCCGTTTGCGACGACGCGGCCCCCTCGCTAAATACCTGCACATAATAGTTTGTAGTCGTAATGGCATGCCGCAGCCGCAGCACCGGTTCCCGCCCCTGCGTCGAGCCCATCGGTAGCGCCGGCAACTCCAGCATTCCCGCCATTAACGACGCGTCCGCCGCCCTGCGCTCCAGCAAAACCTCCGTCGCGACGCCGCGTTTGCGCACCGCCAGCAGATGCGCCACTGTCCGGCTCTGCATCTTTGCCCGGACTCCTGTCGCATGTTCCCCCCGCGTCCTGCACAACTCCACTACCGGACACTGCAAACACAGCGGAGCCCGCGGCAAACAAATCGTCGCTCCAAGTTCCATCATCGCCTGATTATGGTCCCCCGGCGCATTCTCGCCCGACGACCTCCGGCTCGCTGCCGGCATCAGCGCCTGCGCCGCATCCACCAACTGCGCTCTCGCCTTCGCGCCCTTCTGCTCAGCCTGACCTAACACCCGCAGCAGCACGCGCTCCACGTTGCCATCCAACACGGCCACACTCTCGCCAAAGGCAATGCTTGCAATCGCCGCCGCCGTATACTCTCCCACACCCGGCAGCGTCCGCAGCTTCGCCGCGGTCCGCGGTAGCTTCCCACCAAATTCGCGGTCCACAAACTGCGCTCCACGATGCAGCATCCGAGCCCGCCGGTAATATCCCAGCCCGCTCCACAGCGCCAGAACATCTTCCTCCCCGGCCACTGCAAGCTCATGAATCGTCGGAAACCGGCTCAGAAATTCCGTGTACCGATCAATCACTGTCGCCACCCGCGTCTGCTGCAGCATAATCTCCGACAACCACGTCGCATACGGGTCACCCACTTCCCGCCACGGCAGCGTGCGCGCATTCTCCCGATACCACGCCCCCAGCCGTCGCCGAAACGTCAGCGCAGAGAATCCAAGACCTTGCTCACCGAACCCGCCCACTCCCGGGGTCGCAGCCTCAGCAACCTCCTTTACGTCTGCCCTGCTGCCACGCTTCGGCGTCACCGCCTGCTTCTGTTTCACGTTCGTGCTCTTGGACATCTCCCACACAGTCTATCCGCACCGGCGCTCGGATGCCGCCCTCACCCTGGTGTAGCCTCAACCCATGTCGATGATCCAGTCCATCTTCATCCTGCTGCTCTTCCAGCTAGCCGGCGAACTCCTCAGCGGCCTCACCCACGTCCCGGTCCCAGGCCCCGTGATTGGCATGATGCTGCTTGCAGCCTTTTACATCCTTCGTCGTCGTGAACCCTCGCCCGCGCTCCAGCACGCCGCCGACGGCCTCCTTAGCTGGCTCGGCCTCCTCTTCGTCCCCGCCGGCGTAGGCATCGTCGCCAATCTCGCGCTTCTCCGCTCCGCGTGGCTGCCGATCTCGGTAGCCCTCATCGGTAGCACCTTCATCACCCTGGTCACCACGGCCTGGATCATGCACCGGTTCGGCAACCGCGCCTCCATCCAGCGAGAGGGCTTATGAGCTGGCCCGATCTCACCCAATCCTTTCCTCCCGTCGTCCGCGCAGGACTCCCGCTCTTTGCGATCACCCTCACCCTCGGCGCCTATCTCGTCGGCGTCGAAATCCAAAAACGCTTCCGCAATCCTCTCGCGAACCCGGTCCTCATTGCGATCATGATCATCGGCGTCACCCTCCGCCTTCTCCACCTCTCCTACCAGGATTACTTCACCGGCGCCCAGTTCATCCACTTCCTCCTCGGCCCCGCCACCGTCGCTCTCGCCATCCCCATGGTGCGTGCGCTCGAGCACATGCGCCGCGGATTCTGGCCCATGATCTCTGCACTTCTCGCTGGCTCACTCATCGGTATCGTCAGCGGCTACGGCCTCGTCTGCCTGCTCGGCGGCAGCCAAACCGTCGCCCTTTCCATGGCGCCTAAATCTCTCACCACTCCCATTGCCATCGCAGTCTCAACCAGCATTGGAGGCATCCCTTCCCTCTCCGCCGTCCTCGCGATCCTCGGCGGCATCCTCGTCGCCATCTCCATTGATCCCGTTCTCCATTGGCTGAAGATCGATGAGCCATCCGCGAAAGGCCTCGCCGCCGGCACGGCAGGCAGCGGCATTGGAGCCTCCCGCGTCATCCCTCAGCACACCCTCTCAGCCGCCTTCGCAGGAGTAGCCATCGGAGCCAACGGCATCCTCACCGCCCTCCTAGCCCCCATCCTCGTCCCCCTACTAAAGCACTGGTAGCAACTCACCCCTCACGTTTAGCCACGCGAAGCCCCTCGCCGTCCGCGCAGGACCCTACCGCCGCCCGCCACCAACCTTAGCCTCCGCCATCTCAACCGCCTTATTAAGCTCCGCGACATCCCTGACCTCTATCCACGCCGTCGGCGTCACCACAAGAATCATCGGCGTATACATCTTCGCGGTCAGTCGGTGACCCAGCGCGTCCCCCGCACTCACCTCGCGCTCCAACTGCCCGGTTGGATCGATCAGCAGCGGAAGTTCTTTCCCATGCGCCACGAAAAACGCTTTAGTAAACCTGTTCAGATCATCTTTATTCGCGATCTTCACCTGCGACGCAAACACTTCGCGTCGGTACTCCGTCGCCAGCTCCGGAGAAACTCTATCCTCCAGGTAACGAGCAGTGAGTGCTGCCTCATGGCTCCACATGTGGCTGGGAATGTGAATGTCATAGCGAACCAGCGGAATCTTGTACCGCTTCACCGCCGCCTGCACCACGGGAAACGCGTGAGCACAATACGGACACTCCAGGTCTTCCCACTCGATGATCGCCACCTTCGCACCCGCCGGTGGCTGCAGCATGGAAGTATCTGCAAAAGCACTCACCTGGTTAGGAGGCACCGAGGTCTGCGCCCCCGCAGCGCCAACCAGCGACACCATCAATCCAACGACGAAAACCCGCGACACCCCGGCAAACCTCAAATGCATTCTCCCCCTGGAGAAGATGGCCGTCCTTGCCATTCCACCCTTCACTCCATCACACCTCATAGCCCCCATCCACCTCGCAGGGTGCCTCATCCGTACGCGCCCTTGCGGACGGGTGGGAAGAGAGCCCGCCATCCGCCCGGACTCATCGCCGTGCCACGCGAAGCCCCCCGCCGTCCGCGCAGGACCCGTCCGCTCAGCACGACTCGTACTTCCAGTTTCGACCCTTCCCTTCAGCGATCCACTCCACCGCCGTTTCCACTCGCTTCGCCCGCGTCTCTTCCCTCTTCGCCTCGGCAATCCACTGGCAATACTCCCGTCTGCATCCCGGAGTCATGGCATCGAACTTCTTCCCGGCAGCCTTGTTCTTCTTGAGCGCAGAAGCGAGCGCCTCTGGAACCACCGCCTCGGCCTTCGCCACCTTCGGCCGCGACCACGCCTTGGTTCTCGTACCGTCGTCGATCGTCTTCGCCGCGAGCTTCGCATACCCCACCAGCTTCGCGCGCGAAGGCAACTCTTTGATCGAAGTAATCTTCCCAAACGACCCCATATTCCCACCCTGCGCCACCCCATCTTCCCGCAGAGTCCCCACAACCTCCGGCCCCCACAACCCAAAGCTGCAATGCGCCTTGAACGCAGCCATATTCCCCAGGATCACACCCTTGTAGACAAAGAACGGCATCGACCACTTGATCTCTTCTACGACTCCCGGCGCCCCTGCATGCACCACCTCGCGCACATACTCCAGCACCGGCCGCGCAAACTCTGCAGCCCTGTTGATGTAAACGTCCACCGCAGCCATCCTGCCATCCGCAACCCTAGCCATCGACCACCTCCGACCGCCTTACAGGAATCGCCGCCCCACCCGAGAGCCACATTATAACGAGGACATCCAAGCCAACGGCCCGCTCCTCACCAAGGGCCAACGGCCGACATATGCCCAGCCTAGGGCGAAGCCCTAGGCTTAGGTCGATATAGAAGCCTTTACCTTGCTGCCGCAGGCCGGAGTGAAGCCGCAGGCGTAGTCCTGAGCGAAGTCGAATGGACTGAATTGCCCTCCTCCGATTCGCCATCCATCCGCCTTCCGCCCAAATCCTGTCAAGCCCCCTCCGACCTCGAAAAGTGTCAAACCCCCTATAAACACTGGCGATATATATTCTCAAAACCTGGCATAGTTACCCCCACCCACTTGCTACACTTGAAGTAGAGATCAAAACCAAAGTCAAACGCTGCATCGGCACTGGCCGTTGCAGCTTTCACATTTAAGCTTCTAACTCCAATAGAAAGAAATAGATAGTCGTAACATGTTTAGAATGAGCTGCTTGAGAGGAGCAGTCCCCTACGAACTAGCTCATTCCAAACGACTTGAATGAGGAAAAGTGAAAGAAGGGGGGGAGGGGGTCTAGCCGAGGGTAAGCATCGCCCCTTCCGGGATCCGTGTTCCCCGCGCCACAACGCCCAACACCTCCGGCCAAAGACCAACAGCCGCTGTAAATACACTTCGGGAAGGCCCCCAAACCAGGCCGCGAGAAACCACAGTCGCCAGCGCAACCTGGCTCGTAAGCTCGCCTCGCAGCTTGTGTTGAAACTGGTCAGCCGTCTCTCCCCGCAGATACATCGCCGCCGCCAGGCATCCACTGTGCAGCGCAATCGACATCCCATCGCCTGTAAACGATGGAATGACCGCCGCCTGGTCCCCCAGCGCCCACACGCCATCGCTGGCCGCGCGCACATATCCATAAGGGATCGCCGACACCGCCAGCGGCCTCTCCAACAACGCCTCTGCCGACTGCAACCTCTCCCGCAACAGTCCACACTGGTCATGCATAGCCGCCAGCAAGTTCTCCCAACGGCCTCCCAGCCGTTGTAATTCCTTCCGCTGGACGAGACAAGATAGATTCGCCGCACCGTCTTCCACCGCCTGCAACCCTGCGTAGCCGCCGCGATACAGCATCAGCTCCACATGGCCAGCCAACGCGGCAGCCTGCGCCGGCGCAAGCCGCCAATACATCTTGAAGGCCACCAGGTCTGATTGCTTCCCTTTTGGCCGAGGCCTGCCGCCCAGATCATGCTTGCCTGTAGCCAGGAACGCGGTCCGCGCACACACCGGCGATGCGCCCTCGATCGACGCACGCCACACCGCGCCCTCCCGCTCCAGCCCTGACACGCGGCAGCCGCGCAGCACCCGCGCGCCCGCCTCCACCGCCATCTGGAGCAGCTCCTCATCCAGCCGCCTCCGAGTCAGCGACTGCGCCGGGAACGGCAAGTTGGCCTCGCTGAACCCATCTCTGCCGGCCAACCGCACGGACCGGATCGGTACCGCACCGAATCTAGCCACATCAAGCCCAAGCAGCTTGAGGTAATTCAGCGCCTCACGACTAAGAAATTCTCCGCAGACCTTATGATGAGCCTGCGCTTCGCGCTCAATCACCACGACAGCGCGACCAGCGCGAGCCAGCCAAATCGCTGCGGCCGCACCCGCCAAGCCTCCGCCGATGATGAGCACCACGGCGTTCACTTCAACCGTCCCACACACAAGCGTCCAGGCCTCCATCGTGACAGCCGCACATCCGCAACGGAGATTCCAGCCTCACGCAGCATCCGCTCCCAATCATCCTCGCGAAAGCTTCTGCGGAACGATACCGGGCCATCATGTTGCACAAAACGATGCCATCGCATCGCCTTTGCCAAAAAACCAAAGAGCCTATAAGGCGTGGCTTCCCGACACAGATCGTTGACAAACCATCCGCGCTGCGCAACCGCTTCGCTCCACTCCAGAAACCGAACGATCTCAGGCTCCTCCAGGTGATGCGCAAACAGGGAGCTCAGCACTACATCAACGGGCTCTGTATAGACGAACGCATCGCCAGTAATCCACTGAATCGCGGTCGAAGCTGGGGAGAGTTCTCGCGCAGCGCGCGCAGCGTAAGGATTCAAGTCGATGCCCGTAAGCTGCACCCGAACGCCGCGGCGCTCAGCCCATCGCTCCACGCGGCGCAACATGTCGCCGCCACCCGAACCGACGTCGACAATCCGTAATGCGCGCCCAGGCTCAGCCGCTACAACCGCGTCCAGAAAGGCCAGCGTGGGCCGATACGAAAACGTAAGCCGATTCACTTGCCCAAGATCAGCAAGGCATCGGTGGAAGTCCTCGTAAGTGCAAGGCTCATCCATCCACTCCGGTAACTGCGACGGCGCGGCACGGCGCGATAAATCAACACCGGAATTAGACGGCATGGAAGAGCATGGTCTCCGCTGTCAATCCCGGCCCGAACGACATCGCGCAGCCTTTTTCACCCGGCTCTGCCCGCTGCATCAGCTTCTCAAGGACGAACATCACCGTGGCCGAACTCATATTGCCAAAGCACTCCAACGTCTGACGGGATGAGGCCAGCGCATCCTCCGCTAAGCCCAGTCCCCGTTCCACCGCATCCAGCACTGATTTGCCGCCCGGATGAACACCCCACAGCGAAATGTCTTCCTTGGTGTGTTTGCCGAGGATCTCACCGCCCGAAACTGCCAGCGCCTTACCAATCTCTCCCGGCACCTTGCCCGACAGAAGCATGTCAAATCCCACGCCGCGGATCCTCCAGGTGATTAGCTCTCGCGTCTCTGGAATCAGTACGGATCGGAAGCTATCCATTGCGAAGCCCTTGGGCTCAGCGCTGATCAGACTGGCTGCACAGCCATCGCCGAACACCAGGAACGACAACACCTGCTCAAGATCCTGGGTCTCCTGCAGATGCAGCGTACATAACTCCAGGTTGACCAGAAGCACCTTGGCATCTGGCTCCGAACGGACGATATGCCTCGCCTGCTTCAGTCCGTTGATCGCCGCATAACATCCCATGAACCCGATCATGGTTCTCTCCACGGACGTATCAAGACCAAGATGGTCGAGGATGTCGAAGTCCAGCCCGGGCGCATACAAGCCGGTGCAGGACGTAACCAGCACATGGGTTATGCCGCGACGCTCGTCGTGTGAAAGCTGAAGCTTATCAAGCGTTCGCTGCGCAAGACGGGGAGCAAAGCGCTCAAAGATTTGCATGCGCTTCGCTGTGTCGGGGAAGCTCCCACGCGTATAGAACTCGTGAGCGTTGACGGTGAACTCCGTACTCGCTGCATTCGGCGTCAACACAGAGAAGCGCCTCCGGATACCAGACCGCGCAGCCATCCGCCGGAACACAGGTTGAACTCGAGGATCTTCGAGCATTTGATCGGCAAATGCGACGAAGGCGTCATGCACATCATCCTGTGGCACAGCAGTCGCGATCCGGTTGATGAACGCCTGGGTCACATGATCCTCCGCGTGGCTACTAGGATGAACTTCTCCCAGACAGCGACGCTCAATCGTATACCGGCGCGATTACTTGAATCGAACAAACCGTCATCTATTGGACGTGACATCAACACGCGTCGCTTGAAGCGTGAACAAAATGTAATTGTTCTGCTCGAGCCGACAAACGCCGTCAACAGAAAAAGGCCGCCCTTTCGGGCGGCCTTTTAGGCTGGCGTGATG
>Ga0302316_10002651_pt1 | contig 12775 bp, 9 predicted proteins | sample III_Palsa_N3_2_FD_200456 | JGI IMG/M metagenome (GOLD analysis project Ga0302316, IMG submission 200456) | Peat permafrost microbial communities from Stordalen Mire near Abisko, Sweden - III_Palsa_N3_2 | ecosystem: Environmental > Terrestrial > Soil > Palsa > Peat permafrost | place: Sweden...
GGCTGCAGGGTGCCATTGCCCTGGCTAGCAGACGCACCCTCCTTCGGCTTCGGACCAGGCGAGAAAAGTTGGTTGCCGCAGCCGGACACTTTCGCGCGCTATGCGGTGGATCGCCAGGACGGTGTGTACGGTTCAACGCTGGAACTGTATCGCCAGCTTCTGCAATTGCGGCATGACTACAGGCTCGGCAATGGCCAATTGCGGTGGCAGTCTGGCGATTCGTCAGATGTGCTGAGCTTCGACAACGGCACGCTACGCGCGGTGATTAATCTGGGGATGCGACCCGTCACATTGCCGTCCGGCAGGCTACTACTTTCGAGCGAACAGCGGGACGCGTCGGGACGCCTGCCTGGCAACGCGGCGGCGTGGCTGGCTTTACGCTAAGGCCAAGACGAAGGCTAAAGCAAAGAGGCAATTAACTCCACCGGAGAGATTGCCTCTTTAGAATATCTTCCCCGGATTCAAGATCCCGTTCGGGTCGAGCGCGGCTTTCACGGCACGCATCGCGGCAACATCCGCATCGCTGCGCGTGAACGCAAGATACGCTTTCTTCTTGGTGCCAATGCCGTGCTCGGCGGAAACCGATCCGTGGAATTCGCGCGTAACGTCGTAGATCACGTCGTCAATCTCGCCATGCAAGGTCTTACCTGCCCCCGGCACGTCCACAACAATATGGATGTTGCCGTCGCCCAGGTGACCGTAAATCATCACCAGCGCCTGCGGCCAGCGCTCACGCAAACGGACGTCGCATCGCTGAGCGACATCGCCAACATTGCTGATCGAAAAGCTCACGTCGAACGCAGTGTGATTTGGAATGAACTTCGGATATTCGCCCGGCGCATCGCGGATCGCCCAGAACGCAAGCGCGTCCGACTCCGACACAGCCAGCGCCGCATCGCTGACTATCTCCGCCTCTAACATGCGGCCCAGAAATTCCTCAAACGCTTGCGCATGCCGTACCGGATCACCGCCTACGCTCTCGAGCAGCACGTAAAACGGATACCGCTCCGCCACGGGCGCACGAAGTTCAGGCAGATTCGCAAGCACCGCGTCGTAGTAGCCGGCCCACATCACCTCGAAAGCGGAAACGCCAGCCGCCAGCCCCGCCTGGGCCTCTTCAAGCAACTTCGTCACCGCGCTGTATGACGGCAGCGCGCACCACGCAGTTGCGACCGCTCGAGGCCGCGGCCGCAGACGCAGCACCGCACGCGTGATGACACCGAGTGTGCCCTCGCTGCCGATCAGCAGGTTCCGCAGATCGTAGCCGCTATTGTTCTTGATCATCTTGTGAAGTGCACCTACCACTTCACCGCTCGCCAGCACCGCTTCGAGGCCAAGCACCTGATCGCGCATCATTCCGTATTTGATGACGCGGTTACCACCAGCATTCGTTGCGAGATTGCCGCCAATCGTGCAACTGCCGCGCGCGCCCAGATCGAGCGGGAAGTAAAGATCCGCGTCGAGTGCAGCCTCCTGCACGACCTGCAACGGCGTACCGGCTTCGACCGTCATCGTGCCTGAAACACGATCGATTTCGACGATGCGGTTCATCCGGTCCAGACTCAGTGCCAGTTCGGCATCGAGCACATTTGCACCGCCAACGAGCCCGGTCAGTCCGCCTTGCGTAACGACAGCCTGGTGATACTCATTGCAGATCTTCAGCGCCGCAGCGACTTCATCCGTATTGCGCGGCCGGATGAGGGCGCGCGGCGTCTTGCCCGGCAATCCACTCCAATCCACCACCTGACGCGAGCCGAACTGCTCCGGCAACGTCACCACCTCTGCACCTAGCGCCTCAAGCAACGCCTTCACAACATCGCCTTGCATGGCTGCCTCTTTCAAAGGGATGTGCTTCTGGAAGAATCTATAGCAGCCCGCGTTTCGCAAGACTCTGGTAAAGCGCTCTAACGCCAAAGGTCCACGGCGCAATCTCGGTAGAAAGCTGTACCGTGTTCACCAAAGCGCCTAGCGAAGGCGTCGCGATCGTCACCACATCGCCGAGATGGTGAGTGAAACCGGCGCCAGGTGCATCGCGATCCTTGATCGGCGAGAACATCGTACCGAGGAACAACATAAAACCATCGGGGTACTGATGATGTTTTCCACTGGTCTGTGCAACGAGATCGGCCGGATCGCGACTAATCTCCTTCATGTGGCTCACGCCTTCCAGCACAAAATCATCCGTGCCTTCGATGCGAAGAGACAAGCTCGCTGCACGCACCGTATCCAGTGTGAAATGTTCATCAAACAGGCGCACGAACGGTCCGATCGCACACGAGCCGTTATTGTCCTTTGCCTTGCCGAGCAGCAAAGCCGAACGGCCTTCGATATCGCGCAGATTCACATCGTTACCGAGCGTTGCGCCGACAATCTGCGCCGCGCTATTCACGGCGAGCACGATCTCCGGTTCCGGGTTGTTCCACACTGAAGTTGGGTACAGACCGACGTCGGCGCCGAGCCCTACGGCCGACATGGGCTGCGACTTCGAAAACACCTCGGCGTCGGGCCCGATACCGACCTCCATGTATTGGGACCATGCGCCGCGCCGCTCGAGTTCGGCTTTCAGTTTCATCGCAGCGTCCGAGCCCGGTTTGATCTTCGCGAGGTCGGTGCCGATCAGTTCCGTGATGGTCCGGCGCACTTCGTCGGCCTTACCGGCGTCGCCGCCCGCCTGCTCCTCGATCACCCGTTCCAGCAGGCTCACGGCGAAGGTTACGCCGCACGCCTTGATCGCCTGCACATCGCAAGGCGCAAGCAGTCGTATGCCCGCTTGGCCGGCAGGCGCCAAACTCGCTTCGAGCAATGCATGGACTGAGCCTAGCGCCTCACCAGGCGCAGTGCGGGCGATTTGCACGGCGTCGGCCCGGTCGAATAGATCCGAGGTCGTAGGCACCGTGGAGGTGATATCGAAGACCTGGCCACCGCGGACCACCACGACAGACGGTCCGTCAACCGGCGCGGGACGCCAGACGCGGCCTACGAGCAGCGCCTGGTCAAGATCATTGGGAAGCAAGGAAGCGGGTTCGGTTCGCATATCGTCATGTCCGGAGCATTGACCAAAAACTGATCCTATCCATGCCGACGCAGAGTGTCCACCTCTTGATGCACGCGGCACGTTCTGGGAACGCGCCGCACTACCGCTGACGATGCGCCGCGTGCAAGGCGGCTTGTCGCACATACCAGTCCAGACACTGCGGATTGGCCATGGCTTCGCGATTGACCACCTTCTCGAGCGCGTGACCGAGAAACAGTTTCTTGATCGGTACTTCCTGCTTCTTACCGGACAGCGTGCGCGGAATTTCTGGTGCCTGCAGAATCTGATCCGGCACGAAACGCGGCGATAGCGATGTCCTGATGGCCGCCGCCAAACGCGATTCGAGCGCAGCGTCCAGCACCATGCCGTCGCGCAGCACAACAAACAGCGCCATATAGCTCTCGCGGCCGAGAAACTCGAGATCGATCACCATCGAATCGAGCACTTCAGGCAAGGCCTCAACCGCGGCATAGATCTCGCTCGTGCCCATGCGCAAGCCGCTACGGTTGATCGTGGCATCGCTGCGGCCGTAAATGATGCATCCGCCGTCCGCTTCGATCTTGAGCCAGTCCCCGTGACGCCACACGCCGGGGTAGACGTCGAAATAGCTCGAAAGGTAGCGGGCGTTGCCTTCGTCGCCCCAGAAATACAACGGCATGCCGGGGATGGGACGGGTACAGACCAACTCGCCGACCTCGCCAATCACTGGTTGCCCCGCTTCGTTCCAGACCTCGACCGCGGCGCCTAGCTGACGGCACTGCATCTGCCCCGGCACTTGCGGCAGTTCTCGGTTGCCGGTGGCAAAGTTGCAGCACAGATCGGTGCCGCCGGAGATGTTGAGCCACCAGATGTCCGGCGTACCGATGGCGGCAAATTGTTCGGTGCCCCAGCGCTGCACGTCTTCCGGCAGCGGCGAGCCAGTGCTGCCGATCGCGCGCATCCGTGAGAGGTCGCCGCAATCGGCTAGCGACAGCCCCGCCTTCTTGCAGTTGCCGTGAAAGGCTGCACCCGCGCCCAGGACGGTGATTCGATGACGGGCGGCGAAGCACCACAGCACGCTCCAGTCCGGATGTTCCTTGCTGCCATTCGGACTACCGTCATAAAGGCAGATCGTCGTGCCAGCCAACAAACCTGAAAGCTGCACGTTCCACATGATCCAGCCGGTGGACGTGTACCAGTGGAATCGTTCGCCACGATTGTTGCTGCTATAGCTCGCGCCGAGGTCGTTAAGTAACGCGACGGCCATTGCCGTCACCGCGACGCCGCCCTGGCTTTGCACAATCGCTTTAGGCAGGCCCGTGGTGCCGCTCGAGTACACCACCCAAAGCGGGTGGTCGAACGGCAGCCACTCGGGAACAAACGCGGCCGTAGCCGCATCGTCGCGTGCAACCGCATCGGCGAAACTGAGTGCATCGTCCACGCGTGATGCCGCGTGCGGCGTTTCCAGCACGATCAACGTATGCACGTCCGGCAGCGCCGCGCGCAACGAGGCCACCACCGCACTGCGGTCCATTGGACGGCCGGCATAGTGGACACCATCGGCTGCGATCAGGACACGCGGTTCGATCTGACGAAACCGGTCGATTACAGCGTTAAGCCCCATGTCAGGCGCACACACGCTCCATACCGCTCCGATACTGCTGCAGGCGAGAAACGCCACAATCGTCTCAGGCACATTGGGTAAATAAGCCACAACGCGATCGCCACGCTGCACTCCGCGCTCACGCAAGGTCAGTGCAAGCGACGCCACCTGTCGTTTCAGTTCGGGCCAGCTTAGCTCTCTAATCCGGCCCTGCTCGTCCTCGCTGACAATAGCGGGCATACCCGCTGCATGTGCGGCGTCCACATGCCGAAGCACCTGATGCGCGTAGTTCACCTGCGCATCGGGAAACCAGCGTGCGCCGGGCATACGTTCCTCAGCGACCACTGCGCTGTAGGGTGTCGGCGACAGCATGCCGCCATACTCCCAGACGCTCGCCCAGAACGCGTCCAGATCAGCGACCGACCAGCGCCACAGCGCATCGTACGAATCGAAGGAGAGGCCACGGGTTCGCTGCAGCCAGTCCTGGTAGAGGCGAATTTGCGGAACGCAGGTGGGACCAACAACTGGGTATCCGGCGGCAGAATCTGCTTGGCTCATATTTTAGATCGGCAATAGAGGAGCGCTAAACCTCCAGCCACTCCTTGCGCACCTGCGCGTTGGCCTTTAGCTCGGCAGGCGTACCTTCGAACACGATGTTTCCGTGGCCCATGACATAGACGCGCTGCGAGATGTCGAGCGCAATGGCGAGCTTCTGTTCGATCAGCAGCACCGACACGCCGCGTTCCTTGAGCGCCTGCAGATACTCTCCTACCAGCGCCACCAGCTTCGGCGCGAGTCCTTCCGTGGGCTCGTCGATGAGAATCAGATCCGGGTCGCCCATCAGCGTGCGGCACAACGTCAACATCTGCTGCTCGCCACCTGAAAGCACACCCGCGGCGGTGTTCTCGCGCTCCTTGAGGCGCGGGAACATCCCGTACATCTCCGCTAGCGTCCAGCGTGGTTTGTGTTGTCGACGGTTGCGCTTCTCGCCTAACAGCAGGTTTTGGCGCACCGTTAGCGTAGGGAAGATATCGCGATTCTCGGGAACGTAGCCGATGCCCAACTGGGCGATCTCAAACGTGCGTCGCCCTAGAATTTCTTCATCGCGAAAGCGCACTGAACCCGCGGCCTTGACCATCCCAAGGATGGTTTTCGCCATGGTGGAACGCCCCACCCCGTTGCGCCCGAGCAAGGTGACGATCTCGCCCTCGTCGACATGCACATCGACGCCTTGCAGAATATGGCTCTTGCCGTAATAGGCGTGCAGGCCTTGCACGTCGAGCATGCGCTGAGTCATCAATGCGCTCCTTCCGTGGAGCTTTCGTCGAGCGAGGCGCCAAGGTAGGCCTCTTTGACCTTGCTGTTGTTGCGAATCGCCTCGGGCGTATCCGTTGCGATGACCTCCCCATACACCAGCACCGAGATACGGTCCGCGAGGCCGAACACCACGCCCATGTCGTGCTCGACCATCACCAGCGTCTTGCCCGCCGTGACATTGCGAATCAACTCCACCGCCTGGTCCGATTCCGAGCGGCTCATGCCGGCTGTAGGCTCGTCGAGCAGGATCACCTCGGCGCCACCGGCGATGGTGATACCGATCTCCAGCGCACGCTGCTCAGCGTAGGTCAGGAGGCTCGCCTGCGTGTCGCGGCGACGTTGCAGCCCGATCAGTTCGAGCACCTCGTCGGCACGCTGACGCGCGTCGTGCAGCTGGGACAGCCGATGCCAGAACGAGTATTTGTAGCCAAGCGACCAGAGCACTGCGCAGCGCAGGTTCTCGAACACTGAAAGCTTATGAAAAATGTTGGTGATCTGGAAACTGCGCGACAGGCCCATACGGTTGATCACAAACGGTTTGAGTCCGCCGATCTCAGTACCATTGAGCTTCACCGACCCTGAGCTCGGTACACTGCGCCCCGAAATCAGATTGAAGGTTGTCGACTTGCCCGCACCATTGGGGCCGATTAACGCATGGCGTTCGCCCTTCGGGATGCTCAGGTTGACCCCGCGGATGATCTCCGTCTGGCCGAAGTTCTTGCGGACTTCAGTTAGTTCCAGTGCAACCGTCATCGTGCGCCTCCTGCCATTTCCGTCTGGACCGCATCCCAGGCCCGATGCACACGCGCCACCGCTGCGCGCCAGCTCAGCGCACCCGCTAACCATAACACTGCGGCAACCGCCCAAGGCTTGAACGACGACGCATCGAAGGCGAAGCCAGCGAGTGTCATGCCAGTGCCGTTGTCGCTATCGATCTGCAGCTTGTAGGTCAGCTCCACCGTCAGGATCAACGCAGCCAGCAGAATCAGGCCCGCCCCGAGCGCGACCGAGTAGGACGGCAGCATGCGGCCAAACTTGCGCCTGGCGAACAACGGCACCTGCTTCATCAGCAGACTGGAGACGCCGCCTGGCACGAACATCACCATCAGCACGAAGAAGAGCCCCAAATACAGCAGCCACGCTTGCGTCAGGCTGGACAGTGCGACTGCAAACAGCACAAAGACCACAGCACCGATGACGGGTCCGAAGAAGAAGCCACCGCCGCCGATGAACGTGGCCAGCAACACGCTGCCCGAGTGCACGGCACCGACATTCTCCGCGGAGACGATCTCAAAGTTGATGACCGACAACCCGCCGGAAATGCCCGCAAAAAATGCCGAAAGAATTACTACCAGGTAGCGCACGCGCTGAGTGTTGTAGCCAACAAACTCAACCCGCTCGGCATTGTCACGCACGGCGTTGGCGATGCGGCCCAAAGGGGTTTGCGTCCACGCATACATCGCGACCATCGACAGCAGGCACCACACTGCGATCAGGTAGTACACCTGGCGCCCCGGCCCATACGTGATGCCGAGCACCGCATTACCGACGACCCGGTTGGTCGAGACACCGCCCTCTCCACCGAAGAAGTCGGGAAACATCAGCGAACTGGCGAACACCATCTCCCCAATACCGAGCGTAATCATCGCGAACGTAGTGCCCGCTTTGCGCGTCGTCACGTAACCAAACAGCACGCCGAACAATGCCCCACCAAGGCCGCCCACCAGCGGCAACAACGAGACCGGAAACCAGTAAGCGCCGGCACCTACCTGGTTAAGCACATGCACGGCGATGAACGCGCCCATGCCCGAATAAACCGCATGGCCGAAGGACAACATGCCGGACTGCCCGAGCAGCATGTTGTACGACAGCGCGAAGATGATCATGATGCCCATCTGCGACAACAGGGTGATCGCGAAACCGCTGGAAAAGATCAGCGGCGCAATTGCCATCACGAGGGCCGTTAAGCCCCAGATCACATAGCGTGCAAGATGACGCGGAGAAGAAGCAGCACGGCCCTCCTGGGCCATGGCCTGTTCGTAGCTGTGCCTCATGGTTGGTTTCATGATCTAGCCCTCCCGGGTTCCCATGAGACCGCGTGGGCGCACAATCATCATCACCACCATCAGAAGGTAGGGCATCACCGGCGCCATCTGCGACACGGATAGTTTCCACACCGACGATAGCGGCGTAGCACTCGTCACATGCAGGCCAATGAGGCCGAACAGGTCGGCTAGTGAGGAGTCGATGGTGACGGCGAATGTCTGCAAGAGTCCTATCAACAGCGAAGCGATGAACGCCCCCGCAAGCGAACCCATGCCGCCCACCACCGCCACGACGAACACGATGGTGCCAACCGAAGCGGCCATCGACGGCGAAGTGACAAACGCGTTGCCGCCGATCACGCCCGCGATGCCCGCAAGCGCGGCGCCGCCGGCGAACACCATCATGAACACGCGCTGCACGTTGTGGCCAAGCGCCTCGACCATCTGCGGATGCGTCAGCGCGGCCTGAATTACGAGCCCGATGCGTGTGCGCGTGAGCACGAGGTACATCGTCACCAGCATCAATACCGACACCAGCATCATGAAGGCACGGTACTTCGGAAACACCGACGAGAACACCTGAAACAGCGGTCCATCCAGTTCCTGCGGAATCCGGTAAGGCACTGCGGACTGTCCCCAAACCAGCTTGACGGCCTCTTCGATCAGATAGGCAAGGCCGAACGTAAACAGCAGCTCGGCCACATGCCCGTACTTGTGCACGGTGCGCAAGCCGAAACGTTCGACGAGTGCCCCGACGACCACGATCAGCAACGGCGCCAACACAAGCGCGGGCCAGAAGCCGATCTTGCTGGCGATGGCATACGCAAAATAAGCCCCCAGCATGTAGAAGCTGGCGTGCGCGAAATTGAGCACGCCCATCATGCTGAAGATCAGCGTAAGCCCCGATGACAACAGGAACAGCAGCAGCCCGTAGCTGATGCCGTTCAACAGGGAGATGACGAAAAATTCCACGGACAATGTTCCTTGCTTCTGGCGCCAGCCGGTATCGGGAAGCTCGTGCCTCGCGACGGAGAGCGGCCGGCCTAGTTCGGTCGCTTCATCTGGCAAGTAGTCGGCTGAACGGCCGACGAAGCATCAAGCACCGCATCGGTTCGCCAGCCATAGCCGGTTTTCTCCTGGTCGTACTTGACGTCTTTGCCATCCGCCTTGACCCACGTGGCGATCACAAGGGGCTGTTCCGCCTGATGGTCCGACGCCCGCATCTCGACAATGCCATTCAGGCTTTGCACCTTCATGCCTTCCATCGCCTTGGCCACCTTGACCGGATCGGTGGATTTGGTGTCCTTGATCGCCTTGCTCAGCAACGCGACGCCCGTATAGGCGGCCATTTCGAAGAAATCGTCGTCGTATTTCTTCTTGAAGCCGTCCATGATCTGATTCGCTTGCGGCGGATTGCTCGCGGTATTCGCGCCCATGTAACCCACGTACCTGACGCGCCCGGCACCCGCCGCACCCATCGCCGTCGGCACACCAGTGGTGGAGGCGTAGTAAGTATAGTAATTGGCGGTCACGCCTGCGTCCTTGCCGGCCTTGATGAGCAGCGCCAGATCGCTGCCCCAGTTACCCGTGATAACCGTATCGGCGCCGGACGCCTTGATCTTGCTCGCATACGGCGAGAAATCCTTGACCTGTGCCAGTGGGTGAAAATCGTCGCCCACTATCTGGATGTCCGGACGCTTGCGCTTGAGGTATTCCTGCGCGGTGCGCGACACATCATGGCCGAACGAATAATCCTGATCGATCAGGTAGACCTTCTTGACGTTCGGATCCTTGGCGAGAAAGGTGGTCAACGCTTCCATCTTCATGTCGGAGTTTGCATCGAGACGGAAGTGCCAGTAGTCACACCGGGCATTGGTCATGGCCGGATCCACCGCTGCAAAATTCAGGTAGATGATCTCCTTGCCAGGATTGCGCGCATTGTACTTGGACACCGCATCCTCGAGCGCGAGGCCCACGGAAGAGCCGTTACCCTGCGTGATGTAACGGATGCCTTGATCGGCCGCCTCATTCAGAAGCGTAAGACTCTGTTGCGGAGACAACTTGTTGTCGAACGGGACCATTTCGAATTTTGTTCCACCGGCCCAGTCCTGCTGGTTGGCCACCTCGGTCACGTATTGCCAGCTCTTCAGTTCGTTGTTGCCCAGCGCACCCATCAGACCCGATAGGGTATCGATATATGCAATCCGGACTGTCTCCGCCGAGGCGATACTGCACGCTAGCGCGAAGGCGATCGTTGCGCCAGCCATTAAGGAACGCATCTTGTTCATTCACTTGTCTCCTACGATTCTGGAATCGATTATTTCTTAGGTATAACTAACTATATGCGAAGCTGAACCGGCCCTGCACGTTTGCGCTGGGCGTTATAAGGCGTTGGGAACGGTACTGCCGCGACAGGTAAACAAGGACGGCTGGCCGACATGCTTCGTATCTCCATGTCAGTTGAAATTGCTTCAATTGACGAAGTGATGCGCGTCTATCCGGGCATGGCTATCGAGAGGATTCGACATGCAATTTCGCACGACCGTTCGTAGCGTGTCAACGGGCAAACCTCGCAAAAGGTGTCCCTGACAGGGGTTAGCCGGGAAAACACCTAGCGCAATGATGCGCAACACGAAGTGAATGAACGTGCTTTTATTTACACGGCACAGGTGCGCACGTATGATCGTCGAACAATACGGCGCGAACGCTGCGCTACACAACGACATCGAGGAGCGCTGTAATGCCTGTGAAAGACGTGTTTCAACCGCTTCGCAAGATGACGTCGTCTGCTGCATCGAATGGCGGCGTGAAGACCTGCGGAGGCACGCGCAAATGACATGGCTCGACACATTGGTGGACGAACCGTTCGTCTGCATCACCGATACGCTGCGCCGCTTCGCCACCGAACGCGGCGATCATCCCGCCTTGATCTGCGACGGCGAGGTTGTGACGTACGCTGAACTGGACGCGAGGGTCGACCGCTTCGCGGCCGCATTACAACGCGATGGACTCAAGCCTTGCGACGCGGTGGCGCTGTGTGCGGCGGCTTCGGTTGAATACGTGGTGGCTTTTCTTGGCGGCCTGAGGGCGGGCGCGGCGGTTGCGCCGCTTGCACCGACGTCGAGCGCGGCGAGCCTTGTCAGCATGATCGGCAATTCGGCGGCGCGGTTGCTGTTCCTCGACGCCGAGGTCAAGCGCCTGCTCGAGCCGGTGGCCAGCGAGATCAACGCGACGGCCATTGGACTCGACGGGCACCCGGGCAACATCGCCCTGCAGACATGGCTCGCGCCCGAACGCGCGGCGCCCCTGCCTGTGACGATAAACCCCGCATGGGCATTCAACATCATCTATTCCTCGGGCACCACGGGCACGCCGAAAGGCATCGTGCAGTCGCACGGCATGCGCTGGGCCTATGCGCAGCGCAGCGTCGAGCGTGGCTATGGGCCGCACGCCACGACGCTAATCTCGACGCCGTTGTATTCCAACACCACGCTTGTGAGCTTCATGCCGACGCTCACCTTCGGCGGCACCGTCGTGCTGATGCCGAAATTCGATACCACGCGCTATCTAACACTCGCGCAACAATACCGCGTGACGCATACGATGCTTGTCCCGGTCCAGTATCAGCGGCTGATGGCGCAGCCCGACTTCGACCGTTACGATTTGTCCAATTTCCAGGCCAAGTTTTGCACCAGTGCGCCGTTCTCGGCCAGTGTGAAGGCCGATGTCGTACAGCGCTGGCCCGGCAAGCTCACCGAATACTACGGCATGACCGAAGGCGGTGGCTCATGTCAGTTGGAAGCACATGCGTTCCCCGACAAACTGCATACGGTCGGCAAACCCGTGGAGGGGCACGATATCCGCCTCATCGACGAGAGCGGCAATGAAGTCGCGCAGGGTGAAGTCGGTGAAATCGTCGGCAACTCACCGGCAATGATGACTGGCTATTACCGTCAGCCAGAAAAAACCGCGGAAGCCGAATGGTACGACCCAAGCGGCAAGCGCTTCATCCGTACAGGGGATATGGGACGTTTTGATGAAGACGGCTTTCTCACCCTGCTCGATCGCAAGAAGGACATGATCATTTCGGGTGGCTTCAATGTGTACCCGAGCGATCTGGAAGCAGAACTGCATAGGCATCCTGATGTTGCGGATGCAGCCGTGGTCGGTGCACTGTCCGAGCAATGGGGCGAAACGCCCGTGGCTTTCGTCGTGCGCTGCCTGGGCGCAACGATAGACGAAGACGCGTTGCTAGCGTGGATCAATGCGCGTCTGGGGAAGATGCAGAGGCTCTCCGCGCTGAGATTCGTCGATGCACTGCCGCGCAGTCCCATCGGCAAGGTACTGAAACGGGAGTTGCGCGAGCAGTTCCATTCGGGAACGCGCTGAACGTTCCGGCCTGGTATTCGTACGTTAAAACCTGTGAGTTCCGGGATGCATGCCCAGCAGCACGCGCCCTGCAGTTTCCATATTGCGTTGGGAAAACGCCAGGTGTTGGGCGGCCGCCTGCGCGTCCCGCAGATACGCACTAAACGGTGACTGCTCGTGCAGTGCGGAGCCGCCCGCCGCTTCGAACATCCGCATGGCAACCTTCTTTCCCATATCGACGACATTGCAACTCGCCATGCGCACTAGCGCGCGCTGCTTCATATCGTCCGGCTGCCCTGAAACGCGGCGATCCCATAGATCCTGGACCGACTCGAACAGAAATCCCCTCGTTGAACGAAGCGCGGTTTCAGCTTGAGCAACGGCAGCCTGGACACTGGCTTGCTCCCGCAACGGGCCTTGCGCACCGGC
>Ga0302316_10002653_pt1 | contig 12767 bp, 6 predicted proteins | sample III_Palsa_N3_2_FD_200456 | JGI IMG/M metagenome (GOLD analysis project Ga0302316, IMG submission 200456) | Peat permafrost microbial communities from Stordalen Mire near Abisko, Sweden - III_Palsa_N3_2 | ecosystem: Environmental > Terrestrial > Soil > Palsa > Peat permafrost | place: Sweden...
TGTTCCAGGAGGCGGGACTGCCGATCCCCGGCAACATCGTCGAATCCACCGCCATCCTGTTCATCAGCAAGCTGCTGCAGCAAACCGATTTCATCGCCGTGGTGGACGCCGATCTGGCCCGCTACTACGCCGATCACGGCATGGTAGACGTGTTGCCGATCCAGCTGTCCTGTGCCATGGACGCCTTTGGCATCATCCGCCGCGCCGACCGCCTGCTGTCGCCGGCGGCGCAGCTGCTGCTGAAAGCGATCCGCACCCATGCCAGCCGCGTCTACGGCGTGGAACTCAAATCCGACGACTGAAGCGTCGTCATGCAGCCGCCGCAAAGTATATCTTTTTTGTTATCGGATTCTTCAATAAAAGAATTATCCTACTATCAATAACCCCGTCTACGATGCCGGCTACCGGGCCTGCGCCACCGCGCGCCCATCAACCGGATTCACATGGACGATTCGAAGAAGCCGTTTCGCCGCAGCGAAGCGTGGTTCAAGCGTACCGACCGGGACGGCTTCATTCACCGGAGCTGGCTCAAGAACCAGGGCTACCCACACGACCTGTTCGACGGGCGGCCGGTGATCGGCATCTGCAACACCTGGTCGGAACTGACGCCGTGCAACGGCCACTTCCGCGAGCTGGCCGAGTTCGTCAAGCGCGGGGTCTACGAGGCCGGCGGCTTCCCGCTCGAATTCCCGGTGATGTCGCTGGGCGAAACCCAGATCCGCCCCACCGCCATGCTGTTCCGCAACCTGGCCAGCATGGACGTGGAGGAGTCGATCCGCGGCAATCCGCTCGACGGCGTGGTGCTGCTGATGGGCTGCGACAAGACCACGCCCTCGCTGCTGATGGGCGCGGCCAGCTGCGATATTCCCACCATCGGCCTGTCCGGCGGGCCGATGCTCAACGGCAAGTTCCGCGGCCGCGACATCGGCTCCGGCACCGGCGTGTGGAAGATGTCGGAGATGCTGCGCGCCGGCGAGATGACGCAGCAGGAGTTCACCGAGGCCGAGTCCTGCATGCACCGCTCCAAGGGGCATTGCATGACCATGGGCACCGCTTCGACCATGGCCAGCATGGTCGAGGCACTGGGCATATCGCTGCCGGAAAACGCCGCCATCCCCGCCGCCGACACCCGCCGCAACCGCCTGGCCCAGCTCACCGGGCGGCGCATCGTGCAGATGGTCGAGGAAGACTTGCGCATGTCGCAGATCCTGACCCGCGAGGCGTTCGAGAACGCCATCCGCACCAACGCCGCCATCGGCGGCTCGACCAATGCGGTAATCCACCTGCTGGCTATCGCCGGCCGCATGGGGGTCAAACTCGAGTTGGACGACTGGGACAAGCTCGGCTCGGCTCTGCCCTGCCTGCTCAACCTTCAGCCCTCCGGGCAGTATCTGATGGAAGACTTCTACTACGCTGGCGGCCTGCCGGCAGTGATGCGCGAAATGTCGCAGCATCTGCATCTCGACGCGCTGACCGTGAACGGCAAGACCGTTGGTGAGAACATCGCCGCGGCGCCGTGCTACAACCGCGAAGTGATCAAGACCCTGGAGCAGCCGGTCAAGGCCGAGGCCGGCATCGCCGTGCTGTACGGCAACCTGGCACCCAACGGCGCCATCATCAAGCCCTCGGCGGCTTCGCCGCAGCTGCTGCAGCACCGCGGCCGTGCCGTGGTCTTCGACAACATCGAGAACTTTCACGCCCGCATCGACCGCGACGACCTGGATATCGACGAAACCTGCGTCATGGTGCTGAAGAACTGCGGCCCGCGCGGCTATCCGGGCATGCCCGAAGTCGGCAACATGCCGCTGCCGCCGAAGATCCTGAAAAAGGGCATCACCGACATGGTGCGCATCTCCGACGCGCGCATGAGCGGCACCGCCTATGGCACGGTGGTGCTGCACGTCTCGCCTGAGGCGGCAGCCGGCGGGCCCCTGGCCCTGGTGCAGGACGGCGACATGATCGAACTCGACACCGCCGGCCGGCGGCTGCACCTCGACGTCAGCGAGGCGGAGCTGGAACGCCGCCGCGCACTGTGGATCGCGCCGGAAAAGCCCGCCCGCGGCTGGTACCGCATCTACGTCGAACATGTGCAGCAGGCCCATCTCGGCGCCGACCTAGACGTGCTGGTCGGCGGCAGCGGCGCCGCGGTGCCGCGCGACTCGCACTGAAGCTTCGCCGCCGCGAAGCGGCTTCTTCGGAATCACCGACGCGGCGTCGATCCAAAGCGGCTTTCACGCGGATGCTGGCGGCGGCAACCACCTTGCCGGATGTCCGCTTGTGCTTTTGCGTATCCCGCACGCCGCATTTTTCATTTGTCGGGTGACAGCCCTTGCACTAAGGTGCCCTTGGTCCTCGCATGAAGGACTCGATGCACCCATAAGAATCTAGGGACTACCGGCATGGAGGAGCGGCCGACGCCAGACGTCGCCCAGGCCCGCTTTCCCGCGCCATGGAAGCCAAGGAGGAGATACGGCACCGCCCACGGCGGCCGGATCCGGCAATGCATCGGCACATCGGCCATACGCCGCGCGCCGCCGCTACGGCTGCCCTGAGCAAAACCCAATACCCAGTTTCTCCCGCGAAGTTTCCCTAGTCTCGCGGGTCGCCGCGATGCGGAACGTTCCTGGCCGTCGCACCGCCGCCCGCGGTCGTACGGACTTGCCGCTCGAGGCGCTCCCGGCTCGCCCTGGTGCGAATCGGGCTTTTTATTCCAAGCGGTCAACACATGGAGGAGTCACCATGAACATGCATACGAAGATGCCCCGCCTCGGTGCCAGGCTGTTTGCGGCTGGCCTGATCTCGCTTTCGTCCGCCGCCTATGCCGGCGCCGAGCAAAACTACGGCTCGCAGTGGGCCTGGGACAACAACTTCAACAGCAGCGACATCAACATCAGCTTCGGCTCCGGCAGCTATCCGAACTTCACCGTCTGGTACGACTTCAGCAGCGGCAGCCTGTACGGCTACCCGGCGGCGATCCGCGGCTGGCACTATGGCTGGAACCCCACCGGCGACACCCTGTTTCCCAAGCAGCTTTCCGCCACCAACTCGATCCCCTGCAACTTCAATTACAGCTCCGGCGGCAGCAACATGACCGGCGACTTCGCCTACGACATGTTCCTGCGCTGGGACAACGTCGCCTCCACCCCCGAGCTGGAGGTGATGGTCTGGGCCGGCAACGACTCCTACCCGATCGGCACGCAGACCGGCACCAACGTGCTCACCACCGGCGGCTACACCTTTGACCTGTGGGAGGGGTACAACTCGTCCGCCGGTTACTACGTCTACACCTTCATTCCGCACGGCACCGCCGGCCAGGGCAGCCTGCCCACCAGCGGCGGCCTCGCCGTGGACATGATGACCTTCTACAACTGGCTGCAGGCCAACCGCAGCGGCAGCGGCTATTTCAGCAAGTCGATGTACCTGGACGTGATCGAATCGGGCCTGGAGATCACCGGCGGCGACGGCTGGGCCTGGATCCAGGGCAACTTCAACGCCGATTGATTCGTCAAAGGAGGGCCGCGGTCGCCGGCGTAAGCCGCCGGCGACCGCGGAGTACACCTCAGCCCGCGAACCTCGCCTCGTCTTCGCACTACTGCACGCGGCATCGATATTCGCCCGAATATTCCCGCGTCAGAAACTTTCATCCTTGGGCACCGCTGCTTACTCCCCTTTCGCGCAAGTGCGCGAGGTAAGTTAAGCAATGACCCCTCACCCTGTTGATTCGATCAGTCGCAGCGCTCGCCGACGTTGGTTCGGCCCGCGCTGCGCGGGCGCTGCCGTCAGTCTGATGCTCGCGCTGCTCGCCACGCCGGTCGATGCGATGGCGCAGAGCGCGGTATACCGCGACCCGGCGGCGCCGGTCGAGGAGCGCATCACCAGCCTGATCGGGGCGATGACGCTGGACGAGAAGATCCAGGCGCTCGGCACCGATCCGAGCATCCCGCGGCTGGGCCTGCGCTTTTCCGGCCACATCGAGGGGCTCCACGGCGTGGCGCTCGGCGGTCCCGGCGCCTGGGGCCGGGTGCGGGGAGCCAATGGCGTCATGACCGACCTGCCGGTGCCCAGCACCCAGTTCCCGCAGGCGGTGGGCCTGGGTGAGACCTGGGACGTCGACACCATACGCCAGGTGGCGGCGCTCGAGGCGCAGGAGGCGCGGTACTACTTCCAGAGCGATCAATACCACCGCGGCGGCCTGGTGGTGCGCGCGCCGAACACCGATCTGGCGCGCGATCCGCGCTGGGGGCGCACCGAGGAATCCTACGGCGAAGACCCGTTCTTGACCGGCACCCTGGCCACCGCCTTCGTCCGCGGACTGCAGGGCGACGATCCGAAATACTGGGAAGCCGCGGCGCTGCTCAAGCACTTCATGGCCAACAGCAACGAGGACGGGCGCAGCCATTCGTCCTCGAACTTCGACGAGCGGCTGATGCGCGAGTACTACTCGGCACCGTTTCACATGGCGATCGCCGACGGCGGCGCGCGCGCCTACATGGCTGCCTACAACGCCTGGAACGGCATTCCCATGGCGGTGCAGCCGATCCTCAAGTCGATGACAGTGCGCGAGTGGGGCCAGGACGGCATCATCTGCACCGATGGCGGCGCCATGACCATGCTGGTCACCGACCACAAGAGCTTCCCCACACTGGCGCAGGCCGCGGCCGCCGCGCTGCACGCCGGCATCAACCAGTTTCTCGATCAGCAGGAGCAGCCGGTGCGGCAGGCCTTGCAGCAGGGCCTGATCACCGAGCGCGACATCGACGACAACCTGCGCGGCGTGTTCCGCGTCATGATCCGCCTCGGCCTGCTCGATCCGCCGGCGCAGGTACCGTATTCCGCCATCGGCCACGGCGAGGAGCCCTGGTTGAGCGCGGCCCATCGCGAGGCCGCGCGCCAGGTCACGCGCAAGTCGATCGTGCTGCTGAAGAACGACCAGGCCCTGTTGCCGCTGGACCGGGCGCGGCTGAAGTCGGTGGCGGTGATCGGCCCCTATGCCGACCAGGTGCTGCTCGACTGGTACAGCGGCACGCCGCCCTATACGGTGTCGCCGCTGCAAGGCATCCGCGAGGCGATCGGCCCTGAAACTTCCGTGCAATTCGCGCCGGACAACCGGCACGGCGCCGCGGTGCGCCTGGCTAGGCAGGCCGATGTCGCCATCGTCGTCGTCGGCAATCATCCCACCTGCAACGCCGGCTGGGCCAAGTGCCCGCAGGCCAGCGACGGCAAGGAGGGCGTCGACCGCAAGTCCCTGCGCCTGCAGCAGGAGGCGCTGGTCAGGCAGGTCCATGCGGCAAACCCGCGCACCATCGTCGTGCTGATCTCGAGTTTCCCTTTCACCATCAACTGGATCAACCGCAACGTTCCCGCCATCGTGCACCTGACGCACAACAGCGAGGAGTCGGGCCACGCCCTGGCCGACGTGCTGTTCGGCGACTACAACCCGGCCGGGCGCCTGGTGCACACCTGGCCGGCGTCGATCACCCAGCTGCCGCCGATGATGGACTACGACATCCGCCACGGCCGCACCTACATGTACTTCAAGGGCCAGCCGCTATATCCCTTCGGCTACGGCCTCAGCTACACCCGCTTCGAATATTCCGCGCTGCGCACCAGCACGCCGGTGCTGTCCGGCGACGAAACAGTCGACGTCAGCGTCGGCGTGCGCAACACCGGGCAGCGCGCTGGCGAGGAAGTGGTGCAGCTCTACGTGCAGTACCCGGACTCCAGGGTCTCCCGGCCGCTGCAGCAACTCCGGGCATTCCAGCGCGCGGCGATCGACGCCGGCGAAAGCAAGACCGTGCATCTGACCCTGGCCGCCCGCGACCTGGCCTACTGGGACGCCGCTTCCCATCGTTTTCTGGTGGAAGATGGCAGGGTCCGTCTGCTGGTCGGCGCCTCCTCTGCCGACATCAGACTTCAGACCATGCTGCAAGTAACGGCGCGCGACTACCCTCCGTAAGCGGTATGCAGACCGCCGGACACGACGGCGAGTCGCTGCTGCTCCGCAGCTTGGGCAAAGCCCGGACTCGCATCCCGTCACCGCAACGACAACAACGATCCGTTTGCGTCACCTCGGGACAAAAACGGGCGCCCCGGATGATCGTGGTGTCCCCGTGCCCTCGTCCTTGCTCTCGACGATGCCTGCCTCCTTGCTGATCTACGCAGCCCGTCATTGCCGGCCCTGTTTCCATGCGTATTGATAAACGCAGGACCGATCGAACAAGCGGTGGAACGCTCGCGGGGCCCGCACCATTTCGCACCGGTCGCACTCACGCAAGTTGACGGCGGAGTCTGCCTACACGACGCAATCCGGTCGTACCGGCAATCGCCGGCGTTCATCAGTAGCGGTCTCGGTCGCCTTCGTTCCGGCCTGATAATTGCCAGCAGAAACCGACAAAAAAATGATGCTGTAAAGCCGGCCGCTTCACCAACCACTCTGATCAAGGAAGAACTCGTGCGCGCCATCGGCAACTTGCTGTGCGGACTGCTGTTCCTGTACGTGTGTTTTCCAGCTTATGCCGCTACCGACATCACGGCACAGATCACCGCCGACAGCGGTAACGGCAACATCACCCTGAACGGCGGCAACTACAGCATCGCCCTGGGGGCCGGCAATAGCTTCACCTACAACGGCGTCATCTCCGGCACCGGCACCATCGAGCTGATCTCCGGTACTCTGATCTTCACCCAGAGCACCACCTACACCCTGCCCTCGGCCAGCCAGAGCGAAACCATCGTCTATGACGGGTACTTCAGCTTCGCCGCCGCCTACGTTTACGACGGCATCACGGTGGACTCCTATCACGGCAACATCTACACCATCGAGGGCCAGGATCCGCCGGCCTTCATCATCGACGCCGGCGCCACCGTCCAGGTCGGCACCAGTTCCACCACTGGGGTCAACATCACTTCTGCCGGCACCGGCGGGGATTTCGGCACAGCCCCCAACCTGCTCAACATCGAGGTCAACGGCACCTTCATCAACGGCAACGACGCCGACACCAACTACGACATCGCCCTGGGCATCACCACCGGCACCGGCACCATCATCGCGCAGGGAGCCGCCATCGAATTCCTCGGCGCCAGCACCTTCTCCGGCCCTTTCATCATTTACAACAACATGGCCGGGGACATCGGCTCTGCCGGGTACTACGGCTCGCTCGCCAATGCCAGCTACATCATCAACTCCGGCTCCTTCTTTCCCAAGACGCCGCCGGCCGGGGCGGGCAATCCCAAGCAGTACGAAATCACCCAGGATATCTGGTCCACCCATTTCGGCAACGACATCAATATCAATGCCGCCCAGGGCCTGATCATCCTCAGGAGCGTCTACAGCTACAGCGATTCCGGCAATCTGCTGGCGCCGGCGCTGTCGAACCCGAAGATCAATTTCACCGCGCTCGCCGGCAATGCCAGCGAAAGAGGCTTCAACATCGAGGGCGGCGTGGTGCAATGGGGCGACGGCACCACCGGCGCCATCTTCCTGCCCGGCAACGAGGCGGTCGGATACCTCAATCTGCATCGGAACGGCATCCTGGGCCTGGACTATAACGGCACGGTCAAGCTCAACCTGCCCATCGGCGGCGGCGTTTATCACGACTCCTTGGGCACCGCCGGCCTCGGCGACGTCCTCATCGTCGGCAACGCCTCCAATGCCAACCACGTCATCCTGGTCGAGCCCGAGGATTACAACGGCCTGACCCAGATCGACGCCGGCACCGTGCTGCAGCTCGGCGACGGCAGCGTCGGCGATCTCAGCGGCACCCCCGGGACGACGGGATTCTTCCAGACCTCAGGCGGCAACGGCAGCCTGCTGACCGCCGAGAGCAGCTACAGCCTGAGCGTGCCCACGGAAAGCGGCTATACCAGCTACACCTTCACCGGCGCCTCCACCGACAGCATCCTCGACAACGGCGAGCTCCTGATCGACAACGTCAGGGGCGCGCAGGACGGTATCGGCGCCGCGCAGAACGAGCTGTCCAACATCAGCGGCAGCGGCGCCCTGGTCCAGATCGGTAACCTGCCGCTGACCCTCATGGAAAATACCGCCTATACCGGTGCCACCACCATCGGCGCGGGCAGCACCCTGTACATCGGCAGCGGCGGCAGCGTCGCCAGCAGCAGCGGTGTGACGCTCACCGGTGCCGGCGCCACCCTGGACATTTCCCAGGCCGGCAGCCAGACCATCCAGAACCTGTCCGGAGCCGCGGCCACGGCAGTTGATCTGGGCAGCGGCACCCTGACCGTGACCACCAGCGGCACTGCCAGCTTCGCCGGCGTCCTGGCCGATGGCGGCACCAACGGCGGCACCGGCGGCGCCCTGGACAAGACCGGCAGCGGCACGCTGGTGTTGAGCGGGGAGAATACCTACACCGGTCCGACCACCCTCTCCGCCGGCACACTGGAGGTCGACGGCAGCATCGGCGCGACCGACGCCGCCGCGGGCACTACGCTCAGCGGCATCGGCAAGGTCGGCACCTTGCAAGTGGACGGAACCCTGGCACCGGGTAACGCAGCCCAGCCCACCGGCATACTCAGTGCCACTGGCGCAATCAGCTTCGGCGCCGACGCCGTGCTCAGCGTGCAGGCCGACAGCGGCGGCAACATCTCCCAGATCATGGCCTCGAAGGGCGCCCAGTTGGCGGGAACCCTGCGCATTGCCTTCAGCGGCACCGCCTCCCCCGGCACCTACGCCATCCTGGTCAGCAGCGCCGGCAATCCCATCAGCGGCGAGTTCACCCAGGTCGACGTTGCCAACGCCAGCGGCAGCGTGACCTATACCGCCACTTCGGTGAACTTTGTCGTGGCGTCTTCCGGCGGCAGCTCGGGCGGCTCCTCCAGCAGCAGCTCCGGCAGCTCTTCCAGCGGCAGTTCGGGTAGCTCCTCCAGCGGCAGCTCGAGCAGCTCTTCCAGCAGTTCGAGCAGCTCCTCCGGAGGCAGCTCGAGTAGCTCCTCCAGCAGCTCCGGCGGTTCTTCCTCCAGCAGTTCCTCCGGCAGCAGCTCGTCGAGTAGCGGCTCTACCAGTGCGAGTTCATCGGGCAGTGGCGGTGGCGGGGCTGCATCACCGGGCTTGCTCTGGGTTCTTGCCGCGGGCGCACTGCTAAGACGCCGCGATCAGCGAAGGTTCCGCAAGCAAGAGAGGGGGGCTTGACCCGTGCAAGCTTCGACAGGCGCCGGTCACCCCAGTTGAATTAAAGCAAAAAAACTTAGTTCGCCTGCTTCGCACATCCAGGATTCAACGCCGGCTGCCTGGTCGCGGTGAGCAGACCCAGCCGGTAAGGCAGCTGGTAGTATTCCTTCGCACCCGAATTGGGGGCCACGCCCTGGTAGAGAAACTGCAGGGGCTTGCAGAAATCGACGGTCAGGGTCTGGTCGTAGCCGGCGCGAACCAGTTCGCCGTGGGATATGCCTTCCGACCACGCCGGCCCGTCGAAATTGACGTTGTCCGCGCCCGCGAACGGATTCTCCAGACTGTCGGCCAGCGGCGTCCACGCTCCATCCAGGCGGTCGCTGGTCCATGAGCGAAAGTAGCGCCCTTTGGGTCCCATCGCCTCGACCATCGTGATATAGGTGCCCGTACCGGCGACCTTGTAGGTCATGCTCGCCTCGAACAGTTTGTCGCGCGAGTCCTGCAGCGCGATGGCAGTGTTCGTAAAACCTTTCGGGAATTGCCCGATCGTCGTCTCGGAGCGATAGAGTTGGCCGCCGTCGTCGGAATTGAACAGATAGCACTTCTTCTCGTCGCAGATGATCCAGAAGTCCAGCCAGGAATTCTTGCCGAGAACCTTCTTCGTCTGTTCGGGAATCTTGCCGAAAAATGGTTGAGCGGCGCTCCAGGACAGCGGGTCATCGATATTTGAGGTGGTGGAATACATCGGATCGCCGCCCTGGAAGATCAGGTACCAGAGATGCTGCGGCGAAAAGTAGAAGACCTGCGGCGCCGCGCGGTAACCCGGCCCGATTGCCGAGCGCTCGAGATAGGTGACGGGCGCCGCGGACGCCTCCGGCCAATCCTTGAAGCTGGTATAGGCGATATGCCAGCCCTTGGAGTCCGAGGTCGTCATGAAAACGTGGTACTTGCCGTTGGCGTAGACCACGGATGGATCCTTCACCGCCAGGCTGTCGTGCGTGGCGTCCGGCTGCGGCAGGATCACAGGGGCTGTCGAGGTCCACTGGAAAGTTGTTGCGCCGGCGCCGGCCATGGCATAGGTCGAAGCAAGGACCCCAAGGGCGATCGCCGCCCGCAGCAGTCCGCTCAGTCTGCTCAGTCCGTGATTGTATCGGCGCATATGACCTCCTCCGTGTTTCTGTCGATCGTCCGCTCTGCTCTGGCCGGTACTGCCGGGGAGCAGAACGCAATAGGTCTGCATCGCAGCCTCCTGGCGCGGCTGCCCACCGCTGGAGGCGCTCAATTGAAACGTGCCAGTACCGCCGAATACGCGCTCACATTCAATCCGCCGGATGCGGCTGCAAGCCGCTCCTGGTCGGTGGCTTCGGCAAATCTCAGACTCGCATGGCTGCTATCCAGAGAAGGTGCAGCAAGCCGCCACACTCCCTGCAGCGCCTTGTCGTCGAACGAGGCACCCGCTAGGCCGACACGGACGGCGCGGCGGTCTTTGTTGATCAGGACCAGCCATCTTCCGTCGGCGCCTTCGGCCGCGTAAGCGGTGAGATTGACGCCATTGCTTTGCAGGGCGCAGTCGAGAAAGCGGCATCCCGCCAGCGGCCGGATGAACTGCATGCCGTAGTACAGCGGCCGCTCCGAAAATCCCTGCTCCCGGTCGCCGGCAATCGGCGCGTAGGCGCTGTCGCCGCCACCGTGGAAATTGACGCCGGCACTGCCGGCCTGCGCCAGCCGCAGCATGAAGTCCGCGCCCCACAGGGCGGCAGCAAAGCGGTCGCTGACGCCCGGCTTACCGCTGTGGTAGCAGGAATTCCCCTCCGACATGCGGTAGGGCACGCCGGCGATGGCGGCCGCCTCGGCAGCCTGCAGCAGCAGACCCGCGAGCTTCGGATCTTCATGCAGCAGCCGCTCGGCATTCATCTGCGGGTCTTCGGGCGGGCCCATGGCGTAGTAGTGGCCGGTGAGCAGGACCGCTTCGCCCTTGGCCTTTTCGGCATAGTCCCTCACCCAGTCCATCCGCACCGCCACGTCCGGGCCGGCGAAGCGCGCCTGCGGCGCGCGCTGCTTCACCGCGGCGGCGAAGCGCTGGTAGTCGGCCCAGTACTGCTCGAACTCCCAGGGCTTGGGGCGATGGCCGCCGCCGTAGAAGTCGGCCTCGTTGCCGAACTGGAAAGCCAGCAAGCGCGGACCCAGCGCTTGCTGCACGTAAGCCGCCTCCGCCGCGGCCTGCTGCGGCGTGCCGCTGCCGAAGTTGAGCCCGTACAACAGGCTCCAGCCGGTCGCATCCAGAAAAGCGCGCAGCTGGTGGATCGCCTCCGGTGTGATCACCGCGCGCCGCCGCGCGGCGACTACGGCATCGACCAGCTGCCATTCACGGTAGGCCCGGGCCCTATTGTCCACCACCTCCTGCTCTGCCTGCGACGGCGGCGGCGCATCGGGTCCGCTCCACAGGGTGAAGTCGCTGAGACTGCCGCCTAGTCTGAGCACGCCCTGCTGTGCCAAGCTTCTGACCTTTTCGACCAGGGCAGCATTGTCCGCGGCAAAGAACTCCGGATTGGCCAGCTGCGCCGACTCGTAGCTGAGTCCGGCGAAATCGAGCGGCATCACCACCGCGCGAGCCACGGCATTGACGTTCAGGCTCACCGTAACCGGCGGCGCATCGGCGGCGGCGGAACGTGGCAGCAGTGTGCCAGCCAGCAGCCCGGACCCGCCGGCCAGGAAACCGCGCCGGCTGATCATGCAGGCGCCTGGCCGTTCAGTCCGTTCAAGGCGTGATCCCGAGGTCCGCCAACAGCGGCGTCTGCGCCGAGGAGTCGCCGACATAGATGTGGAACTGCCCCGGATCGACCGCCCAGTCCTTGCGCCCGACATCGTAGTAGGCGAAGGCGCGTCGATCGAGATGCACGGTCACATGCTCGGTCTGGCCCGGTGCCAGCCGGACCTTGCGGAAGGCCTTCAGCTCCTTGGCCGGCCGCGGCACGCTGGCCGAGGGATCGCCGACGTAGACCTGCGCCACCTCCGCCGCGGTGACGGCGCCGACGTTGGTGACGTCGAACGACACGTCCAGACCGGCGCCGGCCGATGCCTGATGCGGCACACGCAGCCGGCTGAAGCTGAAGCGGCTGTAGCTGAGGCCGTAACCGAACGGGAACAGCGGCTGCACCTGAGTCTGGCTGGTATACCAGCGGTAGCCGAGGAACACGCCTTCGCCGTAGCGCACTTGCGGCTTCTCGCCCGCCGCGTGCGGCGGCGCGTAGTACCAGTCGTGCGTCGGGTTGTCCTCCCAGCGGCGCTCGAAACTGATCGGCAGCCGGCCTTCCGGCGAGCGCTGGCCGAGCAGGATCTCGGCCAGGGCGCGGCCGCCCTCCTGGCCCGGATACCAGTTCTGCAACAGGGCCGGCACCTGGCCCAGCCAGCCCTCGGTGGCGTAACCGCCGCCCGAGGTGACGGTGACGATGGTCTTGGCATTGGCGGCGGCCACCGCCTGGATCAGCGCTTCCTGTCCCCAGGGCAGGCTGAAAGTGCGGTCGTAGGCCTCGCTCTCGGTGGTCTGGTCGTAACCCACCGCGACCACGGCGGCGTCGGCCAGCGCCGCGATCTTGCGGGTTTCCGGCGGGATCAGATCCTCGATCGATTCGACGCCGAA
>Ga0302316_10002671_pt1 | contig 12732 bp, 11 predicted proteins | sample III_Palsa_N3_2_FD_200456 | JGI IMG/M metagenome (GOLD analysis project Ga0302316, IMG submission 200456) | Peat permafrost microbial communities from Stordalen Mire near Abisko, Sweden - III_Palsa_N3_2 | ecosystem: Environmental > Terrestrial > Soil > Palsa > Peat permafrost | place: Sweden...
ACGACTCTGACGGGTGACCCGGGCACGACCGAGATGGAAGCAGCTCGCGAGCGCCTGACGACGGCTAGCCACAAGCTGGCGGAGGCTCTGTACAAGGCCAATGCCGCTTCGGCTTCTGCTCCTACGGATGGTGACGCTGCCGCCGCGGGAACTGCCGACGAGCCGAAGAAGGACGAAGGCGTGATCGACGCTGAGTATGTCGATAGCGACCACAAGTAAGTTGCTGTAGAACCAAAAGCTGTTGGATTGCGTACTAAGAGGGGGAGGCTTCTTCGGAGGTTCTCCCCCTCTTTTCTATAGAGGCCGAGCGCATCAAGCGTGTTAGGTTCGGGTTTGAAGAGAGTGTGAATCATGACGTGCATGTTGCACGTCTGATGAGTAAGGAAAAGGGGGCTTGCGATGACGAACAACGATGCGAACGACAACCAGAATAGTGATCGCGATCAGGTGTGGCCCGGTGTGGTGCGTTGGGAGCTCGGGCTGGGTGGGCAGCATGGCGGCGAGGTTTTGTGGCGCTGCGATGCGGTGAGGGCTGGGCGGCTCTATAACCGCAGCATGTTCGGAACTCGCGAAGAGGCCGAGCAGTTTGCGGCGAAGATGCGCGAGGTTGAGCCGGACCAGTTGTTCAATGTGGAGTCGATTAAGGCGTCTGCGGTGTGGAATTAGCCGGCGCTATTCGCGAGGATGCGGACTGCGATGTAGCTCTTTGTGATGCCGAAGACGCGTTCTTTGAGGATGAGGCAGTCTGGAAACAGCTGCCTCATCTTGCTATATGTCAGCAGGCGCACTTCCTCGACGATCTCATGGACAATTTCGGGCTGCATGATGCCGCGAGGCGTCCACCGAGCAAGGCGATGTTGTATGTGTTTCGAAAGATACTGAATGTAGGGCGCGAGTAGATGGGCTTCGATGGGGAAGCTCCGCGCAGGGGTCTGGACCCAAAGCTGATCAGCTACGCGTCTCGCCTCGCTTGCGAATGCTTGTTGTTTTTGCCATGTGCCGACGTGCTCGATGACGGAGTTGGAGAAGGCAATGTCGTAAGACTTGTCCTCAAAAGGAAGGTTTGTGGCGTAGCCTTTGGCTGCGGTGAATCGACTGCCTTCTAAAGGACCGTAGTCGCGGATGTTGAGGAGAGTCACGGGGAACGACGTGCTCGTGGCTGATTCGTTGTGCCAGGTTTGCGACGTGCCTCCGATATCAAGAAGGCGAGTGGTCGCGGAAGGAGCCAGCAGGTCGTAGAAGCGTTGCATCCTTCGCCGCCGGAAGCGGATGAAGACATGATCGTAGAGCGATTTGTAGGAGAGCTTCATCGTGGGGTAAATCGGCGCGAGCTTATGGCTTTACGGCGCAATACTGTTTGCTGATGTAGCCGGAGATTGGGGCCTGCGGCAGGTAGGAGAGATTGCCGTTGAAGTCTTTCGCGGCTGTATTGACGAATTGGACGTCGACGATTTTTGCCGAGCCCAGCGCGCTGCGGATAGCGTTTTCGGAGAGGCAGTGCATCTGCATTTCGCCAGGTCCGCCGAGGGCTTCCTTGATTCTGGTGCGGATGCGGGCGGTTTTGCGGAGCCAGGTTGTGAGGGAAGAAATGTCTCGGATGGGGAAAGAGTCCTGTACGCCGAAGACGAGGACGCCGCCGGGGGCCAGCACCCGAACGAATTCCTTGAGGTATCCCACGGAAAAGCGCCGAGGCATGTGTTGCAGCACGATGTTGCTGTAGATAAAGGTGAAGCTGGCATCATCGAACGGAAGAACGGGACTGGAGCTGGCTACATATTGGCAGTGTTCGTAGCGGTTGAGAGCGTTGGCTTCCTGGATCATGTGCGGCGAAATATCTATGCCGACGCACGCGGAGAACCGCTGCGCGAGCGCCTGCGTGAGCCGACCGACGCCGCAGCCGAAGTCCAGCGCTGTGCCTTCGGCCTGAGGGAGACGGCCGATTTGGGCGAGATGGTTCATGACGGTGCCGATCTCTGTGACGCCCGTGGCCATAAAGTTGGCGATGCCCCACTTGCCCTGTCTTTTGGCGGGATCGGTGAGAATGGCGTGGAGCGCGTCCTGCTCGGCGAGGCCATCCCAGACGTCGCGTAGCCGATTAAGATGGGTCATACAATCCTCTGCGGAGCGTGGTGAGTCTTTTGTACGCCACGCATCGCGAAGGATTGCTATTGGAATGTCTGTTGTTTGTCACTGGAATGTCGGTAGTAGTGTTAAGCGTTGGATGATGGAGCATCAATGCCTGAAGGAAATGAGATACATCGGTGGGCGGAGCGTCATGCGGCGGCGTTTGCTGGGAAGCCGGTGCGCGTGGATGGGCCGCAGGGGCGGTTTACGGACTCGGATGTGCTGGATGGGCGGAAGCTGCTGCGCGTGATGGTCGTGGGCAAGCACCTGGGGTATGACTTTGGCAAAGACCGGATACTGCATGTGCATCTTGGCTTGCAGGGGGATTTTACGGAGGGTTCGGGGCCGTTGCCTCCGGTGCGTGGGGCGCTGCGGCTGCGGATGTGGAACGCCGAGAAGGTGAAGCTGCCAGCCGCGCCGGGAGAGAGCAAGAGGCATGGGTGGTACTCCGAGGACGATGGCACGGGACATATTGCGCCGGAGCAGGTGGCGTGGGTGGAGCTGCGCGGGCCGATGGATTGCACGGTGTATACGAATGCGATGTGGGAGAAGCTGCTGGAGCGGCTGGGCCCCGATCCGCTGAATGGCGATCCGCCGGATAAGGCGTTCGCGAAGATTGCGAAGAGCAGGAAGCCGATTGCGGCGCTGCTGATGGAGCAGGATGTGATTGCGGGCGTGGGAAATATCTATCGCGCGGAGTTGCTGTACCGGGCGCGAATCAATCCATTCGTGCTGGGCAAGGACGTGCCGATAGAGGGATTGAAGAAGATCTGGAAGGATGTGGGCCCGCTAATGCGGGCGGGGATGGTCGACCGGCGGATTGTGACGACGCTGGCGAAGGATCGTCCACATAAGACCGGACAGGCGCTGAAGGAAGAGGCGCATTATGTCTACCGGCGACAGGGGAAGCCTTGCTTTGTCTGCGGGACGAAGGTGATGAAGATGGAAGGATTTGCCGGGAGGAATCTGTACTGGTGTCCGGTGTGCCAGGCTTAGAGCCCAGTTATTGATTGACGTGGCCCGATGAAAGGGCCACGCTTACCTAAGATGGCCAACCAGACGAGAGAGCCGGCGTTGGTAGAGAAGCAGGGGCGGGTTGCTCGACTGCTTGGGCTAGCAGCGGCACTGCTGTGTGGTTTGGTTTGGGCGGCCGCTGGGGTGAGGACATTTTCAACGCCGCTGGGACAGGACCAATCGTGGCTGCTTTATGCGGCGAGGGCGGTGTTGCATGGCGTGACGCTGTATGGGCCGGAGTTAGTGGAGACGAATCCGCCGTTTGCGGTCTGGTTTGATGCACCTGCGGTGTTTCTGGGGTGGCTGCTGCATGTAGGTGTTATCGACGGATTCCGATGCTTCTGGCTTGCGCTAGCGGCAATGGCGGGAGCCTGGTCGGCGATGCTGTTCAAGAGGCTTTACCGGCCAACGGCGCTTGGTTTGTGGATGTTTGTGGCGATCGTGTCTGTGGTCGGATTGCTGGCGGTGAACGGCGAAGACATGGGGCAGCGCGAGCATCTGGTGGCGATGTTGCTGCTGCCATATCTGCTGGCTTCTGCATTTCGAATGCAGCGGCAGAAGCTGCCACGATGGGAACTGTGCGCGATTGGTTTGGTGGCGGCGGTTGCGGTTTGTTTGAAGCCGCAGCACGTCTTGGATGTGGCGCTGGTGGAAGTGCTGGTGCTGGTCAGATTGAGAAGCTGGTGGGAGTGGGTGAACTGGAGCTGGATATGCCTGGGAGCGGGTGTAATGCTGTATCTCCTCGCAGTGAAGTTGTTTGCGCCGACATATCTGTCGCAGATGGTGCCGCTGCTCAAGGATACGTACTGGGGCTTCGATGAGCGTTGGCCGGTGGTGTGGTATTCGTCCAAGTTGCCGGTCTTTGTGGTCGGAATCGGGGCGCTGATCTATATCTCCCTGCGCAGGCGCCTGCGGTTCGAGTCGCTGGATGCAGCCTTGCTGGCTGCGGCGGTGGGTGCGAGAATTGCGTATTTCCAGCAGCACAAGGGATGGCACTATCAGCTGATCTGCTTTGTGTACTTTGGGTGCGTGCTGCTGGCGTTGTGCCTGGCGGATGGGTTAGAGCAGTGGATTGGCGATCGCAGGGTTCCCTATGCAAGATGGGCGGGCAGGACGGATCCGTTGATTGTGGCATTGGCCGTGGCAGCGGTGAGCCTGCCGTACTTTATGACCCACAGGCAGTACTCGGGATATGCGGAGCAACCGAAGGAGGCGCTGTCGGAGATCTTCAAGGCGTATCCAAAGGGGACGCCGGTGGCGTTTCTGTCGGTCAACATGTGGGAGTTTCCGGCTGTGCTGGAGCAGGATAAAGTGCTTGGGTCGCGCTATGTGCATCTATGGATCTTGCCGGCGATCATACGCAGCATAAGCGCACCGGGATATGACGTGCGGGTATACCTGGCGCCGGAGAGGGTCGCGGCGCTTTCAACGCTGCTGCGGACCAACGAGGCAGAGGACCTGGCTCGATGGAAGCCGGCGGTGGTCGTGGTAGACCGTTGTACGTTGCACCAGTTCTGCGATAGCGGCTTGGGGACTGGTGAAGGAAAGATGATGGAATGGTTTGAGGTAGATCCGGCGTTTCGGGCGCAGTGGTCGTCTTATGGGTTTGAGAAAACGGTGGACGGGTTGGACGTCTACACTCGAAAGAGATAATGAAGCACTGTTGGGGATGTCTGGTGTGCCGGAGTGAGTGAGGGATTCTGTGGGCGGCCAGAGATTCTGGGCGATTACATTCGTGCCAACGGCAAAGGAGGATTGGCCTGCTCGGCGTGCAGGTTTGGATGCTTGAGAACATGCTTTCTTAGTCTTAGTGCCGGCAGCTCGACCAGGTAGCGGCTCAGGAGGCTCGCTGCGACGGTAGCGAGAAATGTAACGGCAAGTCGTACCCAATAGCCGCTTAAATTGCCGCCGCGTAAGGGGCCAAGGAAGTGGTCGTACAACATAATGAGATACATGTGCATCATGTAAAACGCGTAGCTGATGAGTCCGAAAAAGGTAAGGATGCGGGAGCGAAGGGGGGCAAGGATTGTCGAGCCTGTATGCGCGATACAGAGGCCAATAATGGACCCCGTGACGAATACGACTCCGGTCTGGAAGAGCGGGGGCGAGAGCCTTTGAAGGACCGCGAGCTGTGATGTCGCGATGCAGACAACACCGATGGCGGCGATGGCCCATAGCGAAGAGTTGAGGTTAAGTCGCGCTTGTAAATCATTCCCTGCTGCGACAAAGTGACAGGCGAGGAAAGCCCCAAAGGCCAGGCCATCGCAGCGTAACGGGCTGAGGTCGTAATTGTGGTGACCGGCTAGCGCAAGCGCGAAGCGGAGAAAAATGGAGAGAAATCCAAGCGTCAGCGACCAGCGCCGGATTTGCGAGATATTCAAACGACGGACAACGGTTGGCCAAAGTAGATAGAACTGCTCTTCAATAGCCAGTGTCCAGAAAGGGCCGTCGCTGGTCACATGCAGAGGAGCCGCGAAGTTGACGATGAAAAGAAGAGAGAGCAGAACGTAGCCATACTGATGTAACGTGACGAGAGCGATGCCGAGCACCAGAATATAGAGGGGAAGGATGCGGAGAGCGCGCTTCCAGTAGAAATCCTGATAGTAGCGAGGACTCCGCTTTTCATTGATGAGGATGGTTGTGATGAGGAACCCGGAGAGAACGAAGAACAGATCGACGCCGGTATTGCCATAATGGAAGATGTTGGAGAGTGCAACGATGAGTGGCGGCCATCCGCTCTGCCACTCAGGATGCAACATGGAGAAACACGCATGATGAAAGAAGACGATAACGGCCGCGAGGCCACGGACACCGTCCAGCTCCGGGATGTGCCGGAGAGTTTGCCGGTTGGAAGTGTGAGCTGGTTGCTGTTCGCCGGCCATGGTCGTCGTCTTCGCCCCTCCCGAGGAGACGCTTCCTATTATCGCAGTGAGTAAGACTAAGACATTGATCTAGTGGGTTGAGAGACATTATGGCATCGACAGACAAGAAAGACTATTACGGCACGCTTGGCGTAAAGAAGACGGCAACGACCGATGAGATTCGCAAAGCTTTCAGAAAGCTGGCGCGGAAGTATCACCCGGATGTGAACCCGGGCGATAAGAAGTCGGAGGAGAAGTTCAAGGAGATCTCTGAGGCCAACGACGTACTGAGCGACGAGAAGAAGCGGAAAATCTTCGATCAGGTGGGTTTCTACTCCGACAACATCGACCCGGCGACGGCCGAGGCTTATGCGCGCGGTGGTGGGTCAGCCGGTGGCGGTGGCTACAGCAGCCAGCCTGGCGGCGGCCAGGGTGTGCCGTTCGATTTTGGCGGCTTTGATTTTTCAGGATTCAGCGGTGGTAGCAAGGCCTCGCGGGCTGAGAGCGAAGGCTTTGGCGGAAGCTTTCGCGACGTGTTTACCGGGATGTTCAACGGTGGCCGCCAGGCGCGCGGGCCGCAGCCGGGGACCGACCTGGAGTACCAGGTGCAGGTCGATTTCTGGACCGCGATTCGCGGCGGCGTGACGCGGCTGGAGATTCAACGGCAGGAGCAATGCCCAACCTGCAAAGGCCGCGCGGTTGTTGGCGGCAGCATCGACTGCCCGGAGTGCCATGGCTCCGGCCAGGTGACGCAGATGGGTGGCCGCATGAAGTTCAACATCCAGTGCCCACGGTGCGGCGGCAGCGGCAAGGTGCAGAACGCCTGCAAGACGTGCGACGGCGCGGGAGTAGTGACCAAGCGCGAGCCACTGGAGTTTCGCATCAAGGCCGGCACGCGCGATGGGCAAAGGATTCGGCTGGCCGGCAAGGGCAACGCTGGTACCGAGGGTGCGCCAGCCGGGGATCTCTACCTGATTATCAAAGTCGGGCACCATAAGCTGTTCCACCGCTCGGGCGACGACATCCATGTAAGTGTGCCAGTAACGGTCATGGAGGCGGCGCTGGGCGCGAAGATCGATGTGCCGACGATCGACGGTGTGGGCGACCACGCGGGCCGGGCCCAGTTGAAGATTCCGCCGGGGACACAGACCGGGCAGAAGTTGCGGATGCGCGAGAAGGGCGCCCCTAGCGCGACGCGGGAGGGGGCGCGCGGAGACCAGATCGTCGAAGTAAAGATCGTTGTCCCGAAGGTGCAGGATGAGCGCTCGAAGGAGATCCTCCGCGAGCTGCAGAAGCTGAATCCGGAAGACCCGCGGGAAGAGATGCTGGCGGGGGTATAGGTTACGGTGCTTCGGGCAGGACGTATCGATCCACCAGCGCGTTAACCAACTGCACCGTCTCCGGCGCCAGCCCGACCACCCGAGCCGCCAGCCACGCCTGCGGCGTGATAGTGATCTCAGCGCGGTCGTGCAGCACGGCAGAGTAGATGCGGTTGGCGGCATACTTTGCGGTGGCGGAGATGAGGGGAGTGGTCGCCGCAAAGTCGAACCAGCGGCGCTCGAATTCGACATCGCCGACGAATTGGGCGTGGGCCTCGCCGCCGGTACGCATAAGACCCGGGCAGACGGTGATAACGCGGATGCCCTTGTAGCGAAGCTCCGCGTGGAGGCCTTCAGAGAATCCGACCAGCGCAAACTTCGCAGTCGAGTAAGGCAGCATGTGCGGCACGGCCAGCTTACCTCCGATAGACGCGATATTGACGATGCTGGCGCGCCGCTTTCCGTTCAAAGCAGCCTGCGTGCGCATATGCGGTAGAGCGGCCCAGGTTGTGTAGAGCGCTGCGAAGAAGTTGATCTGCATAGCGCGCTCGAAGGCCTCGGTGGTCTGCGCTTCGATCGGGCCGACCTCGATGATACCCGCGTTGTTGACCAGGACATCGATGCGCCCGAAGTGGGCGATAGCCTCGGCGACCAGCCGGCGGCACTCATCGGGCTGCGCCAGATCGGCGGCGACGAGGTAGAAATCGGCCGGGCTGAGGTGGGGATGCTTCGAGAGCAGGGTCTGCTGCGCCTGCTCCAGCTCGGCGCGGTTGCGCGAGGCCAACACCAGCTTCACCGGCTTGCGGGCGAATCGGGAGGCGATGGCCAGGCCCAGGCCGCGGGAGCCTCCGGTAATTAGCACTACGGCGCCATTGGGGATGGCCGTGCGTCGAATCGCATTGACAGCGGCGGCGGTGAGCAGGGCTCCGCCGATTGTGGCGACCGCCACGCCGGTGGCGCCGACGGCGGCTGTGGTGAGGAGAATCGGCTTGACGGACTTCAATGTGAGTCGCATGTCAGGATTGGATGCGCTTTGCGTGATGCACGCAAGGGGGCGAACGCGGTATCCTGCTGGCAGATGGCAACGAAGCGTAAATCGAAGGGCGCGTACATGATCTCGTCGGTGGCCGAGATGTATGCCATCCACCCACAGACCTTGCGGCTCTACGAGCGCGAGGGTCTGCTGCGGCCATCGCGGTCGGATGGCAACACGCGGCTCTACACCGACGAAGACCTGGAGCGGCTGGAGTTCATCCTGAACCTCGCCCGGGACCTTGGCGTGAACATCGCCGGCATTGCCATCGTCCTGCAGATGCGTGAGCGCATGGACGAGATGAACCGCCAGATGCAGGGATTTGTGGACTTTGTGCGCACCGAGATGATGACCCGGATGCAGCAGACCGAGCAAAAGGCGGGTTTGGTGCCGCTGCGAAGAAAGCCAGTAGTTCGGGACCAGTAGTTCGGACCAGAGCAGCAGTCGCGTAAACTGAAGAAAGGGCTGCGGTGGACGCCCAGTACAAATTCTTCTGGCTTGGTGCGATGACGGTAGTGCTTCATATTCTTCTCTGGGTGGCTGCGGTTGGTTCGGTCACCTCATCGATCTACTGTGGCATGGTGATCGTGGCGGCGTTGCGTTTTGGCCTGCGTCGGCGGCGGGAGTTGAACGCGCCACCCGCCTTTCTCCCCCCATTAAGCGTCTTGAAGCCGTTGCACGGCACCGAGCCCGGCATGGAGCGCAACCTCGAAACCTTCTTCGAGCAGCGATATCCTGACTTCGAACTGCTGTTCTGCGCACGGCAGGAGACTGATGAAGGTCTGCAACTGGCACGGAAAGTCTCCGAACGCTACCCGGGTGTGGATGCCAAGTTCGTCACCTGTGGCGAGCCGATGCCGAAGTTTCACAATGCCAAGGTGTACTCGCTGGCCAAGCTGGATTCCATCGCAAAGCACGACGACTACATCACGAGCGATGCCGATGTGCGCGTGCAGCCGGACTACCTGCAGCGCATGGTGCAGAACCTGAAGGACCCGCACGTGGGCCTGGCGAGCTGCGTCTACCTTGGCACAGCGCACGAGGGCGCTGGCCTCGCGTCAAAGCTGGACGCCGTGGGCAAGAGCGTTGAGATGACCTCCGGCGTGCTCGTCGCGGACATGATCGAAGGCACAAAGTTTGCCCTGGGCGCGACGATGGCGACACGCAGGCGCAGCTTTCAGGCGGTCGGCGGATTCAACGAGTTGGGACAGTTTTATGCCGACGACTTCGTCCTTGGTAACCGGCTCGCCGCGCAGGGAACAGGCGTATTGCTGGCGACGCACGTAATCCGGCTGATGGTGCAGGACTCGCCCTTCTGGCTGAGCTTCCGGAACCAGCTCCGCTGGATGCAGAGCACGCGCCGGTCGCGTCCCTGGGGCCATCTGGGCACCGGTCTTACGTTCGCGATGCCGTTCGGGCTAATTGGACTGCTATGGGGTCTCGCCAGCGGACATGCTGCTTTGGGCCTACTCTGGCTAAGCGCGATGGTGCTCAATCGCTGGCTACAGGCCGGTGCGATCCTCATCGTAATGGGTGACGCCGGCTGGTGGCGCGGAACATTCATCTATCCGCTGCGCGATTTTCTCGGTTGGCTGTTATGGCTGGGAAGTTACGGCGGCGACAACTTCTACTATCGCGGAAAGGTCTACAAGTTGAAGGACGGCGGACGGGTCGAGAGTCCGGATTAGATGGATGGCGGCGGCCAAGCCTGATCTGGCACGTCCGCTTTTATTCACCATTCACTACTCACTGCTCTTACCGGTTGCTCAGAACCGTCTTCCCGCCCGAGCGCGCAAAGTACTTGACTGCGCCGAACGGTGCGAGGTTCTGGGTGCGGGCTTCAGGATGGTAGGTGAGCAGGAAGACGCGATTGGGACCGTGCCACAGAGCGTGCAGATCGGTGTCGTTGGCGAAGATGTGCGGCGCATCCGGCCAGAAGCTGCCGAACCACGGCCCGTTGACGTGCCCGTTCACCAGTAGGACCTGCTGCCCGGTGTAGAAGAGCAGCGTAGAGCCAGAGGTCAGTTCACCGTCGATCAGGATGAGGTCGCCCGGCTTGCGCACGGCGTCAATGTCCAGCGCGAGACCTTTCGAGCCGAGGATGGGGTAAAACCGGGCCAAGCCTTCGTGCGCGGCCAGCAGCACTCCAGTCATGCTCGCGGCAACAAGCAGGTTCGCGATGAACGTACGACCGCGTCGGCGGACCAGGTGCGAGATAGGCCCAAGAAACAGCATGCACAGCGACACAGTCAGCAGCGGTCCGCGGAAGAAACCCATCGCCGAGCCGGTGAGGTCGAAGACGTGGCCCAGCGAGAGGTTGTAGAGCGCCGGGTTGGAGCTGAGGAGGTCGTTCAGCTCTGCGCCCGGTCGCGGCGTGTGCGCGGTAAGGCAGAGGTACCCACAGAGCAGAAAGAGCAGCGTTCCCATCGGGACAAGAAAGTACAGCGAACCGCGTAGAGCCTGACGGCGGGCACGGTCGGGAAGGTCGGGCGCGGTGGGATCGCTTGAGGTAAAGCGGCAGTCGGCTGCAGCCAGCAGCGACCCAACCAGCAGCGCCAGTGCAGGCAGCGAGGGCAGATGGTAGTACTCCTGCCGCGACGAGAGCGTGAAGAAGCCGAGGATGATGCCGGGCCACAACAGCAGCGAGAGCGCAGCCTCGCGCGTGCGGTCGGGAGCGACCCCTTCGTGTGAGAAGTCCGCATCGGAGTCAAAACGACGGTTTGCGGCTTTAGCAGCGCGCAAGTCGCGCACGGCGTCGAGCACTGCCGCAGGGAGGAACGCCGCCCACGGGATCAGCCAGATCACCAGCAGCAGCCAGAAGAGCGGAATGGGAACCTGGCCGTAGTCATGCGGGATACGCTTGCCCAGAAACCGCGCGATGTGCTCGTTATAGAGATAGAACCACGCCCAGCCTGCCTTTGCCGGAAGGCCGACGCCGGTTGGCATCGCGATTGCGGGATTTCGGAGCGCGGCGAGGATATGCCACGGCGCGGCGAGCAGCAGGAAGAATGCTGTCGAAGCGAGCAAATGAAGCTTGAGAAGAAGCTTTAGCTGCTTCGTGATCGCAAGGTAGAGCAAAACGAACAGAATAGGGAAGACGAGGCCGATCAGGCCCTTGGTAAGAACCGAAAGTGCGAGAATCGCTGCAAATCCGAGCATTGGAAGCAGCGGCGAACGACGTTCGTCGATGCGCTCGAGCGCGATCAGGAAGAGGTGGACGGAGAGTGTCATCCACAGCGCGATCAGTATGTCTGGAATATAGAAGCGTGTGTAGAGGTATGGCCCGATGGCAGTGGCCATCGCCAGCGCAGCGTAGAGTCCCGCACGATCAGGAGCATGGGCCGGCGAGACCGCGCTGAACAGCCGAATACCAAGCGCATAGACTGCGAGCAGCAGCACCAGTACCCCAACCGCCAGCGGAATACGCGCCGCCCAATCGTGGATGCCGAAGAGGTGCATCGATCCGGCAGCCATCCAGTACATCAGAGGTGGCTTGTCGAAGAAGCGTATGCCGTCGATGGTCGGCGTCACAAAGTCATGGCGCTGCAGCATCTCTCGCGCGATCTGTATGTAGACCGAGTCCACATCGTCGAGCAGTCCAGGCGTAAAAAGGCCGCCGATCTGGAGGACAGCCCAGCCCAAGCCGATGAGCGCGAGAGAGCGCGGCTGCCAGCGGCGGGAGGTCGGAGATGAGGAAGAGTTTGTCACAGGGTCGCTACTTCAAGGATAAAGGACGGTCGGTAATCAGGGCTTTGCCGGAGGTCTCCGCGAGGACAATCTGGGGCGTGCCGAGGAGGTGGTCAACCTCGTCGCGCTCCTCCAGTGGAACGAAGAGAATCTTACGCGGCCCGCTGCCCCAAAGTGCAAGAAGTTGCGCGTGAGTGAGGAAGATTGGCGGTGCGTCCGGGAAGGTGCTACCGAACTGCATGGAGGTCGTTCGGCCATCGACCAGCAGTACGCTGCGGTTGAGATAGAAGGGAAGCGACGAGCCGAACGACTGGTCGCAGTAGATCAGGATCTCATCAGGTCCACTGCCGCTCCGCTCGAGTTGCTGAATCCGCGCGGCGAACACTTGTGAGGAGAGCATCGGGGCAAAGCGCACCAGCGCGATGTGCGCGGCAACCAGAAAGACCGCGCTCGTGAGCACGATGGATAGCGTGGCGGCGAAGTGCTTCTTCCGCAAACGCATCCACCACGCAAGAATCGGCCCGATGGCAAATGCCGCAACAGCGATCGCTGCGGGCAGTCGAAGCGCGGCAAACGACGGCCCGGTGAGATCGAAGAAGTGAGAGGTTGAAAGGGTATAGTCGCCGACGCCGCGATGCGCCAGCAACGCCCCTATGTCGGCTGAATAAGCAAGATTGCGCGAGATGTACAGCCC
>Ga0302316_10002674_pt1 | contig 12728 bp, 10 predicted proteins | sample III_Palsa_N3_2_FD_200456 | JGI IMG/M metagenome (GOLD analysis project Ga0302316, IMG submission 200456) | Peat permafrost microbial communities from Stordalen Mire near Abisko, Sweden - III_Palsa_N3_2 | ecosystem: Environmental > Terrestrial > Soil > Palsa > Peat permafrost | place: Sweden...
TCGAAAGCACCTCCGATCTCTCCTCCGCGCCGCGCTTCACCCCACTGCTTGCCAGCCCCAGCCCTAGCCCCAGCCCCAGCCCAGCACCCCCGTACCCAGCCTCGGTCACTTGGGTTTCGGACAATATCAACCAAGCTGCCACAGAGCCATTTTGTGCTGCGAAAGGAGGTCCAGGCTACACTGGCTGGCACCGAAATGTGATGATGCAGCTTCTTGACCAGCACGGAAATCCCTACAGGGTAGCCGGTGTGACGCTTATAGAAAGCTTTACTGCAGTTTCCAACAACCTTGCCCCTGGTCTACCCCCAGCCGGTCCAGCGTTTTCTACGGACTCGTTGGGGCAGTATACCGACGACTTCTTTGTCTGCGCCTCAGCTTGTCCGGGAGGAAGTTCTAACACTAACATCGTAATCCAGAACCATACAGCCAACGGCCAACCTATTGCTGGAATTGTCATTGTGTACTCATGCAACTACATCACAATTGGCGGAAACTAATCGGCTTTACGAGGAATTCAGCTTGAGACGGACACATAGGTGGGTCGCAAAGTATGGAATCGGGGTTGCGACGTTTATGTCGCTGTGCGTTAACGTGCAAGCGCAAGCCGGTCCTATGCAAAGAACCGTTACTTCGTTCAATGTAACCGGCGTGAGCCGGATCGACGCCATTTTGATGCTAGCGCAAAGGCAGCGGATACCGTTGGGAATCGAATATGCTGGCATGCAACTGTTTGAACCGATTAGTGTTCGCCTGAGCCAGACAGACGTTCAGGGCGCGGCATCAGCGATTTTTCCATTGGATGCCGGATTCCGTATTTCCAGTGACGACGGTGTTCTCGTCATAAGTCATCGGAAAGTGCCCGCCGCTCCGTTGAACGTGCTGGACACGAGGCTTGCGAATTTCTCTATTCCCAAGTGCTCATTACAAGAGGCGTACATACGCTTGGCAAATCAATTGTTAGCCCAGTTAACCCCTCCGCCCGGGAGGCGCGGGATTACAGGGAGTATTCCTGGCGCAGGAAGCGTCCAGATTGGACCATTCACGATGTCCGACGTGACGGTCCGCGAGGTGCTGAATCGTATTGTTCGAGAACATGGAAACGCTGCGTGGATCGTACAGGTTGAACCGCAAGTGCTTTCGCTCCCTAGCGGTACAGATCTTGGGAAGAAGGTTGCGGACGGAAGCTTAATAGCTTGGACAGTAGTCGAATATAGCAATCGCGTAGTTATGGAGAAGATCGGTCAAATGACTAAAACACACGTCGTTAGTGTGGAATCTGGGACGCATTAAAACATTAGCCGAAGATGACCAAACCATAGAGCTACCGGTCGCAATTTGGTGCTGATTAGCCTTGTGTTCAACTTGGGTATGATAAGAATCTGCGGAATATGATTTGCGTCTACTTGTTTGAAGTATTGGAAATCAATTGGTCGCGAGTAAAACTTATCATTTCGGTTCATATTGGCGCTATGAACTTGCAACGCTACGCTGATTGCTGTTCCTATCAATCTAGTTTTATCTCGGCTCGGAGGTCAAATGACATCGTCGGAACCACCAGTCTTTATTATTGGCTCACCGAGGTCGGGAACTACGGTTCTCACCTGGTGTTTGGGGCAGCACCCGAACATTCTCCCGGTTGAGGAAACAAACTGGTTTGCACCTCTTGCGCTAACCCTACAGAGCTGCTTCGAAATTGGCACTGCAAGAGGCGAACGATCGCAACTATCCGCTATGTGTATTAGCCGGGAGGAACTCTTTCGAAGCATTGGTACTTCCGTCAATGATCTTATTCGTCGCCACCGTAGGATATACGAAGATGTCTCTAAGAAGTTGGCGAATAATGGTGACACCGAACTCTCAAACCTCTACCGACTATCGCGCAATGATAGTGATCCGAAGCAGCGGTGGGTTGACGGTACACCCGAATATTCATTTTCGGTGTATCCCCTGCGTAAATTATTCCCCGGCGCCAAATTTATCCATATTGTTCGAGATCTGAAATCTGTCGTCTCATCATTGATGCATTTCTCGAATGTTGCAGGCTTTCAAATTGTCAAGACCGAATCTGAGGCATACGAATACTGGCTCCGCACAGTCAATGCTTCTATAGCCGCCGAACGTGCTTTTGGGAAGGATGTTGTTTTGCGAATACGTTATTCAGATCTAGTACAAGATCCCGAATCCACATTGCGCCTGTGTCTAAACTTTCTTGGCGAGTCGTTTCACGACGACTGTCTTCTACCACTGAAGAAGAAAATAAATAGCTCAAAGGTTCCGCGGTCCTATGAACCATCACAGGTTAAGGCCGGCGTGCCAACTCTTCGCCAAGCCCTAGAACTCGACGAAGAGTTGGCTCGGTCACGCACCACAATATTCCCAGGCGACCTGAAACTAGTAGACGAATTAGAGGCGAAGTTTCTCGATCAGGTCCGTTATACCGCATGGGCGGGACGAGAACTAAATAGGAGAATCAAATTGGAAAGACGCACTGCTGCTGACAAACGAGGGAGCCTGTGATTCTAGGCTGGATCACTAGCCACACGAACGACAGGTACAGGATGGAATAAGTCATGGCCGGCCATTTATTATCCAAGGTGCGTCCAATCCGAAGACCTCATCAATTGTCAGGTTTTTCTCGCATGATCAAAAACATTATGACCCAACGGAATGATGTTGTCCGACTGACCCCTTCCGGCAAATTTGATGGTCTAACAGTTTGGCTGACTGGACTGAGTGGCGCGGGTAAGAGCACAATTGCCGAAGCTGTACATCATGTCCTTTTAGAGCAAGGATGCCCCTCGGAAATTCTAGATGCCGACATCTTTCGTAAGAGCTTCAGCCCAGAATTGGGCTTTAGTAGGGAGGAGCGCGATCAAAATGTTCGTCGCTTGGGATACGTCGCCAATTTGCTCACTAAACACGGGGTGATTGTCATAGTGGCCGCCATATCTCCCTATCGCGCAACGCGCGATGAGATACGGCAAACCATCGGTAGGTTTATCGAGGTGTACGTCGCAACGCCGATCGATATTTGTGAGCAAAGAGACGTGAAGGGGCTATATAAAAAAGCGCGATCAGGGGTTCTCCGAGGTTTGACAGGAATAGATGACCCATATGAAGAGCCTACCAACCCCGAAGTAAGGTGCGAAACACATCGGGAAACGTTGAGCGAAAGTACGCAAAAGGTTATGAATGTCATAAGCTGCCTCCTTTCGGTCGGACGAAGTTGAAGGCCTTGCATTACGACAGAGAATGATCAGTGTATATATCGTAGTGTGAAGAGGCAATGGATGGGGAAACGCGAGGTTCACGGCTTCCGCTCGACAAATGTTATTCGGCCGCGGTCTGCGCCGCCACAATCCGCAGGGGACGCCCACCCGCACCCAGGCAGCCCCAGTGTTGATGGTCGGATCGAGACAGCGCATATTTCTCCGAGGTCCGCACCTCCCCTAGCTGTTCGAGCCGCAAGAATTGATACGAGACCAGCTGTACTTGTCCTAGGTGTATATTTAGGCGGACGACCGAACCTTGTAGCTAATATCGTTGCTAATTTGAACTCAACGCGCGACTACCGAGTTGTGCAGCGATGGGTTTCAATGGGCGGGACAACAAACGATACGCAAGTTTGTCGTGTCACTTGCGGCCACAGGTCCACTCAGAAGCCAAAGTTTGAAGTTATCAATGAACTCCTTGCGAATGAACGCTTAGCCGATTTTGAATACATCATCGTGCTTGATGACGACATCGGGCTGCCCAGAGAGTTTTTAGATAGGTTTTTGGATGCCCAGAAGGTTCTTGCCTTCGACCTCGCGCAGCCTGCGCGAACTCCGGACTCCTATATCGATCATCTGATTGTCAAACAGCAGCAGGAATTCTTTGCTCGTGTGACGCGATGGGTCGAAGTGGGACCCCTCGTATCGATCCATCGATCCATATACGAGCTCTTAATCCCGTTCGATCTCAGGTCCCCAATGGGCTGGGGTTACGAGAATGTGTGGGCCTTCCAGCTCCTCCAGAGGGGTTGCAGGATGGGGATCATCGATGCCTACCCAGTCGAGCATCGCCTTCGAAAACCCCAGTCGTTCTATGACTGGAACGACGCAAATGAGGCCCAGTTGCGGCTTTGGAAAGCCCGAGAACACCTAATTTCGTCGGAGTGTCAAAAGAATATCGAGTACATTTCCTATGCGAGCGGTCGCACCAGCCTAGATGATTCTCAGGTATCTAAGACATATAGCGATGAAGAAAGAAAGCAGCTTTATGAATTGGTGGACAGGTTGTCAGGTAGCGGTTCCTCCATCCTCGATTGGCACACGGGTCTAGATGTCTCATCCACGCTTCCTGAGTGTGTTGTCGTAACAGCGGGTACTGCGGGGACAGCCAAGCTTCCATACTTTGATGAGTCCTTCGATATTGTCCTAGTGAGATCGGATCTAGGCAACGCTCTAGCGGAGGCGCGACGCATAGCGAAGCGTGCCGTCGTGCAATTCGGACAGGGGCGCGGCTTTTATGCCGATATTACTAGAAGCCCGGCGCGGTCGAGCCTATCATTGTCTGTGATTATTCCGACTCTTGATCGAGTTAATCTTCTCAGGAACTGCCTAAATGGGGTATTGAATACGCTTCCGTCCTATCTTGAGGGCGAGGTTATCGTCGTGGATGATGGTTCAACAGATGGCACGATAGAATTCGTAACATCTTTGTCTAACGCAGATTCTCGGGTTCGCTTTGTGTCTGGTGCGCTCCCGAGGCAAGGCTTTTCTAAGGCGTGCAATCGTGGAGCCCTCTTGGCGCGGGGCCAAATACTTATCTTTCTCAATAACGATACCGTGCCAAAGCATGGATGGATTGAGGCACTCCTTGAGACGTTTCGACATCATCCGAATACCGGAGCGGTTGGTGGAAAGCTACTCTATCCTGACGGACGTCTCCAAGAAGCGGGCTCAATAATCTTTGCTGATGGCTCGGCCGCAAACGTGGGCAACGGAGAAAGCGCTGACTTACCGTTATACAATTATCTGCGTGAGGTCGATTACTGTTCCGCTGCATTTCTCGCAACGCCTAAGCAATTATTCGAAGACCTCGGTTCGTTTGATCTCAGATATTCACCCGCCTACTATGAGGATACCGATTACTGTTTTAAAGTGCGAGCTACTGGAAGGCCCGTCTACTATCAGCCCCGGTGCGTGATAAGCCATATCGGTGGTGCCACGGCTGGCTCTGACGTGACCCGCGGCACAAAGCGATTTCAAGCGATAAACAAAAGCCAGTTCTTTAACAAATGGCGGCAAGTCCTAGCCGCTTTACCAGGTTGTCCTTCAGACCTTGGCAGTGAGCATTGGCGTAGCATAATTGGAAAAAGGCGTCTGGTAGAGACCCGTCGAGTTCTTGTCTGTGCTCCGACGTTGCCAGAATTTGATCGCGAGAGTGGTTCTCGCCGCATTTTGAGCCATGTGGAGGCAGTGCTTGCCGCGAATGGCACTGTAGTGTTTGTTGCGGACACCGGCGATCCGCGGGGCCGGTACACGCGCCATCTACAGCAAATGGGGGTAGAGACATATTGTGGATGGACGTGTCTCGACGAGCTCTTGAGACACGATAGTTTCGACGCTGCCATACTCGCGTTTTGGCATGTTGGGGAGAGGATTGTCCCGCGTATTCGGGCTCGGAGCCCAAGCACTAAAATCTTAGTGGATTCGGTTGATTTACATTTCTTACGCAATGCTCGCCGGACAGATCGTGAGTGGAATTATCAAAAGCCAAAGAATGTGGGGGGCGCTCATAGCGCAGAGATGAGTAGAGAGCTCGCGGTTTACGCATCCGCTGATGCGGTCTTAACCGTTTCCGAACGGGAAACTGAGATGCTGCGGAACTTACTCGGCGCATCTGCTTTTCCAGTAACGGTTCCAGACGAAGAGCACGACCATTCAGAGTGGTCAACTGTGCCTTGGCAGGAAAGACATGGGATGCTGTTCCTTGGCAATTTCCGGCATCCGCCCAACCTGGAGGCCGTGTTGTACTTTGTTCATGAAGTGCTCCCGCTTATTCCCGCCCGAGTGCTCCAGAAGCATCCTCTATACGTCGTGGGGAACGCTCTCCCGGCTGAACTGATAGCGCTCGCCGCAGTGCAACCACACATCAAAATAATCGGTTGGGCTCCCGAGATTCACCCCTATCTCGCGAGAAGCCGAATACTAGTATCCCCACTTCTTCACGGCGCAGGCACTAAGCGAAAGCTCATTCAAGCTCTCTTCGCAGGCCTTCCGATCATCGCATCATCGGTTGCGGCGGAAGGTCTAGGATTGCGCGATAAGGACGAGTTTCTTCTCGCTAATGATCCAACTACGTTCGTCTCTGCTATTACGCGCGTTATCGATGATGTGGATCTGTCGGACCGGCTATCTAGGTGCGGGCGGGTTAAAGCAGAACAACAGCATAGCCAACGCCGCTCCCACACTGCTCTCCGAGACCTACTTCGCGACCTTTGTGCAGCTCCAGTGGACGGCGGCAAATGAGGGATGGCAAAATGTAAAAATTTATCGCTTGGCAGCGCCCCCTGAGTTATATTGCGACCGCACGATTTCAGAAATCCTTGAACTTGTAGGCTTTAGCGAGACAGAGATGTCGGTTGGCTGATCGTATTTGATATCTAGGAAATCCAGCACCCGGCTAACCGTATTTCGGGCATCTGATACCAGATCCTCGTATGAGATTACAAGAGGACTGACAGAGTGGACTTCCAGGAATCCGTCCAGAAAGAGTTCGTCGCGTCGTAGAGTCATTTCGTTCCTTCTTACTGCCGCGAAATCCGTTATATCGATTTCCAACATATCTAACTGGGATGCGTAGATGGCATGTTCGCGGCTGCTTCGAACATGCCATCGGCCGAGTTTGGTCGCTATCATAGAGGAAATAGCCTGACCAACTTTGTCCTCGCGAATCAATCGGACGAAGCGGAAGCGAGACAGCGTCGTCCCGAGTTGTGGGGAGGAACGTAGATGTTCTCTTAAGAAATGTGAGATTAATTTTGTCCCGAATACTTGTGATGCATTATGGTGTTCGGACATCAGGTGTTGAAGATAGCAGTTGCTATCATAGTTAAAGTCTCTGAGTTTCATCTGGTGGAAGGGACGTAGGTGTTCGCGTGGCTTTCCGGCCAGCCCTGTTGATGTTAATGCATCGCATAATAACTCGGTTCCAGACCGCGGTGTCGCAATTACTGCATAAGCTGTGAGTGGTGAGACAGCAGGCCGTAGAGTTTCCATGTCCTCTCCACAGTGGAGTTGGTGTATGAGGTGATGATAGATAAGAGCGAGCTATCCCAAAGGACCAGCGAGGTCACGACACGCTCCCAAAAGGCTTTCCGCGGCGTCTGCTTGCATTTCGGGAGAAGGATAGTAAGAATTTATCTGCGAACCGCGCGGCGCTTCGTTCTTCCGTGCGTAGTCAACTACTGTTGGCGCTCCGGTGAAGCGACTGCGAAGGGTTTGGGGCATTCCTCTATTTGATACGCACTCAATATAACGATCACAAAAGGGTTTAATCGACTCAATCATCGCGGCGTTTACTAACTGCGGAAACCGGCCAAAAAGCGAATGCACTGAGGTAAGAGCTTCTGTATATCGCGGCCCCCGTTGCGAAAACCAAAACAATACCTTCGGGCGCTTGATCTCGAGAAGAAGTCGCTGATAGCTTGCGATCCAGTTCGCCCTCGTTTCCGCTATGACTTCGTTGACGTACTGCGGGCTATAGTTATCAAGCAGTTGCCTATACGCCAGTTCTGCACCTAGCTGCTCGCCATCCGAACGACGGGTCAACCATTCAAGCCCCCCGCTCTCGAACAAAGAGTTGTCCTCACTCCGTCCTGACATAACTTGGACTATTACAAACCGCGCCTCGTTGACTTTTTGCAAAAGAGGTAAGTGGTTCACAAAAAAATGCGGACCAGCGCCTGCGCGGCCTAGATTCAGGGAAGGCAATCCTATCTTGGCTTGTAAGAGGGCAGGGTACGGCTGAGTACAAAAGCAGCCAAAGGTCTGGGCGGCACCGATACAGGCAAAATATTGGTATGGGATTAACCGGAGAGGTCGAGGACCTCGTGCATAAAAATGGGGTAATAAGAAATATCCTTCGTAATCTACGACCTCCCAATCCCGCTTTTGGTAGAGCAGACCCATCGAAATACCCCAGAAATTGTTGGAGCCGTGGATGGAGGCGTGATCACGCTGCTGATGCAAGCTGGTGAACTCTTCATCCACGAAGGATATCAAACGACACATAGAGCGCTTCCGGGCCGACCCAAGCGGTGCGCGGCCGGAGGTCGATCCTTCGGAGTTGGTCCCACTGGTTGACTCACGCGGATGGTAACTGAGCAGCATTCATCGACGATATACTCCCTCGTTCTCGGTCATTATAATCGAGTGTGCCCGGAGACAAACTGATGGGGGTGGCAATTCGCCTTACTTCAAAAGGAGAAGCGGTCGCTTGGCGGTCAAAGGACGGCTCCAGGGATATTTGAGATGTATGCCATATTCAGGAACGTCGTCATTGAAGACCGAAACTTCTATGAATCCTGCTTTCTGAACGTGCCGGACGACATCATTAAGTCCGAAGACCCGCATCTCCAGTACCTGTCCGGAGCCCTCGTGGAAGCGGAGATTTCTAAATATTTGTCTTCCTCCATATCGAGTGGTGTTAACTAACTTACGACCGGCACCATCACTTTCTAAGAACCAGTGGTACAAGTCCGGAAAATGCTCCTTTGTATTTTCGAACCCGTACGGAACTGTCAAGATCAAGCTCCCACCCGGCTTCAAGAGGGAGTGGATACCATCGAAACCGGGTTGTACCGGAGGTGGGACGTGCTCAAGTACGTCGCTACATATCACGAAATCGGCGAGAGCTCTCCATTTGCTGGGAGGATCTCTTATGTCGAGAAAGGGTTTGCGGTCGTAGTGAGTGTTGAAATAAGAAACCTTTCCAGTAAAAAATTCTGCAAACCGATGCCAATCGCTAATCCCAATTCCACGGAGGTCTGTGCGCCGGGGCCATGCGGGAATTGGAAGGGACCGATTGAAAAGGTGGCTGCTCAATAGATGCACAAGGCTTCGCTGGCGAACGGTAGAACCACAGTACGAACACCATCCGCTCTCGCGATCGAACGACTTGGCTGACAACGCTACGACGGACCCGCCGCATATGTTGCAGATAAACCTCATAGTGACGCTCCCTCTGGCTATGGTTTCACATGTTCTGGGGGCCTAGATGAGGCGATTCATCGATCAGTATTGTGAGGCGAGGCCTTCAGGGGGTGCTAACCGTGGTCTGTTTGAAATAGCCGAGAGGATTTGTGTGAACTTGCGAGTGTGAGTAGATTTGGGCACGATCAAGCGCTTTTTATACTTTCAGTGCCTATCTGCTCACGCAATTGTCCTCATTGGAGCGTAGCGAGAATGATCAAATAGGGATTCCAGTCCCGGAACCGGCTCAAGCGAAAGTCCACGGCAAATTTGCCATAGACCCTGAGACTTTCTTACCGCAGCGACACGCAACTTCGCGGAGACCGAGGGATGATTCATAGCGAGGATGTCAGACTCCACATCCGAAGCCATGTGTTTCTCTTCGCAAGTAATGCCAAATCGTCCTTTGGCACGATAATCAAAGTTAGGGTTTGCCCATCCGGCAGCGACGGCTTCTTAGGGTGTCATATCAGTTCGACTTCGTATGTCCAACAAAGCCAATTATGGCTGTGGTGCCAAATGCCACACCGGGATCAACTCATCCTGTGCGCTACATATATGGCGATGTCGTCGGTAATTGCGCTAGTGGGTACAACGCCGGTGATATCGACCCCGAGGAAAGTGCGACGTGGAGGTCTCTGCTCGAAGGCAATTTCCATTTCACACGACCCGGTACCATTGGATACAGTTCCGACATGGCTTCGAGAATGACGCCGTGATCGGCCTCAAGAATTCTAAACGCCGAAGAATCGCGGGCGTGTTGGCACAGGCGGCGGCGAAGCGCATTATGCCCAACGATTACTTCCAAGAAGCGTCGTATACGCCCTCGCGGATACGCGAGATCCCACCTGTTACACATTGGTGTTGCAGTTGCTGTTGATCCACGACGAAGGGTTAGCCGCGCGGCAATCGTTGGGATTGGCAATCTCGGAGGCGATGCGGGTGTGGCTAAATTGTTGGGGATCGTCCACATGGGAACTCAAGTGGAAAGAATGATGCACTAACGGCACTGGGAAACACGCAATCGCGCAAAGCGGTAAAGACACTCATTGATTTGATAGGATTCAACGTCAGAAGCCGATCCGATATCGGCTGGGTGGCCACTTTTCGTATTAACAAATCAACGACTGGACCAAGTCACCATACGAACGTTGATGGCACAAGCCCATGATGCATGGCAGCATTGGTGGGAGGCTGAAGGTAAGGAGGCACCCGTGTATAGGCTTTTGAATGCGCCTCGACTGGACGCCCTGGCGCCACAGTGGGTGACTATGTAATTCCGGCGCCTATCGGAGTCATTCTTTGGTTAAGTGATGCCCTCGACACTCGTGGCAAAGTACCCTCCACTCGAGTGTCCGTCAAGGCGCTTTGCCCGCTTCGCGGCGCGCAAAATCGCGCGGCCCTGACCGACGCTTCCGTTGCGTTGGGCCACTGATATGAGAAGAATGTCTTCTTCTCCTGTGCCCAAGAACACATGAAAGAGTTACGGCTAAGCCGACCCAAACAGCCGAAGAAACGCCATTAAATAGTAAGGGACGATAGCATCAGAGCAAGTGCTGGAACTCCGATGGCCGTCGTTGCGGCATTGATCGGATACGGTTCAAGACCCGAATTGACGACGAACTGTTTGTCGGGTTTAAGGTCTTGGCAAGCGATGTAAAAGCCCTTCTCCGGACGACCCGATAAGCTCCGTTTGACTTCAATGGCCCATAATCCGTGGCCGGGAATTTCCAGCAAGAAATCAATCTTGGCTCCGGCTGCTGTCCGGTAAAAACTGGCGATTGTGCGCTCTGGCGCGGCGGCCAGCAGATTGTCGATAACGAAGCCTTCCCAAGAGGAAGCCGACACTGGATGTCCGGCGAGATCGTTGAAAGTTTTCAGTCCCAACAGGGCGTGTACCAGACCGCTATCCCGGATATAGACCTTGGGGATTTCACCAAACGCTTTCCTGCGTTGTTGTGGAACGGCTGGAGCCGTCTAACGAGTAGGAGATCAGCCAGCAGGTCGATATAGCGTTGTACGGTTGGAGCGGTGATTTGAAGCGCAGATGCCAGACGCGAGGCATGTAGTAGTGTCTCTTGTTCATGCGCCAACATGGTCCAGAGTCGTTCGAGCACTCCCGCCGGCAAACGTGGCCCGAACAGTGGAACGTCCCGTTCAATATATGTCCGTATAAAGTCTTCTCGCCGGCGCAGGCTTACAGTGTCGTTTGGAGCGAGATAGCTGCCGGGAAAGCCGCCTCGTGTCCAAAGTTGGAGGAGCGTAGGTTGATCGGCGGGCAGTTCCAGGACGTTGAACGGACCCATATTGATGTAGGTGATTCGTCCAGCAAGGACTCTCGCTCGACTGTCGCAGCAAGCCAATCGAAGCCGACCCCAGAATTAGAAATCGACCCTTCCCATGACCTGTTCTGCGTCCCTGATCGATGATGCCCCGAAGGGAGCTGAAAAGTTCCGGGACGCGATGGATTTCGTTGAGGACGATCAGGCTGTTCTCGTACTTCCGCAGGAAGAGTGCTGGCTCTGCCAGTTTGTCTCGATCCTCCCGAGCTTCAAGGTCGAGTTAGAGCGATCCTGGACGCTTTGTCTGCGATCTCTCAGCCAAAGTTGTTTTACCGACTTGGCGCGGCCCGATGATCGCAACAACGGCTTGATCAGTAAGAGAATTGTTCAATGGATGGAGTAACGGATCGGGCAATCATCCGTGCAGCTTCAAGGTCGAGTTAGAGCGATCCTGGACGCTTTGTCTGCGATCTCTCAGCCAAAGTTGTTTTATCGACCTGGCGCGGCCCGATGATCGCAACAGCGGCTTGATCAGTAAGAGGATTGTTTCAATGGATGGAGTAACGGATCGGGTAATCATCCGTGCATAATAAAACATCCGCTTTCAATTTGCATGGTCGAATCCCGCTCGAAAACGTCCCGCAGCTATGTTTTGGTGTTTCGCGTCGAGATGTAGAGAGCTACGCTGCTTCGCAGCGGGTATAAGCTGACACATCACCCCCGAATGGGAACTGCGAAGAAGCCCGGTGTTAGCGGAGGTGAACGTGTGTAAATTGAGCAATTTAGCTGTATGGCGTTTACAGACGTAAACGGCGTATTCATTGCTAAAGCCTGCTCGTTGATTTGTGGGTGTGTCGCGTAAACGTATTGCAGGAGCGAGGCTTATGGTTCGATGGCGTCAAACGGCCTCTTGACCTGGAATCCTCATCAGGCGCATGTTGGAAGATGAGGCGGGCTTCTATGGAGACTCCCCGCAGCCCTATCCCGACGATGCCCAGCGCTCCAGAGAGCGCACGGGAGAAGCCCGGCTTCCGCACAAAAACCATCGCCACACGGATTACTCCAGAGGAGCTTCGCGAGGTTGAAGCCGCTGCCGAAAGGAGCGGCAAAACGCTCGCGGTGTGGCTACGTGAGCTGGCCCTGAAAGCTGCGCATGAGAGACCTGCTGACCCGACGGAACTGGTTTTAGCCGAGCTTTCCGCGCTTC
>Ga0302316_10002679_pt1 | contig 12714 bp, 15 predicted proteins | sample III_Palsa_N3_2_FD_200456 | JGI IMG/M metagenome (GOLD analysis project Ga0302316, IMG submission 200456) | Peat permafrost microbial communities from Stordalen Mire near Abisko, Sweden - III_Palsa_N3_2 | ecosystem: Environmental > Terrestrial > Soil > Palsa > Peat permafrost | place: Sweden...
CGGCGACGACCCGTTATGCCCGATGTTCACTTCACGGATCGCATAACCGCTATAGCCGAACGCCTGGGCCGAACTCTGTGCCTGCTGCTTGAACGAAGCAATAGCCTGCGTCGACAGTTTCTGTTCTGCTGCGCGCTGTGCTTCCGGCGAGAGCGAGAACGTCACGCTGCCCACTTGCATTGAGTCACTCATCTTGCCTGCCAGCTTGGACGCAGCGGCGAAGTCCTTGGACTCCAGCACAACTTCCGTTCGGCCGCGCCATGCGGAGATGCGGCCATCGCGATCCGTGGACGGATAGACGGTGAACGAACCACTGTGCGCCGTGACGTTATCGACACCCTTCGCCTGGCGCAGCGCGGCGTCCGCACGTTGATTGAGCACCGACGTCAACGAGGCCGGGTCTTGCGCTTCCTGCTCATAGAACAGCGTGATGTCGACCACGTCCTGCGGCACGTCGGCGCTGGCCTGTGCCGCGAGCGACAACACGCCGGACGGCTGGGCCTGAATGACGTTTTGCGCAAAGGCGCTCGGTGCCATGGCAGCGCCTGCAAGCAGCACAAGGGCTGCCAGTGTGGAAGTGGTGTTTTTCTTTGTCATCGTCTAACTCCGTAAGCATGAGTGCGCGTCATGTGACGCGAAGCTTAGGCGCTTCTCAGGCACGCGAAGTTCCCTTCAACGAGGTTACAAGAGGTGTTCGGTGATAAAGCGCCATTGCGCTTCAGTGACCGGCGTGATCGACAGCCGATTGCCTCGGGCGAGCACTTGCATGTCGGCAAGCTCGGCATGATCGCGTAGCGTCGCGAGGGGAATAAGCGGGGTCTTCTTCACGAAGTGGACGTCGACGAGTAACCAGCGCGGCTTTTCCGCCGATGACTTGGGATCGTAGTAGTGGCTGGTGGAATCGAATTGGGTGGGATCGGGATACGCGGCCGACGACACCCTCGCAATGCCTGCGATTCCCGGTTGCGGACAGCTCGAGTGATAGAACAGCACACCGTCACCAACCTGCATGCCGTCGCGCATGAAGTTGCGTGCCTGGTAATTACGCACGCCGGTCCAGGGCAGGGTTTTTTTCGGAGCGTGAGCGAGATGGTCGATGCTCGCTTCGTTCGGTTCCGACTTCATCAGCCAGTAGTGCATGAATGTCTTCCATGGAGAAAGGTGCTGTGCAAAGAAGCATGCACGATGCAGGATTCACAATGCAAAAGAAAACGGCGCCGGAGAAACTCCAGCGCCGTTAGTCCATTCAGTCAACTCAACCGCTTGCAAGCATGCGCAAAACACAAATACGCATGCCGCTAAAAGGGTCCCCGCCTAAGCCGCTAGGCCGGCATCCTGAACCTGGGTTCAAGATTGGTCGCAGTAAGCAGCACTTTGGGCTCATCAGACAGAGTGACGCGCTCGCCAGTGCTACAAGGTCCCACAACCGTGCACAATGGCATTGGTTCAAGGAATATATGACCTTGGCAAACCAGGCAGGGAGCAATCACTTTACACCAATCGAGGAGACGATGCAGCACTGATCCAGGAAAACTTCATGGTGAACGACGAATTTGTTAAATGCTGCAAAACGTGACATGAAGACGCAAAATCGTGCCTGCATTCCGGCAACAAAATAACATCCGGACATTAGCTTTCGCGTCAAGCATTTAAAGCAAATTCCGGTGAATCCGTACACTTCCCAGCGCAGCAACATCCTCGGCAATTACAGCGCTTCGTATTGTGAAATCACGACGCCCAATTGCTCGTTCATTTGGTGCATGGTGCGACGAATTTCTTCGGCCGGGAATGCTTCGCCGTGACGCACGCTGTTTTGCAGTTTGAGCAATTCCGACGCCAGCGACAACGCCGCCATCACCGCGATCCGATCCGTACCGCGCACGCTGCTGGCGTTTCGCACTTTCGACATTTCCGCATCTACGCGCGCTACCGCTTCGCGCAACGCGCCCTCGGTTTCCGGCGAACACGCGAGCCGGTACGGCGCACCGAGAATGGATACTTCGATCTGTTTCGTCGTCATGCCTTTTCTCCCTGATGGTGTGATTCTTCGTGCAACGCACCGAGCGCCGAGTCGGCGGTATCCGGTTCGATGCCGCCATCAGGGGGCAAAAGGGCAAGCTGGTTATCCGGCTCCGGTGCAGCTTTCGCACGCGGCAATTTTTCGAGAATCGCGTTGAGGCGAATCTGCGCGTCGTCGATCTTGGCCGACAGCGAGTCGCGCTCCGCCACCAGTGCGTCGCGTTCTTCACGCACGGCTGCAAGTTCGCCCTGCGTGTTGGCATAGTCGGCGCGCAACTGTTCGAGTTGCTGGGCCAACGCGTCGTGAGCTTGATGATGCCGTTCGCTGATCTTGATCAGCCGGCCGATATTCTGTGACAGTGATTCGAGTTCGTTGAGCATGTGCTGCGTCCTCTTAAGACCTCGCATTTTAGCGCGCTTCTCCGGCGCTTCAGAAATTTGGTTCGTTTCCAGACGTAACAGCAGTCAGTCTTCAAAGCATGGGCGCGGCCCTTTATTTGTAGGGGGAAACGTTTTACAGGGATTCATTCTCCCATTCATTCAGGCGTGCGAGCGTTCTTCGGAATATCGCGCGGGAGCCCTTTAAACAGGGGTAAATCGAATAATCGGACCACGTCACGGACGGTTTGTATGCCCGCATTGCCTGCTTTCTTGACGGGTCATTGTGCCGCTCTTAAACTGCCGCCACCTTGGCGCCCATGCGTGTCGGCCGGCGAGCAGTTAAGCGGGAAGCTGAGAGCCGACTCCACCCGGACATGCCAACCTGCGCTGCCCCCGCAACGGTAAGCGACTCCCACGCAAGTTGCAAGCCGGTCATGGCGCGCGTTGTCCGATAGATTCCACCACTCGAAATGGCGTCCGGCAGCACGCGGGCCTGCCTCTGCGCGTCTTCGCGCGGGCAGGCGTGCCGATGTGTCGCCAGTCCCGGCGCTTATGCGGATCAATGTCGTGAGGGCGAAATCGGCGGGACGTGGTGCAGCGCAACGCTCGCAACGGATGCTCGATGACGTAGAAGTGGTCAACGGCAATGTGTCCGCGCTGTAGGGATCGAATGCAGTTGGCGGCGTGGTGCAGATATTCACCAGCAACCGCGGCGATCATCCTGCGTGCTTCAACTTTCGACGATCTGTACTATCCGTTCAGCGACAATCCGTTGAATCGCGCCCAAGCGTTGTCATTCCGTGGGGCGGCGCGCTAATCGACAACCTGGATAACCTCGACAATCTCTTCAACAAGGACCCTTAGCTTGCGCACTCGTACAACACACCGCGTCGAGACGCCTCGGTCATGCCCGACCGAGTGCCACAGTGAACGTTAAGCGCATGAACGCCCAGCGTGCTTTCATGGTCTGGACCGTGCTTGGTCTGGCCGCGCTCGCTGTGTTTGTGGCGTCGCTGGCGCTGGGGAGTATCGCCGTGTCGCCGCTGCGGGTGATGCAGGCGCTCGCGTCCCGGTCGACTGATGTGATCGATGAAATCGTGCTCAGCCTGCGCCTGCCGCGCGCGCTGGGCGGCTTTGCTGCGGGTGCCTTGCTTGGCATGGCCGGCGCGCTGCTGCAGGTCTTGCTGCGCAATCCTTTGGCCGAACCGTATGTGCTTGGCGTATCGGGTGGCGCTGCCGCGTTCGCGCTCGCCGCGATGTTGTTCTCCCTGTCATGGTGGAGCGTGGACGTTGCCGCTTTCGCGGGCGCGTTCTTATCGATACTGCTTGTGCTCGGCCTCGCCCGGCGCGAGTTGTGGCGCGGGGAACCGCAGGACACATCGCCGAGATTGCTGCTCACCGGTGCGGTGATCGCGGCGGGGTGGGGCGCATTGATCACGCTCATGCTCGCTGTCGCGCCCGAGAATCGCTTGCGCGGCATGGTGTTCTGGCTGACCGGTGACCTGAACGGCGTCTCGATGCCATGGACCGCTTTGATCGCGCTGGTGATCGCGTTGATCGCGATCGTGCCGGTCGCGCCCCAGCTCAACATACTGCTGCGTGGCGACGTAGCGGCCGAGGCGCTTGGCGTGCGCGTTGTGCAGTTGAGATTGCGCGTATATCTCGTCGCGTCGCTGGCGGCCGCCGCTGCCGTGACGACGGCCGGGACCATTGGTTTCATCGGGCTCGTGGTGCCGCATGTGTTGCGGCTCGCGTTCGGCAACGATCAACGCATGCTGCTGCCTGCATCGGCGCTTGCTGGCGGACTGGCTGTGATGGGAGCGGACCTGATCGCGCGCACGGTGATCGCGCCGGCGCAGTTGCCGGTGGGCGTCATCACCGCACTGATCGGCGTGCCGGTGTTCTTGTGGATGCTCCTCAGGCGCGCGCCATGAACGGACTTCAGATCACTCATCTCACGTTGCGAGCGGGGAGTCGCGTGTTGGTCGCGGAGCTGACGCAGGCCTTCGCGCCCGGCGAAATGTGGTGCGTCGCCGGTCCGAACGGCGCAGGCAAGACGACGCTGATCGCAGCGATGGCCGGAATATCGAAGACGGCATCGAATGCGATTTCACTCGATGGCAGAGCGTTGAACGCCTGGGGCACAAGTGAGCTAGCCCGCCGCCGCGCGTTGATGCCGCAAGCCACGCACGATGCATTTAGCGCCACCGTTCTCGATACCGTCATGCTCAATCGCTTTCCGCATCTCACGGGGTGGGGTTGGGAAAGCGACGCGGACCGCGCGGCTGCGCACGATGCGCTGGATATGCTCGGCCTCGCTGAGTTCGCTTCACGCGATGTCCTGTCGTTGTCAGGTGGCGAACGTCAACGCGTGGCACTGGCCGCGGCCTTGTGCCAGGACGCGGCACTATTGTTGCTCGATGAACCGCTCGCGCATCTCGACCTGCATCATCAGATCGATTGCCTTGACGCGTTGAGCGCTTGGGTCCGGTCGAAACAACGCAGCGTAATTTTCTCGTGTCACGATCTGAACCTGGCCCGGCGTTTCGCCACGCACGCTTTACTGCTCGACGGCGCGGGCCACACGCATGCCGGTCCCGTTCGTGATGTCCTCACCCCCGAGCGTGCCGGTGCCGCGTTTGGTTATCCGCTTACCTTGATCCAGCAGGACGGTCACGAGGCGCTCGTGCCCGTGATGCGTTCAACCTCACCGTGAACAACACTATGAACGACACACTTCCCCGTCCTGAACCGCTCGATCGATCGATGGCAGCGGAGCTGCAACATGTAATCGATACAAAGACAAAGCCGCCCGGCAGTCTCGGGCGGCTCGAATCGCTCGGGCTGCAGATCGGGCTGATTCAACGGACTTTGCGGCCACGTATCGAGCGGCCGGCGATCATTGTTTTCGCCGGTGATCACGGCATTGCTGCCGAAGGCGTGAGCCCGTTCCCGCAGGAAGTGACGGTGCAGATGGTCGCGAATTTCATCACGGGCGGGGCGGCGATCAATGCGTTGTCAAAGGTGGCGGGCATGACGCTCGAAGTGGTGGATGCGGGTGTAGCGAGTGCGTCGCCTCCAGCGACAGGGTTTGTCGATGCAGCGATCCGGCGCGGCGGTACCCGCAACTTCGCGCACGAACCGGCGATGACGCGCGATGAAGTGTTGCAAGCCATCGAGCGTGGGGCTGCGCGCGTGCGTTTTCACGCGGCGCTCGGGACCAACGTGATTGGCTTCGGCGAGATGGGGATAGCGAATACATCGGCTGCGGCGTGCCTGATGAGCCGGCTCTGCAGCGTTGAGATTGATGCGTGCGTCGGACGTGGCACGGGTCTCGACGACGCCGGCTTGAACCACAAGCGCGACGTGCTCGCTGCGGCGTTAAAGAAACACGCGGCATCCACCGATCCGCTCGAGACGCTGGCCACTTTCGGCGGCTTTGAAATCGCGATGATCGTAGGCGCTTTTCTCGCGGCGGCGGAAGCGCGCATGACGATTCTCGTCGATGGTTTTATCGTTACGTCGGCGTTGCTTGTGGCTCACGCGCTTAACCCGGCCGTGCTCGACTACTGCGTGTTCGCGCATGCATCGGACGAAACGGGGCACCGGCGCATGTTGGCGCATCTCAACGCGGCGCCGTTGCTGCAGCTTGGATTGCGTCTCGGCGAAGGCACCGGTGCCGCGCTCGCGTTGCCGTTGTTGCGCGCGGCGGTGGCATTTATCAACGAAATGGCGAGCTTCGAATCCGCCGGTGTGTCCGACAAGGCAGTGTGACACTGTCATGAACCGGCCATCGCAGGAACTTCGCTACTTCTTCACTGCGCTCGGGTACTTCACCCGCGTGCCGGTACCGCGTTGGGTCGGTTTCGAAACGCATTATCTGAATGCGGCGGCGCGCTATTTTCCGTTGATCGGTGCAATAGTTGGCGGCCTCGGCGCGGTTGTTTATCTCGCCGCGCTGCAGGTGTTTCCGGCGGGCGTGGCCGTGTTGTTGTCGATGGCGGCAACGCTGCTCGTCACCGGTGCGTTCCACGAAGATGGTCTCGCCGATTGCGCCGATGCCTTCGGCGGCGCATATACCCGCGAGGACGCGCTGCGCATCATGCACGACTCGCGGATCGGTGCTTTCGGGGCTATTGCGCTGATCGTCGTGCTTGCGCTGAAGTGGCAAACTCTGGCCACCATGCTGCCGCTGCGCACCGCATGGATGATCGTCGCGGCACATGCGGCAAGCCGCACGTTCGCCATCAGCTATCTCTGCACGCTCGACTACGTACGGGCAGAAGGCAAGGCGAAACCGGTCGCGCAGAAGATGAGCGCGGGCGCCTTTCTTTTAGCTGCCTTGTTCGGATTGCCGTGGCTTTTCTGGCCCGACTGGCGGCTTGGTTGCGTGATGATCGTGGCGCTCGGCGTGTTGCGTTTTGCCATGGGGCGCTATTTCGTCAAGCGTATCGGCGGTTATACCGGCGACTGCCTAGGCTTCGCGCAGCAAATTTTTGAACTTGCTATCTACCTGATTGGACTCGGATGGATCTCGTCCTGATTCGGCATCCGGCTGTTGGTATCGACACCGGGATTTGTTATGGCCGCACTGATGTCCCGCTTCTAGGCGATGCGGCCGATTCGGCGCGTGTGCTGGAGGAACGTTTGCAGCTGCTGAAAGTGCCTGCGGTTGAAGGTGTCTGGCATACAAGTCCGTTGAGCCGATGCCGCCTTTTGGCCAAAGCACTCGGTCCCGTTCAAGCCGATTCACGATTGCAGGAACTCGATTTCGGCACATGGGAAGGGCGGCGATGGGATGGTCTTGATCGTGCGATGCTCGACGCGTGGGCGGAGAATCTTGAACACGCACGCGAGCATGGCGGGGAGAGCGTCGCGCAATTCGCCGAGCGGGTAATCGGTTGGGCAGATTCGGTTTGTACGGCCAATGCCACCGGCCCGATTCACGCGGTGACCCATGCCGGTGTCATACGTGTACTGACCGCTCGTTTACTCGGCGTCCCGCGCGCTAACGCGATTCAATGGCCGCTGGATTTCGGCGCGATCGTCTGGTTGAAACGCGTGCGCGATGAGTGGCTGCTGGTGCGCTGGAACGCCTGAATGCCTACTTCGGACGCCGCGTTCTGGCTACTTCCAGGTCTTCACACAACGTAGCCGCTCCGAGCGCGAGACGCGGCGTTGGCCGGTTGATCAGGTCCCCGTCGATACCAAACAGATTGCCGCGCGCGACGGCTTTTATCGACGGCCATTTGCGCCACGTATCCAACGACGGCAACGCATGTTCTGAACTCGTCGCCCCCGGCGTGGCCGTCACGATCGCTTCGGGATCGGCGGCGAGTACCGCTTCGGTCGAGATGGTGGGCACAAGCGGTTTCAGGTCGGTGAACACATTGTGGCCGCCGCATAGATCTATCACTTCGCTAATGATGTGCGTCCCGTTGAGCGTCATCAGCGGGTCGTCCCAGACCTGGTAAAACACGCTCACCGGCGGCCGGTTCGAATAACGCGTCCGCAAGCCGGCGATGTCGCGACGGAATGCATCCGACGCCCTATTCGCCTCAGCTGATGTCCCGAGCAGTATGCCGAGTTTATCGATGGTGACAGGGATATCGTCCAGCCTGTGCGGCTCGCTGAAAAACAGCGGCACATGCAGTTCGCGCAATCGGTCGATCTGCCGCATGGCGTTGCCGTGACGCCAGACGACGATCAGGTCGGGTTTCATCGCGACGATGCGTTCGAGGTCCAGCGATTTGTTGTCGCCAACACGCGGGATGGCTTTGGCTTGCGGCGGGTAGTCGCTATAGCTGACCGCAGCGACAATGCGTGCACCGCCGCCCGCCGCGAACAGTAGTTCCGTGACGTGGGGTGCAAGGCTCACGATGCGCTGTGCGGGGGCGGTGAGGGTGACGGTGGCGCCGGTGTCATCGGTGACGGTGAGGGCTTCGGCTTGGACCGATGCAAAAATCGCAGCAACGATAAAGGTCAGCGTGAGGAAGTGGCGCAGGGTCATGAGGTGTGTTGGTTCGAATGCGTCATGTATGGCGAGCGCTTTGTAGGAAGCGGGTTTTGTGATCCAAGCACGAATACGCGCGCGCTCAATTTTGTTTGGGAATGCGGTGGGTGAACCGCCTAACGTGAAGGGCGCAATCGAATCGTTCAGCGGATCGCGCTCACGGCGGCGTTAAACGCTTCGTCAAACCGCGACCATTCCTCATCCGATCCCGTCAACCCAATCCGCAGACTCGGCAACGCGCCGTGCTCGAAGAGCCGTGTCCAGATTCCGCGCGTGGCTAAAGCGTGCTGCAGTGCCGTCGCTTTGTCGGTCTCGAACCATACAAAAAGCGGCGTCGCATAGGGATCGAAACCTTGACTGCGGATCAACGCTGCCAGCCTTGCACTGTCGCGAGCCAGCGTGGCGCGAGTGTCCGCTTGCCACGAAAGATCGTTGAACGCGGCCTGCACCGCGTGTCGTGCCGGGCCGCTGACGGTCCACGCACCGAGCGCTTCCGAAAGCGCATCGCGTAGGGGCGCCGCCGCGAGCACAAACCCCGCGCGAATCCCAGCCAGCCCATAAAACTTGCCGACCGAGCGCAGCACGACCAACCCTTCGCGCCCACTCTCCGGCGCCAACGACTTGGCCGCGTCGCCGTAAGCATCGGCGAAGGCTTCATCGACGATCAACGTGCCGCCGCGCGCCGCCAGTTGCTCATGCCACCGTAGCAGCACTTTGCGCCCGATACGTTCGGTCGTCGGATTGTTAGGATTCGCAACGATCACATGATCGATATCATCCTTCAAATCAGGCGATGCAACATCGAGGCCGACTATCCGATGTCCGGCGCGTTCGAACGCCGGCCCATACTCGCCGTAGGTCAAGGGCGCAACGGCCGCAATGCCGCGCTTCAACACGCCAGGCAATGCGCGAATCGCCGCCTGACTACCCGCAACCGGCAGCGCCCCTGGCGCGCCATAGTGACGCGCTGCCAGCTCGGCCAGGCCATCGGCGTCTTCGGGCAAACGGCGCCACGCGTCCATTGGCACGGGCGGGACCGGATACGCCCGCGGATTGATCCCCGTCGATAAATCCAGCCAGTCGGCCAGCGCGATTCCGTATCGACGCGCGGCTTCCCGCAGATTCCCGCCATGCCGGATGGGATCAACCATGAAACCCCACACCCGTGAAAGCCAGCACCAGCAGCACCGCGAGCCATAGCATCGTCGTACGTTCGACCAGCCGCAGCGCCGCCACCACGTGCCGCGGCGAGGCGGTCATTCCAAACCCGAGCACGGGCCGCGTTTCCAGCGTCCCGTTATAGATCGCCGGGCCGCCGAGCAGCACGTTCAGGCTTCCCGCGCCCGCCGCCATCACGGGCCCCGCGTTCGGACTGTCCCACAGCGGTGCCTGCGTGCGCCAGCAGCGCCACGCCGTGCGGGTGTCGCCCATCAGGGCGTAGCTCGCGGCCGTGAGCCGCGCGGGCACGAAGTTCAGAACATCGTCGAAACGGGCGGCCGCCCAGCCGAAACGCAGATAACGCGGCGTCCGGTAACCCCACATGGCGTCGAGGGTGTTGGCGAGGCGGAACATCAGCGCGCCCGGTCCGCCCGCGATGACGAACCAGAACAACGCGCCGAAAATCGCGTCGTTGCCGTTTTCCAGCGCGGATTCCACGGCGGCGCGGGACAACGCGGCTTCATCGGCGTTAGTCGTGTCGCGCGATACGATCCGCGCCGTCAGTTTTCGCGCGGCGGGCAGATCGCCGAGCCCGAGCGCGCGGGCGATCGGCGCGATGTGATCCCGCAGGCTCTTGGCGCCGAGCGAGAACCACAGCAGCGCGACATGCACGGCACATGCGGCGGCGAACGGCAGCACGCTGACCAGAATCCAGCTCACCAACACCGGCGGCACGACGGCCAGCAGCCAAGCGAGAATGCCCGCCGGCCGTGCCCGGAAACCCGTATTCATTTTTGCTTCGATACGCGTGGCAAGCCGCCCGAACGCGACCAGCGGATGCCGCGTGGCCGGTTCGCCAAAGATCCGGTCGATCACGACGCCGGCAATGGCGAGCATCGCCGTGACGTAGAAGGAGAGCAGCAGCATGTCAGCCTTTGAGTGCGAGCGGCAGGCCGGCGACCATCATGGTCACATGCGTGCTCGCGGCGGCGACGCGCTGGTTGAGCCGGCCGAGTTCATCGACGTAAAGGCGCGTCACCGATCCCATTGGCACCACGCCCAAGCCGATCTCGTTGCTCACTATGATTACCTTGCCGCGCACGTTTGAAAGCGCGGCGTCGAAGTCGCCGAAGGCTTGTAGAGGCGGGCCGTCGGGCACGGTGCCATCGGCGGGGAATAGCAGGTTGGCGAGCCATAAGGTCAGGCAGTCGATCAGCACCACATGACCCTCGCGATCCAGCTCGCGCAGCACGCCGCCGAGATCGAGCGGGGCTTCGACCACTGCCCAATGCGCCGGCCGGCGTTCGCGATGCTGCTCCACGCGCGCGGCGAATTCGGCGTCTCCAATACGCGCCGTCGCCACGTAGGTGACGGGCAAGCCGCTGTCGGCGGCCAGCCGTTCGGCATACGCGCTCTTGCCCGAGCGCGCGCCGCCGAGAATGAAGGTGAGGTCGGGTGAAGTCATCGCAATATTGTACCGGCGGGCGCTACCATAGCGGCTTCCCAGAGAACCGATGGCGATGGAAACCCCCATGCAATTTGCACCGCGCGGCACGCTGATGATCCAGGGCACGACCTCCGATGCCGGCAAGAGCACGCTGGTCGCGGGCTTGTGCCGGCTTGCGCGGCGCGGCGGCAGGAGGGTCGCGCCGTTCAAGCCGCAGAACATGGCGCTGAACAGCGCGGTGACCGTGGACGGCGGGGAGATTGGCCGCGCTCAGGCGCTGCAAGCGATCGCAGCGGGCGTGGACGCGGAAATCGACTTCAATCCCGTGCTGCTCAAGCCGACCAGCGATCGCGGCGCGCAAGTGATCATCCATGGTCACGCGCACGCAAATCTGGATGCCCGCGCGTATCACGCGTATAAAACCGTCGCCTTCGATGCCGTTCTTGCCTCGTACGCCCGGCTTCAGCAGCGTTTTGACACGATTATCGTGGAAGGGGCGGGAAGCCCGGCCGAGGTGAACCTGCGGGACCGCGACATCGCCAACATGGGGTTCGCCGAGCGCGTGGATTGCCCGGTGGTGCTGGTGGCGGATATCGACCGCGGCGGGGTGTTTGCACATTTGCTGGGGACGCTCGCGTGTTTATCGGAGACCGAAAGGGCGCGGATTCGCGGCTTCGTGATCAACCGTTTTCGAGGCGATATCAGCCTGTTGCAGCCCGGTCTCGACTGGCTCGTAGCGCAGACCGGCAAGCCGGTGCTTGGCGTGGTGCCTTATCTGCACGGCCTGACGCTGGATGCCGAGGACATGCTGCCGAGCCAGTTGCGCACGCGGGGCGTTGCCGGCGGCGAGGTGCTGAAGGTGATCGTGCCGGCGTTGCCGCGCATCAGCAATCACACGGATTTCGATGCATTGCGCGCACACCCGCAGGTCGATTTCTCCTACGTGCGCGCGGGGACAGCGCCGCCACCGGCCGATCTGATTGTCCTGCCGGGGTCGAAAAGCGTGCAGCGGGACTTGGCGTGGCTACGTGAAAACGGCTGGGATCGCGCGATCGAGCGGCATCTCCGATACGGCGGCAAGGTGCTGGGCATTTGCGGCGGCATGCAGATGCTTGGCCGGACGGTGGATGACCCGCAGGGGTTCGAAGGGCCGGCTGGCTGCGTGAACGGTCTGGGCCTGCTGGATCTCGACACCACGCTGACGGCGGACAAGCTGCTCGACAACGTGACCGGCCGGCTGACCTTAAGCGTGGGCTCTAACCCAGCGCCCGTGCGGGGCTACGAGATCCACATGGGCCGCACGACGGGCGCAGCGCTCGCCCGGCCGGCCGTGATGCTTGACGGCGAACGGCCTGACGGCGCGATTTCCGCCGATAACCAGATCGCCGCGACCTATCTGCACGGCATCTTCGATACCCCGGAAGCTTGCGCGGCGCTGCTCGAATGGTCGGGTTTGCGGGGGGCCGAGGCGCTCGATTACCCGGCGCTGCGGGAGGCCTCGCTGGACCGTCTCGCCGATACGCTCGGGCAAGCGCTGGATCTTGACGCCATCGGTTCGATGTTCGCCTGAGGGCGGTGGGGCGGGGTGAGGTCAACGGTCGGGTACACGAAGGGCCGCGTCGGGCCCACGTCTGCCCGACGTTCATGCGCCTCTTTACCCGCCGCAGCTTCAATACAAGATCATCTGCGTGCATCG
>Ga0302316_10002684_pt1 | contig 12690 bp, 11 predicted proteins | sample III_Palsa_N3_2_FD_200456 | JGI IMG/M metagenome (GOLD analysis project Ga0302316, IMG submission 200456) | Peat permafrost microbial communities from Stordalen Mire near Abisko, Sweden - III_Palsa_N3_2 | ecosystem: Environmental > Terrestrial > Soil > Palsa > Peat permafrost | place: Sweden...
GCTCGCGTATGGATTCATTGGGCCGCTCGCCGATCTGCTCAATGCGAAGGGACGCGCCGCCGCCAAACCGTTTCAGTGCGTCAAGGCTGTGTTGCTCGCCTCGATGAGCGGCTACGCGCCGCCCGTGGCGGTGGAGTTTGGCCGCAAGGTGCTGTTTACCGCGGATCGGCCGAGCTTCAAGGAGCTCGAGGACGCCGTGCGCGCCACCAAAATGCCCAAGGCGGCCTGACCGGGATGAGGGAGACGAGCCATGGCTGAGAACCGATCGGGCGGTAGCGCGGGGGACGCGTTGGCACCCATCGTGGTGCGGCGTCTGCGTAAGGGTGCGGCACACGAGGCCCATCACGGCGGTGCATGGAAGATTGCCTATGCCGACTTCGTGACGGCCATGATGGCGTTTTTTCTGCTGATGTGGCTGCTGGGCTCGACCTCGCAGTACGACAAAGAGGGCATCGAAGATTATTTCAACACGCCGCTTTCCACCTTGCTGGGTGGCAAGGAAGGCACCGGTGCGGCGCGGCCGAGCGTGGTGCAGGGCGGGGGGCGCGACGCATCGGACAGCCGGCCGGGCGTGGCGCACAAGAGTCAGGTTCAGCCCGCGCCGCCTACGGTCAGTCCGCCTGCAATGCAGATGGATGCGCAGCGGCTTGCGCAGCTCAAGGCCAAAATCGGTGCATTGATCGAGCAGACGCCGTCGTTGCGCGCCTATAGGGAGCAGATTCGTCTGTCGATCACCGACGAAGGTTTGCGCATCGAGATCGTCGATTCGCTGAAGCGGCCGATGTTCGCCTCGGGCAGTTCGAAGCTGGAGGACTACGCGCTGACGATCCTGCAGCAGATCGGCGCGTCGCTCAACGACGTGGACAACCGCGTGTCGATTGCCGGCCATACAGATGCCGTGCCTTATTCGGGCGGTACCGCTGGCTATTCGAACTGGGAGCTTTCCAGCGACCGCGCCAACGCCGCGCGACGCGCGCTGGTGGCAGGGGGCTTAAGGGAGGACAAACTGCTGCAGGTGCGCGGACTGGCTGACGTGTTGCCATTGGACCGAAACGTCGCCGATGAACCGACCAACCGCCGCATCAGCATTCTCGTGTTGAACAACGCCGCGGTGCAGGCATTTTTCCGCGACGGTGGCCGCACCACGGTCGACGAAGCAGCGGCCGCAAGCGGAGTGTTGCCGGTAGAGCTGACGAAGGAGCAAACCGGCAAGGTCGGCGCGCCGTAAATGCGTCTAAAAGCCAGGACGGTGATGCGAGATCACCGACCTGGGTGGTTACGCTTCATGTGCTGCCGACGCTTCCTGCTGCGGCACAAACTCATCTGCCTGGGCGGCGCAAACCGCCTCGGCAAAGCGCTGCAACGACAGCAGCGACCCGCTGACGCTGTGATAGGTTTCACGGCCGATCCGGGCATCGAGCAGAATCTGCAAACCCGCTGCTCTGGCAATTTTCATGATATCCACGGCCGATCCTTTATCAAGCGGCGTGCAGACTGCATTCCCGCATCGATCAGGTCATCCCGCGAGACGGCGGCATATTGACGGATCGGGCCCACGTATTGGAAGTGGCTTCATGGAAGCCACAGAACCATCGTAGTTCAGTCAAATATGCCGCCATGATGGGAACAGCGGGCAATAACGGATGCAATTCGTATGTTCGCCGCGCAGCGCTCAAGACCAGAGTTCCGACATCTCGATGCTACGCAGATCGAACACCAGCACTTCGGCATCGTGACCCTGTGAGAACGTCAGAACCTGCTCATTGCGGACCCGTGCACCGTCGCCTTCACCGAGCGTCTGGCCATTCACGTTGATGCTGCCGCGCGCGACGTGGATATACGCATACCGGTCAGCCGCCAGTTCCAGCCGGGCGCTCTCGTCGCCGTCGAACAGTCCCGCATAAACACGCGTGTCCTGCTGCACCACCAGCGACTCGTTCGCACCATCCGGCGAGATCACGAGGCGCAGCGCACCGCGCTTTTCCGCCTCGCCGAAACGACTCTGCTGATAACGCGGCGGCGTGCCTTTGAGCGCCGGTGCAATCCAGATCTGCAGGAAGTGCACAGGGTCGCTACGCGAGTGGTTGTACTCGCTATGGGCGACGCCCGTGCCCGCGCTCATCAACTGGATGTCACCGGGGACGATTACCGAGCCGGTGCCCATCGTGTCCTTGTGTTCCATCGCGCCATCCAGCACATACGAGAAGATTTCCATGTCGCGGTGCGGATGCGTGCCGAAGCCTTGCGACGGCGCGACGCGGTCGTCGTTGATCACCAGCAGATCCGAAAAGCCGTTCTGCTTCGGGTCGTGATAGTTGGCAAAGGAAAACGTATGACGCGAACTGAGCCAGCCGTGCTCCGCGCGGCCGCGTTGATTGGCGTGTCTGATGTCGAGCATGTTGTTTCTCCTTGATTGTGCGATCCGGCGAGGGTTGTCGTCCGTGATCCATGTAGAGCAGTTTAAGTCAATCAATGTGCTTATAATCGTGCCGTAATCGGAAACACTGTCGCATCATGGTTGACAATTAGGCGGTGGCCGACACCACCCGCGGGCGACCATGATCAACACTCAGGAGCGAGCCAATGCAACTCGATGACATGCGGATTTTCGTCGCCACGGTCGACGCGCACAATTTCACCACCGCGGCCAACCGGCTGTCGCTGTCGAAGCAGTTCGTCAGCCGCCGCGTCATGACGCTCGAGGAGGCGCTCGGCGTGCGGCTCCTGATCCGCAACACGCGCAAGCTTGCCGTCACCGAGCTCGGCCAGGAGTTCTACGAGCGGGCCAAACGCATTCTCGGTGAGGTGGAAGAGGCCGAGCAGGCCATGTCGCTGCGGCGGGCGTCACCTCATGGCCTGCTGCGGGTGAGCGCGCCGATGTCGTTCGGCATGGTTCACCTGTCGCCGCTGGTGGCGATGTTCCTGAAGAAACATTCAGACGTACGCTTCGATATGGAGTTGAGCGATCGCACCGTCGATGTGGTGGGCGAGGGGTTCGACATGGCGATCCGCATCGGCACGCTGGCCGATTCGACGCTGATCGCGCAAAAGCTCGCGGAAGTCCGGATGGTGGTCTGCTGTAGTCCGCAGTACCTGCGCCGGCGCGGCACGCCCGCCACGCCGGCCAATCTCGACCGGCATGCCTGTCTTCTGTATGGACACGGCGGCCCAGCGAGCTGGGAGTTCGTGCTGGACGGCGTACACAAGGCCGTGGAAGTGCACGGACCGCTGCGTGCCAACAACGGCGAATTAATCCGCGATGCGGCGCTTGCGGGACTTGGAATCGCGCGCCTGCCGGATTTCATCGTCTCCGCCGCGCTTAAAACCGGTCAGCTTGTTGGCTTGCTGGAGCCGTTTCTGCCGCGCGCAACGGCGCTTTATGCAGTCTATCCGCAGCATCGGCAAAGCTCGATTACGATCCAGTCATTCACCGCATTTCTGCGCGAGCAACTGGCGAAGACTTTAGGTAACTGAGGGAATGACGCAAATCGACGCCCGAGCGCTGAACGTTTCTCGATCAGGCCCGGATATTGCAATCGTCGAGCCTTGCAGATATTGGCAGGATGGGGCCAGAGGTCGTCGCAGCCGGCAAGTTCGGCCACCGATGGCATCAGATACCGCCATCGGTCAAATCATATGCACCGGCCGCTGAAAAAATTACATGCCCAGGCATGTCTGCGTGGCAGTCGTTACAGCCTCGCGTGATTTGGAGAGTGGCCGGTCAATTCATTCGCGACCAGCGCGATCGGAGGATGGGTGTCGAACGGACGTACAACGCGAGCGGCCCTGAGCCGCTCCAACAAGAAAGCGGCCGTAGCGCCGTGGCTGGTTGCCGCCACTGTCGCTGGCATGAGCGTGATCGCGACTCCAGCCAAAGCTCAAACGCCGGCACCCCTGCAGGAATGGCAATATTCGGCCGGGGTGCCGCTCGAAAAAATGATGGAGCCGGAAATTCCCACGTGGCAGGCTGCGGTCGGTATCGCCGGCGCTTTTCAGCCGCGCTATGACGGCGCCGATCGATACCACTTCGAAGGCGGCCCGAGTATCGACATCCGTTATAGCGACCTGTATTTCGCTTCGACCGGCGAGGGTTTCGGCGCCAATGTGGCGCAAGGCCAGAACTGGCGGATCAGCCTGGCGGTTGCCTATGACCTGGGACGGCGCGGTCAAGACGACGACGAGCATCTGCACGGTCTCGGTAACATCAACCCCGCTCCCGAACTGAAACTGGCCGGCGACTACGTTATATCGAAGAGCTTTCCGATGGTGTTGCGCGCCGACATCCGGCGCAGTTTCGGCGGCTCGAATGGCTGGATCGGCGACATTGGCGCTTATATGCCGCTGCCTGGCAGTTCGAAGACGTTCTTCTGGTTTGCGGGGCCGAGCCTGACCTTCGCCGATTCCAAATACATGAACAGCTGGTTTGGCGTCGACCAGCAGCAGGCCGCCGAATCCCAATACTCGTACTATCACGCGAGTGCGGGTCTGAAGTCGGCGGGCTTCGGCGTCAGTGCGATCTGGTTCTTCCAGAAGCACTGGTTTGCGGCGTGCGACTTTGCGTTGGAGCAGCTTGTCGGCAGCGCTGCGCGCAGTCCGATCACGCAGCGCTCGTCGAACGGCGTGCTGGATCTGTCGATTAATTACGAGTTTTGAGCGAGCTTGTTGCGGGCGGGCGCGCTCCGGCTCGGGCCCATGTGCTCACGGCAGTCTCTACCGAACCGGGTGCTACAGCGCACCCGGTGCCACCCAACTTCGGCCCCGGCCCTAGCAGACCGTGGTGGGCGCTTCGGCGACCGCTTCTTTCCGGCCCGCTCTCATCAGACCTTCCACCATGCGGGCTTCGGCTCGTGCGATCGTTTCGAGCGACGCAGCGGACAGTTGCGCATCGAGAGTCGACAGCGCCGCGCACACGCGCAGATACTCGTCCTCGCCCAATGTCCAGCCGCCTTCCTGATGCTCAGCGGCGTCGAGTTGCACCATCGCGCCGTGCGCGCTTTCGATGTATTCAAGACCTTGCGGCTCGAGTCCGAGACGGCAGAGCTCTTCGGACACCAGAAAATGCCGGCCAAGCGTCATAAACAGATTTCGTGAGCCGTGACCGCGTTTGAACGCATCGAGGGCGGTGTAGCACTGCAGCAGCATCGCCTGCGTGACCGGCTCGTGCGCGGCCCGGCTAAACGTGAGGGCGCGCAACAGGGGCGACATGGCAGGCTGGTTGCGTTTGCGGTTTTGCGATTTGTTCGGCATGACGGTTTTAACCTCGTTCTGTAACGCTCGGTTCGCCAGAGAAGCTTCTTGCAAGCGGCGTACCGGCGGGACAATTCGCAACCTTTAAGGTGCGTCGTGTGAGCATCATCGCAAGCAACAATTAAGATAGCCTTAAATTTTGAGGCGGTTGAGCGGGCCAGTTGTGTCAAGGTGTGACGTGGTCCAAAAAAAAGCCCTGTCCCACGGGGGACAGGGCCGGACAGGATGGAAGAGTCGCACAGGCGCGTGGATGCTTGCCGACGTGGTTCCCATCAAAACAACGCTGTTGCACTTCAAACTGCTTGAGACGTGGTCCTTCGGTCCTTTACCTTCTTTTGCTGCAAACCCCTGTTGCTTTCATTGCATGTGATGCGAGAGCGCTTCATTGATGCGCTACTGCGGCGCTGCTCTGTTGCCGGTATTGCGACTGCGTGCTGCGGACTGCGTTGCTACGTACAACGTGATGCTGGAGCGGACTGCCCGATGCGTCATTCGTGATGCTGGAGCGTGCTACGACAACGTACTGCGTACAGGCAACTGCCGTTTCTACTGCGACCTGCCGGACTGCTCTACGAACTGCTCTACAGGTACGGTCAAAACAACGCGGGGGGAAGACCGCGTATGGGCTCAGTGATTCGTCGTGCCCATGGAAAACAGTGTAAAGACGACGCAGCAAATGTGATTCGGCGAAACGAGGGGAATTGGCAGCGCATTTCATCGAATTGCGCGCAACGAGGGCGTCTGCCCAGGTCAAAAGCACGCAATTCTGGCGCGACAGAGGAATCGCACCGGGGTTGAAGCGGAGCGCGACACGCCAGGAAAGTAGCCGAAAGACCACCCTGACAGCAGGAACACCGCTTGCGGCGCTGTGGACGTCGCGACACGAGTCGCACTTTTGGAGGTCGTCATGAACAAGGACCAAGTGAAGGGTGTTGCTGAAAAGGCCAAGGGCAAGGTCAACGAAGCGGCAGGGAAGGCCACCGGTAACGTCGGCCGCGAAATGAAGGGCGATGTCCAGCAAGGCATGGGTCAGGCCCGCAAGGACATGGGCGATGCGCGGGAAGACGCCAAGGATGCGGCGAAGCACCCCGCAAAGCGCACCCACTGACACTGACCGGCGTGAGCCCCGTGCACGATTCGACGGGGCGTAGCCGTGTTTCACCGCCGAAGGCGGCCGCATTGTGGCGCGGCCGCCTTCGGCTGCTCGCATCAAGCCGGCATCAAACGTCTGTTCGACGCCAACCCAGTCCCGTCTCGTCCGATAATTGATTCGGATACCGTATTAATAATTACCCCTTTTAAAGTGCCGTCGCGGTGCGCACCGAAGCAGTGCCGATTTGCTCGCTTTGGCGCACAAGCCGAGCCGCCCGCCACACAAGCATGCAAGCCAAAAAACTGACGTTTGGGCAAAAGACCGTCAGACGGTCAGTTGATCGAATCGGCACAAAACTTGCCTCATAACACCCTGACGGCTGACGCCCGGCGCCGCCGTTGTGGGCCTGGTTCGGCCCGAACCCGCACCATGCGAAATTGAACCGGTTGGGGGAACCCCAGAGCTATCTACACGATTTGAACAACAGGGATCCACAAACGGGAGGACGCCATGTTTGAGCCTGCGCCGATTATTGCCAGCAAGGTAGTAGCAGGGGAAACGGTTCGCGCCGAATATCTTTGCGATACCGGGCGCCTGCGCATCATCGGCGAGCGCACCGTGCATGCCGAATGGTTTCCACCGCATTCATGGTTTGCGATTGCGTCGATTTCTGGGCATAGCCGCTGGGGCACCCGGCCTGATGAGGCAGACCTGTTGCTGCTGATCGACAACTTTATGGGGTATTCGGGGCGCGACAGTTTTGCGCTAATCCAACCCTAGGCAGCACAGCCCACGGCCTTGCGTTCGCTATCCATGACTGTCGACCCACGCTCGGGCCCAGTCGAGTCCGGCGAGGCGCGCTTCTTCGTCCGTTTCGAAGTTGCCCAGAACCCCTGATCCCTCGATTAGCTTTGTGCCGCACGTGATCGTGCCACTGGACGCGTACCCGCCGTCCTGGACGATGGCATGGCCCCAGATCGCATAGCCCTTGTAGGTTTCAGGTTCCATCTTTTGCCGCGCGTGGATAGCCAGCGTCATCGCACCACGGAAACAGCCATGCGACCGGTGCTCACCTGCAGCACGTTGCCTTCGGGCGTCAAGATACGCGGGATGTCGATAAAGCGTGGGGTGGTGGTTTTCTTGGCGGCGTCGATGCCCACGTGCCTCGTAGTCGAAGCCTTAGGCAGTCGATCCGCAATGCGGCGTGGCGCAGCCTTACCCATGCTCCGCGCCAGCAGCGCGGTTTTGCCGGGCCTCGCTCTGGATTTAGCTGCTGCCGCCGCCTGAGCGATGCGCGCTTCGGGCGGGTTCCAGACTTCCACGTAATGCGCGCTTGCCGCGGCCGTTGATGGTGCAGCAGCCGCCACAGTTGCGGCGACTACAAGCAGCACAGCCCCTGCGCTCAGAGATCGCAGCATGTTTTCTCCATCAATTTGCGGCACGTTTTGGTGAGCCGGGCACCGCCCGACGATCAGACGCCGGCGTCACCGGCTACGGGCCCCGGTGGCCAGGAAAGCGAACTGAAGACACTGTACATTCATACAGTAATTTGTGCAATCGCGGTCGAGCCAGGCATTTCCCGAATCGACAAAAGCACCGCTCTACACGCGCCGTTGGGAACATCCCTTGCTGATCAAAAGGTCCGCGCCAAGCCGACGTTTCGCTCGGTCGCGCCGTACGCAAGGAGTTTCCCCATGGCAGGTAAATCGAACAACCGGCAGCCCGCCGGCCGCACGACCGCGGGCGCCGACCCAAAGACACAGGCTCTCGAACAGTTTCGTCTACGCCCCGATGGCGAGGCGCTCAGAACCAACCAAGGCCTGAAGATCGCCGATAACCAGAACACCTTGCGTGCTGGTCCACGCGGTCCGTCGCTGCTCGAAGATTTCATCATGCGTGAAAAGATCACGCACTTTGACCACGAGCGGATCCCCGAGCGGATCGTGCATGCGCGCGGCTCGGCCGCCCATGGTGTGTTTCAGGTGTACGAGTCGATGAGCGAGTACACCAAGGCTGCATTTCTGCAGGACCCATCAGTGCAGACGCCGGTATATGTGCGCTTTTCGACCGTGCAGGGGCCGCGCGGCTCGGCCGATACCGTGCGCGACGTGCGCGGCTTCGCCGTCAAGTTCTACACGCAGGAAGGCAATTACGACCTGGTGGGCAACAATATGCCGGTGTTCTTCATCCAGGACGCCATCAAGTTTCCGGACTTCGTCCACGCCGTCAAACCGGAAGCGCCGAACGAAATGCCAACCGGCGGATCGGCGCACGACACCTTCTGGGACTTCGTGTCGCTCGTGCCCGAGTCCGCTCACATGGTGTTGTGGACCATGTCGGATCGTGCGATTCCGCGCAGCCTGCGCACCATGGAAGGCTTCGGCATTCACACGTTCCGCTTCGTCAACGCGGCGGGCAAATCGCGCTTTATCAAGTTTCACTGGCGGCCGGTGCTCGGCTCGTACTCGTTGCTGTGGGACGAAGCGCAAAAACTCGCGGGCAAGGACCCCGACTTTCACCGGCGCGATCTGTGGGAAGCCATCGAGCACGGCAATTTCCCGGAGTTCGAACTCGGCGTGCAGATTGTTGAAGAGGAGGATGAAAACAGCTTCGGTTTCGACCTGCTCGATCCGACCAAGCTGATTCCCGAGGAACAGGTGCCGGTGAAAATCATCGGCAAGATGACGCTCAACCGCAACCCCGATAATTTCTTTGCCGAGACCGAACAGGTCGCGTTCCATCCGGGCCATGTCGTGCCCGGCATCGATTTCAGCAACGATCCGCTGCTGCAAGGACGGCTCTTTTCGTACACGGATACGCAGATCAGCCGACTGGGAGGACCGAATTTCCATGAGATTCCGATCAACCGCCCCGTATGCCCGTTCCAGAACAACCAGCGCGACGCAATGCATCGTCAGGCGATCAATGTCGGTCAGGCTTCGTACGAGCCGAACTCGCTGAACGGCGGCTGGCCGAAGGAAACCGATCCTGCCGCGGCGGACGGCGGCTTCGAGAGCTATCACGAGCGCATCGACGGCGTGAAGATTCGCGTGCGCAGCGAGTCGTTTGCCGATCATTTTTCGCAGGCGGCGCTGTTCTATCGCAGTATGTCCGAGGTTGAAAAAGAACACATTGCGGCGGCCTACCAGTTCGAACTCGGTAAGGTCACGAAGCCGGAGATTCGTGAGCGCGTGGTGAACCAGATCCTCGCCAACTTCGACGCGGACCTGGCAGCCAAAGTCGCGACTGGCCTCGGCCTGCCTGCGCCGAAAAAGGGCAAGGCGCCGGTTGTGTCGAAACCTGAAAACTCGCCGGCATTGAGTCTGCTCAACCGTGTAAAACCGGGCATCAAGACTTGCAAGATTGCCTTGCTGGCAGCGCCGGGTTCAGACGTCGCCGCGCTTGGCAAACTCCAGCAGGCTTTGCGCGACGAAGGCGCCACGCCGCTGCTGGTGGCGCCGACTCTCGCTGCCATCGGCAACCTGCAACCCGACGCGACGATCGCCGGCATGCCGTCGATCATGTTCGACGCGATCGTCGTCGCGGGCGGTGAGGCGGGTGCGAAGGCGCTCGCGCAATCGGGCGACGCGAGGCACTTCGTACTCGAAGCGTTCAAGCATCTCAAGGCGATTGCGGCGTTGGGCGCGGGGCGCGACGTGTTGTCGGCGGCACACTTGCCGGAGAATGCCGACGGCGTGGCGACCGGTGACGACAAGCAGGTCGCGCAGGTGCTGAAGGCATTCGTTGCCGCGGCAGAGCGGCATCGGGTCTGGTCGCGCGCAGCGATGGCGGAGTCGGTACCGGCCTGAGGCGGCGCGGCCAGCGCAAGCCAAAAGCGCAGCTCGGCCCCTAGGTGAAGACAACAGCGAGCGACGCGTGCTTAGGTTCGGGCACGCCGCTTGCTGCTGACGCCTACCCGACTGAACCGCCATCATCCGGCTTGCCGCGCACAGTCAGGCCGCATGGATCGAAACCGCACTGTCGCTGTATGATACGAAGCCGCCGCGCGGGGAGAAGGCAAACCGCGCGCGCTTCCCAAGGCCTTGCGTTTCGTCCGGCTACCGTTTTGGTGGCACGACAGCCGCAACGTATCTTGCGGCGGCGGTACATCAGTCGAAATTGCCGAGCCGAGCAAGCTGACCAGACGAAACATAGAAAAAATGCCCGCCTTCACTGCTGTCGATCAAGATCGATTTCGCCGCATCATCCGTCGTAACATCGCGCTGCCGCTAGGCGTCGGTCTTCTGACCGCCGCGCTATTTGTCGCGCTGATCGCGTACCTCGTCAATACCATGAGTTGGGCCGAGCACTCGGAGCGGGTGATCGGCGACGCCAATGAGATGCTGCGCCTCGCGGTCGATCGCGAATCGTCGTTGCGCGGCTTCCTGATTACCGGCGACGAGAGCTTTCTCGCGCCGTACGAGCTGGGTCAGGCGCGCTTCAAGGCAGAGGTCAATTCGTTGGAGCAACTCGTCTCCGACAATCCCCCGCAGGTCGACCGCCTCAAGCAGATCGAGGCCGTGCAGGCTCAATGGGACCGTTACGCGCAACAGATGATCGATCTGCGCCGCAAGAACGCGAACTTCCAGCCGGAGGTCGCCAGTAACCGCGGCAAGATCGAGTTCGACGAGACGCGCAGCGAGTTCGACGAATTTCTCAATGTCGAGCTGCGCCTGCGACAGGAGCGCGCCACGGCGGCGCGCAGCGTCACGACCACGCTGGTCAGCGCCTTCCTGTTCTTCAGTCTTGTGGTCAGCGGCTTGCTGGCCTGGATGGGGCGGCGCGAATTGCTGGCCCTTTCCGCCACGTACGACGGCGTCCTCAAGGAGCAGGACCTGCAGACCGAGGTGTTGCAGCAGCAGGTCTGGTTGCGCTCGGGCCAGCGGCTGCTGGCGGAGAAAGTGGTGGGGCAGGTCACACCATCGCTGGTCGGCCGGGCGATGCTCGAGTTTCTCGGACAGTATCTCGGGGCGGCCGTGGCTGCGCTCTACGTGCGCGACAAGGATACCGGCACGCTGCGCCGTGCCGCTTCCTATGGCTATACGCTCGAAAACGAGCAGGCCACCCAGCATTTTCAGAGTGGCGAAAGCCTGGTCGGCCAGGCCGCGCTCGAGCGCCGGACGCTCTTTCTACAGGACGTCCCCGACGATTACGTGAAAGTCGTTTCGGGCCTCGGCATGAGTCCGCCGAAGAATCTGATCGTGCTGCCCATCGAGAACGATGGCGTCGTGAACGGCGTGGTCGAGCTCGGTTTCGTTCGGGCGCTGGTCGTGCGCGACCACGAACTGCTGCAACTGATCGCCGGAAGCATGGGCGACTTTCTCGAGGCCGCGTTGTATCGCGAGCGCCTGCAGGACGCGCTGGTCGAAACACAACAACTGAACGAGGAACTGCAGGTTCAGCAGGAAGAACTGCGCGTCTCGAACGAAGGGCTCGAGGAGCGCGGCCGGGCGCTGGTGGAGTCGCAGGCGCGGCTCGAAAACCAGCAGGCCGAGCTCGAGCAGACCAATGTGCAGCTCGAGGAATACGCACAGCGGCTCGAGCGGCAAAAGGCCGATCTGATGCGCGCGCAGGACGATCTTTCGGCCAACGCAACACGACTGGAACAGTCGAGCCGCTACAAGTCCGAGTTCCTCGCCAATATGTCGCACGAACTGCGCACGCCGCTGAACAGTTCGCTGATCCTCGCCAAGCTGCTGCAGCAGAACCGCACCGGCAATCTGACCGAAGAGCAGGTGCGCTATGCGGAGACCATTCACGCGTCCAATAGCGACCTGCTGGTGCTGATCAACGACATTCTCGATCTGTCGAAGGTGGAGGCCGGTCAGATCAGCATCGAACTCGAAACGGTTTCGCTCGACGCCACCCTGCTGGCGCTGCGCGAGACCTTCACGCCGATGGCTTCCGCCAAGCATCTGAAGCTCAGCTTCGAGCGCGCGCAAGACGTCCCGGAAATGATTGTCACGGACAGCCAACGCGCGGTGCAGGTGTTGCGCAACCTTCTGTCGAACGCGGTGAAATTCACCGAACGCGGCGAGGTCTCGCTTGGCGTGACGCAGGCCGAGAGCGGTATGCTGCGTTTCGATGTGCGTGATTCCGGAATCGGTATCGCCCCGGACAAGCTCGAACTGATTTTCGAAGCCTTCCAGCAGGCCGACGGTTCCACCAGCCGGCACTACGGCGGCAGCGGCCTTGGCCTGTCGATCTCACGCGAATTCTCGCGGCTGCTGGGCGGCCGGATTTCGGTGACGAGCGAACTGGGCAAGGGCAGTGTGTTCACGCTGTGGCTGCCGGTGGATGCCAGCAGCGCTGTGTCCGCCAATACTGAACAACCGCATGACGAGCCGGCG
>Ga0302316_10002707_pt1 | contig 12638 bp, 8 predicted proteins | sample III_Palsa_N3_2_FD_200456 | JGI IMG/M metagenome (GOLD analysis project Ga0302316, IMG submission 200456) | Peat permafrost microbial communities from Stordalen Mire near Abisko, Sweden - III_Palsa_N3_2 | ecosystem: Environmental > Terrestrial > Soil > Palsa > Peat permafrost | place: Sweden...
ATCCATTCCTTCTTGCTCGACGGCACTATCGGCTATTCACCGGTCACGGCGCATGTCGCCGAACAATTCCCGCTGATCCATCCGTTGATCATCCCCTACATCACGGAGGGTGAAACATTTCACACCCACATGTTCCTCATGTATTACATCCCGGATGTCGTTGACCTGGACTTCGAGACGAGTGCCGCGGACTTGCAGCGGAAGCCTGCGATCCTGGCGAAGAGCTGCCAGATTCCCGCAATACGCAACACGAAGGATTACAGCCTGTACCTGGTCGATGACACGGCTGTCGTGTCGTTACGCGGGGCCCTACAGCAACGTTGCGTCATAGGCGGGGCGCCGGTGCCACGTTGAGTCCACGGCAGCGCCAAACACACAAAAAGAAACCGCCTATTCGGCGGTAAATTTTAAAAATGCACCAGGCGAGTCAATGGCCGGTGTCGTCAGTCCTTGACGAGACAGAGAAGCTGCCTTCACCGGTTGACTGCAGCATCCGGTACGGAGCGTGATGACCGCGTCTGCGCCAAACCTCCTTGCACAGCGTTATGACGGCAGGTGACCTAGCTCTTGTTGCGGGAGCCGACCATGATCGTCATTGCAGCTCCCAACAGGAGAATCGCGCACACGATCAGCGATTCCCGGGTGCCAAAGACAAATGCGCCTTTCCTGGCGACAAATGCTCCAAACAGGGCTACACCCAGGACACTGCCTGTCTGTCTGGTGGCGTTGAGAACGCCAGCGGCGATACCCGAGCGTTTCTTTTCCACACTGCCGAGAAGGGTCGATGTGAGCGGTGGTACCAGCAAGCCCAGGCCGGCACCGATCGCAACAAGCTGGACGCACATGGACCAATAGCTGGTGCCGCGGTCGGTGCCAAGCAGTGCCATGCATCCCACGGCTGCCATGATTGCGCCGGTGGCGATGATGGCTTGAGCGCCAAATCGCTCGGTCGCGCGAGCCGCCAACAGATTCACCGGCAGCACGGCGCCCATCATCGGGAGAAATGCCAGGCCTGTTGCAAGAGGTGACAGGCCGTTGACCTGCTGGAAGTACAGGCTCAGCACGAAGATGAGGCCGTAGAAGGCCACGTTCACGAGCAGGCCGATCGCCGACGTCAGTGCGAACATTCTGTTTCGAAACAACGAAAGCGGAAGCATCGGCTGCTTCGCACGCCGTTCCTGGAATACAAAAGCCGCAGCCAGGACAATGAAGGCAGCAAAACCTGCCAGAACCCACGGATTGCTCCAGCCGCGAGTGCCGCCTTCAATAATGGCGCCAGCGAGGCAACCCAGTGCGCCGATCGCCGCTGCTTGGCCGCCCAGATCGAGTGAGTGGTGAGGTGAGCGCGGCGTCTCGCTCGCATAGCGCCACGTCAACCAGAGACCGGCGATACCGATGGGCAGATTGACCAGAAAGATGCTCCGCCAGCCGACGAGAGCAATCAGGACGCCGCCTGCAAGCGGGCCTGCCGTGAGAGCAAGACTCGCACCCGCTGCCCAGATTCCCACTGCGCGCCCACGTTCCTTTTCGTCCGGATAGGCATGGTTGAGCAGGGCGAGCGAATTCGGCACCAGGATTGCCGCTCCGATGCCCTGCACGGCTCTTGCTGCAATCAGAAGCACCGCTGATGGTGCCAGCGCGCACGCGAGAGAAGCAGTCGTAAAGATGGCGAAACCTGCCATGAAGACTTTCTTCGCACCGATCCGATCACCCAGCGCCCCCGCGGTCAGGATCAAGGCTGCAAACGCGATCGTATAGGTACTGACAATCCACTGCAGCTCGGATACGCCGCCGCCCAGCGATGTGCCGATACTGTGCAAGGCTGTGTTGACAATGGTGACGTCGAGTTGCACGACGCCATAGCCGAGACTCATCGCGGCAAGCAACAGTGACTTCGCGTGCGGCGATGGCCCGGATTCGTTCATTGCTGCGCTATACGTCTTGACCGTCTGGCGTCACGAGAATGATGAGAGTGATGCGAATTCATCGAGAGGGTGCGATCTCGCGAACACATCATTGATGTGGCGATGCGGGCGTGTTTTCTGGCGCGCTGCTGTCGACCGGATGCGTGCCCTGATGTGTGGTACTCAGGTAGAGACCTATCCCAAGCATGGCGACGATCGAGACGACCAGGAACAGGAACGCAATCCATCGGCTACGTTTCACGAGATGTCGATATGTGCTTCACAAAACGCCGAGCGACAATTGCACGATGACGACAATGAGGTAGAGAGCTCATGATCAATTTCCGGTGAAGGTGACCGGAACCATAAGACAAGCAGGATAAGTATCTCGTGATGGTTTGTTGTTGGAGCGGGTAGCGACGATGACTGCGCTGGGGCGAGCGTGATGCTGCTGCGTGTCGACTGAACAAAAAGATCATGAGGAGCAAATCCACATGCTTGAACTGCGACTAAAGGCGATTTGATGGGTCACGGCGAATTGACGTAGTCGGGTGGACGATGACCACTGGTCCGAATGCGTGAGGAGGAAGTCATGAACAGATTTCAATGTCTTTCCGTGGCCGTTCTTGCTGGAGTCTGCTTTGCCGCGACGACCGCGCCCAAAGCAGAAGCTCAAGTTGCCGTCGGCGTCAGCATCGGTGTCGCTCCCGACTGCCCTTATGGCTACTACGACTACGCGCCTTATCCGTGTGCCCCTTACGGCTACTACGGTCCGGAATGGTTTACTGATGGCATCTTCATTGGCGCGGGCCCATGGTTTCACGGCCGTCACGATTTTCACGGCCACGTAGACAACCGTTTCGATGTGCATCGCGGCTATCGAGGCCCTCTGCCGAATCGTGGTGAAAGGCCCACGGCAACACAGCGCCCAGGCCGGATTGCCAACTTCAGGGGCAATGAAATGCGTGATGGGCGTGGCCATGTAGGTGGCGACGACAGGCACTGACGATCGCTGGCGCGAGTTCCCGGATTGGATATCCTGATATGGCTTGAACAGATCGGGGTGCAACGGTAGCGCAATCCGGCTCTCGACCGGAAACGAATAGCCCGCTGATCGAGAAATCGATCAGCGGGCTAAATCTTTGAATCTACCCATGAGCATGGTGATCGAGGCTGCAGAGGTAGTCCACGCGCACCAGGGAAAAAACAGGCGAAAACTATGCAAGAGGGAATGAAGGTGTGTCCCGCATGCGGTGAGGCGATCCAGGCCGCTGCGCACAAATGCCGATACTGCGGTACGGATCTGGATGCTTATGTGGCATCCAAGGAAACTGCGGTCGAAAAGACGCTTTTCTCGGGCCACCCCAAAGTGATCTACACCTTTAGCCAGTACTTTTTCGTGATCATCACGCTAGGCATCGCGCTGGTTGTCTACTGGCTGCGCAGTCTGTCCACCACGTTCACGATCACCACACAACGTGTGCGCTTTGAACGCGGGATTTTTTCCAAGACGCAGGACAATCTTGAACTGTTCCGTGTCGATCACTTCGACCTGCTGAAGCCGTTTGGCATGCGGGTACTTGGCCTGTGCCAGGTGCATATGCACTCGTCCGATGAGGGGATGGCTTCGGTCTATCTGTATGGAATACCCGGCCTGGAAGGGCTGGCGGATACCATGCGCGAGTGCTCGTTGCGTGAGCGCACGCGTCGCCGCGTCATGCCAATCGAGCAGATGTGAGAGGTGAGTTGGCGCTATGAATGGCCACTTCGCGTACGCGCGCCCCCTGCGTCGCATCCTGATCTTGCCCTGCGAGTCCGGCCAGCAGGCAGACAGGCAGCGCCACCTCGGATCGCGGTGGCACAAGCCTTCATGGACGTCGTAAAAACTTGCTTGTTGAGAAGCCCCCGCCGGCTTGCTAGTTTCCGCTGATCGAACGCAATGTTCGGTACAGGGGCAACACGGATGACCGACTACGCGCAGGGATGCCGCAAGGCGTTCTTTCCTTTTGCATCGCCACGAGCAGCTATCGCTGATCCCGCTCGGCGTCGCGTGCATGGGCTGGGGCAGGCCATCGCACGCCTCTCCCATCCCCACCCTCTGCAACAACGCCTCCACGCGCGTCGCCGCGTCGTCGATTTCATCGTTCGGGACATGTCATGAAGAAGCTTTGTCATCTGCTGTGGCTGGGAATGTTGCTGGGAGCAACTGCGCTGCCGTCGCATGCTCAGGTTGAGCCCTATGAGGAATTCGGCAAGCACTTGCGTGAAGCTCAGGAGGTGACGCCGCTGACTTCGACGCTGTTCGGCGACAAGGTGAGCCTGTACAACGGCGCTACCGAATTCGACGTGACCGATATCGACCTTCCGGGCAATAGCAGTTTGCCTGTTCGTTTCGGGCGGCAATTTGTGGTCGAAGACCGGCGTTTGCCCACCGGCCATATTGCCGGTATGGGCGACTGGGATTTGGATGTGCCGTACCTCGATGGCGTTTTCACGCAAGAGAACGGCTGGGAAGTCCAAGGTTATAACAATACAGGTACCTATTCGCGCTGCAGCTTCACCACAGGGCCCTATAACTATCTTCCCGATGTTGAGGTCTACGCCCCCGTCGTCTCTATCTGGGATGGCAATCTCATGCATATTCCGGGTAAGGCCGATGAGGACTTGCTGGCCACGCCAGGCTCGCAGCTCCCCGCCGTTGCGGACGGAAATAGCTATCCATGGATCACCAAGAGTTTCTATCGTGCCATGTGCGGCGCCAGTACCGCCAACGGCTACCCGGGCGAATCGTTCATCGTGGTCTCGCCCGATGGCGTGCGTTACACCTTCAACTGGGCGCTGGTTAACCCGACGTCTGGCGTGATAGTTCAGATCCCGGCCCCACAAGGGACGGGTACGGTCAAAACGGGCTTTTCCCGTTCACGCGTTTTTCTGTTGGCTACGCAGGTCACGGACCGTTTTGGCAACTGGGTCAACTACACCTACAACGCCGCGTCCCAGCTGACCAAGATCGCTGCCAACGATGGTCGTGAAATTGATATCACCTGGTCGGGAAACTCGGTCCAGACAGCGACGGCAGGCACAAGAACGTGGACGTACGGCTATGGCGCCAATGGTTCACTTGCAAGCGTTACCCGCCCCGACGGTTCTCAATGGATCTACACCATTACCGCCGGCTCGCTCGCCACGGTGAAGGCGCAACCCGATACGGAGCCGCCGCCGTCGTATCACTGCCAGATCGATCCCGAACAGAATACGGGCAGCTTCACCTACTCCATCGTCGCGCCGTCCGGGGCGCAGGGGACATTCAACTTTGTCTATAACCGGAACTACCACAGCTTTGTCCCTGAATCGTGCACGGATGCCAACCCGGACACGATGTATCCGCTGGAATACGACTTCTTCGACAATTTTCAGCTCATGTCGAAACAGATCACCGGAGCGGGACTGCAGACGCTGACCTGGACGTACGATTACGGTGCCAACACGGGCGGTTACTTCCTGTCGACGGTGCCTGGTTCCGTAGCCATCGCAGAGACCACTTACATCCCACAGACCACGGTGGCGACCAAGGTAGTGACAGTGACCGAACCCGGTGACGTCGCCCGCTACACATTCGGCGTGAGCTATGGACTGGATGAGGGGCGAATGCTGCAGGAGGAGACGGATTCGCTGTCCGGGCAAGTCATGAAAACGGTCACCCACACCTATCTGGACGATAGCCAGATCGCGAATGAACCTTTTCCCGACAATGTCGGGCAATCGGTGCAGGCGCTCTACAAGAATCCGATGGTCGGTCGCCTGCGTCCGGAGATCTCGACGGTCTCGGTGCAGGACGGCGATACCTATACGCACCAGAACGTGGCCTTCGATGTCTTCGCACGGCCGACCCAGGTCAACAAATACAACGGCATCTCCGGCCAGACGGCGCTGGAGGAGCAGACCACCTATTACGATAACTTGGCGTACTGGGTGCTGGGCCAGACCCAGCAGGTCTCCAACATGGGGAACGGTGAAATCGAGACGCAGCGGGTCTACGATCCCACCACTGCGCTGATGCAGTCGCAGGCACGCTTCGGCGAAACCTTGTACAGCTATACCTACAACGCGGCCGGCCAGCTGGCCAGTTTCGAGGACGGCAACAGCCAGACCACGACCTTGGGCAACTACTACCGCGGCATTCCGCAGTTGGTGAGCTACCCGGACACCACCAGCCAGAGCGCGACGGTGGACAACTATGGCGAGATCACTGCTGTCACCGATCAAGCGGGTCACACCACCAACTACCAATACGACCCGTCGGGCTGGCCGAAGGAAATCGATTACCCCACCGGCGACGCAGTGGCGTGGCTGCCCGAAACCTACACTTTCACTTACGTGACAAGTGCCGAGCGAGGCATTCCTGCTGGCCATTGGCGGCGCACGGTGAGTACCGGCAACAACACTGCGGTGACGTACTTCGATGCCATGCTGCGCCCGATACTCAGTGATACCTCGATCCCCGGTACCGACATCAGCACGGGCAACGCGTACGACTGGCAGGGGAAGACGACGTTTGCGTCGTATCCCGTCAGTGGCGCCGCTAGTCTGTCCACCCTCCTGGCCGATCCCGGCACGCATAACACCTACGACGCGCTGGAGCGCGTGACCCAGGTTCAGAAAGATTCCGAACTGGGCACTCTAACCACCCTCACGGCATATCTGGCGGGTGCTGGCACGCAGGTTACCGACCCCAATGGCAACGTCACCACCACCAATTACCAGGTGTTCGATGAGCCGTCGTACAGCGCCCCGATCAAGGTGCAAGTGGCCAGTGCGTCCAACCCGAACCTTACGACCCAAGTCATCAATCGTGATGTCTACGGCAAGCCCTTGTCGATCACCCAGTCCGGTCTTTACAACGGTACGGAAAACGACAGTGTTACCAAGACATTTGTTTACGACATCTATGAGCGGCTCTGCCGCACCACCGAACCGGAAAGCGGCGATACGGTGATCGCTTACGACGGTGCCAACAACATTCGCTTCAGCGCCGCCGGCCTGTCCATCACCGGCACCGGTTGTGGCCGAGAGCAAGTGTCCACGGCGGCCATGACCAATTTCACCTACTACCCGACGAACCTCGTGCAGACGATCTTGCCGCCAGCCGGGACGCAGAGCACGACGTATACCTATGACCCCGTGGGTCGCCTTGCCAGCACCACCTCGGGCATCAGCTACTGGTGGGCCGGCTATGACTCGCGAGGCAACATGACCGGGGAGGCCCTATGGCTGAATGGCCAGAATGCCTGGGGTATTGGTTACACCTACGACGCCAACGGCCATCTCGCGGCCATGGGCTATCCGGGCGGAAACAGTAGTGGCGGCAGTGAAGGCGTGGCCTATGCGCCCGATGCGCTCGGTCGCCCCACCCAGGTCGGCAGCTATGCCAGCGGCATCACCTACTGGCCTAACGGTCAGGTGGCGGGCTTCACCTACGGCAACGGCACAGTGTATGCAGCCAGTGAGAACACGCGGCAGCTTCTCAATGGGTTCAGTTACGGGACGGGGGGCACGCCAAATCTCAGCGAGATTTTCAGTTATGACGGCGACGCCAACATGGGCACCGTTCAGGACATGGTCAACGGTCAGCGTAGCAAGATATTTCATTATGACGGTCTTAACCGCCTGACCAGCGCGGTCGCTCCCGGATTGTCGATCAATGAGAGCTACACCTATGACGCGCTTAATAACCTGCGCAGCCGAGTCACCGGTGGCCAGACGCTGACCTACAACTACAACGCGCTCAACCAACTGGGCAGCATCACCAACGGCGCCAGCGCGCTCGACACCTTCGGTTACGACAGTCGTGGCAACCAGACCACCAAGAACGGCAACACGCTGCTCTTCGATCAGAAGGATCAGCTGACCCAGATTCTCAACTTCGACAGCTACGCCTACGACGCAGCGGGTCGGCGTGTACTGAAGACGCCCGTCGGAGGTACGCCGACGGCTTCCTTCTACGACCACGGCGGCCAGCTGATGTATCAGTTCGTGCCCGGTTCTTCCCAGGCCACCAACTTCATCTATCTGGGCACCAAGCTCATCGCCCGCAACGCGTATACGCAATTCGTAGCGCCGGGGCCGATCACGTTTGACAGCAATCCCAACAACGGCAACTACACGGTGAGCTGGGGGGCCGTGCCCGCTGCCGTGACGTATACCTTGCAGGAAAGCTTCAACGGAGGCGCTTGGACCACGACTAACGTAAGTGGCACCAGCTATGCGTTTACCAAAAGGGATGGCGGCAACTACGTCTATCAGGTGCAGGCTTGCAGCGGCGCCAACTGTGGTCCATGGACGATCTCGGCCACGCTGGGGGTGACGCCGGCGCTGCCAACCCTCACGGTGCCCAGTAGTTTGACCTTCGCCCCCTTCACCGTAAGTTGGACTGCGCCCATCGGTGCCACCAGTTACACCGTGCAGCAGAGCTTCAACGGTGGGGCCTGGACAACGATCGCCAGCGCCATCACCACACCCTCGTTCAGTGTGACCAGTGCTCCCGGAGGCACGTACACCTTCCAGGTCTCGGCCAGTAATGCCTATGGCACCCGTGGGTGGGCGGTATCCGCACCGGTATCTGTAACGCAGGTGCCGGCTACACCGACGAACTTTGTCTTCGGCACTAACAGCAGTGGCCAAACGATCCTGACCTGGGATGCCATGACGTGGGCGACGAGCTACCAGCTGACCGTCTACGGCACCAATGGAAATCTGGGAACGTACATCTACCACGTCGGTGATCCCAGCTTCACGGTGCCTTCCAACAAGTACACGGTGGGACAGCTGGCCGCTTGCAGCATCGCTGGCTGCAGTGCACAGGCGCAGGTCAATAACACCTTCTTGGGCGCGACGATGAAAGCGCCGACGGGAGCGAGTGCAGCGATGACGAAGGTCAAGCAGATGCTGGGTGAGGATACCGACTCAGGGAGCGGATGCACTGCCACGGCCTGTATGGTCACGGTGGGAGGCAGCCCATGAGCACGTTCATGAGCAGGTTGCGTGGGAAGCTCTTGGGCCTCGGTGGTGGCGTGTTGCTGCTGATGGCGGCTGGCGTGGTGCATGCGGGCACGGTGACGTATGTCTACACCGATCTGCAGGGCACGCCGCTGGCGGAGGCTGATGTCAGCGGCAATATCACGGCGACGTTTGACTACGCGCCGTATGGGAGCCAGGCACTCGGGTCACCACCGAATGGGCCTGGGTATACGGGGCATGTGAACGACCCGGACACCGGGTTGGTGTATATGCAGGCGCGCTATTACGATCCGAGTGTGGGGCGGTTCCTCAGCACGGATCCAGTGGGGCCGAGTACGGGCAACCCGTTCAACTTCAATCGGTACAACTACGCGAACAACAATCCGATTGTGAATATGGATCCGGATGGACGGTTGACTGGGTCGCTTTTGCATCAGGATGAAGAGGGTACCGCAGGGCCTGGTTATACGACGTTTGTGAATCCTGTAGAAGGGTCTGGTGGTGGTTCAAGTAAACAGCGAACACCCCAGTCCAATTCCGCTAGCGGTAGCAATGCTCCAGCAGTGGCGGGAGCGGTCGGGGTGCTTGGTCAAATCGAACAAGCTGGCGGCACGGCTTGGAGTGCGCTGAGTACCGCAGCCGCGCGCGCGCTAGGAGTAGTGGGATCTACACTGTTGCTAAGCGGCGACACTCCAGCAACTCAATTTGTTGTCCGAGGTGGAATGTGCTTGGCCTGCCAATTCGCCGGTGGATCTGGCGTCTATACTGATGCAGCGGGAAATCTTCAAAACATATCTGTCCAAACGTTCCCAGCTACGACCATTCAGCAATTAAGCCAGCGGCAGTGGGTGCCACAGAATCAAATCGGCGTTACAACTGTCCAAAAGCTTTTAGGCCAAGGAGCGGTTATCATTCCAACTCCCAGCGATAAAAACCCCTATCACGCTACCTTGGGGGGTATTACAGCACAGCAGGCACAGTTATCTTTTGGCGTGATGCTCAATCCCAATCCTAAACCGTAGTTTTCGACGAAATATTAAACGTGCTCACTAAAACCTATATTCGCGAAATTATAGATCGCCTAGAAAAAGCGACACCTGGGCCATGGATATCTTTCCTTGAAAAAAGGGATAAATTCAGTGGCTCAAATTTCATACGTACTGGTGGTGAAGACATCTATCTCTTAGGTGCAACCGAAGAAGACCAAGAGTTTGTAGCGCATGCCAGACAGGATATTCAAAGTCTTGTTAGTGAGGTGCTACGGTTACAGCTTTTAATCCCGAATGATAAAGGACTCGAATAGAAACAAAGGGGTCACCATTTCGCCGCTGGGGTCAATAGGCATGCACTTGCTCTTCCCCGGCCGCGCCGAAGAGTATGTGCCCGTCTTGCCGCTGACCACCCGCCGTCACCTCAGGGTCAGAGTGCACTTTTAGATGGTGAGGTTTGCTTGCTGGGCCGGCCGATCTTGGCAGGGCCGACACGGCGAGCCAGCTGAGCCTCAATGATGGCGCGAAAGCGCTCTGAGCCATAGGCATGCTGCCGTTGCAGATGTCCGCGAAGATCTTCGAGTTCTTCTGGCGCGACTTGCTCCATGACCAAGCGATGATAGGCATGACAGCGCTCGGGTGGTGTGGCGCCGAGGTCCAGGTATGAGCGATGCGGGTGAATCAATGGATCGGGTTGGCCCAGCGCATTGCACGCGAAGCTGGACCAGCGGTAGTGGCTAACCTCTGCAACCATTCGTGCCCGCAACGGATTCAGTTCGATGTAACGGTAACAGCGCAAAAGATAGCTTGCGCTGTCGACCAGGCACGCTTTGTAGCGTCCTTCCCATAGTGTATCGGTGCGATGGTAGCGGTCATTGACGTGGCGTACGTAGCGCCGTCCCAACGCCTGCATGACGTGCGCGATCTGACCGGCTTGGGCAGGAGTTGCCAGTAGATGCACGTGATTGGTCATGAGGACATATGCATGGATCGCGCAACCCTCGCGTAGGGTGATCTCGCGTAGCTCATCCAAGTAGCGAATGCGGTCGATATCGGTGAAGAAGCAGGGCCGTCGATCGTTACCGCGTTGGACGATATGTTGAGGGATGCCGGCCAGATCAACTCGAGGTAAACGTGGCATGGTGCTGTGTTCGCAGTCTTGGATAGATTCTGCAAGCGTGCCGTTGTGTTGGCGGGTTGTATGTCGGGAAAGCGTGTTTTCAGACGCCGGAAAAGTGCACTCTGACCCTGAGGTAATTGCTCAAGTGGCTTCACCGAGTGTTTCGCACCAAAACAAAGAATCCAGCGGATCATCGGGAGTGAAGCCTACGGCGTCTGTGGATTCCACAGGAACGCCAGCGAAAGCGAAAATCGCTTCACAATGGGACGATCGGTTTGGCTATTTCACAACCTACCAATATCAAATTCAGGATAAGGATGGAAACTCTTTGCAGGGCGATGGCTACACGGCAAAAGAGAATGTGATACTGCTATTTCATAGTGGCGACGAAACGATGCCAACGCCTGAGCCACACTATGTGCGTGCGCCAAGCGGGATAATTACTGATGTAGTTGGCCTAGATGGATATAATTCTGCACTTCCCAAAAATTCTATAGATATATTTCGGCAAACGATAGACGTGAAATATCAGGGTCATGCTTATCCCCTGAGTACCACTATTTTACATACGATTGTAGTAAAAAATAGTGAAGTTATTCAGAAAGATGCCCAAATTATCAATCCTTAGGAAATTTACAATGATTATTAAGCGTGGATTGAAAATGTATTTTGCATGCTTAGTGACTTTTTTTCAGCCCTCTTTATTGTGTGCTCAAGTGGGTGGCGCGCAAAACGGAGATGTCATTTTGGTGAAAAATCTTCGTGAAATTTATCCGAGTAATCCAGTTTTAGTTGAATCATACGGAGTGTGTGATAGTCAATCTACAATAATTAACTTGCCTTCGGTAGTTTGGCGAGTACCAAGCTATGGTTACGATAAAATGTCGCAGCTAAAATATGCGCTTGGCGAAAACAAAGATTTGATGATTTATAAAGATGCTTCTGGTGTTGCCGTAATAAGACGACGCGGTCTTGCTTCCAAATTGTTGCCTATTAAGATTGATAATTTAAAATTTGATGAAAATCAGCAGTACTCGGTCGAATTGGCAATGATCGCGCTACTAAAATCTGCGCCAGTCAAAAAAACTATGAGTGATCTGGATATGAAGTCTATGCCGAAATTTGGAGGGCTCATTTCAGGCCCTGATCCCGGGCAGCCTCATTTAGTTGGGGCGCTAAATGGACAAACATTTGAGAGTGTTATTCTTTCTATTGTAAGTAAATTTCAAGGTATTATGGTTTATAAAGAATGTTCATTGAAAAATGGTAGCAAGAGATTTAGTTATGATTATTATTATCCACAATAAGTCAATATTCCATCGAAAACAAAGAGAAACATAAAACAAAGGGGTCACCATTTCGCCACCATTTCGCCACCAGAGTCAATTCGCCCGGACTTGTTCTTCCCCGGCCGCGCCGAAGAGTATGTACCCGTCTTGTCGCTGACCACTCGCCGCTGTATTTCATGCGGCGCCAAGATGGGATCGTAAGCTCCCCCGCTAGGTAGACGCCACAGAAGTAGAACTTTCTGGCATGTTTCGGCCAGGAGGTTTCCCATGAAGAAGTCGCGGTTCACCGAGACCCAGATCGTCTCGATTCTCAAACAAG
>Ga0302316_10002712_pt1 | contig 12630 bp, 8 predicted proteins | sample III_Palsa_N3_2_FD_200456 | JGI IMG/M metagenome (GOLD analysis project Ga0302316, IMG submission 200456) | Peat permafrost microbial communities from Stordalen Mire near Abisko, Sweden - III_Palsa_N3_2 | ecosystem: Environmental > Terrestrial > Soil > Palsa > Peat permafrost | place: Sweden...
CGGCCCGCGGTGTAACCGCGCGAACGCGCTTCCGGTACCTGTGCAAACATCTCGCGCAGCGGCGTGAACAGGCCGGTGTAGGTGGCCGGGTTTGAGCGCGGCGTGCGCCCGATCGGCGACTGGTCGATATCGACCACCTTGTCGAACAGGTCCATGCCCTCGATCGATTTATACGGTGCAGCCTGTGTGCCGGCGCCGTTGAGTTCGGCGGCGGCCAACGAAAACAGCGTGTCGTTGATCAGGGTCGACTTGCCCGAGCCCGATACTCCCGTGACGCAGGTGAACAGCCCGGCCGGAATTGCCAGGTCGACGTTCCTCAGATTGTTGCCGCTGGCGCCCTTCAGATGCAGCCAGGAGTCCTTGTCGATCGGCTGGCGGCGTTCCTTCGGTACTTCGATCGCGCGCTTGCCGGACAGGAACTGGCCGGTGACCGAGCGCGGCGACGCGAGCAGGTCTTTCATGGTGCCTTGTGCGACCACTTCGCCGCCGTGCACGCCCGCACCCGGTCCGATATCGAGTACGTGGTCGGCCATGCGGATGGCGTCTTCGTCGTGCTCGACCACGATCACCGTATTGCCGAGGTCGCGCAGCCGCGTCAGCGTGCCGAGCAGGCGCTCGTTGTCGCGCTGGTGCAGGCCGATCGATGGCTCGTCGAGCACGTACATCACACCGACCAGGCCAGCGCCGATCTGCGACGCCAGCCGGATCCGTTGTGCCTCGCCGCCGGACAGCGTATCGGCCTGGCGATCCAGGGTGAGGTAGTTGAGGCCGACATCGTTGAGAAAGGTCAGTCGCTCGCGGATTTCCTTGACGATCTTCGCGGCAATCTCACCGCGCCAGCCGGCCAGCGTCAGCGTCTCGAAAAAAGTCAGTGTGTCGTCGATCGAGCGATGGGTCAGCGACGGCAGCGCGTGGTCGGCGACGAACACATTGCGCGCCGAGCGATTGAGGCGCTGTCCCTCGCAAGTAGGGCAGGGCTGATCGCTGATGTACTTGGCCAGTTCCTCGCGCACCGCGGACGATTCGGTTTCCTTGTAGCGTCGATCGAGGTTCGGCAGGATGCCCTCGAAGGCATGTTCGCGGGTGACCTTGCCGCCGCGCTCGGTGATGTAACGGAACGCGATTTTTTCCTTGTCGCTACCGAACAGAATGGCCTTCTGCACATCTGCCGACAGCAACTTCCACGGCGCGTCGACATCGAATTTATAGTGCGCCGCCAGCGACAGAATCAGCTGGAAGTAATGCGCATTGCGCCGATCCCAGCCGCGCACCGCGCCGCCGGCCAGGCTCAGCTCGGGATGCCCGACCACGCGCGCGGGATCGAACACCTGGGTCACGCCCAAGCCATCGCAATCCGGGCAGGCGCCGACTGGCGAGTTGAAGGAGAAAAGGCGCGGCTCCAGTTCGGGTAGCGAGTAATCGCAGACCGGGCAGGAGTAGCGCGAGGAGAGCATCTGCTCTTTTGGCTTGTTGTCAGCTGTTCCGGCACTTCCTACCGCCGCATCCATATCCACGACGATCACCAGCCCATCGCCCAGTCGCAGCGCCGTCTCGAACGACTCGGCCAGCCGCTGCTTGATGTCGTCGCGTGGGCGGAAGCGGTCGATCACCGCTTCGATGGTGTGCTTCTGGCGCAGCGTCAGCGGCGGCACGGCGTCGAGGTCGTAGACCACGCCGTCGACGCGGGCGCGCACGAAGCCCTGCGCGCGCAGTTGGTCGAACACCTGCACATGCTCGCCCTTGCGCTCGCGGATCACCGGCGCCAGCAGCATGTATCGCTTCTCGCCATCCATTGCCAGCGTCGCATCGACCATCTGGCTCACCGTCTGGGCTTCCAGCGGAATGCCGTGGTCGGGGCAGCGCGGCGTACCCACGCGAGCAAAAAGCAGGCGCAGGTAGTCGTACACCTCGGTGATCGTGCCGACGGTGGAGCGAGGGTTGTGCGAGGTGGATTTCTGTTCGATCGAGATCGCCGGCGACAGGCCCTCGATATGGTCGACGTCGGGCTTCTCCATGATCGACAGAAACTGCCGTGCATAGGCTGATAGCGACTCGACATACCGCCGCTGGCCTTCGGCGTAGATGGTGTCGAATGCCAGCGAGGATTTACCGGAGCCGGATAACCCGGTGATCACGATCAACTTGTCGCGCGGCAGATCGATGTCGATGTTCTTGAGATTGTGCGTGCGTGCGCCGCGGATTTTGATGGTGTCCATGACGCTCGGATTTTGGGGTGAACAGGAACTATAACAACCTGTGTGATGGCTTCCGTGCATGCCATGTGCCGAACTCGTTGTCGCAAGCTTGGGACAGCCGCTGGATGCGCCTGGCAGCCTCGCGCAGACACTTCGATGGCTGCGTCAATCGGGCCTGACGTCCGCCAGTCAGCTGCGGTTTGTGGCCCGGCCGGTGTATCTGGTTACTATGTGAAGCTAATTTCAGTCAGTTGCTTCGAACGGAAGGTAGATAGATGGCAATGCGCAAGCGGCTCGGCTTGATCGTCGGCATTTTGCTGGCAGCGACCATCGCGCCGGCATTTGCTGCGCAACCCACCGAACAGCAGGTCCGCCAGCTGATGGACGTGATCGGACTGGGCAAGTCGCTGAGTCAGATGAATGCGCAGGTTGCCACCAGCATGCAGCAGGCGTTGCCCTGCGTGTCATCCAACTACTGGCAGCGCTATATCGACGAGAACAGCAGCAAGGACTTTATCGGTCGTCTCGTGCCGGTCTACCAGAAGCATTTCACCGCGGACGAGGTGGATGGCATGGTGAAGTTCTACAGCTCTCCCTTGGGTCAAAAAGTACTCACCGAAATGCCGCTGGCGTTGGCCGAGGCGAATCAGGCCGGCCAGCAGTGGGGTCATGAGCACACCCAGCAAATGATCTCCAAGCTGGTGCAGGCAGGTACGTTGGGTACCGATGGCCGTTGCCCGGCGACCGCCTTCGCGGGAAACCCGGCGTCCAGCGCCTCCACAGCCTCGGCCGATTCAAGTTCAAGCGATGAGGCTGTGCCTGCGGCGGTGGCTCCCGTGGCTGTCCCGGAGCACGCCGCATCCTCCAGGCGGCACGGGCATGTGCCGGTCAAAAAGCACACCACCACGAAAAAGAAGGCTGTGCCTGCCAAAAAGGCCGTCCCGGCCAAGAAAGGTGTGCCTGCCAAGGCCACGACGCCCGCCAAGACCGCGACCAAACCCCACACCACAACGCAAAAACCCGCATCCGACAACCAGAAAACCGCGCCAGCCAGTCAGGGCACCTGAGCGCGGCGTAGGGTGGTCCATGCGGGATGGTGGTCAGTATTTGACCAGCGCGCGCTCAGGTCGTTATAATCCGCGGTTCGCCAAGCCGCAATTAGGCTATGGCGGTACCCAAGAGAATAACTAAAGAAGGGCAATACGATGAGTTACGCAGTCATCAAGACCGGTGGCAAGCAGTACCGCGTACAGCAGGGCGATGTCCTGCGCGTGGAGTTGCTGAACGCCGAAGAAGGCGCGACCTTCAACTTCGACCAGGTGCTGATGCATGGCATCGGTGAGTCGGTTGTTGTGGGCGCACCGCTGGTTGATGGAGTCACCGTCAGCGCCACCATTCGCAAGCATGGCCGGGCCGACAAGATTCGCATCATCAAGTTTCGCCGCCGCAAGCATTACAAGCGTCAGCAGGGACATCGCCAGCATTTCACCGAAATCGAAATCACGGGCATCAACGCCTGAGCATCTGGAGCAACTAAGTCATGGCACATAAAAAAGGCGTAGGTTCCAGCCGCAACGGTCGCGATTCGAACCCGAAATACCTGGGCGTGAAGATTTACGGCGGCCAGGCTATCGAAGCAGGCAATATCATCATCCGTCAGCGTGGCACCCAGTTCCATCCGGGTACCGGCGTTGGCCTCGGTCGCGACCACACGCTGTTCGCGCTGGTTGATGGCACGGTGCAGTTCAAGGTTCGCGGCAACAAGAATCGCCGCTTCGTCGACGTCGTTCAGGCTTAAGCCTCAACGACGCGGCAACGAAGGCCCCGCTTCGGCGGGGTTTTTTGTTGCTGCAGTTGAAAATGGACGACAGGGAACGGTAAAGGCCGTAGCCCGGTTTGCCCTATGATTTTTCCGTTCCCCCGTCTCCCGAGCAAAACCCATGAAATTTGTCGACGAAGCCAATATCAAAGTTCTTGCCGGTGACGGTGGCAATGGCTGCATCAGCTTTCGCCGCGAAAAATTCATCCCGTTTGGCGGTCCGGATGGCGGCGATGGCGGCTTCGGCGGTTCCGTCTGGCTGGTCGCCGACGAGGGTCTGAACACGCTGGTCGACTTCCGCCATCAGCGCAGCTTCAAGGCCAAGCGCGGCGAGAACGGCATGGGCAGCCAGATGTACGGCAAGGGTGGCGATGACACGACGATCCGCGTGCCAGTCGGCACCATGATTACCAACGTCGACACCGACGAGGTGATCGGCGATCTCACCAATCACGGCCAGCGCATGCTGGTGGCGCAGGGCGGCAAGGGCGGCCTGGGTAATATCCATTTCAAGACCTCGGTGAATCGGGCGCCGCGCAAGTCCACGCCGGGCACGCCGGGCGAAGCACGCGAGTTGAAGCTGGAGCTGCGTCTGCTGGCCGACGTTGGCCTGCTCGGCTTTCCGAATGCCGGCAAGTCCACCTTCATTCGCGCCGTATCCGCGGCGACGCCGCGGGTAGCGGATTATCCGTTCACCACGTTGGTGCCGAATCTTGGCGTGGTCAGCCTCGGCGTCGATCAGAGCTTCGTGATCGCCGACATCCCGGGCCTGATCGAAGGTGCTGCCGATGGCGCCGGCCTGGGTATCCAGTTTCTGCGCCACGTGGCGCGTACCAGCCTGTTGCTGCATCTGGTCGACATCGCACCGGTCGACGGCATCGACGTGGCCGGGCAAGTCCGGGCGATCGAGCAGGAGCTGGCCAAGTTCAACCCCGAGCTGCTCGAGCGTCCGCGCTGGCTGGTCTTGAACAAGGCCGACATGCTGGACGAGGACGAGCGCAAGGAAGTCGCCGAACAGATCATCGCCGAACTAGGCTGGACCGAGCCGTGGTTCCTGGTCTCGGCCATCGCCCGCGAAAATACGATGAACGTTTGCCAGCACGTGCAGCGCTTCTTCGAATCCCAGCGTGATGCCAGTATCGAACGCGTCGACATGCTGCCTAACGATGTGCGTCTGCGTAATGAAGAGCCGCGTGATTGATCGGTCGCTGATCGATTTGGTCGGCGGATCAGGCGACTTGCTTGCCGAGTCAACGGGTGCGGCGCGCTGCGTCTGCTGAGGCGGTTAGGGTGGCGGATGATCCGCATTTGGTTGTGCGTTTGAATCCGATTTTTTGGACGTCTGAATGTCGTCCGATTTGACCGGAGTTAGTGCTCCGACCGAAACCGTGCCGGTGTTGTAGGGATTGTCACTTGCCAAAAGCTCCTGGTAAGCGAGCGAGCCATCCGTATGGATTCCTTTCGGATCGCCGACATTCAAAGGCCCAATCGTATGACCGGTGTGCGAGCCTGTTGTTGCCGACTGGACTTGGGCCCAACGATTTTTGGCACGGCGCAATGCCGATTTGTCGCCGTATGTGGGTTCGAGTTCTTTCAGGATCGCATCCGCCTTGCTCGAATCGCCTGGCTTGAGGTTCGCCTCGACCAGCGCCTGTGCCTTCAGGTATTTCGGATTTTTTCGCTCGGCAGCCAGCCTCATCCATGCCATCGCGCGAGGGAGATCGACCGCCGTACCCTGACCTAGTGCGTACATTACGGCGAGATTATATTCGGCGGGTTTGTACGCCCAAGACGCAGAAACCTCATACATCTGCACGGCAAACGCATAATCGTTATGTGTAAAGGCATAAGCACCGATATTGAAATAGTACTGGCCGGGCCGTCCATCGGCTAACGGTGTGTCTGCTGTGAATGCCGGTGGACTGCCATTTGGGCCGGCTGCCGTGTTGTATTTCGAAAGGTCCAGACCCTCGGGAAGCGCTTGGCCGAAGACAGGCGTAACGAGCGCAGCTGTCAGGAAAAACAAATCGCGGATAACGGCTACGAATTTGTTCATGACTCTCCAGTCCTTGGTTATATTCGTTACCTCCAGCACGCTACTCCTAGTATTTGAAAGGCACAATAATGCCGGTCTTTTCACGACCAGCTGCTACATGCGGAATACGCCGAAACGCTGCGGCTCGATTGGCGCGTTGAGCGAGGCGGAGATCGCCAGGCCGAGTATGCGGCGGGTGTCGGCGGGGTCGATGATGCCGTCGTCCCACAGCCGCGCACTGGCGTAATAAGGGTGACCCTGTCGCTCGTACTGCTCGCGGATCGGCGCCTTGAAGGCTTCTTCCTCCTCGGCCGTCCAGGTCTTGCCGGCGGCTTCGATGCCGTCACGCTTGACGGTGGCCAGCACGCTTGACGCCTGTTCGCCGCCCATCACCGAGATACGTGCGTTCGGCCACATCCACAGGAAGCGCGCGCCGTAAGCACGGCCGCACATTGCGTAGTTGCCGGCGCCGAAGCTGCCGCCGATCACCACGGTGAATTTCGGCACATGCGAGCAGGCCACGGCGGTGACCATTTTCGCGCCGTCCTTGGCGATACCGGCCTGCTCGTATTTCTTGCCGACCATGAAGCCGGTGATGTTCTGCAGAAACACCAGTGGCACATTGCGCTGATTGCATAGTTCGATGAAGTGCGCACCCTTGAGCGCAGACTCGGCAAACAGGATGCCGTTATTGGCAATGATGCCGACCGGGTAACCATGAATGTGCGCGAAGCCGCAGACCAGGGTCTTGCCATAGCGCGCCTTGAACTCGTGCAGCTCGGAGCCATCGACGATGCGCGCGATCACTTCGCGGATATCGAATGGTTTGCGCGTGTCCTGCGGAATCACGCCATAGAGTTCGTCGGCGGCGTACTTCGGTTCGCTTGGCACGCGCAGCGCGAGCGGAATGGTCTTTTTCCGGTTGAGACTGGCGACGATGTCACGTGCGATCGACAGCGCATGCGCATCATTCTCGGCGTAATGATCGGCGACACCGGAGATGGACGTATGGACGTCCGCACCGCCCAGCGTTTCCGCATCGACGACTTCACCCGTGGCGGCTTTCACCAGCGGCGGTCCGCCGAGGAAAATCGTGCCCTGCTCGCGCACGATGATGGTTTCGTCGCTCATCGCAGGCACGTAGGCACCACCGGCGGTGCATGAGCCCATCACCACGGCGATCTGCGGAATGTTCAGCGCTGACATGCGTGCCTGGTTGTAGAAGATGCGGCCGAAGTGCTCGCGGTCCGGAAATACCTCGTCCTGCAGTGGCAGGAACGCGCCACCGGAATCGACCAGATAGACGCACGGCAGATGATTTTCCAGAGCCACTTCCTGCGCGCGCAGATGCTTTTTCACCGTCATGGGAAAGTAGGTGCCGCCCTTGACGGTGGCATCGTTGGCGACCACCACGACTTCGATGCCGTTGACCCGACCGATGCCAGTAATAACGCCCGCAGCGGGTGCGGCATCGTCATACATGCCATGCGCGGCCAGCGCCGAGAGTTCGAGGAACGGCGAGCCGGGATCGAGCAGGGCGCGGATGCGTTCGCGTGGCAGTAGTTTGCCGCGTGCTTCGTGTTTCTCACGGGCTTTCGTACCACCACCTTCGGCGCTGCGCGACAGTTCGCGGTGCAGATCGTCGGTCACGGCGCGCAACTGCGAAGCGCTGGCCTGGAACTCGGCCGAGCGTGGATCGATCTGCGAAACGATCATGGTCATAGAAACAGGCTCATCATTCAGTGCCATCACTGATCAGTCGCCGATGATAACCGGCGCCGGCCATGGATCGGGATTGTCTTGATCGTTCGGCGGATCGCGCATAAAAAACGGCCGCACTACGCGGCCGTTTTTTATCACTACTGCAAGGACCAATGGCGAGAATCAATTGCCTTTGGAAGCGTCCTTTGCAGCGTCTTTCGCATTGCTCGCGGCGTCCTTGGCAGCTTGCGCAGCCTTGTCAGCCTGCGAGGCGGCGTTGGAAGCGGCATCCTTCGACATGGACATCGACATCGCTGAGTTGCTGTTGGCTGGTGTATTTGACGAAGCCGCAGCAGCGGCCTGTTGAGCCTGGTCGGCGGCCTGACCGGCGGCGTCAGCCGAGGTCTTGGCCTGGTCGGCAGCCTGCTGGGTCGTCGGGGTCGGTGCCGAGGCGGCAGCCTGCTGTGCCTGATCCGAAGCCTGTTGGGCAGCGTCGGCTGACTTCTGCGCTTCTTGAGCGGAATCCTGCGCGCTGTTGCTGCATGCTGCCATCAACGCAACGAGCGCAGCGGCGAGAAGGGGGCGCGTCAATTTCATGGGTGAATCTCCTGATTGCAATGGAAGGCCTTTGGTAGGGCGCGCGTAGTTTTAGCCGGTAAGCCGTGACGATGCCACTTTTTTATGGTGAAGCCGGGGTGCACATTGAAAGTCTGTTTATTTGATAGCTGTGTAGATGCTCAGCGCTTTTCAGATAGCCAGGTTAGTTCAGTCGATGCGTTCCACAGCGACAGCTGTCGCTTCACCACCACCGATACACAATGTAGCGATGCCGCGTTTCAGGCCGCGGCTCTTCAACGCGTGCAGCAGGGTCACGACCAGACGTGCACCGCTGGCACCGATCGGATGACCGAGCGCACAGGCACCGCCGTTGACGTTGATCTTGTCGTGCGAAATACCCAGTTCGCGCATCGGTGTCATCGCGACCACGGCAAACGCTTCGTTGATTTCGAACAGGTCGACATCGCCCACGTTCCAGCCGGCCTTCTCCAGCACTTTCTGGATGGCGCCGACTGGCGCTGTGGTGAACCACTCCGGCGTCTGCGAGTGCGTGGCATGCGCCACGATGCGCGCCAGCGGCTTCAGTCCACGCGTTTTTGCCTCGTCGCCCGACAGCAGCACCACGGCGGCAGCGCCGTCGGAAATGCTCGACGAGCTGGCCGCGGTGATGGTGCCGTTTTCCTTGCGGAAGGCCGGGCGCAGGGTCGGGATCTTGGTGATATCCGAGCGGCCGGGCTGCTCGTCGGTATCCACCACGACGTCGCCCTTGCGGCCAGCCACCGTGACCGGCACGATTTCGTCGGCAAACGCGCCGCTCTGCTGCGCAGCCTGCGCGCGCTTCACCGATTCGATCGCGTAGGCGTCCTGCTCTTCGCGGGTAAAGTGATACTTGTCGGCGCACAGTTCGCCGAACACGCCCATCGCCTTGCCGTCGTAGGGATTGGTCAGGCCATCCCACGCCATGTGATCGACTAGCTGGCCGTCGCCGTAGCGAATGCCGGTGCGCGCGTTGACCATGTGCGGGGCGTTGGTCATCGACTCCATGCCGCCGGCTACCACGATGCTGGCCGAGCCGGCCTTGATCAGGTCATTACCCAGCATGATCGCCTTCATGCCCGAACCGCACACTTTGTTGATCGTGGTGGCGCCGGTGCCAAAGGGCAGGCCGGCTTCCAGTGAGGCCTGACGCGCGGGTGCCTGGCCGAGATTGGCTGGCAGCACGCAGCCCATGATCACTTCGCTGACATCGGCAGGCGCGACACCGGATTGTTCCAGCGCAGCACGGATGGCCGTGGCGCCGAGCTTCGGCGTGGGCACACCGGTGAACTGGCCGAGGAAGGAGCCGATGGCCGTGCGCTTGGCACCGACGATGACGACGCTGACATCCGACATGGGTAACTCCACTTGAAGACAGTAGGGGCGCGAACGCCTGACATATAGCCCCGGGATTATCGCAGTCCGCCGTAAACCACGGCAAACGGTGGTGATTCGGCGCAGGATGTGACTTGCGCGGTGTTTCATTGGATTTTCGTTGTGTCAAGATGCGCGCAGGGAGGCATCGCGGTGTGCCCGGCGCGCACGCGATACCAGGATTGGGGTGCGGTGACGGGGTACATCATGAAAACGTTCGATTCCGGGTTACGGCGTCGTGAACTGGCGTTGCTGGTGGCCATCGCGCTTGGCCTGAACGCCTGCGGCGGCGGAGGTGGCAGCAACGTCAAGTCCACGTCGACCGCACCGACTACGCCACCATCGTCATCATCATCGTCATCGACGTTGCCGCAGCCACCGATCGATGCCCAGCTCTCGATCACCAATACCTACGCGGCGCACAATCAGGGCTATACCGGCGCTGGCGTGACCATTGGCGTGGTCGATACCGGCATCATGGCCACCAATCCGGCGGTGTCCGGACGGGTGCTGGAGGAATTGACCTATGTCGACCCGACCACCAACAACCTCAGCATCGATGATGTCGTGGGTCACGGTACCTGGGTGTCGGAGATCGCGGCGGGTGCCCCGTTCGGACAATTCCCCGGCGGTATTGCGCCGGGTGCTGATCTGATCTCGGCGCGCATCATCGATGACACCTCGAGTGACGACAACGGTTCCACCCCGCCAACAGCGGTCACCTCGGCTGATCCGCTACCGCAGGTCAGTGCTGACCTGATCGCGGGCGGCGCCAAGATCATGAACAATTCGTGGGGCGGCATAACGTGGAGTGCCACCGATACGGCCACCACGCAGCTTTTCGACGCGGCCTACAGCACATACGTCAATTCCTGGGGTGGCCTGGTGGTGTTCGCCGCAGGCAATGACTCGGAAGCCAACCCCAGCACGATCGCTGCACTGCCCAGTCTTGCGCCTGATCTGGCGAAGGGCTGGCTGACCGTCGTCGCCGTCAACAGCAATAACCCGACCCAGCTGGAAGGCTACTCAAACAAGTGCGGCATCGCGATGGACTACTGCCTGGCAGCGCCGGGCGATGTGATCGTTCTGGACAAGGACACCACCGCCAGTACCACCAACCCGAGCTATTACATCGTGGAGGGCACGTCACTGGCTGCTCCGCAGGTGTCCGGTGCGGCGGCACTGGTGTGGCAGGCCTATCCGTACTTCACCAATGATCTGGTGCGCCAGACCCTGCTTGGCACGGCTGATCCGCTCGGCGGCTCGCAGCCGAATACGACCTTCGGTTATGGCGAGCTGGATGTCGGCAAAGCGGTGAATGGTCCCGAGCAATTCAACTGGGGTGATGTCACGGTCAGCTTCAGCGGCAGTTCCAGCTGGAACAACCCGATTTCCGGTGCTGGCGGCCTGATCAAGCAGGGCAGTGGCACGCTCAATCTGACCCAACCATCGAGCTATACCGGCATGACCCAGGTGCAGGGCGGCACACTCACCGCCCAGTCGCTGGCATCCAGCGTAAGCATCAGCGCCGGCGCCACGGTGAGCGGCACCCAGACCATCGGTGGCAGCGTGACCAATGCCGGTGTGTTGGGCGTCAGCGGCAGCAACGTCACCGTGGGCGGCAACTATATCCAGCAGGGTGCTGGTCGGCTGGCGGTGTCGCTGGGCTCGGCGCTGAATGTCACCGGCACAGCCAACCTGAGCGGTGGCGATCTGTTCGTGACCGGCACGAACACGGGCTATGTCGTCAACTCGCATACCGATGTGCTGACCGCCGCTGGCGGTCTCACCGGTACGTTCTCGGCACTGAACACGGCGTCCAATGTGATGTTGACCGCCACGCTCAATTACGACGCCAACGATGCGTGGCTCAATGTGCAGCAGGTAAATGTCACGGCGATACAAGGCGCGAGTTACACGGCGGCCTCGTACGCCGCTGCGCAGCGCGTGCAGAGCGCGTTCGGTCAACTCAACAGCCAGATCACGCAGGGCACGCTGACGCCGACTTCCACGGCAGTCGCCAGCGGTTTTTTCGCTGGTGCTGCGAGCCTGCAGCAATCGGCCACGCTGGCTACCGCGCAGAATTCGCTCAGCACTCTATCCGGCCAGTTGCATGCGGCCAGTGCGGCGATGACGTTCCAGGCGATCGACGCCGGCACCGAGGCCTTGTCCAGTCGCTTCGATCAGTTGCTCGACGCACCCAGGCTGGGTGGCGGCTGGACGCAGAACCTCGGCTCCCAGGGCAGCATGTCGCGTAGCGGTTACAGCGATGTCGGTTATGACCTGAGCGGCATCATGGTCGGCGAGGACATTCGCTTCGGCCTGAATGGCGTGCTGGGTTATGCCGTGAGTCAGAGCCAGGGGTTGGGCCGGCTCGTCGAAAGTGGCGACCAGGGCAACAGTCACGCGTTGGAAGGCATGCTCTATGGTGGCGTGGTCAACGGAAACTGGTACACGATGGGGCGTTTCGGCATCGGCACTTATCGCGAGAACATGCAGCGCGAACTCGAGCTCGGCGATGAATTTTCCAGAGTGTCCAGCCTGAGCAATGGCCGCTACGGTCTGGCCTATGGCGAGAGTGGTTACCGTTTCACGCTCGGCGGCATGCAGCTGACCCCCTATGTGAACCTGCAATACGCACAGATCCAGAGTGACGGCTTCAACGAGGGCGGTGCGGATGGTTTCGGCCTGATGTCCGATGCGCAGAACATCGAACGCTGGCAGGCCGGCGTGGGTATGCGTGCCATGCATCGCTGGTTGCTGGATGACGGCACCGCGTTGACCTTGCAGACCCGGCTGCTGTGGCAGAGTGCCCTCGCCATGCATGGCGAGATACCGGATGCCAGCTTCACCGGGCTGACGCAATGGGCGCCGGTGGGAGGTATCGGTCTGTCACGTTACGGTGGCGTAGC
>Ga0302316_10002720_pt1 | contig 12601 bp, 10 predicted proteins | sample III_Palsa_N3_2_FD_200456 | JGI IMG/M metagenome (GOLD analysis project Ga0302316, IMG submission 200456) | Peat permafrost microbial communities from Stordalen Mire near Abisko, Sweden - III_Palsa_N3_2 | ecosystem: Environmental > Terrestrial > Soil > Palsa > Peat permafrost | place: Sweden...
AGGCAGCATATCGGTGGGCGTGTTCTATTCGTTCATGATTTACAAGACGCTGGCAACCGATCGCCTCGCCCGCACGGTCAACGCGCTTATCGCCTACTACATGCTGGAAGTTCCCGTGACGCGAGTTGACGACATCATGGAGTGCCAAGGGGAGCGCTACACGCCGTTCGCCGAGCGGCTAAAAGCGGTTGAAGTAAAGGCGTTCAAAAAAATCGAGATGCGCAACCTGTCGTTCCGTTACGGGGTGTCCGATCAGCCGGTGCTGATTGATGCGAGCCTTACGATCGGCCAGGGCGACAAGATTGTTATCGTCGGACCGTCCGGCAGTGGCAAGACCACGCTGTTCAAACTGCTGGGCGCCGCCGAACCCCTGCAGCAAGGCGAGATCCTGCTCAACGACATCCCCTGGGCCAACCTGACGGTGGATGAAATTCGCCGTCACGCGGCGCAGATGCGCCAGGGAGACATCCTGCTGCATGGCTCCATCGCGGACAACGTCTCGCTTTTTGCGGCGCAGGAGACCGACGACGAACGCGTCAATCAGATGCTGGACGACGTGGGACTGCTATCCGATGTCATGCGCATGCCGATGCGGACGCGAACGGTGATCAGTGACACCATCGCGAATATCTCCGCAGGGCAACGCCAGCGTCTATTGCTGGCGCGTGCGCTGTATCAGGACCGCGAACTGTTGTTGCTGGACGAGCCCACCTCGAATCTGGATGCCGCCTCGGTATCGCGTATCGCCAACCTGCTGCTGGGGCTCAATCGCACGGTGGTGGTCATCACCCATGATCTGGCGCTCGCATCCGCGTTCGAGCGGCGCTACACACTGCTGGACGGCAGGCTCGTGGACGGTACGCCGGTGCCTGACGCGACGGTCTGCGCTGTCGCTTGAGATCGGAAGCCTTCGCACATGAACCTGTTCAAAGGTATCAGCCAGCTGCCCGGTCGAGTATCGAAATGGATGCGGCAGTGCGCCGTAAAGTTGTATTACGCGGTGCTGCTCAGTCAGTCACTGCCCTCCATCGCGCGGTGGGCGACGTTTAGCTGGTGCGTCCGCAGCGTGTTCAATACACGCTTGCGCTGGAACGGCTTCATTCGCTACGAAATGGGGCGCGATGTGGTTTCGCTCAAGCGCTCGCAGGCGTTGAGGGCGATGACCGGCGGCGTGTTGGAAAACCTGCTGGATCGACGTTTGTATCTCGGCAGAAAGGCGCGCCCGGATGAAACGTGGCCCGATCTGCGTGAAGTCGCGCATAGGCTGGCGCGGCAGATCGAGCAGCTACGCAAGGATTTCCCAACACGGCCGATCATTCTCTCGCCGTTCCACTACGTGTCGCAGTACGCGTATGTCTACGTTCTGGAAGAACTGCGCAAGGCGCTGGGGCTGGCGTCGCTGTCGGCGGTAACCGGCGTACCCCGCGACCGCTACGGCGTGGACGCGAAAGTCATGCCGCACCTGGTGCCACTACACACCGGCGAAGCGGTCGGGCGCAACAGTCTTGGCCTGAATGTCGTTCGCGCCTTGCGCCGCGACGGCATCGTCGTGCTGTTTGCCGACGTGCCGCCATTCACCATGCGCAAATTTCCGATGGAGACGGTGGGCGTGTCGATCCTCGGACGCCCCGGCCGTATTCATCGGGGCGTGTTCGGCATCGGTGCGCATATGGACGCGCTCTTGCTGCCGTTTTATCTGACGTTTTCGCACGGCAGATTCGATGCCCATGTGTTCCACGCCATCTCACTGGCCTCTTCCGATGCGCCACAACAGGTAGCCGACTGCATCAGCAGCGCACTGACCCGCAATTATCCGCATTGGCTTATGGCCGGATACCCACCGATGTATGGGTTTGCCTGCGCCAAGTGAGAAAAACGGGTCAAGCTTTATTTCCGGCCAGCAGCAGATGTTGTGGGCGCGGGATACCAACGGTCGGCAATGCGTGGCTTGAATCGTTTCAGTCAGCCGTGACAATCAGTTGCTCAAGCGCGGCCGCTGGCATCGGGGCGCCATACAGGAAACCCTGCAGCTGCGAGCAACCGGCTTTGCGCAATACCTCACCCTGCTCCTGGGTCTCCACACCTTCGGCAATCACGACCTTGTTGAGGCTGCGTGCCATCGCGATGATGGCGCCGGTGATGGTGGCGGTGTCGGGGTCGGTGGTCAGGTCACGCACGAAGGCGCGATCGATTTTCAACGCGTCGATCGGGAAGTGCTTCAGATAGGACAGACTGCAATAACCTGTGCCGAAGTCGTCCAGCGACAGTCGAACGCCACGTTGCCTGATCCGTCGCAGCAGGCCGGTGGTGGCATCGCCTGACATCACCATGCGCTCGGTAAGCTCCAGTTCGAGCAGGCCGGGTTCGATGCCGCTTTCGGCCAGCACTTCGTCGAGCGTGGCGTAGAAATCCGCGTGCTGAAATTGAAGTGGTGAAACGTTGACCGATATCGGCATGGGTTGTCCAAGTTGCTGCCAGATTCGCGCCTGCCTGCATGCCTGGCGCAGCACCCAGGCACCGATCGGCAGGATCAACCCGCTATCTTCGGCTACCGGGATGAACTGATCCGGCGCATACAGTTCGCGCCCATCCACGTACCAGCGCAACAACGCTTCAGCACCCACGATACGACCGCTGTGGGCATCTACCTTGGGCTGGTAATACAGGCTCAGTTCCTGGCGCGGCAATGCGTGGCGCAATGCGGTCTCGATTCGCCGCCGCGCGAGTGCACGTTCGTTCATCGATGCCGTGAATGAGCGGTAGCCGTGCTGCCCCTGTGCCTTGGCCGCATACATGGCGGTTTCCGCATGTTGCAGCAGGCTTTTCGCTTCGGCGGCATCATCGGGATAGACGCTGATGCCGATGCTGACATGCAGGGCCAATTCGGGCAGTCCTGCGACTCGCGTCTGTTCGCATTGGGCGATCAGGGTCTGGCACACGCTGGCTGCTTCGCCCACGCTTTCCAGATGCGGTAGCACCACCACCAGCTCGTCGGCGCCATAGCGGCAAAGCAGTTCATCGCCGGGCAGGCTACGTCGGATCTGCGCGGCAAGCGCGCGCAGGACGCGATCGCCTTCAGCGTGGCCGTACAGTTCGTTCACCTGCTTGAAATTGTCGATGTCGATATACAGCAGCGCACATCGTTGATGACGCCGGTCGGCGGTGATCAATGCCTGTTCGACCAGACCGTCGAGCTGGCTGCGATTGGGCAAACCGGTAAGTGTGTCGTGCTGGGTGAGGTGGATCATCTTCAGTGCCAGCGAGCGGGTTTCGCTGACGTCATGAAACACCAGCACGCCGCCGATGACATTGCCGGCGTGGTCGTGGATCGGTGCGGAGGAATCTTCCACCGGTGTGTCGAAGCCATGGCGATGACGCAGCAGGGTGCGGCTCGCCAGATCCACGATGGCATTGTGCTCGATCGCTGCACGCAACGGATTGGAGACGGTGTTGCCTTGCTGTGCGTCGAAGAGCTGGAAGACTTCTTCGATCAACCTTCCCTGCGCTTCGTTGCTGGTCCAGCCGGTCATCGCTTCGGCAATCGGGTTGAGCGAGGTGATGCGTAATCGCGGATCCGTCGTGATCACCGCATCGCCGATCGAGCGCAGCGTTACCTCCGCCAATTCACGCTCGCGATGCAGTGCCTCTTCAAACGCCTTGCGTTGGCTGATGTCCTGCGCCTGCGAGACAAAATAAAGCGGCGTTCCATGGGCGTCGCGCACAATCGACACGCTTAGCTGGATGTGCACGATGTGCCCATCTTTATGAAAGTTGCGCTTCTCCAGCTGGTATGACTCGCGCTCGCCGCTCGACAGTTGGGCCAACAGTTCCAGGTCATCGGCCAGATCATCGGGATGGGTGATGTCGGCGATGTTCAGCTGCAGCAGTTCTTCTTCGCTGTAGCCCAGCATCTGGCAGACGGCGGCATTGACGCGGATGAAATGGCCGTCCGGATGGGTCAGCGCCATGCCGATGGCTGCATGCTGGAACGCGCTGAAGAAGCGTTGTTCGCTTTCGTACAAGCGCAGCTCAAGCGTGCGCCGTTCGGTGATGTCGACCAGTGCGATGAAAACGCCCATGACCTGGCCGTCGGCGTCGATGTCCGGTTGAAAATTTCCATGCACGTAGCGTCGTTCGCCGCCGTTGAACAGCTCGCCTTCATAGCTGCTCAGGTGTCCGGCAAGCGCTTTTTCCAACGCCGTTCCGGCACGTTGATAGTTGCGCTCGCCAATCACCTCGATCACGCGCCGGCCGAGCAACCGGTCCGGATTCAGGCCGAGCCAGGTGCGATGGGTTTCGTTGGCGTAGCGAAAGCGCAGATCGTTGTCGAGATACGACAGCAATACCGGGGTCCCACGCAGGATCCGCTCGGGCCAGTCAGGCTCGTGAAGTAGCGAAGGCAATACCTCGGCAGACTTGTCCGGCCGCATGGTCATTCCATCAACAGGGGCGCCCCCCGTAGGCGCGACCCATCATGCGCCAAGTGTGCGCTGCTGCACAGATGCCGCAGGGTCGGTGGGGCACAGGTTCAATGCAACGCGGTAGCCGGTGCGCCGAGGTGTCCGTTGTCATCCAACATGATCCGGCCTAGTGCATGCAGCTCGGCGGCGATCCCGTACTGGTCCGCAAGCCGCGCCAGCAATGGGCCCAATGCTTGTTGTTGCAGCGGATAGGCATGCGCCAGCGCGCGTGCGCGCCCCGCTTCGCCGCGCTGTGCCACGGTAATGGCGACCACCCCGAGGCCAGGGGCTTCATGCGCAAAGATCGCCGGTGGATCGTAGCCGGGCTCGGCGATGGCCAGGATTTCCAGCAGATAGCCGACGCCGACCTCGGCTTCCCGGTCGGTCGACGACTGCAGTTGCAGCGGCAACTGATGGGCATCGAGCAGCGCGGCGTACTGGCGCAGTTCGAAAACCATGCCGGCGAAGGCGTGCGCCCGTTCACTGGCGTCACCGCTCTGCGCATCCAGCCATTGTGACGGCGACTGTGACAGTACGGCGCCGCGCGCGTAGTGCAGGGCCAGTCCACGCGCGCTCATCGTCGACTCTTCGCGATATGGGGTCAGCAGCGCGCCTTCGAGCAGAGTCCACAGCGGGCCCAGGTTGACGTGCTCATACTGCACGCAGGTCAGGGCGAGCAGGTCGTTGCGGCTGAGATAACGCACATGCTCCAGTGGCACGCCAAGCGTTCGTATCAACCAGTCACTGGTCAAAGGGCCGGCCTCACCGCGGCCGACCAGCTGGATTTCCAGTTGCTCGGATAGCTCAGCGGCCAGCGTGACTGGGGCAAGCAGGCTCAGTGGCAGCAGACGCATCGGACCGTCGGCAAAGATAGGCGACGGCTCCAGTGGTTGTGCCGGCATGCGTCCTTCGTGGCTGCCAAACGCAACGACATTATCCAGTTGGCTGCGCGGTACGCGTCGGGCCAGTTCACCCAGCGTCGCCCAAACCGGAAAGCCGGGCCGCAGCAGCTCGACCGGATCGAACAGCGCTCCGGCCAGCGCCAATCGGGCTGCGGCCACTTGCGGCACCAACCCATGCAGATCGGCGGCAATCAGCTGCGCCAGCTCGGCTGCTTCATCGCGACTCAAGCTGAGCGGCGGTGGCGCCTCGCCAGCGACCCGTTCCAATGCCAGCACGATGGGCAGGGCGAGCAGCGTTTGCGCTTCCACGGGCAGCATTCCGAACGGCAAAGAATCCGGATATTAGCAGGCGGGTCGTTCTTCCTCCGCGCAGAGCCGGACTTCAAGGCCCTGCGCTGAATGGATCGAGGCATCCTTCACTGTTTTGGGCTTTCACCGCGCGGCATGGCGGGTTAGCCTTGGGAAACTTGAGTTCCGGACTGTTTTGACCATGGAAAACACGCAGAAGCGCGTTGGGGTGATCGGCGGTGTGCGCATCCCGTTCTGCCGCAATAACACTGCTTACGCCGATGTTGGCAACTTTGGCATGTCGGTGAAGGTGCTCGGCGCGCTGGTTGAACGTTACGGTCTGCATGGCGTGGAGCTGGGCGAAGTGGTGATGGGTGCGGTGATCAAGCACTCCTCGGACTGGAACCTGGCGCGCGAGGCGCTGCTCAGTTCGGGTCTGGCGTCGACGACCCCGGGAATCACCACCGCACGTGCTTGTGGCACATCGCTGGACAACGCGATCATCGTTGCGAACAAGATTGCGGCGGGCCAGATCGAGGCCGGCATCGCGGGCGGCTCGGATACCACCAGCGACGTGCCGATTGTCTTCGGCACGCGCCTGCGCAAGCGGCTGCTGGCCATGAACCGCGCGAAGACACCGTTGGACAAGTTGAAGACGGCGGTGCATGGCTTTTCCTTCAGGGAACTGAAACCCTCGTTCCCGGGGGTGGCCGAACCGCGCACCGGCAAGTCGATGGGCGACCACTGCGAACAAATGGCGAAGGAGTGGCACATCCCGCGCGAGGCGCAGGATCAGCTCGCGCTGGACAGCCATCACAAGTTGGCCGCTGCCTATGACGCCGGTTTTTTCGATGGTCTGCTGGTGCCGTTTCGCGGGCTCAAGCGCGACGGTTTCCTGCGTCCGGATTCGAGCATGGAAAAGCTCGCCGCGTTAAAGCCCGCCTTTGACAAGACCTCCGGCCACGGCACGCTGACGGCGGGTAATTCCACCGGGTTGTCCGATGGTGCGGCGGCGGTGTTGCTGGCCAGCGACGAATGGGCAGCGCAGCGCGGCTTAAAAATTCAAGCGTATCTGCGTGATGCGGAAGTCGCTGCGGTGGATTTTGTCCACGGCGAAGGTCTGCTGATGGCGCCGACCATTGCGGTGCCGCGCATGCTCGCGCGCAACGGCCTGACCCTGCAGGATTTCGACTATTACGAAATCCATGAAGCGTTTGCCGCCCAGGTGCTATGCACGCTACGTGCGTGGGAGTCGGCCGAGTATTGTAAAAATCGGCTCGGACTCGATGCGCCATTTGGCTCGATCGATCCGGCCAAACTCAATGTGCACGGTTCCAGCCTGGCAACGGGTCATCCGTTTGCCGCTACCGGCGCGCGGATCATCGCCACACTGGCCAAACTGCTGGAGCAACGGGGTTCGGGCCGCGGTTTGATTTCGATTTGTACAGCGGGCGGCATGGGTGTTACGGCGATCCTCGAACGGCCGTAACGTACGGCGGGTTCTTGGATGCAGAACCGGTTGCTTATGCTCCTCTCCTGCAAGCAGGAGAAGAAGCATGACCGCAGGATAGGCCGCTTTGCTCCTCCCCCTGCTTGCAGGGGGAGGTTGGGAGGGGGTGACGCTTTTGATCTTCTGCGCGAAGAGCGACCCCACCCCAACCCTCCCCTGCGAGCAGGGGAGGGAGCACGACGCCAGGACGGTTGCTTTGCTCCTCCCCCTGCTTGCAGGGGGAGGTTGGGAGGGGGTGACGCTTTTGATCTTCTGCGCGAAGAGCGAACCTACCCCATCCTGCAAGCATGACCGCAGGATGGATCGCTTCAAGACGGTGCGAACGACGAAAGATTTTAAAATTGCGCTTAGAGCACGCCGGTGACACCCGCTCCGAACGCCGTCATGAAGAGCGTGTAGAGCAGCTTCGGTGAGGCCGCCGAGTCGGGGAAGTCGCCGACCGGAACGTAGCAGCCGAAGAAACCAGGATCACTGACCCGCAGCGGCTGACAGCCAGGTTTGATGTCGTAGCTGGTGGCGTAGCGGAATGGCCATAGATCGAACAGCGGCAGTTGTTCCGAAACACTGCCGATGGCCTGGCTGATGTCGCTCAGCACCGGCACTTCGGCTTGTTTCGGTGCGATTACCCAGGCATTTTCCGGAAGCGTATCGCGCATGATGCTTTCGCGCAGCTGATCGGCGAAGCGCTGGTCGTAGATGATCACGCCAGCCTCGGTGTTGTAATGGTCCGAGCGCGGATCGAAGTTGTGCGAGCCGACCATGGCGATGCTGCGATCGATCACGATCGATTTGGCATGCAGACCGAAACGTCGCCCCTCGCTGAGCAACGGCGCGGGTCGGCGGCCTTTACCGTGGCTTCCCAGCAGCCCGTGCGTTTCGGTATGCACGAAACGGTTGGAGGAATCGCGCGTCGCGGCGGTGTCGTCGGTCGGCTCGTCATCGTCAGGTTCCGTGCTGGTCGATTCCGTGCTGACAAACGCGTTGGCTTCGGCAGCATCCGCGGCATGAGGCTTCATTTCATAGATCTCGAAGCCGTAATCCTTCAGATAAAGTTTGCGGTGTTTGTACGACAGCGCGTACACCGCGAACGCATCGGTCGAGGCCAGCGAATTGGTGGAGACTACGATCCGCGGCGCCGACGTTTGTTCGTGCAACTGCTCAAAAATTTCCCGCGCCCGGCCGCTCATCACCAGGTAGGGTGTTTGCAGCACGACCTCTTGCTTGGCGCCAGCCACCATCTGCATGACGTGATGGGTAAATTGCAGTGCGTTCTTCTTCTGTGGCTTGTCGGTCTTGGCTGGCAGATCGCTGAAGAACTCGACGTTCTCCGTTCGTATGCTGTTGTCGAGAACATGCGCGCGCAGCCAGCCCGCGTCGTCGGCCTCCTGCTGTGCGCGGTACACGCGCTGGGGATGAACGTAGGTCGGCGTCGGCCACGCCGGCGCGGCAGGATGCGCGACGATGTAGTGATCGACGTCGCGCAGATGGGTCAACCGTACCGAACGCTTGTGCCGCCAGAACAGCTCGAAGCTATCGGCCATCGCACGTGCCGCCGGACCGCCAACCAGCACATCGCGATCGACGTAGTCGAAATCGTCGTCCCAGTCGAAGTAGCGATTCTGATAGTTGCGACCACCGGTGATGCCGACGCTGTCATCCACCAGAAAAAGCTTGTTGTGCATGCGCTGGTTGAACTTGAAGAAGCAGCAGGCAATGCCGGCGGCCCATTGCAGCGTCGAGGTATGTGCGTCATGGAATGTTGGGTTGTACAGCCGGACTTCCAGATTCGGACTGACCCGTGCGAGTCGGTTGAGCAGCGACGTGTCGTCTAGCGACGAAAGCTGATCGGCCAGGATGCGCACTTTCACACCGCGCCGTGCCGCCAGCACCAGCTCGTTCAAGACCAGCTGACCGGCATCGTCCTCGTCCCAGATATAGGTCTGTACGTCGATCGAACGGCGGGCGGCACGAATCAGATTGAGCCGCGCCACCATCGCCGCCTCGCTGTCGTTGAGCAGGCTGACGATGTGCACCGGCTGCTGCGGCGTGGACGCGCCCATTGCCTCGTTCGCCACATCAAGCAGAGGCGATGATGCCGCGCAGTGATCCTCGCGATCGCAACTCACGCTGCGGTCCGTCGTCGTCGCGACCACGGCGTCGACCCGACGAATCTGCGCCCGCGACGCCGTACAACCTTGCAACAGCAAGATGATGGTCAGCAGATTGAGCAGAAAAAGTGGGCGAGTTGGCATCCGCCACATCATACGGGGGGCTTAGTTCGTTGCGGCGTCAAGGGCAATGGAGAAGCCTAGCTGTACTTGATCCGACAGGGCCGTCCGGTGGCTGGTCATGCCGAAGGCACTGCGCGAGACGAGGCCTCGTGCCTGAATCAGACAATCAGATGAGGCAATCGTCGCGCAGGTCACGGGTAGCAACTCGAAATGCACCGGCAGGGTGACCCCGCGAAGGCTCAACCTGCCATCCAGGCCGCCGCCGGAGGTCAACATGGAAACGGGTATCGGTTCGGACAGGAAGCGGATGGTGGGGTAGGCGACGGCGTCGAAGAACTCCGGCGCCAGCACCCAGCGGCGCAGGCGTTCGGAATCCATCGCGACGCTGTCCATCGTGATGCGGGCGTCGATGGTTGCCCTGCCCTGAGGATCTAGCTTCACTTCGCCAGCGATCAAGGAGAAGCGCCCGCTGATGGTTCGCAGCCACAACAGGCGTACCCCGAACGTGGCGTGCGAACGGGCTGGATCAATGCGGTAATCGGTGGATCGCGCGGCCGGTGCAGCGAGCGCCAGACCTGCGAGCAGAACGGCGCAAAGCGCGTGCCTCACGGCGACCAGAATGCATCCAGCCGGGCGTTGCCTGGTTCCAGTGCACCGTTCAGATGCAGCACGGCCAACGCGCCGGGAGGCATGCCGCGAAATTCATCGGAGCGACCTTCGACCAGCAGCGCAACCAGACGCTCGATGCCGGGGTTATGGCCGACCAGCATCACGGTACCCGCGTCGCCATGCTGGTCGAGCAGTGCCAGCAGCTCGCCGGGGGAGGCGTCGTAGATTTCGGAAGCGATCTGAGGAACCGGTGCCGATGCCATCGCGGCCAGCGCAAGCCGGGCGGTTTCGTCGGTGCGCCGGGTCGGCGAACACAGCACCCGATCGGGTCGGCTGCCATGGCTGGACAGCCATAGCCCAGCGGCCTGCGCTTCCTGCTCACCGCGGGCACTGAGTGGACGTTGCTGGTCGTCGTCGGCATGTTCTATGGGTACGGCTTCAGCGTGTCGCAACAGGATCAATTCGTGCATGGGAGGCTCCCGGTATTGTCGCGCGACGGTGGTTTCACAACGATGACCATACAGCGTTGATCAGTGCTGGCGCTTGATCCAGCGCAAGAGGGCTTTCCAGTCCTCCTGGTGACCGCGCACCTGTTCGGACTGGTAATCGAAAATGCCCTTGCCCAGTGCGGTGAGCAGCACATAGGCCTGGCTGTCACGCAATTGCGCGGCGATCGGAAAGGGCGATTGTTCGGCAAGCTGGGCCACTGCGTCCTGGCTGGCGTGGGTCCATGGCTTGAGCCGATTGGCGACCAGCGCCACCGGCAGCTTGCCGCGGCGGATGCGGCTGATCTGCTGCAACTCCTTGATGAATTGGAGCGTGGCATGCAGATCGAACGATGATGGCAACACCGGAACCAGCAAGACGCTGGCCTGTTCCAGGTACGGTTCCAGTTCACGCTCGCCCGAGCCGGCGGGCGTGTCGATCAGCAACTGCTGGGTATCCGGCGGTAGCCGCTGCAGAGATCTGCGGCCACCTTCAAGCGCCAGCACGCCGGGTACGTTGTCCGGCCGCAGGGTGGCCCAGCGGAAGCTCGAACCCTGTTTGTCGGCATCGATGATGGCAGTGTGCTGCCCTGCCTGTGCCCAGTGCGACGCCAGTTGAGTCACCAGCGTGCTCTTGCCGCAACCACCCTTGCTGCTTGCTACCAGCGTCGTAAGCATCGATCGATCCTTGCCGCGGAGTTGATCCAAGCCTACACGGCTGCGGATGCGGCGCAAAGGTGCGGGCGGCCCGTCGCTGTCGCTGCGGTCAGTCCGACGCGTGTGGTTTCCAGTCTGCTGGTGCGTCAGTCGGGATGTTGTTGTCACGCAATGCCGCCAGCAGCAGGCTCATCTCGGTACCGCCGCTGGTTGCCAGCAACAGCAGATGCTGGGACAGCGCTGCGTCACCGCGTGCGCGGGCCGACAACTCGGCGAAGCTCTGCACCTGCCAGACCAGGTTGAGCCGCGCATGCTTGGCGTCCTGCTGTTGCGCCGGATCATCCGCCAGCACTTCGCGCAGATGCAGGCCGAGCGAACGGGCGAGCGGGCTGGAGCCCCACTCAAGGATCTTGCCCAGGCTCAGGCAATCGGCCTTGATCGACGCGTCGCCGCCGGCGTTGTCGCACAACTTGGCGGTGACCTGCAGTGCGGGTTGGGGCTGGGTGCTGGCCAGGCCGAATACCAGCACCTGCTGCACGCCCATGGCGCCCGCGGCATGGGCCGGATCGATCGTGTCGGCCGGGGGTGGCAGCATGCTGACCGCATCGGCCAGGGCCTTAAGGCTGACGCCGGTGTAGTCGTCATAAAGTTTGGCGCTGGCGGCCTTCGCAAGATCCGCGCGCGCGGCATCCGGCTTGGAATTGCGGGTGTCCTGGTCGAGCTTGAGCAGCCACACGGCGGCGTTGTCCGGCGCCTGCTTTACCAGTTGGTCCAGTGCGTCCGTATTCGGACAGGCGTCCGCCTTGGCGTCGCAATCGGCCAGACGGACCCAGCTCACCGCGGCGCCGGCATCGTCCGCGTGCGATGCGCGTTCAATCAGCGCATGGAAGGTGGCGAATTTCGGCTGGCCGACCAGCGGCCGGGCGTATAGCGCAGCGCCGAGCAAGGGCAGCGAATCAGCGCGCAATGCCAGCACGCTTACCAGGTCACGCTGCAGTCCCAGCAATGCCTTTTCGCGGGTTGCCGGGGTCCCGTCGGACGCGGCGGTTGGGCTGGCAGGCGGCCCGGGAGGATCGCTGGCGAACGCCGCCGAGGCGACAAACCACGAGGCACAGGTCGACAAGATGAGGTAGCGCAGTCCACGCATCATTCGCTTCCGTCCGTAATCAAAGCGCCGAGCATACCTCCCGTGGATTAAGCCCGGCTGATTCCTGCAAGCCAGCATGACGGCAAAAGTCATGACCAGACGCGCTTTCGGCGCGAAGCCGGCGTGAATGCTTGTTAGGATGGCCGCTTCTGGCGCGAAGCCGCGCCGTCTTGTGCTAGTTCAGGAGACGCAGTAGTGGATCATTTTTCGACATTTGCCGTCGGCGCGCCCTGGTATGTCGGCTGGGGCACGCTAGCCCTGATCAACGCCGCACTGGCCCAGGGTAAAAACCGCAGCGGACTGCTGTGGTTC
>Ga0302316_10002723_pt1 | contig 12595 bp, 9 predicted proteins | sample III_Palsa_N3_2_FD_200456 | JGI IMG/M metagenome (GOLD analysis project Ga0302316, IMG submission 200456) | Peat permafrost microbial communities from Stordalen Mire near Abisko, Sweden - III_Palsa_N3_2 | ecosystem: Environmental > Terrestrial > Soil > Palsa > Peat permafrost | place: Sweden...
GTCCGTCTGGACTTGTGCGGGGGAGTTCGAGAGGTAGCCTGTACGAGCGGACACCGCTATTGCGGCCACCTGAACTGCGTCCTGTTAGTTTACCACTGGTTTCGCCCGAAATACCAGCCCAAACCACTCCTCAAGATCACGGAAGCTGTGGCGCGCCCACCAGCGGCGTCTTCACAGGAGCCGCCAGACCGATAAACCGGACCAGAGACGCGCTGTCGTAACTCGACACCCAGAGGTTTCCGCTACCATCGACAGCAACCGCATAGGGCGATTGCAACGCCGCTCCCGCGCCATAACCTGCTGTAGGCGAGAGCGCAGCACCCGCAGATCCAGACGAAGAACCGGCAACCTCGGTCAACGTTCCGGTGAAGTCGTTCACGGCCCAGATATTGCCTGCACCATCGACCGCAAGGTTGTTGGGATTGCGCAGCCCACCCGACGTGGTGGAGGACAGGATCGCTCCCGTAGCACCGGAGACATGCACGATAGCACTCGCATAGTGGTCCGCAACCCAAACATCGCCACCCGGATCGACCGCGACGCTGGTCGGAATGGCACAGCACGTCACAGTCCGGATCAGGGTGCCCGAAGCCGACAGATGCGTCGCCGCACCCTCCTGGCTGACAATCCATGGTGTCCCGACGGCATCGACAGCCACCGACACCGGAAACGCTCCGCTTCCCGTATAGCCAGTGGGGCTCGCCGGCGTGCCGCTGCCGGAGAGCTTCGTCACACTTCCATTACCGTTGTTGACCACCCAGATATTCCCAGCCGAATCAGACGCAACCGCGATAGGATACGAGATGCCACCCGCAGAAAACCCTGTCCCGGAGAGCAGTGTCCCAGCCGCAGAGAACTCGACGACTGAATCGTCTCCTCCGCTAGTCACCCACACATTACCGGACGGATCAATGGTTAGGCCAAAGACCTCTGATAAACCCGATGCGGTCAGGCCAGAGGCAAACACCGGCGCACCCGCCACGGTGAACGCACTGACACCACCAGAGTAGTCCGCCACCCACGCGCGTCCAGAACTGTCCACGCCAACACCAGTCGGATAATTCAATCCTCCACCGGTCATCGTCATACTCATCGTCCAATCCGAGGGGGCGGCGCCGAGGCCGGCATAGACCGAAGCCCCTGACTGGTAAATCGCCAGGACATTGCGCGATGGGTTTTTCACGATCCGCAGAGCTGCGTCGATGGTATTCGTCGGCTCCGCTTCAGTCCCCGCTGTGACCGCAGCAAACAGGCTGCTGCACGGCAAACCTCCGCTGGAAGCTGTGCAGGAAGCCAGCACATTCGCCAGACTATAGAGCTTCGCGCTCTCCAGCATAAGGTTTGCAGGGACCGATGCGGAAGGCGAAACACCTGTGACAACATCAGCCAGTAGGTGCGCGTTAAGGAAGGCATTGGTTAAGCCAACCTGATTTCCCGCGCTGGCTCCAAGAGCCTTCATCGACGCCATGAACGGAGACAGAGCCCAAACTGCCGCAACCGTCGTCACCTCGTTAATCGTGGGGCTTGAAGAAGAGCCAAGATCCCCGCAGTTGCCCCATGCATTTATCATGGCCAACGACGCATTGGACGCACCGGCAGGAAGACTGACTCCGCCGCCTGTAGCAACCAGATACACCTGTGTCGAAGCGGAGGCGCAAGTATAGGATCCCGCATCGACCGTGAACATGCCGTTAGTGTCCGTAACGACGGGAGCCGCAAGCAGCCCCACGGATGCCGATCCATAGCCGGACGCACCTGCGGCATAAAGCTGCACCGAAGCTCCAGCTACCGTATGAGAACCGTCTATAACCTTGCCCTGAAAGAGCACGGCGGTCGGAGGTGGAGGCGTTCCGCTCGTGGAACTGCTGGCGCCTCCACAGCCGGCGAGAAGGCAAAGGATAAACAAAGTTGCGAGGGCGAAGATTTTCTGCGAGCTGCGCTGCCCTGCAGAGACAGAGCCCTTATCGAATGCTTTGGGAAGACTCACATGCAGGACCTTTGGATCAACTTACTGTTTCTTTGCTCTCTTGGCTGCCAGACGCGCGCGCAGCATCGTAGTGCCAGCACCGGCGGCGCCTACCAGAGCGAGCACCACTGTAGGATTCTCGGGCGAGTCATCGCAACCGGTTTCGACAACACCGCCTTGCGCACGCGCTAACGATGCACCCAGACAAAAGACTGCAACCGGCAATAGAAACCAACCCTTTTTCATATCTATCTCTCATTCCTCTCGAACCGTGCAACGATTCGTTGATAAGCGCGTCGTACTCTGCAGCTTTAGTGAAGATTGCTGACGATGGGGGTCTTCAACGGAACAGCTGCTCCTACGATGACCCAGTAATTGATCTGCCCGACGGTGCTGCTGTCTGGAGCTCCCCAGACATTGCCGGAGCCGTCAATGGCCATTCCGTAGATGGAGTTGAGATAGAAGAATGGCTTCATGAAGCCACCCTGCACCTGGCACTCGTCCGCCGCAGTAGCACCTGTGGATGCGCCACAGTCACCATCGCCCGGGGAATAGTTTCCCGCGGTGCTATAGACCAAGGGAGGCTCCACTCCCTGAGGCGACAAAGGATTGTAGTTTTTGTCGCTCTCTCCGACGGCGTTGAGCGTACCCGTTGAATCGTTGCCGTAGGTCGCGCCGCCGGTCCAGATATTATCGGCTCCATCAACTGCTATGCCTCGGTCGGCGTTCTGGCCGCCTGCAAAGAGAGGACTATAGCTTGTCATGGCAGATGTCGCGGTGAGCGTTGGGTTGATTCGCAACAGGCCGCCGGCCCGCGCACAGCAGGAGTTTCCGATGACTGTCGTGCCATCGCTGGCGCCAGCTGCACCGTAGACCGTGGACCCGCCTGTTGTGGTGGTTGCCTTGGTGGTGGTGGTTGTCGCGGGGCTGTAGGTGTAGACGTAGTTTCCGCCAGACCCTTCCGTCACCAGATATCCCGCCGCGTTGACCACGAGATTTCTGTAGGGATAGCCCGAAGCGCTGAGGGCGAGAGTTCCAATGCTTACAGGGGTTACGGCCGATGTGGCCGTTGCCGCACCCACATACTCATATAAGGTGGAGGAGGTGGCATCGGGAGCAACAAAGATATTGCCATGCTGGTCAGCGGCAAGGCCGGAGACCTTGAAGCCTGACGGCTGCGGATGGGTGATGAGAGTGCCGACCGCCGTGTTTCCGGTATCGGTAACAAACTCAAGCAGACCCTGGCTTGTAGCCCACCAGACGTTGCCCTGCGAATCGATGGCGAGTTCGCGCCCAGCCGAGTTACCGGTCCCGCCGCTGTTGAGGCAGTTGATCGCTGCACCCTGAGGATTGATCTCGGCCAGGACGTCTCCTGAGCCTGAGCCGCCCATCAGGATATTGCCGTTCTTGTCGATGGCTACGCTGTATTCACTGGATAGGAAAGCCTCAGGAGTGCCTGAGGCTGTTGTATTGGTGCATGTACCGCTTGGCACAAATACGATGCCGACGGTCCAATCCATAGGCTGCGCGGCGAGTGCCGGGCTATAGGGCGCCGTGCTGGTGGAGGGCAAGCTGTACAAGTTGTAGAGCTTGCCCGTGCCGGCATAGTAGTCCTGGCTCTCGGTTGGATTGATGCTCATGTAGTCCACGGCCAGCAAGGTGTCAGTCGCGGAGGGATAGCTGGTGATCGTGGAGAAGTTTGTGACAGCCGATGAGGCCGGGGGTACTGCATTGGTGGAGAGCGCCGTGCAAGCGGTAGCACTGACTGTAGGGTTGGAGCTGACGCACGCGGCCAGAATATTGGCGATCGTGTTCATCTTCTGAAACTCGGGGGTCGCGGTGATTGTGATGCCGGGAACCGTGGAGGCAGGCGTAACGCTCTGCTGTACCGCGCCGTTTGCGATGCTTACCAGGTTTGAAATCATCGCGATCGAATTCACCAGACCAGTTACATTCGTCGATGGAGAGCCGATAGCTTCGGTCATCGGGTTGAAGAACTGCTGGAGAGCTACCATCGTTCCAACCGTGGTGATCTCATTCATCACCACCTGCGTGCTCGCGCTCAAGGAATTGCAGTCGCCGATGGCCAGAATAAACTTAGCGTGCGCATTGTTATATGCCGAGGCTACGTTGGATACGGTGATGGTGCCGGACGTATCTCCACCGCTGCTCACCAAGTACATCTCCGGATCGGCCGCCGATCCCGGCGTTCCTGTGCTTGCTCCGCTTGGGCAGGCGTAGGTCGCACCAGAAGCGGTGCCGCCATTCGCGGCACGCGTAAATGAGAACGAGCCGTTATAGCCGGTAGTCGTATGCGCAGCTAATATCGGTGTATCGCCGTAGTTCGCCGTGCTGGTGTTCATCTCATACAGAGACACTGTCGCGTTGTAGATCGCCTGCTTGCCTCCATGCACATAGCCAATCATCGAGGCCGCTGGAGTGCTGGAACCGGAGGCGTTGGAACCAGTCAGGCCGCCTTGTACCCCAGAAGTGCTTGAGGCCGCACATCCTGCCAAAAACAATGTGACAAAGCCTGCCGCAAACAAAAAAATAGCTTTTGAGATAGAGGAATAGCTAGACATGAATCCCTTCAAAGCATGCGCTGGGAGTTGGGCTCAATTTACTCGGCTGGAAGCAGGTTTCAATGTATCCGATGGATAGCACCAGAGCCGTTAATGTTCTATGAATACAACGAATCTACAGTGCTTCAGGACGAAACGCATTGCTGTGACGCTTTAGAGAAGCGAGTATGCCGAGTAGGTGTTCCTTTTCCGAGCCAGTGGTACAAATAGCTCGATAGTCGAGACTCGCGGGATAAAGTTCTTGTTCTCGTGCAAGCGGCTCCGCATCATGAGCACTGCGGATAAAGTTAGAAGAGCCTCTCAAACCAGAGACCTCGATAGGAGAACCATCATGAGCATTGCAACCAAACACGGCGACGGCGGCCAAACCGGGCTCGCCGGCGGCATCCGTATCTCCAAGGCAGATCTTCGCGTCGAGTCTTATGGCTCAGTAGACGAACTGAACACCGTCCTTGGCTTCGCACGCAGTATCTGCGAAGACAAAGAAATCGCAGCTTGGACAGAGACCATTCAAAGGACACTCTTCCGAGTCGGTGGCGCTCTCGCCACGCCAACCGAGAATAAGCCGCACACACCGGCCATCACTCCAGAGGACATCGACATGCTTACCGATCTGGTCCACAAGATCGAAGCGACCGAAGGGATTCTCTCCGACTGGTCGCTGCCTGGTGCTCACACTCAGTCTGCAGCCTACGAAGTCGCGCGCACAGTTTGTCGCCGCGCGGAACGCGCTGCTGTCCGTTTTATCGAGAATGGTGGCGTTGTTGAGCCGACGATTCTTCCGTACCTCAACCGTCTATCCGACTTAATCTGGCTCTTTGGCCGTCTCATAGAGTTCAATGCCGGAGTCGAGTCCAGCCTACGACCTGAGTCCAAGGGTGGCCCGAAGTGGTCGAAGGCCTGGTAAGCCCATCCGGGTTAGGGCTATCGCTATCACGGCGGAAGATTATAGTGAAGCCATGCGCAACAGTACAAAGCGGTTGTGCCGCTGCACCACGATGCACGGCACGTTCGCCGCCACCGCATACCCCATCAGCGTTGCGCAAGCCCAGGCTGGATTCCAAAGAAACATCACAGGCATACAAAAAATCATCGCCCAATGCGCGGCCTCCGCGCGCCGCGTCTCCACTAAAAACCGACGCAGATACGCCGCATCCCGCGAAGGCCGGCGCTTCAGGAACGAGCTGCCCATCCACGCTGCCCCATCCGGCAATAACCTCTTCCACGTTGTAACGCGCAACACGCGACGATAAAGGGATCTCTCAACCGCATGCTCGCGTCCCCATGTACCATCTCGCTCAAACCATCTGGAGGGGAGCAGAACAAATGCCCGCGCCAGCCCAAGCTGCAATACGGCGCAACCGACGATGTTGGCGGCAACAATCCCGAGCCTCACACCTGCCTGCCTTTCCACGTTGCCTGCCCGCCATATCGCCGCGACAACACCGACCACCCAAACACCCCAAAGTAAAACAGCAACGGCACCGGATATAACAACACGCCCAGCCATCGAAACGCTCCCAGCCGCCGGGCAATCCATCCGATCTGCACCGCATACAACAGATACATCCCAACAGCGCTCCACCCAAATCCACAACACAACGCAACCACCGCAATCATTGCTCCGCTCAACCAGGCAATCGATAGCAACAGCGTTCTTACCTGCGTCTCACCCGCCCCCACCACTGCGCTGCGGCTCCAGCTCTCCAGCAGCTGCGCGAAGCCTTCTGGAAACATCCTCATCAACAAAACACCGCGACCCACTGCTGTGCGCAATGTTCCGCCCGCGGCCGATATATGTGGCGACATCGCCAGGTTCTCCAGCCGATTCGCCCGAACAGCACTATGTCCACCCGCCGCATAGTACAGATCTCTCCCAATCACCAGCGACTGTCCAAACAACTTCGCTTCGCCACTCGCGCTGAACCCACCCGACCCAGCTGCCATCATTAGGTTGAAGAACAACGATAGCTCCTCATACCACAACTCTGTTGCATGGTAGGGAAGTGCCGAAACGGCTACACGCGGGTCTCCACCCGACCACGCCACCATGCGCGTCAAGCCCTCCCGAGCAAAGAATGTATCCGCATCCAGAAATACCAGCACTTCCGCAGTCGCTTCCGCTGCACCCTGCCAGCAGGCCCATGCCTTGCCCGTCCACCCCTCAGGCAATGGTTGCGAGACGATTACAGTTACTCCATGCGCTCGTGCAACCGCCGCCGTCGTATCGGTCGAACCATCATCCACCACAACCACTTCCGCTGGCGTAGCCCGTGATTCACGCATTGAGAGCAACAGCCGCGGCAGGTTATCTGCTTCGTTTCTCGCCGGAATCACCACACTGAACGTGGGCAAGGAACTTTGATTTCTCAACAATGGCACGGTCCGCATTCGCACAAAGAGCCAGCACCCACAGCCTATCCCGCTCGCACACAGGGCTGCGACGATCAAAATCATCCGCGCCCGCCTGCCTGTTCTATCACCATCCGCGCGACATGCTGTCCACACAGCGTCACCATCGGCATACCGCCACCCGGATTCACGCTACCGCCCACAAAGAACAAGTTCTTATAGCGTCCACTCCGCTTCGGAGCCTTGAATGCAAAGTTCTTTCGCCGGTCTGTCACCACGCCATAGATCGATCCGCGGTTCGACAGATACCGCTCCTCGATATCAAACGGAGTCCAGAAATCTTCAACCACAATATGCTTGCGCAGATCGGTCAATCCCATCCGTTCCAGCTTGTCCAAACAAACTTCCTTTAACGCCACGCAGTCCTCGCGTGTATATGGATGCTTGTCATTGAGAGACGGAATATGCGGCAGAATCTTGATGTTGTCGCAGCCCTCTGGCGCCTGCGATGGATCACTCCGGGTCGGGGCGACCAGGTAAATCGTCGGATCGTCCGGCAGCCGCTTCTCGTGAAACACGCGATCGAAGTGCTTCTTCTGATCGCCCGAGAAAAAGAAATTGTGATGAGCCAACTGGGGATACACGCGATTCAACCCCAGATGTACTACGATCCCCGAGCACGCCGGCTCAAACTTCGCCAGCTTCTTCATCACCCGCGGCGGCTCTTGCAGCAGTTTCTCGCTCGCTGGAATCACCTCCATATTCGAGACTACAAACTCCGCGCTGTATGCGGTCTCCGCACCATCGGCGTCCCTGGCTACCACGCCCGTCACATGTGCGCCGTTCTTCTCAATCTTCACCACAGTCTGGTTCAGATGCAGTCTCACGCCCGTCTCTATAAGTCTGCGTTCAAACGCCCGCGCCAGCTCATACAACCCGCCACTTACATACCAAAGTCCGAACTCAATCTGAATATTCGGCATTAGATTCATGAACCCCGGCGCGTCATACGCCGATGACCCCACGTACTTGATGAAGTACTCCAGGATGTCGCGCATATACGGATCGCGCACTCGCTTCGCAATCCCGCCAGCCATAGTACCCATGTAATCCAACCCGCGACCGCCGCGCCATCCATAGAAGCGCAAAAACTCCCACATCGTATCGAGGCCCTTATCAAAGTATCCCCGCTCCACAATCAAGTACTGCAGCCGCGAGTACTCCAGGAACTTCGCGTAGTCCTCAAATGCTTCCGGCCCAAAACGCGCCAGCTCCCCGCGCATGCGCTCAGTGTCTTCCCATAGATCGACCACCGTGCCATCTTCAAAGAAGTTCCGCCACTGCGGATCCACACGCTGCAGCTGGATGTAATCCTCAAGCCTCTTGCCGTCGCCTTCAAATACCGGCCTAAAGATCTGCGGCAGCGTAAAGATCGAAGGTCCCAGGTCAAAACTGAACCCCTTCTCCTGATGAAGATTCAGCTTGCCGCCCACACGCTCATTCTTCTCCAGCAAGTCGACGCTGAACCCCGCACGCGCCAGTTGAATTGCAGCTGTCATCCCACCCAGCCCTGCACCGATCACCACTACTCGCTTCGCCGCTGCACTCATCCGTTACTCAGCCTCAACTTCCAACTCACCGTATCTTCATCAACTGCTTCATCCGCGCCAACACGCTACCTGCTCCATGTCGAAACAACATCAATCCCCGTAACTGCGCATACGTCTTAGCTGTGAGGGGAAACCAATGTATCTCCTTGCGCTGTGGCCTTATTACTGTCATCACACTCTTCATGCGCGAGAAGACTTCCAGCCCCGCGCGACCATGATAGCGTCCATAGCCACTTGCCTTATTGCCGCCAAATGAAGCATATGGATTGCCCACGCTGCGAATCGCATCGTTGATCGTGCAGCTTCCCGTGTTCAAAGCCCTCGCCACGCGCTGCGCCTGGACCTTATTCCCGCTGAACACACTTACACCCAGCGCAAAAGCAGAGTCATTCGCCAACGCGATCGCCTCGAGCTCATCGCCAAACGACTCCACGCAAACCACCGGACCGAAAGTCTCGTCGTTCAGCAACCGCGCGGCGCGTGGCACTCCTGTCAGAATCAATGGAGGAACAACATTGCCTTGACGATCCCAATCCGCGTGCAGCGTCGCGCCCCGCGCTATCCCATCATCTACCTGTTCCGCCAGCAGTGACCTTAAAAACTCCATCTGCACCGGGCCCATATCGCAATCCACGGCCGTACCCACGCGAATCATTCGCGCTCGCGCCAAAAACCCTGCAACAAACGCCGCAAGGATTGTGCGCTCTACATACACGCGCTTCGCCCCTACACATACCTGCCCTGCATTCGAAAACGCTGCGTATGTCACTCCATCGATCGTCCGCTCAAGATCGCATGAAGCAAATACCAGACAAGCGTCCTTGCCACCCAGCTCCATGATCGCGGGAATTTGCAACGTCGCACACCGCTCTGCAACTGCGCGTCCATTGGCACTCGATCCCGTGAAGAACACCACATCCGGCCCCGCCTCAATCAACGCTTGCGCCTCGACTGGGGCATCGCAGCAGACCTGCACCAACCCCTCCGGCAGCCTTGCTTCCGCACAAAGCTCCGCAATCAGTGCCGCGACCTTCGGTGTTCTTTCCGAGCACTTCAGCACCACTGCATTACCCGCCACCAGCGCAGTCGTCATCGGCACCATCGCCAACTGTAGCGGATAGTTCCACGGCGCAAATACCAACGCCACACCATGCGGCTCCATCACCTCATCGAATCGCACCCCGCGAAACAATATCGCCGGCTGCCCTACACGCCGCGTTCGCAGGACGTTCACCGCCTCACGTTCGCAGTACCGCATATGCTCCAGCACCACCAGCACATCGCCGCTCAGTGCATCGAGCGGTGGTTTACCGACCTCTTCGCAGATCGTCTCCACTACGGGATCCAACCGCGCCGTCAAAGCCAGCCGCATCTTCTTCAGCGCAGCCAGACGCTCGCATACGCTCAGCTTCGCCCATCCTGGCTGCGCTCCGCGCGCGATCTCGATGCGATTTGCCATGCGGTCCTCAGCTCAACTGGAGATCGGCAAACGCCTTTGGCTTGGACCGCGCCACGCCATACTTGTCGCAGATCAAATTCGACGAAATCCGTGCCGACTCAAAGATAGTCGGCAGCCCGCTCCCCGGATGCGTCCCTCCACCCACCAGGTACGTGTTGCCGAACATCTCAAACTCGTTGTGCGGTCGGAAGTACAACATCTGCTTCCATCCATGTCCCATGTTGAACGTCGCACCTAGAAACACCGACGTTTTCTTTTCCCAATCCGCAGGCGTAATCACCATCTTCTGCTGGATGTGCGGTCGCAGGTCGCCATATCCCGTTCGCTGCGCAATGATATCGAGAATCCTCTCGCTATAAGCTTCCCGATGTGCCTCCCAATCGATGCCGCTCGTATTGTTTGGCGCCGGCGCCAGAATATACAGTGCCGAATGTCCCTCCGGCGCGCACGAAGGATCGAGCGTCACCGCGTTGCGCACATATACCGACAAGTCTTCGCTCACGACCTTGCGCCCAGTGACGTCTTCCAGGCACTTGCGGTAGTCCTCCGCAAATACAATCAGGTGATGCTCTATCTCCGGATAGGTACGATCCATCCCGAGATACATCATGAAGGTCGAGCACGAATAATCCCGCTTCGCCAGTGTCTCTGCCTTGTACTTGCCCAGCTCTTCCTGCGGAAACAGCGTAGCCATTGCATGCCCGAAATCCGCATTGATCACCACGTCGTCATAGGTCAGCTTCTCTCCGCTGCTTAACTCCACCCCGGTCGCCTTGCCGTTGCTTACGAGTACGCGCTTCACGCCGCACGACGTATGAATCTTCGCGCCCTCTTCTTTAGCCACCTTCGCAAACGCAACGGGAATCTGGCTGAGCCCACCCATCACGTGGTACACCCCGTGAGCATGCTCCGTGTAGGGAATCATCGCGAATAGACCTGGGCAGTCCCACGGAGACATCCCCAAATACTTCGACTGAAACGTAAACGCCAATCTCAACTCTTCGGAACGGAAGTAAGTTCCCAATACGTCATACAGCGAACGCCCGATCGCTATATGTGGCACCGCTGCCATCAGCGTAGGGCTAAGAAAAGCCATCAGGCTGCTATAGTCTTTTTGCAGGCACGGATAAAGCTTCCGAAACCGCACCTCCTCGGTCTTCAAAAACCGATACAGCCCTTCGCCCTCACCCGGAAAGCAAGCCTCAATCTCGCGAAACATCTCGTCTGGGTCCGACCGCACCAGCATAGACTTCTCCGCGAATTGCAGACGATACATGGGGTCTAGCGCACGGCAATCAAGGTAGTCGGCCGTCGAACGCCCGGCCTCTCCAAACAACTCGTCCAGCACGAACTTCATCATTAGAAACGTCGGTCCCAGGTCGAAGCGGTACTCACCCAGCACCACCTCTGCGTTACGTCCGCCGATGCGGTCCGCCTTCTCAAAGACGTCCACCGCGAAACCCTTATGCGCCAGCAGCATCGCGGCGGCTAGTCCACCGGGTCCTGCTCCTATCACTGCAATCCGCTTCGTTAGCATGTCCCTCCATTATGGACGCGAACGGAGCATTATCACATCACCGCGTATGCTTCTTTGCGGCTATCGGTTCCATTCGGTCGGATACCGTACTATTTGCCGACGTCTTGGAACAGGCTTTGGAGCGGAGATCGCAGACATTGGGCTTTCTTACCTTCTTAGAATTTAGACTCCTTTCGGCAAGGTGAGAACATACGCCGGGTGAGCTTCGGCACGTATTTCCTTTCACAGACAGCGGAAAGAGGCGCTAGGCGGGACAGATCCGCACTAGCGCCTTTCTTGAGCCCATCTCAGTGGGCGAGAAGGTTGCTGGACGTCTACTTGGCTGCAACCTCGGGATCCTGCTTCAGTGAAGCGGCCGCATCACGGATGAAGTCCGCTACTTCCTTTGGCTTGGCAAGCATCGCAACATGGCTGGTAGCAAGAGTCAGAGTCTTGGCATTCATCCGCTTCGCGGTGACCCTCTCCTGCTCCGGCGAGATCATACGATCGTTTGAAGCGATCACGAACCAACTCGGCTTGGCATGCCACGCCGCTGTAGTGATAGTCGCTCCAAGAGCCGCGCCCTGCGTCGCGGCCTGTGTGGCGATCATCGTTGTCTTCTCCGCGAGAGGAAGATCCGAGGCAAAGTCCTCCAATATCCCCTTGGGCGTGATAACCAGGAATCCATCCTCGATTGGCCGAATCTCGGCGCCGCCCGGAGTCGGTCCGTAGGGTTTTGCCAAGCTCCCGGAGGATTCACCTGCATCGGGTGCAAACGCCGCAACATATACGAGGCCGACCACCTTAGGATTGTTGCCAGCTTCTGTAATGACGGTGCCTCCATACGAGTGCCCAACTAAAAGAACTGGCCCATCCTGCGCGTCAATCATGCGCTTGGTTGCGGCTACATCATCGGCAAACGAGGTGAGCGGATTCTGAACGCAGACGACGTGGAATCCCTTTGCTTCCAGAAGGGGGATGATTTTGGACCAACTTGATCCGTCGGCCCATGCGCCATGCACCAGCACAATGTTCTTAATTGGACTCGGGGTCGCACTTTGCGCATGGCTCTGAATCGGCGAAAACATTGAAACGAAGAGAGTTGAAACG
>Ga0302316_10002724_pt1 | contig 12594 bp, 11 predicted proteins | sample III_Palsa_N3_2_FD_200456 | JGI IMG/M metagenome (GOLD analysis project Ga0302316, IMG submission 200456) | Peat permafrost microbial communities from Stordalen Mire near Abisko, Sweden - III_Palsa_N3_2 | ecosystem: Environmental > Terrestrial > Soil > Palsa > Peat permafrost | place: Sweden...
CTCCGCCAACACCCGCAAGGACTCGATCAAGACCGGCGAACTCGGCCTGCGCGGCAGCTTCGCCACGGGCCCCGTCGAGCACACGATCGTCGGCTCGTACGGCGCCTACCAGTCGGTCTCGAAGAACGCGTTCGCGTTCTCCAACTTCGGCGGCGTGCCGGCGGGCACGTTGAACGACACGGCGTTCATCGCGATCCCCGACGAGAGCTACTACACCGGCGGCAGCCAGCTCGACGCGCCGCTGACCACGCTGCGCATCGTCACCTCCAGCGAGGCGCTGGCCGACACGATGAAGCTGCTCAACGACAGCGTGCTGCTGACCGTGGGCGCGCGCCGCCAGCAGATCGAGAGCACGTCGTTCGACTACGGCACCGGCGCCGTGACCACGCCCGCCAGCAAGGACGCCCGCGTGACGCCGGTGGCCGGCATCGTGTTCAAGGCCAACAAGCAGGTGTCGCTGTACGCCACCTACATCGAAGGGCTGGTCGCGGGCGACGTCGCCCCGCTGACCTACTTCGACAGCAACTTCAACTCGCACCCGGTGAGCAACGCGGGCGAGGCGTTCAAGCCCTACCAGACCAAGCAGGGCGAGATCGGCGTCAAGGTCGACACCGGCCGCTACGGCGGCACCGTGAGCGTGTTCCAGTCGCGCAAGCCCACCTACGCGCTCGTGGGCGACACGTTCGAGCAAGCCAGCACGCAGCGCAATCGCGGCGCCGAGCTGTCCGTCTACGGCGAGGCGATGCCGGGCCTGCGCGTGCTGGGCGGCGCGAGCTTCCTGAACACCGACCTGGCCGGCAAGGACGCCATCGGCTCGCCGAAGTCGCAGTTCAACCTGGGCTTGGACTTCGACGTGCCCGGCGTGTCGGGCCTGGCGCTCGACGTGCGCGGGGTGCACACGGCCCGGCAGTTCGCCGATGCGGCCAACACGCAGGTCGTGCCGTCGTGGTCGCGGTTCGACATCGGCGGGCGCTACGCCTTCGACGTGTCCGCGCACGAAGTCACGCTGCGCGCGGGCGTCAACAACGTCGCCAACCGCAACTACTGGGCCTCGTCCGGCGGCTACCCGGGCCAGGGCTACCTGACGGTGGGCTCGCCGCGCACGTTCACGTTCTCGGGTACGTTCGCGTATTGATGTTCTTGACAAAGGACGACGCATGACTCCGCGCACGCTGCGCGCCTGGTCCTGGCTGCACAAGTGGAGCAGCCTGGTCAGCACCGTGTTCCTGCTCGTGCTGTGCCTGACCGGCCTGCCGCTGATCTTCCATCACCAGATCGGGCAGTGGCTGGGCACCGAGGTGGTGTCGCCGAAGATGCGCGCCGACGCGCCGCGCGCCACGCTCGACCAGGTGATGGCGGTGGCCCACGACCGCTTCCCGTCCAAGGTGGGCATGTACGTGTCGCAGGAGCCCGACGACGACACCGTGTGGTTCGTGACGATGGGCGACTCGCCCACCGCCGCCACCGACCTGAAGCAGGTGGCCGTGGATGCGCGCACCGGCCAGCCGCTGGCCGAGCCCAAGCTCGACAGCGGGCTGATGGTCGTGATCCACACGATCCATGTCGAGCTGTTCGCGGGCCAGGCCGGCAAGCTGTTCCTGGGTGGCATGGGGGTGCTGATGCTGGCGGCCATCGTCTCGGGCGTGGTGCTGTACGCGCCGTTCATGCGCAAGCTGCGCTTCGGCGAGGAGCGGCGCGACCGCTCCACACGGGTGAAGTGGCTGGATCTGCACAACCTGCTGGGCATCGTCACGCTCACGTGGGCGATCGTCGTGGGCGCCACCGGCATCATCAACACCTGGGCCGACCTCGTGATCACGCACTGGCGCAACGACCAGATGGCGCAGATGCTGGCGGCCTACCGCGGGTTGCCGCCGGTGACGCAGCTGGGCTCGCTGGAGACGGCGGTCGCGTCGGCGCGGGCGCGCGAGCCCGCGATGAAGATCGGCTTCATCGCGTTCCCGGGCACGGCGTTCAGCAGCCAGCACCACTACGGCGTGTTCATGCGCGGGCGCGAGGCCCTGACCGAGCGCCTGGTCAAGCCGGTGCTGGTGGACGCGATCACCGGGCAGGTGACGGCCAGCCGCGCGCCGCCCTGGTACGTCGACGCGCTGCTGCTGTCGCAGCCGCTGCACTTCGGCGACTATGGCGGCGTGCCGATGCAGTGGCTGTGGGCGGCGCTGGACGTCCTGACCATCATCGTTCTGGGCAGCGGCCTGTACCTCTGGCTTGGCAAGCGCGGTCCGTCGCGCAAGGGACTCGCTTCCGATTTGCGGAGTGCCGCACGATGAAGAGCTCCGTGTTCTGGCCGCTGTGGGGCTGGCCGCTGGCCATCGCGATCCTCAGCGCGGTGGGGCTCATCGGCGCACTGGTAGGCGACGGCGCGTGGGACTGGCTGGCGTGGATCGGCCTGGGCATGCCGGCCGGCGCGGCGCTCTGGTTCGGGCTGCGAGGCCGCTGACGACGGGCGACGACCGATGCCATCGGGCCGCCGAGCCGCAGGCATCCGCCATGGAATGCATCGCCAGGGCAGTCCGATAGCCTATACCTCACGACGTACCCTGATCCGGGTATGCAGCGCTCACACTTCCCCCATTGACGCGCATGGCATGCGAGCCGAACACTTCCGTTTCCCCACCCTCCATGGAGATTCGTGATGAGCTTCGATTCCAGCAAGCAGCGCATCGTCCGTGCGGCATTCGTCGCGGGCGCCTTCGGCGCCGTGACCATGTCGCCCGCCTTCGCGCAGACCGCCGCCCCCGAGATCGCCACCGTCGGCGCCGAGGCCCTGATGCAGGAGAACTGGCGCGAGACGATCGCCCGCACGGGCGTGCCGCACGAAGGCTGCTTCGAGGCGGAATATCCGAACGCCGTCTGGGTCGAGGCGAGTTGCACCGTCGCGCCGGACAAGGTCTACGTGCCGCGCGGCAAGAGCGGCCCGCAGACCGTGGGCAACGGCGCGGACTACGCGGCCACCGTCACCAACCTGATGTCCGCGGTGGTGGGCAGCTTCCCGACGGTGACCGGCGTCACCAGCGAGAAGGACGGCAGCGCCAACGTCTATTCGATCCAGCTCAACTCCAACTTCATGTCGACGGCCGCGTGCAACGGCCATTCGGGCTGCCTGTCGTGGGAGCAGTTCGTGTACTCGTCGGGGGAGCAATCGGCCTTCATGCAGTACTGGCTGATCGACTACGGCAACACCTGCCCGAGCGGCTGGAACGCCTATGACGGCAGTTGCTACAAGAACAGCGCCGCGGTGTCGGTGCCCACGCAGCCGATCACATCGCTGGCCAGCCTGAAGCTGTCGGGCACCGCGGTCAACGGTGGCAACGACACGCTCGTCTTCACCACGCCCACCAAGGCCTACAGCACCACCGGCAAGGACAGCGTCGTCGACCTGGCCACCGACTGGAATCAGTCGGAGTTCAACATCATCGGCGACGGCGGCGGCTCGAAGGCCACCTTCAACAAGGGTGCGTCCATCACGGTCAAGGTGGCGGTCACGCATGGTTCGACCGCCGCGCCCACCTGCGCGTCCAACGCCGGCACCACGGGCGAGACCAACAACCTGACGCTGGGCAGTTGCACGGCGACGAGTGGCGCGACGCCGTACATCCAGTTCAAGGAAAGCGACTGAGGCTGGCCGCGCGCCGGTCGGCGCGTGCGCAACCGGTTTCATCGGCCCTCGCAGCTTGCTGTCGAGGGCCGCTTCGGCTTCGCGTGACCGCGAAGCCGAAGACGGGGCGTGCCGGCTCAGGACGCCGTGAGCAGGTCCGCCAGTTCGCTGAACGAGGCTTCGTAGCCCGGGAACTGCTTGTTGCCGTCGGCGAGGTACTGTTCCTTCGTGATCTTCTTCTCGTAGAGCGACTGGGACTCATCGAAGAACCACTGGCGATCGGCGCTGGTGTTCAGGGGAATCTTCTTGTAGCCGGGATCCGCCTTCACATGGTCGATCACGGAGGACATCTTTGCATCGAATGCGGCACCGGCCATCGAGGCGGTGCTGGTCATCAGGCCCGCGGCCAGCACGGCGACGGTGGTGAGGGTAGCAGCGGCGCGATGCATGCTGGTGCGTTGGAACTTGTTCATGGGTATCTCCATCTTCAAGAGTTGTCGATCGCACGGGGCCGGCCGTCCGCGCAATGCAGAATGTTTTCCGACTCAGGCAACAGTCAGGTCGTCGAGCGGTGTCGAACGGCCTGCACGTCTGCATGGCCGCTGACCCGAAGTCTATGTCGCAAGGCCCTGCAGGTCACTGCATCTCGACACCCGAATCTTGCACTTCGTCGCAATCCCGGGAGGAGCCCGGCCGCGTCATCGACGCCAGCGGGTCGACATGAAGTCGGCCGCGTTGTCCAGCGCCAGTCGTGCTGACGGCAATTCGATGACCGCGCTCGAGAGGACTATCATCCATTCCATATTGGAATGATCGAGGAGCGACATGGATCGGCTTGATGCCATGCGCCTGTTCGTGCGGGTGGTCGAAAGCGGCAGCTTCTCCGCTGCGGCGCGGGATGCCGGCGTGGGCCAGCCGGCCGTCTGCAAGCAGATTGCGGCGCTGGAGGCGCATCTCGGCGCCCAGCTCGTGCAACGGACCTCGCGCCGCATCACCGTCACTTCCGCCGGGCAGATCTTCTATGAGTCCGCCCTGCGGCTGGTGGAGGACGCCGAGGCGGCCGAGTCGCTCGTCGGCAAGGGCTTGGCGGCCCGAAGCTTGCGCGCCGCAGGACGACTCCGCTACTCGTCCCGTTCGCCGAACCGCGCAGTGAATTCCCGGGCGAACTCCGCCGTCCCGGTGATCGTCAACGTCACCGCGTGCCATCCGTCGTCCTCGACGCCGACCTGCAGGTCGTGATCCCACTCGCCGCCGTCGTCCGCGGGGCCGTGCGTGTGCGGGTACGTGCGCCAGGCCCAGTCCAGCACCTGTTGCACCTCTGCCATGGCGGCCGCGTGCTGGACTGCTGACGTGGACGCGAGCGCCTCGATCGTCATGACGCCTTCGTCGTTGTCGCTGAGGTCGACCGTGAGGTACTGCAACGGCGTCATGCGGCGGGCGTGGCCGGAGGGACGGCCGGCCCGACGTCGCCGAATACCTGGTCGAGCGCGGCGTTGAACACCTTGAAATCCAGCGGCTTCGTCCAGTAGTCGTCGAAGCCGGCCTGCAGCGCGCGCTGGATGTCCGCGGGGATCGCGTTGGCCGACAGGGCCACCACGCGCAGGCCGGCGGTCTGCGGGTTGGCGCGCAGGCGGGCCAGCACCTCCAGGCCGTCGATGTCGGGCAGTTGCATGTCGACCAGCGTCAGGCCGGGCAGCGTCTGGGTGGCGCGGGCGACGCCGCTGGCGCCGTCGGGCATGCTGTCGAACTCGATGCCGGGGCGTCGCCGCACCAGGGCCCTGACGATCATCACGTTGACGGCGTTGTCTTCGATGTACAACAGCCGGCGTGCGGGCAGGGCGAGCGGGCCGGATGCAGCCGCCGCGTCGAGACGGACCTCGAACACGCTGCCCACGCCGGGCGCGCTGTGCACGGCGATGCGGCCGCCCATGCCTTCGACGAGTGCCTTGACGATGGTCAGGCCGATGCCGGTGCCTTCGATCTCGTCGCGTTCAGCGCCGGCACGGTTGAAGGGCTCGAACGCGCCGGCCTGCTGCTCGGTCGTCATGCCGATGCCGTCGTCGCAGACGCGGATCAGCACCTGCCCGGCGTCGGGCGACGCCTCCAGGTGCACGTTGCCGCCGGCCCGGTTGTACTTGATCGCGTTGGTGAGCAGGTTGACCAGCACCTGTTTCAGGCGCGTTGCGTCGGCGCGCACGTGCAGCGGGCTGGCCGGCGCGACCACCGTCACGCCGTGTTGGCGCGCGAGGCCTTCGACCAGGGGCAGGCTCTGCTCGACGACGGTGGCCAGCCGCACCGGCTGCAGCACGACGTCGCGCGCGGGGCCGTCGAGGCGCGACAGCTCCAGTACGTTGTCGATCAGCGTCAGCAGATGCTCGCCGGCGGAGCGGATGTGCTCGAGGCGGGCGCGGCGCGTCGCCGCAAGATCGACACCGCTGGCGCTGTCGGCAGCGGGGCCATCGTCGGCCAGCAGCAACTGCGTGAAACCCAGCACGGCGTTCATCGGCGTGCGCAGCTCGTGGCTCATGCGCGCGAGCAGCTCTGACTTGGCCTGGCTCTCGCGCAGCACCAGTTCGCGTTCGTGACGCGCGGCCGCGGCCTCGTGCGCCTCGGTGATGTCCCAGTTCACGCCCAGTCGCATGCGCGTGCGGCCGCGCTCGTCACGCACGGGCAGCGAGCGCGACGCGAGCCAGCGCTGCACGCCGTCCGCGCGGATGATGCGGAATTCGTAGTACGCCGGCCTGTCCTCCACGCGAGCGCTCTGGATCTGGTCGTTGACGTAGGGGCGATCGTCCACGTGCACCCACGTCTCCATCTCGTCGAAAGTGGGGCAGGTCGGGCGCGGCTGGAGGCCGCGCAGCACGAACATCTCGTCGTCCCAGCGCGAGTCGCCGCTGTCGGCATCCCACTCCCAGATGCCGATGCCGGCGGCGCGCGTGGCCAGCGCGCTGCGTTCGGTGGCTTCGCGCAACGCGGCGAGCGTGAGCTCGCGCTCGGTGACGTCGATGACTACGCCGGTGGCGCGATACGGGCTGCTGTCGGGTTCGACGCGGGCGCGCGCGACGACGTGGCGCACCTGGCCCGTCGACTGCACGATGCGATGCGCGATCTCCAGCGGCGCGTCGGGGTGCTCCAGCCATTGCAGCGCGATTTCGCGCACGCGATCGCGGTCGTCCGGGTGCACGAAGAGGACGGCCCAGTCGGCGAAGCCCGGCGCTGGCTGGTCGACGGTCAGGCCGGACATCGCGTACATCTGCGCGTTCCATACCGTCGAGCCGTCCTCGCGCAGCACGCGCCAGACACCGATGCCCGACGTCGAGGTCACGTCATCGAGCCGGCGCGCCAGTTCGTCGGCGCGCTGCAGGCGTTCCATCTGCTCGCTGATGTCCAGCGCCACGCCGCTGAACGCTATCGGCGTGCCGAAACCGTCGCGCTGCGTGATGCGGCGCGTGAAGATGTGGTGCCAGCGGCCGTCGTGCCCCATGTGGCGCGCCTGCGCATCCTCGGGCCGCGTCGATGTGAGGGCGCGCTGGTAGGTGGCCAGCACCTCGAGCAGGTCGTCGGGGTGGATGCGTTGGCGCACCTCGTCGATCGGCATGCCCTCGGCACGCGACTCCAGGCCCATCACGCTCGCGGCGCGGCTGTTCAGGTGCACGCGTTGGGTCACCAGGTCGTGGCGCCACATCGAGACGTCGGCCAGTTCGGTGGCGAGCTGCAACTGCGCGCCGGCCTCGCTGACCGGTGACGCGAGCTCGAACGTCTCGGTGTCGTCCATCACCAGTCCGACAAGGTGGTCGGGCCGGCCATCGGCGTCTGCGAACACTTGCCAGTGTGTCTGCACGCGGCGCAGCGCGCCCGTGGGAGTGAGCAGGCGGTACCGATGCGAGTAGGTGCCGGGCGCGGCCATCGAGTCGGTGAGCGTCTGGTACAGCCGATCCTGTGGCACGCTCGATTGCGCGATCTGGGCGATCGTCGGCGTGCCGCGGCGCGGGTCGATGCCGAAGAAGCGGAACATGTGCGGATCCCAGCGCCCCTCGCGCGTGCGCACGTCGCGCTCCCACAGGCCGATACGCGCGTGCGTCTGCACGAAGTCGAGCAGCGCGGTGAGGCGGCGGATCTCGGCGTCGAGTTCGGATTCGGCAGCGCGCGAGACCAGCGTCAGCAGGCGCAGCCTGCCGTCCAGCGGGTCGATCTGCGCGTCGCAGCTCAGCACCTCCCCGTCCTGGCGTCGCAGGCGGCGGCGGCCCAGTTCGCCGGGCGACGGCAGCCATTCGGGCGTGGCGACGTCGGCCAGCATCGGCTCGATGGCCGTGCCGATCGCATGCGCGGCGGCAAAGCCGGTCAGCGACTCGAACGCGGGGTTGATCCAGGCGACGTTGCCGGCAGGATCGATCGCCGCGAGCGCGATCGGCGCCGTGCGGGCCCAGGCATGCAGCGAAGCCGGCAGCACGCCGATCGACGCGCGGGTGTCCGGGCCGGACGTCGCGGGCGCGACGATCGGTCTGGAAAGGCCCTCGGGTGCGGACATGGGGTGCTGGGAATCGAGGAGATCAGGCGAGTCTAACGCTCGAGTCGCTGCCATTTGCCTTGTTCCACATCTCGCAACGGGTCGGGCGTCCGGGGGGGAAGGGCCGCCCGCGCGAGAATGCGAGCACGTGGCCGATACGGGCCGATTCGTCTTCCTGTCCCTGCGAGCCCGCCATGTCCGATCCGAACGCCCTGATCCCGCCCCCGTTGACGCCCGTGGCCGAGGTCGACGCCGCGCTGGCCGCCACCGGCTTCGCCGTCGTCGGCGCGCAGGGCATGGCGACGCTGATCGGCGCACCGGCCGCCGATCTCGATGCGTGGCTGCCGTACTGGGACAGGCTGCCGGCCGACGCCTACCTGCTCGATGGCGGCAAGTACCGCCAGCGCCGCCACGGCGCGTTCATCGTCGATGGCGACGGCGTCACCGCGGCACCGCCGCGGCCGCACTGGCAGCCCGTGGACTACAACGCGCTGCACGGCGGCATCGAGCGCCATTTCGAGCAGATCGAGCCCGGTCTCGCGAGCGACGCCGCCTGGCATCGTCTGCTGGTGGCGCTGGCGGCGCGGGCGTCGGCGCTCAAGGGCGCGCAACGCTGGTTCGTCGAGGCGCATCCGTTTCGCATCGACACCGCCAACGGCATCGGCCGGCCGACGCCGGAAGGCGCCCACCGCGACGGCGTCGACCTGGTCAGCGTGACGCTGGTCGGCCGACGCGGCATCAAGGGCGGCGAGACGCGCGTGTTCCAGGCCCAGGCCAGCGCCGGGCTGCGCTTCACGCTGTCGCAACCGTGGACGACGGTGCTGCTAGACGACGCCCGCGTGATCCACGAGACGACGCCGATCCAGCCCTTGAAGTCCGGGGAGCCGGGGTGGCGCGACACGTTGGTATTGACGTTCCGTTCGGGCGGCTTTCAAGGGCCCAAATAAAAGACGGCCCCGGAATCGCTTCGCGGGGCCGTTCAAGACTTCGAGGCCGTTCAGCTCGAAGTTCGCTCAACAAAGGTTGACGAATCAGTTCGGCAGCATCACCTTGTCGATGACGTGGATCACGCCGTTCGACTGGATCACGTCGGCGATGGTCACCGTGGCGACGTCGCCCTTCTCGTCGGCGATCATCACGTGGCCGCCCGACATCGACGCCCACAGCGAGCCGCCCGCGACGGTCTTCAGCTGCGCCTTGCCGCCGCCGGCCTTGATCGCGGCCATCAGCGTGGCCGCGTCCATCTTGCCGGCCACGACGTGGTACGTGAGCACCTTGACCAGCGTGGCCTTGTTCTCGGGCTTGAGCAGCGTGTCCACGGTGCCGGCCGGCAGCGCGGCGAAGGCCTCGTTGGTCGGCGCGAAGACGGTGAACGGGCCGGGGCTCTTCAGCGTGTCGACCAGGCCGGCGGCCTTGACGGCGGCGACCAGCGTCGTGTGATCCTTCGAGTTGACGGCGTTGTCGACGATGTCCTTGTTGGCGTACATCGCGGCGCCGCCGACCATGACCTGGGCGGACACGGTGAGCGTGACGGCGGCCAGGGCCGAGGCCAGCGTGATGGCGGCAAGCTTGGTGAATTTCATGAGAATCTCCGGGTGTGTTGGTGTGGTCAGGAAAGCGTTGTTTGCTGCAGCAATGTGAGGATTACGCGTGGAGTCCCTGATCGGATTCAACGCGCGCTGGCGCCACAATGGGTCGATCGCCACCGTCTCCGTGAAGCCCATGACCGACTCCTCCGCAGCCGCCACCGATCGCTCCGCCGTCGCCGACAAGCCCAAGCAGACGCAACGCGACGCCGTCGAGCGCGCGCTGCTGGCGCCGCCGCAGCGCAGCACCAGTTCCATCAAGCTGGGCGGCAAGAAGCTCGACTACAAGGTCGAAGGGGCCTTCGTGCCGGTCGCCATGCGCGAGCAGGGCGAGCGTCGAGGCGAAGCCGAGGCGGCCGTGTTCACCACGGCCTACCAGCTCGAACGCAAGTCGGGCGACGCCAAGCCGCGTCCGGTCTGTTTCGCCTTCAACGGCGGCCCCGGCTCGGCGTCGATCTGGCTGCAACTGGGCGCGCTGGGCCCCAAGCGCCTGCGCATCGCCGACGACGGCACGATGCTGCCGCCGCCGTACGAGGTGGAGGACAACCCGCTCAGCTGGTTCGAGCACTTCGACCTCGTGTTCGTCGACCCGCCGCACACCGGCTATTCCATCACCGCCAGCGACGACGCGCGCAAGAAGATGCTGTCGGTCGACGGCGACGTGGCCTGCCTCACCGAGGCGATCCGCCAGTGGCTGTCGCGCCACCAGCGCTGGACGTCGCCGATCTACGTGGCGGGCGAGAGCTACGGCACCACGCGTGGCGCGGCCATCGCCGACAAGCTGGCCGACCAGGGCGTCTCGCTGGCCGGGCTGATCCTGATCTCGTGCGCCATGGATCTGCAGTCCATCGTGTTCGAGGCGCGCAACGACCTGCCCTATGCGCTGTTTCTTCCCGCATTCGCGGGTGTCGCTCAGTATCACGGCTGCCTCAAGGGCCCGCAGTCCAAGTCGCCCGAGGCCGCGCGCGCGCTGGCCACCGAGTTCGTCGAGACCGAGTACCTGCGCGTGCTGCACCGGGGCGCGGGGGCGAGCGAGGCCGAGCGCGCCAAGGCTGCGAAACGCATCGGCGAGCTCACCGGCCTGTCGGCGTCGCTGGTGGAGCACCGCAATCTGCGCATCTCCGACAACACCTTCTTCACCGAGCTGCTGCGCGATCGTGGCCAGATCGTGGGCCGACTCGAGGCCCGCGTCGCGGGGCCGATGGGCCTCGCGCGCACGCACGAGTGGGACTTCGATCCCGGCATGGAGGCCATCGTCGGCCCGTACACGATGGCCGGCATGGGCTACTTCATCGGCACGCTGGGGTTCGATCCGACCTGGCACTACGAGGTGCTGTCCATGGACACCAACAAGCACTGGAACTGGAGCCGCGGCGAGCAGCAGGGCAACTCGTTCTGCTGCACCAGCCCCGACCTGTCGCGCGCGCTGCGCCGCAACCCGCACCTGCGCGTGCTGGTGGCCAGCGGCCATTTCGACCTCGGCACGCCGTCCACGGCCAGCGACTGGTCGCTGGCCCAGCTCGACATCCCTGTCGACGTACGCCGGCGCGTCACGCACAAGTACTACGACGCTGGCCACATGATGTACACGCGGGACGCGGACCTGGCCAAGCTGAAGAAGGACCTGGCTGCCTGGCTGCCGTAAATCCGCACAGCGGACAATGCGTCGATGAAACCCCCGAAAAGATTGCAGCCCCTCGTCGACGAAGGGCTGATCGACACTGTCGTGCGCCAGCTGATGAGCGGCAAGGAAGCGATGGTGTTCGTCGTGCGCAGCGGCGAGGAGACGCTGTGCGCCAAGGTCTACAAGGAAGCCACGCACCGCAGCTTCCGCCAGGCCGTCGACTACACCGAGAACCGCAAGGTCAAGAACTCGCGCCAGGCGCGCGCGATGGCCAAGGGCACGAAGTTCGGCCGCGAGAAGCAGGAGGAGGCGTGGCAGAACGCCGAAGTGGACGCGCTGTACCGCCTGGCCCGCGCCGGCGTGCGCGTGCCCAAGCCGCACAACTTCCATGACGGCGTGCTGCTGATGGAGCTCGTCGTCGACGCCGACGGCGACGCCGCGCCGCGCCTGAACGATTGCGAGTTCACGCCCGAGGATGCGCGCCGCCACCACGCCACGCTGGTGAAGGAGGCCGTGCGCATGCTGTGCGCGGGCGTCGTGCACGGCGACCTGTCCGAATTCAACATCCTGCTGGCCGAGGATGGCCCGGTGATCATCGACCTGCCGCAGGCCGTGGACGCCGCCGGCAACAACCACGCGCAGCGCATGCTGATGCGCGACGTCGGCAACCTCGCCGCCTACTTCGGCCGCTTCGCGCCGGAGCTGCGCCAGACCGAGTACGGCCCGGAGATCTGGTCGCTGTACGTGGCCGGAGCCCTGGCGGTGGAGACGCCGTTGACGGGCCGCTACGAGCACAAGCGGGGCGCCGTCGACCTGCGTGCGGTGATGCGCGAGATCGAGGATTCGCGCGAGGAAGAGAACGAGCGGATCCGGCGGATGTCGGGAGACTGACCGGATGTCGGCGGACACGCGTCACGCGCGTCCGCAGAGCCTCGGTGGCGGGCGGCGGGCGCGATCACTGGCGTCATTGGGGGCCGACCTCAGCACATCTCTGCAAAAACAGGCCCAGCTGTCGGCATTGATCAGGGCCGTGGCCGGCGGGAAAGACGCGCCGGGCTTGAGGCCCTCGTCATCGTAGCGCTTGTCCTCGGTGGCCATGAGCTTGTGGCTCAGCGCGTGCACGCTTGCGCGTGAAATTGCGCGAGTGGTGAGTCCGCGCGTTGACCGGACGATGAACGAGCCGCCTTTGGGCGGCTTTTTCATTGGTCGGTATTGGGTTGCCTGCGGCGCAGCGCCTCGCGGCTGCGAGGCTTGTCGG
>Ga0302316_10002728_pt1 | contig 12574 bp, 13 predicted proteins | sample III_Palsa_N3_2_FD_200456 | JGI IMG/M metagenome (GOLD analysis project Ga0302316, IMG submission 200456) | Peat permafrost microbial communities from Stordalen Mire near Abisko, Sweden - III_Palsa_N3_2 | ecosystem: Environmental > Terrestrial > Soil > Palsa > Peat permafrost | place: Sweden...
CGAATCTGCGGCGGAGAGGTTTCCAGATTGGCGTTGATGAGGATGTTGCCCTTGGGCGTGACGATCAGGTAGCTGGCGAGGTCGCGGCTGCCTACGTAGTAGAGATGGTCGGCGATCTGGAAGGGTGGGAGCGGCGTAGTCCAGTCGGGATTGATGTCTGCGTGAGCGACGCGGACAAAGGGCATGAGGCAGGCGAGGGCGAGGAGGAGACGGAGCAGGCGCATCTCTTCTGACTAACAGGTGAATCTGTGTTGTGCGCTGTGAATCGCGTGTTGGGAACTCAGTTCGTTACGGCCTGAGTTACTCAAGCGCGGAGTTGACGTCGCGCACGAGGTTGCGGATGTAGCTGCGGCGGTTCAGGAGGGCGACCATGGATTGCTTGGCGGCTTCTTTGGCGGGCTCGTCTGTGGCGTCGATGGCGGCGTCCCACTGGGTCCAGAGGGACTCCAGTTGCTGCTGCGATTCGTCGAGCATGGCGGTGAACTTTTCGCGGGCGGCTTCGAGGTCGCGGCGGGTGTTGGGGTCGGGGTCCATGCGCATCTCTTCGAGAGCCATGTTGAGCTCGAAGGCCTCTTCGAGGAGGTCGGGTGGGGCTACCTGCTTCTTCTCCGTGCCGGTGGATTTGGCGAGGTCGGTGGCGGCGCGGGACTGCTCTTCGAGCTGGATGCCTTCGAGGGAGAGCAGGTACTCGGTGCGGGCGATGGGCGAGCGGAGGGTGCGGTAGGCGTCATTGAGCGCGGAGCTGGCGGCAAGGGCGGCTTCCTGTTCGGCCTGCGGCTTTGAGGCGAAGCGGTCGGGGTGTAGCTTGCGGGATTGCGCGTAGAAGGCCTTCTCAAGCGCGGCGAGGTCGAGGTGGAGTTTTCTGGGAAGCGAGAAGAGGGTGAAAAAATCCATAGTTCAATTCTACTGTTGGGCTATGATTGCCCTTACCTATAGTGGCCGGATTCCCGATGATACCGATTGCTGTTCATTATTCGTATGGCCTGATCGCCGTCTCGGTGCTGACGTCGATGGTGGCTGCGTATGCGGCGTTTTCGCTGGCGGAACGGATGCGCCATTCGACGAGCGCGAGACATCGGCGGGGGTGGTTGCTGGGTGGCTCGGTGGCGATGGGGATCGGCATCTGGTCGATGCACTACCTGGGGATGCTGGCCGTGGAGCTGCCGGTGGAGGTGGCGTATTTTGTGCCGACGGTGCTGCTGTCGCTGGTGATGGCGATTGTGGCGTCTGCGGTGGTGCTCTCGGTGGTGAGCGCGGAGCAGGTGGGTTGGCGGGAGCTGCTGGGTGGCGGCGTGCTGATGGGCGCCGGGATTGGTGGGATGCACTACACGGGCATGGCTGCGATGCGGTCGATGGCGATGCACCAATATATTCCGTGGATCGTGGTGCTCTCGCTGCTGGTGGCCGTAGGCTTTTCGACGATTGCGCTGTGGATTGGTTTTTTTGTGCGTGACCGGCCAAGACATGGGGAGTGGCTGCGGATAGCGGGTGGGTCGGTGATGGGGTTGGGCATCGCGGCGATGCACTATACGGCGATGGCCGGAGTGCGATATGTGCCGGAAGCTATGCCTTTCTCGACCGTGTGGACGGTTCAGGTGAGCGAGCTGGGACGGGTGGCGGTGGCCGTGGCGACCGGAGTGGTGCTGGTAGCGGCGCTGGGGACGGCGGCGCTGGACAAGCGGGGGTTTCGGGACCTTGAAGCGGCGCAGGCGGCGTTGCTGGAGATGCAGGAGCAGTTGCGCGAGTCCAATGAACTGCTGAGTGAGCTTTCGTTTCGCGATGGCCTGACGGGTCTGTTCAACAGGCGGCACTTCGATGCGGTGTTCGACACAGAGTTCCGTCGCGCGGCGCGGGGAAAGGTTTCGATTGGCCTACTGATGATCGATGTAGACCACTTCAAGGCGTTCAACGACACGTATGGGCATCAGCATGGCGACGATTGCCTGCGCGAGATTGCGCGGGCGCTGGAGCAGGGGCCGCGACGTACGCACGATTGTGTCGCGCGCTATGGCGGCGAGGAGTTTGCCGTGGTGTTGCCTGGGGCCGATACGGCCGATGCGGTGAAGATCGCTGAGCGGATACGGGAGGCGGTGCTGGCGTTGAAGATCGAACATACGGGCTCGGAGGCGGGGCCGTATGCGACGGTGAGTATCGGGGTGTGCAGTTGCAGACCGAAGGTGGGAGAGCCAGCGGAAGAGATGCTGCGCGATGCGGATACGGCGCTGTACGTCGCCAAGGGTACGGGAAGGAATCGCGTGGCGGTGTGCGGAGGGGTGGAGGTTGGGGTTTAGCGGCTGATTTCGGGTGCGGTTGGACGTACACTTCAAGTATGTTCAGGCCCCTGGTGTTGCTGGTTTCGATATCTCTGTTGGCTCCCTTTTCGCTGTATGCGCAACAACCGACTGGATGGGCTGCGGATGCGGCGAAGCGGCATCAGGAGCTGATCGATAAGAATGGGCCGGGGACCGATGCGGCTCTACGCGACCGGCTGCTGCGGATGCGCGATGCCGACCAGTCGGCCCGGGGTGTGGGCGCGGCCAAGGTGCAGATCGCCGGAAATCTGGCGGAGATCGACGCGCAGTTGACCGCGGGGTTGAAGGAGATTGTGGGCAAGAGCGGCTGGCCGACGATCAAGTTGGTGGGGATCGACGCGTCCAACGGCGCGATGCTGGTGCTGACGCATACACAGGACCACGCCTGGCAGCTCTCGTTGCTGCCGCTACTGGAGAAGCTGGCGGATGAAGACAGGATCGACGGGCTGCCGCTGGCGTTTGTGATCGATAAAGAGCTGGTAGCCGAGGGCAAGCTGCAGCGCTACGGTACGCAATTTACCCGCGTAGATAACGGGATTGGGATGTATGGGGTGGAAGATCCAGGTGGGCTGGATGCGGCACGGGCGCGCGTAGGGCTGCCACCGATTGACGAGTATAAGAAGCAGCTTGAGGCGATGTATCACCTGAAGGCTACGGGGAAGATTGTGATGGCGCCGGCGCCCGCGAAGTAGCTAGGCCGAGAAGCTCGAACCGCAACCGCAGCTCTTGGTGGAGTTGGGGTTGATGAAGTTGAAGCCCTGCCGCATCAACGTCTCTTCAAAGTCCAGCACCATGCCGGCGAGGTAGAGGAAGCTCTTGGGGTCGACGAAGAGGCGGATGGGTTTCGCGCCGCTGGGGTCGTTGGGGGTTTCGAGACCGGCGCCGAAGGTGAAGGTGCGGTCGCGCTCGCGGGGCTGGGTGTCGAAGCGGATGTTGTAGCTGAGGCCCGAGCAGCCGCCGCCCTGGATGCCAACGCGCAGGCCACCAGCGTCGGGCGAGATGCCTTCCTTGGCCATCGCGACGCGGATGCGCTTGAGGGCGTTCTTGGTGATCTCGATGGCGGCCTTCGCGCGGGGCTGCTGGCCCTCGGCGGTGAGCAGCGTCATGCCCGCAAGCGGGTCTTTGTTCGCGTCGGGCGCAGGGGCGCTCATCGATTGCGAGGTGCTGGTCGAGATGGAGACAGTGGACATAATTCGTTCTTGGAATCGCTGCAGAGTAAAGCGCCCCATCTTCGACGCGGTGGATTGCGCGGAAGATGGGGCTTAGGTTGCTAAGACTTAGTGAGCGCCGACAGCAACGGCAGCTTCTTCCGCGACGCCGTTCTTCTTCTTCCAGTCGCCGATCGCGGCACGGATGGCGTCTTCCGCCAGAACCGAGCAGTGGATCTTAACCGGAGGAAGCGCCAGCTCCTTGACGATATCGGTGTTCGAGATCGTCAGAGCTTCAGCTACCGTCTTGCCCTTCACCCACTCGGTGGCGAGTGAGCTGGAGGCGATGGCCGAGCCGCAGCCGAATGTCTTGAATTTTGCGTCCTCGATGACCTGGGTCTCTGGGTTCACCTTGATCTGGAGGCGCATAACGTCGCCGCACTCGGGAGCCCCGACCAGGCCTGTGCCAACTTCGGAGCTGCTCTTGTCGAGCGTGCCCACGTTCCGGGGATGTTCGTAGTGATCGACTACTTTTTCGCTATATGCCATAAAAATATACCTCGCTGCTTAGATGATACTCCGATGGCCGAAGATGCGGAAGAATAGGCCCCAGCACTTAGGATCCAGGGCTCAGGGAGCCGGTGTCGGGGTGGTGGTGTCGGGTGGGGCGTCGCCGGAGCCATCCCCGTAAGTGGGGTAAGGAATAGGGTCTGTGCTCGTCGGCATGGTTTGCAGGGTGGTCAGGTCCTGCTGGAGCGTCGCCCAGGCGGCGGGGTCCTTTTTGGTCGCGAAGGGCAGGTCCAGGTTGGCGTAGTAGGCCAGAATGTCGCGCTTGATGCCCGGAGGGATGGGTGTGGTGGGCGTCTGGACGAGGCGGTGGAGCAATGTGGCGTAGGTGTCGTCGGTAAGGCGATAGCCCGCCGGCTGGACGGGGTATCCGGTATCAAGATCACGGTTGACCAGCGGGTGGCTGGGATCGCGCAACTGGCCAATGGCCCCTTGATAGTGCGTGAGGATGGCGGGAACAGAATCGGACGGCGCCGGGGACTTCTGGCTGTCCATCGCTGCGGCGATGGCGGCACTGGGTTTGGTCGGCGGCGGCGGGGTAAAGCGGCGGAGCGCGTAGCTGAGCGCATCAGTCGAGGCCAGGACGGAGTGGATATACCGGGCATTCGTTTCCGCCGTGGGGCCCTTTACGGAGACAAGCTTGATGGGCCCGACCTTGGGCAGGATGAACAACAGACCGGCGAGGCTGTACGTGCCGATGCCGGGCTTGTGCCGGTAGGCGTCCCAGTCATTAGCGGCGGCGACCTTGGCGATCTCGGCGGTCAGGCGCTGGAGGTCAGGGCTGTCGATGTCCAGGGGCTCATGTTTGCGATGCAGCAGCGTGGTGGCATAAGCAACGCGCGGAATAAAGCCGTGGACGGCGAAGCGATAGGTGCTTACGTTGATGCGGCTGTGGCGGGTGTCGGTGAAGTCTTCGCGGAGCCCGTAGGTCTGGTAGAAGGCAAGCGCGAGCTGTTTGGTGGGCACTTCAAGGCCGACGTGGCGGAGGTAGTGCACCGGCGCGAAGCGGCCCTGCGCGATCTCGTCGATGTCGAAGGCAAACTCAGTCTGGACGTGCTGGCGCTCGCCCTCCCCGTAGTTCACGCTGGAGCCATACTTCGCGGCCAGCTTGGGGAACTCGATGGGTACAGAACGATTGGTGGCCTCGGCGTGGCCGATGGAATCACCAATGTAGTGCGAGAGCGCACCGACGGCGAACGCGAGCTCATCGGCGTTGCCGGCGTTGCGGAAGAGGTTCACCACGAAGTCGCCCGTCCGAACATAGTGCGTAAGGTTCGAGAAGAACGGGTCGCCGAAGGGGTAGTAGCCGATGTCCTGGATGACGCAGCCGCCGTAAGCAAACGCCCGTGCGTGCTCGATCTCCGCAGGCGTGAGCGTGGGATAGCGGCTGAGTAGCAGCGGAACGATGGAGGACTGCCACGTGAGATCGATAAGCTGCTCATGAGTCAACAGCGAATAGCCCTCCGCATGCCGGGGCGGCACGAAGACGACGACGCAGAGAAGCAGAGCAACAAGCTTGTGCCGCAAGGACATTAGAGTTCCTTCAAAAATTCCGCGAGGCCTAGACTACGCCCATACTGGAGTCCTCTGTAGGATGCAGCAAAAGAAGATGACGGTATTGTTAACCAGCGTTGACCCGCCACTTTCCTGCGAGTGCCGCGAGTTTATCGTTCATCGATGCGGGCTCAGGAGCGCGTGGCCCAGCGTTCGAGCCAGCTCGTTGCGGCCTTGGCGCAGCAGCTACAGGCGATAGCAACGCCTTAATCGAAAGCCCAATGCGCTTGGTCTTGGCATCGACGGTGAGGATCTTTACCTTGACGATCTGGCCCGCTTTTAGAGCTTCTGCAGGGTCCTTGATGAAGCGATTGGAGATCTCGGAGACGTGTACAAGGCCGTCCTGATGGACGCCGATATCAATGAACGCGCCGAACTTGGTGACGTTGGTGACGACGCCTTCGAGCACCATGCCGGGTTGCACGTCCGAGAGCTCACGAACGGCGTCGTTGAAGCTGGGTGCGACGAACTTGTCGCGCGGATCGCGGCCGGGCTTGCGAAGCTCTTCGAGGATGTCGTTCAGCGTGAAGGCCCCGGCGGAGATCTCCTGCTTGTTCAGGTTGGAGAGCAGCGCAGGATTGCGGATGAGGTCGGGCACAGGCGTGCTCAGGTTGCGCGCGATCTGCTCGACCAGAGCGTAGGACTCGGGATGCACTGCGGTCGAATCGAGCGGCTGGCTGCCTTCGCGGATACGCAAAAATCCGGCTGCCTGCTCAAAGGTCTTGGGGCCGATGCCGGAGACCTCCTTAAGCTGCGCGCGCGACTGGAAGCGGCCGTTGGCGTCGCGGAAGCTGACGATGTTCAGCGCGATGCGCTCGGTGATTCCGGCGACATAGCGCAGCAGCGTCCACGAGGCGGTGTTGAGATCGACGCCGACGCGGTTCACGCAGGACTCGATGGTGGCTTCCAGTGATTGCTGTAGCTGACGCTGATCGACATCATGCTGATACTGGCCGACGCCGATGGATTTGGGATCGACCTTGACCAACTCAGAGAGCGGGTCCTGCAGGCGGCGGGCAATCGATATAGCCCCGCGAACGGTGAGGTCGAGATCAGGGAACTCCTGGCGGGCTATGTCGGAGGCGGAGTAGATGCTTGCGCCGGACTCCGATACGGTGACGCGGAAGATATTGCTGATGGATTTTTCCTGTAGGAAGTCACGAACAAAGGTGTCTGTCTCGCGCGAGGCCGTGCCGTTGCCGATGGCGATAGCGCGGACGTTGTGCTGCGCGATGAGCGCGGCGAGCTTGGCGTTGGCCTCCGTCGTGCGGCCTGTGTGCGGATAGATGACGTCGTGGGCCAGGAACTTGCCGGTCTCGTCGACGATGGCGATCTTGCAGCCGGTACGCAAACCGGGGTCGATGCCGAGCACGGAGATAGGCCCTGCGGGCGCGGCCAGTAGCAGATGATGCAGGTTGTCGCGGAAGACCTCGATAGCGGCAGTATCAGATCGCCGCTTGAGCTCGAGCCGGATCTCTCCCTGGATGCTGGAGTTGAGCAGCCGCTTCCAGCAGTCTTCGATGGCGAGCGTAAGGTGAGGCGTCCAGTCGCCGGACTGCTTCAGGGTGCGAGAGGCGATGAGGCTCAGGGCGCGTGCATCTTTCTCTGCAGCCTCGCCGATCTCGATGAGCCAGTAGAGGACAGACTCGGCTTCGCCGCGGCGGATGGCCAGCATGCGATGCGAGGGGATGTTCTTCACCGGCTCGCGGAAGTCGTAGTACATCTTGAACTTCTCTTCGGGGTCCTTGGGCTTTTCGCCCTCGGCCTCGTAGGACTTGCGCGAGACGATGATGCCCTCGTCGAACAGGAGCGCGCGAGTCGCCTTGCGGACCTCGGCGTCTTCAGCGATGCGTTCGGAGATGATGTGGCGCGCGCCTTCGAGAGCCGCTTCTGCGGTGGGGACTTCCTTGGCTTCATCGACCAGCGTGGCAGCCAGATCGAGCGCTGTTGTCGCCGTGGGTGTTTGATTCCAGAGGTAGTCCGCAAGTGGCTCGAGTCCGCGCTCGCGGGCGATGGTGGCCTTCGTGCGGCGCTTCGGTTTGTACGGCAGATAGAGGTCTTCGAGCTCGGAGCGATCGAGGGTTTTCAAGATCGCCGCGCGCAGGGCATCAGTGAGCTTGCCCTGCTCTTCAATGGAGCTAAGAATCGTAGCGCGGCGGTCGGTCAGCTCGCGAAAGTAGGCGAGCTTGTCGGCGATGTCGCGGATCTGGACCTCGTCCAGATTGCCGGTAGCCTCCTTGCGATAGCGCGCGATGAAGGGCACGGTGGAACCTTCGTCAAGCAGCGCCATAACGGCATTTACGCCGGTGAGCGGGAGGTTGAGGGCCTGGGCGATGTGGAGGAGGAGGGACGGGCCGAGCAGGGTTGGGGCAGACATTCAAGGCTAGGATATCGGGTGCGAGAGAGGAAAACGCGGACGCTGCTCTGGGAGCGGCGCCACGCGTGGATGGGTGCGGAATTTAGTGGCCGGGATGCCCGGAGAACGCCTTGTAAAACGCATAAAGTAGCCCGATGGCTACCAGCCAAAAGACAATCTGGGCCGGGATGCTCTTCTTTTTGACGATCTTTTCGTCAAGACTTTCGTTTTCTTCGCTCAATGTTCGGAACTCCTATGCAGGTTGGATGCACGACGCACCATCATCGCAGGTTTGCGCTAGTAGAGGCTGTCGGACTTTGACCACTTCCGCAGCGCAAAGAGCCAGGAAATCGTCGCAGCGAAGATAGCCCCGGAGATCGATTCCGGAAGCTGGGACCAGCCGAGGCGACCGCGGAAGGCGAACTCGATGAGGAGATCGAGGATGATGTAGCCAATAAGCCATCCGAACCAGCTAGGCCAACCGGGTTTGGTTTTCATGGTTGTGTAGCCTGGTCCAGCTCTGTGACCCACTCGTCAATCTGTCGTTTAAGGACAGGCGCCGAATGGATGACGATGTTCCATATTTTGGCGCCGTCGAGCATGTTGTACTCATGCACGATCACGTTACGAAAGTCTGCGATTGCCTGAGCATCTTCTATGCGCACCCTGGCTTCAGGGAAGTGATGGAGAATGCGCCGCATCACTTCGCCGATGATGGTGAAATCGCGTTCAATCGCTCGACGCAGCAATACATCGGTCTGGTAATCGCTAAGCTGCTTGCCTGCGGAGAAAAGCGCGAGTTCGTCCAGACATTGCTGGATGTCTACAAGGTAGACGGCAAGATCACGCCGCATAAAGCATCACTTGCTCTTGTTCGATGATCTTGCGCAGGCGCGGATTGCGGATCTCCCCGCCGCTAAGGATATCGACTTTTCGGCCGAAGAGGTCGGTTAGCTTGTCGTGCAGCTCGTGAAGGTTGCTGACATAGTCAGGGAACTCATCGGACTCAAATTCAACACGCACATCGACGTCGCTATTCGCCGGATCGAAGTCGTCTCGAGCGGCGGAGCCGAAGACGGAGAAGCGTCGCACATGATGGGTGCGGCAGAGTTCAGCGATCTCGCTTTGTCTGGCGGTAATGAAGTCCTGCATGACGGCCTCTCCTTTCGGGAGTAGTTTAGCGCATCTACCGTGCTTACATAGGATCGCAGTGTCCAAATCCAAAGGTAGACCCCGGCTGCCACCGTCTCACCGTGACGGTGAAATTTCACCGTAAAAACCGTCCGTACGACCGTAAAAACGCACCGGGCCCTCCGTGTTTTTTGCCGTCAAAAAACAGCGATAACCCTGTCATTACTGCCGATTTCCAATTGTTCCACGTGGAACAATTTGGCCGCCCACACATTTACCGTCCCAAACCGGCAAAACTCCCCTCCCAACCCCTCATTTTTCGCTCCCCACAACCCTCACCCCTCCCCAAAACTTCACCGTCCACACGGTCCGTACGGTCGAGACAAAACAAAAGGGCACAGCCGAAGCTGTGCCCTTTCTGTCTTTATTGCAGAAGCTTAGTGAGCAGCCCACTCGATCTTGCTCAGGTCGATGCCTTCCTTGACCATCTCGTAGAGCGGCGAAAGCTCGCGGAGATGAAGGACAACCTCAATCAGCTTGTCGGAGACGTAATCCACTTCCGCCTTCGTATTGAAGCGGCCGAGGCCGAAGCGGATGGAAGAGTGCGCAACATCATCGCCAAGACCGAGAGCCTTGAGCACGAAGCTGGGCTCCAGCGTGGCCGAGGTGCAGGCCGAGCCGGACGAGACCGCGATGTCGTTGATGCCCATCAGGAGGCTCTCGCCTTCCACGTAAACAAAGCTCATGTTGAGGTTACCGGGCAGATGGTGGTCCATGTTGCCGTTGACCTCGGTGTAGTCGAGTGCCTTCTCCAGCTTGGCGCGAAGGTAGTCGCGCAGTTCGATCTCGCGAGCGGCTTCGGATTCCATCTCGTTCATGCAGATCTCACACGCAGAGCCCAGGCCGACGATGCCGGGGACATTGAGCGTGCCCGAACGCATACCGCGCTCATGGCCGCCACCGTTGATCTGCTCAGAGATCTGCACACGCGGGTTGCGACGGCGAACATACAGTGCACCAACTCCCTTGGGGCCGTAGATCTTGTGGCCGCTGAGCGAGAGCACATCGATATTGTCCGCAATCACGTTGACGGGAATCTTGCCGACAGCCTGAACAGCGTCCGTGTGGAAGAGAATGCCCTTCTCGTGGCAGAGCGCGCCGATCTCGCGGATCGGCTGGACCACGCCGATCTCGTTGTTGGCGTACATGATGCTGACCAGGATGGTCTTGTCCGGGCCTTCGGTGACGATGGCGTTCTTCAGGTCTTCGATGTCCACGAGGCCATCAGGCTGGACCGGGAGATAGGTTACGCGGTAGCCGGACTTTTCGAGGCGCTTGCAGGTATCGAGAACAGCTTTGTGCTCGGTGACCTGGGTGATGATGTGGTTGCCGCGCTCCTTATACATCTCGGCGATGCCCTTGATGGCAAGGTTGTTGCTCTCAGTCGCGCCGGAGGTGAAGATGATCTCCTTCGAGGTGCAGCCGATCAGTCTGGCGATCTGTTCACGCGCCTTTTCTACACCGGCCTCGGCCTCCCAGCCGAAGGAGTGGTTGCGGCTGGCGGCGTTGCCGAAGGTGCCGGTCAGGTAGGGCATCATCGCCTCGAGCACGCGTGGGTCAAGCGGCGTGGTGGCGTGGTTGTCCATGTAGATGGGCAGTTTGACGCCCTCGGGCAAAGGCTCGTTCGAGCGGGTGATGTTCATTCCGATGGTTTCAGGCATGTGCGTTACTCCTAAACTTTGGTAAAGATGCAGGTGAGGGCCCGTGTTGAAGGCCCGGAAATTTTTCTAAAGGCCGATGCTTACCAGTCCGCCCGCCAGGGTTGCGGCAGGGGCGGCGTCGGTGTCGATAAGATCCGAGATGCGGATGCCATTGAGCAGGTCCTTGATGCTGTCGTTGACCTTGCGCAGTGGTTCTTTGATGGTGCAATGACCCGCGAGGTCGCAGGTTCCGTGAATTGTTATGCAGCTGGTGATAAAAAGCGGTCCGTCGATGGCGCGGATCACCTCAAAGGCGGTGATTTCGTCAGCAGAACGGGCGAGCGAGTAGCCGCCATTGGTGCCGGCGTGTGAGACCAGGAGGCCAGCCTTGGCAAGCGTCTGGAGGATCTTAGCCAGAAGCTGTGGCGGAATATGGTAAGCCTCGGCGATGTCCTTGGCTGATTGGGCGGAGTTTGTCGCCAGGCCACGCGGTTTGCGAGACGTAGCAGGGTCGGCCTGTTCGGCGAGATACTTCAGCGCCATCAGTCCGTAATCCGCTTTTTTGGTGAGTCTCAGCATGTTGTTTGGGGCGATCGTGCGCGAGAAACGGCACGATAACAGCCACTTTCAGTTTACGGCTGGACGCCGACGGAAGCAAGACCAATGCGGTCGTAGATAGCCGGAGAGCGATAATGGTCACCAATGAGATCATCGGAATCAGGCGGAGCAGAGGTGCAGGTTCGGGCCATAGCGCGTGGCGACGCGCTGGCTGTTGCAGCTCTGATTGTGCAGCTTGGCTATAGCAGGGAGCCAAAGGACGTCGCGGAGTGGATTGATGGCCTGGAAGCGCGCAGCGAAGGGCAGGCAGCTTTTGTAGCGTGTCTGGGCGACGAAGTTGCGGGGTGGATTGAGATATCGGTCGAGAGCCGGTTGCAGACTCCTCCGTTTGTGCTGATCGGCGGTTTGGTGGTGAAGGATGGGATGCGGGGCGTGGGGATTGGGCGGCGGTTGTGCAAAGAGGCCGAGCAGTGGGCACGCGACCGAGGGATTCACAGGGTTCGGGTGACCTCGCGCAGCACTCGGCCTGACGCGCATCGGTTTTATCTGCGCGATGGCTACGAGACTGTAAAGACGTCGCTGGTATTTGAGAAGAGGCTGGATAGCTGAGGTCCACATCCCCGGCGTGAAATCGGCTACCATTCCTGTATCCCGTGAAGTCCCTGAGAGCTGCGTTGGTGTGACTGCTTTTCGACAATTTCGTGCTGTGCCGAACCTTTTGACGATGGCGCGGCTCTTTGTGCTGCCGTACCTGGTGATCACAATCCTCGATGGCCATTGGCGGCTGGCGTTTGCGCTGCTGTGGCTGGCCGGGGTGAGCGATGGCTTTGACGGGCTGTTGGCACGAAAACTGCACCAGCGCACGACGCTGGGGCTATATCTTGACCCTATCGCCGACAAGCTGCTGTTGAGCACGCTATTCCTGGTGCTGACGCACGTTGGCCTGATTCCGCGATACGTGACGGTGTTGGTGTTCAGCCGTGATCTGGGAATTCTGCTGATTGCGACGCTGCTGTTTGCGACCAACACGCTGCGCACGTTTCCACCGAGCAAGCTGGGCAAGTTGAATACGGTGATTATGATTCTGGGCGTGCTCACGGTGATGACCTGCGAGGTGATTCCGCGCGCCGGATTGCAGGAGTTGAAGGCATTGCTGTTATGGACGATTGCGCTGCTGGCGCCGGTTTCGGCTGCGGAGTATGCGTGGATCGTCCTGCGTCGCATCCAGGGACCGGCGGAACCGGCCAT
>Ga0302316_10002730_pt1 | contig 12571 bp, 12 predicted proteins | sample III_Palsa_N3_2_FD_200456 | JGI IMG/M metagenome (GOLD analysis project Ga0302316, IMG submission 200456) | Peat permafrost microbial communities from Stordalen Mire near Abisko, Sweden - III_Palsa_N3_2 | ecosystem: Environmental > Terrestrial > Soil > Palsa > Peat permafrost | place: Sweden...
CGATGCCGTTGAGCTGTTGCAGCCGCTCGGGATGGCCGAACACCGCCGCGCCGAGGGCCTGACGGTCCACCGCGCCGTCCTTGACCGAGCCCGGGAAGGCCGCCGCGATGGCCTCGACCGCCGCGCCGCCGGGTCCTTGCAGCCTGTGCACTTCGGCGTCGGCGTCATAGACCGGCGCGCCTTCCGCCGCGAACATGGCCGCGGTGGTCGACTTGCCCATGCCGATGGAGCCGGTGAGGCCGATGGTGATCAAGGGGCCTCCTCCAGAGCCGCAACCGCCAGGCGCCGGACGTCTACGTCTTTCGGCGGCGGCTGGCCGAAGAAGGCTTCGAACGAGGGCCTGGCCTGCCCGATCAGCATGGCGAGGCCATCGACGGTGATGAAGCCCTCGGAGGCCGCGCGGGCCAGAAAGGCCGTGCGCAGCGGCCGGTAGACCATGTCCATCACCACCGACCCGGCTTGCAATCCGTCGAAGGAGACGGCGAGAGGCTCCTTGCCGGCCAGACCGAGCGAGGTGGCGTTGATCACCGCAGAGGCGGTCGTCAGCGCCTCGCGCAGGCCGCCCCATTCATGGACCGTGACGCGATCGTCGAGTGCTTCTGCAAGCGCGTGAGCCCGCTCAAGGGTGCGATTGACGACGCGGACTTCGGGCGCACCGGCGTCCAGTAGCGCCGCGACCGCCCCCCGCGCCGCGCCGCCAGCGCCGAGCACGACCACGGACCGTGCGGCGATATCCAGCGACGGCGCCTGGTCGGTGAAAGCGGCGAGCAGACCCTCGCCGTCAGTGTTGTCTGCGCGGATCGACCCATCGGGCTCGAACAGCAGAAGGTTGGCGGCGCCGGCGCGACGGGCGCGCTCGGTCGCCTGGTCCGCTGTGGCGAGGGCGTCTTCCTTGAAGGGTAGGGTGACGTTCAAACCGCGCACGGCGCCCCCGCGCAGACCGTCCAACAGGGCGGAAAACCGTTCGCGCGCCGGCGACAGCGCGACATAGACCGCGTCGACGTCGGCGGCCTTGATCCAGGCGTTCTGGATCAAGGGGCTCAAGGAGTGGCGCACCGGCGACCCCACCACCCCCGCGACCACCGTGGCGCCGGTGACGATCATGCCGCAACAACCTCCAGGCGGCGCAGTTCCGCCAGCAGCGGCAAGATCGGCAGGCCGAGCACAGCGAAATAGTCGCCGTCGATGGCGGAGAACAGCTGGACGCCTTCGCCCTCCAACGCGTAGCCGCCAACGCAGGACGTGGCCGCCTCGGCGTTCCGCGACAGATAGCCATCCAAGAACGCGTCGCTGAACGCCCGCATGGTGAGCGCAACCGACTGGACGTCATGCCAGATCACCCGTCCGTCCTGGGCAAGCACGACGGCGGAATGGAGTTGGTGGGTTTTGCCTCGCAAGCGCTTCAGATCGTCCCTCGCCTGCGCCAAGTTTTCAGCCTTGTCGAAAAGCTGCCCATCGAACTCGAGGGTCTGGTCGGCGCCGATGGTCAGGTCCAGCGAGCCCTTCGAGGCGGCGACCGCCTTGGTTTCGGCGAGGATTTCGGCGACCCGGCGCGGGGGCGCGTGCTTCACGAGCGCGACGGCCTTGGCTGGCGCCTCGTCCACGCCCGCCGGCCTGACTTCGAAGGCGACGCCGGCGCCCCGCAGGATTTGCGCCCGCGCCGCGCTCTTCGACGCCAGCACCAACATCAGCCGCCGACCTCGACCTGGCCCCGGCCGGCGTTCATGACATTGATCACCGCCGCGGCCGTCTCTTCGACAGACCGGCGGGTGACGTCGATGACCGGCCAGCCGTGTTTCTCGTACATCCTGCGCGCCCGGATGATTTCCGCGCGCACGGCCTCGGTGTCGATATAGCTGCTCTCGCGATCCTCCCGCAGGTTCAGCAACCGGTTGCGGCGAATCTCGATCAACCGGTCGGGCGAGATGGTCAAACCGACGACCACCGCGCGCTTGAGTTGGAACAGCGCCGCCGGCGGCTCGGCGCCGGGCACCAGCGGCACATTGGCGGCGCGGATGCCCCGGTGGGCCAGATAGATCGAGGTCGGCGTCTTGGAGGTGCGGCTGACCCCCACCAGGACGACATCGGCCTGCTCAAGGTTCTGGGTGCTCTGGCCGTCGTCGTGGCCGATGGCGTAGCTGAGGGCGTCCATGCGGTTGAAATAGTCGTTGTCCAGCGCGTGCTGCGCGCCGACCCGGGTCGACAACGAGGCGCCCAGATAACGGGCCAGGGCCGCCACCAGGGGGTCAAGCGCGGCGATACAGGGCATCTCCAGATCGCGGCAGCCCTGCTCCAGCCCGGCGCGAAGCTCGGGATCGACGATGGTGTGCAGCACAACGCCGGGCGAGCCCTCCACCTCGTGCAGGACGCGTTCCAATTGGCGCGGGGAGCGGACCAGGGCGTAGATGTGTTCGATCGGCAGAACGTCCTCGAACCGCGCACAAACCGCGCGGGCCATGGCGTTCAACGTCTCGCCGGTAGAGTCGGAGACGAGGTGGAGATGGAAGTAGGTCGCAAACCGGCCGCTGCTCATCGCCACTCTTTCAGATCCTTTCGGGCCTCAGAGCGATGCAGCCGTTAACAAAAGGTTAACGAGTCTGGCGCGGCCCGGGGGATGGACCGGGAGAAAAGCGGCTTCGGAAGCCTTTGCCAAGGCCGACCGCGGGAAAACCCGCGATGCGCCCGCAAACCATTCGACCACGACGGCCAAGATGGATGATCTTGAGGCGGCGTTCCACACCTGTTGACGCCTGGATCCGTCCCCGCTTTGTCAACAGTCAGATGATCGATATTACGATAGAATCCCGTGGGTTGTCTGTCGTCCACGGAACTCACAAGCCAGGAGGGCCGAAAATTGGGCTGGGGGAAAGGCGTTGATCGATGCGGACGCTTGGCGCCCCGACAGGGTTTTCCACTGGGCGCCCCTGCCCAACTGCCTTCACCTAAAATCCTTTAACCTTCCCTTAAGAAAGAGAACCGGCCTTCGGGCTTGAGCGGAACGCCCGGACGGGATTTAAGACGGCTCATGAACGCCCCCGCCCCGCTCACCCAACCCCTGCTGCTTCGAGCCCTGAATGGGGAGACCCTCCTCCGTCCGCCGATCTGGTTCATGCGCCAGGCGGGGCGCTATCTGCCGGAATATCGGGAGCTGAGAACCCAGGCGAAGGATTTCCTGTCCCTATGCTTCGATCCACAGATGGCCGCCGAGGTCACGCTGCAGCCCATGCGCCGGTTCGCCTATGACGCGGCCATCGTATTTGCGGACATCCTGCTGGTCCCCGGGGCGCTCGGCCAGAAGGTCTGGTTCGAAGCTGGGGAAGGTCCGAGACTGGGCCCGTTACCGTCGAACGAGGCGCTGCGAGCGGAGATCGACGCCTCCACCGAACGGTTGGCGTCCATCGGCGAGACCCTGCGTCTGGTTCGCTCCCAGCTGGAGCCGGAACGGGCGCTGATCGGCTTTGCGGGCGGGCCATGGACGGTGGCGACCTATATGATCGAGGGTCGGTCGAGCGATCGCACGGGCGCGCGCACCTTCGCCTTTGCCCAGCCGAAGGTGCTGGACGAGCTGCTCGACGTCCTAGCCGAGGCGACGGCCCGTTATCTCGTCATGCAGGTGAAGGCTGGCGCCCAGGTGCTACAGCTGTTCGAATCCTGGTCGGAGAATCTGCCGGAGGATGTGTTTGAGCGGGTCGTGATCCGGCCGCACCGGAAGATCATCGATCGATTGAAGACGGATGGCGTGACCACGCCGGTGATCGGCTTTCCCCGCGGCGCCAGCGGCCTGGCGGAAGACTACGCCGCCAGAGCGGGCGTCGATGCCGTTTCGCTGGACGTCCAGGCGTCCGCTAAGCTTGGGCAACGGCTGCAGAAGACGGTGACCATTCAGGGCGCACTGGACCCGCTGCTGTTGCGCGCCGGCGGCGAAGCGCTCACGCGTCGGGTCGACCAGTTGCTGGAGCAGTGGGGCGACGGACCCTACATCTTCAACCTCGGCCACGGCATTATCCTGGATACGCCGATCCCGCATGTGGAACAGGTGGTCGAGCAAGTGACATCCTGGCGCGCGGGCTGACGATGACCGGAAGACCGAAGACCGGCCGGCGCCTGGCGGTCGTGCTGCTGAATCTGGGCGGGCCCGACAGTCTGAAGGCGGTTCAACCCTTCCTTTTCAACCTGTTCGCCGACCCGGCGATCATCGCCGCGCCGGCGCTGATCCGCTATCCGCTGGCGGCGCTGATCTCGGTGATACGCGGCAAGATGGCTCGGGCGAACTACGCCATGATGGGCGGCGCCTCGCCACTTGGTCCAGGGACAAGGGCTCAGGCCGATGTGCTGCAAGCCATCCTTGCCGATCAGCTGGACGAGACGGTGAAGGTGTTCATCGCCATGCGCTACTGGCGACCCACCAGTGAGGAAACGGCCCTGGAGGTAGCGGCGTTTGCGCCGGACGAGATCGTGTTGTTGCCGCTCTATCCGCAGTTCTCGACCACGACGACGGCGTCTTCGGTCAAGGCCTGGGCCAAGGCTTATCGGGGCGCCGGCAAGGTCCGTTCTGTGTGTTGCTACCCGTTACAGGCCGGCCTGATCGAAGCGCACGCCACGGTGATCGAGAGCGCCTGGGAAAGGGCGGGGAGGCCGAGCGGCGTGCGCCTGCTGTTTTCGGCTCATGGCCTGCCGGAGCAGGTGATCGAACGGGGCGACCCCTATCAGGGGCAGGTGGAGGCGTTAGCGGAGGCGGTCGCCGCCCGGCTTGGCGAACGCTGGGACTGGAAGGTCTGTTACCAGAGCCGGGTGGGTCCGCTGAAGTGGATCGGCCCGACTACGCTGGAGTGTATCGAGCAAGCGGCGGCAGAGGGACTGGGGGTGATGATCACGCCGATCGCCTTCGTCTCGGAGCACGTGGAGACCCTGGTCGAATTGGACCATGACTATGCGAAGGTCGCGAAGAGGCTGAATCTCGCCCACTATATCCGCGTGCCGGCCCTGGGTCTTCAGCAGGATTTTGTGGAAGGTCTGGCGGATATCGCGCTGGCCGCGCTGAATACGGACGCGGGAGTCAGGCCAGGATCGGCCTATCTTTGTCCGCGCCAACGGAGCGGGTGTCCGGTGGGCGCGTCGGGAGAGGGACCTGGGAGATGATCCATTATTATGATCTGTTGCGCGGCCTGCACATCGTCGCCGTGATCGCCTGGATGGCCGGGATGCTCTATCTGCCGAGGCTCTATGTCTACCACACCCGCGCGACCGCCGGCTCGGAGATGGACGAGACGTTCAAGGTGATGGAGGCCAAACTTCTGAAAATCATCATTAATCCGGCGAGCTTCGCCGTGCTGTTGTTCGGCGCGGCGCTGATCTGGGTTGATTTGCAGCGGCTCGGCCCCATGTTCTGGGACAAGCCGTGGTTTGTCGTGAAGATCACCGGCGTGGTCGCCCTGTTTGGCTGGCATGGCTTCCTGGCCGCGAGCCGCCGGGCGTTCGCCGAGAACCGCAACACCCGCTCCGAACGGTTCTGGCGGATGAGCAACGAGTTGCCGTTCATAGTCGCGATCATCATCGTGCTGTCGGCGACCCTCAAATACGGCGCCTGAGGACAGCAGCGCGCGAATGGGTCGCGCTTGACCTTGCCCGGCGACTGTGGTTCCGCTGTACGTTGAAGTGTGGCGCACGCGCCCTGCTCCCGTCTCTCGCTGGATCGCCGCGGCCTCGCGGCGCCGATATCCGGCCTACCACCTCAAAGCGCCGCCCGTCCGGGATCCCCGGCGCCACCCAAATCAACCTGAGGCCCCGTACCGGGCCATCCGTCCGCCATCGGCGTTCGGATCACTGAACGAAGAGTAGAGCTATATGACCGACGAATCCGTCGTAGAGACGCTGATCGACCTCGAAACCGCCGACCCCGCGCCCGACCAGGGTGACAATGGCGACGAGGGTCCGTCCGCCGCCGCCCAGGCCATCGCGGCCATGGGCCTGACCAAAATGTCCCTGCAGGAGTTGAAGGAGCGGCCCGCCGCCGACCTGGTAGCCTTCGCCGAAGCGCTCGAGATCGAGAACGCCAACTCGATGCTCAAGCAGGACATGATGTTCGCCATCCTCAAGGCCGTAGCCGAGGAGGGCGTGGAAATCTCCGGCTCGGGCACCCTGGAAGTGGTGCAGGACGGCTTCGGCTTCCTGCGCAGCCCTGAGGCCAACTACCTGTCCGGCCCGGACGACATCTACGTCTCCCCCTCGCAGATTCGCAAATTCGGCCTGCGCACCGGCGATAGCGTCGATGGCGGCGTCCGCTCGCCGCGCGAGGGCGAGCGCTACTTCGCCCTGGTCAAGGTCGACCAGGTCAACTTCGAAAGCCCCGACAACGTCCGTCACAAGGTGGCCTTCGACAACCTGACGCCGCTCTATCCCGAGGAGCGGCTGACCATGGAGATCGAGGATCCGACGCTGAAGGACCGTTCCGGCCGGATCATCGACATCGTCGCCCCGCTGGGCAAGGGCCAGCGCTGCCTGATCGTCGCCCCGCCCCGGGTCGGCAAGACGGTGATGCTGCAGAATATCGCCAAGTCGATCGCCGCCAACCACCCCGAATGCTACCTGATCGTGCTGCTGATCGACGAGCGGCCGGAAGAGGTCACCGACATGCAGCGCACCGTGCGCGGCGAGGTGATCTCCTCCACCTTCGACGAGCCGGCCACCCGCCACGTTCAGGTCGCCGAAATGGTGATCGAAAAAGCCAAGCGCCTTGTCGAGCACAAGCGCGACGTGATCATCCTGCTGGACTCCGTCACCCGCCTCGGCCGCGCCTACAACACCGTGGTGCCGTCTTCCGGCAAGGTGCTGACCGGCGGCGTCGACGCCAACGCTCTGCAACGTCCGAAGCGGTTCTTCGGCGCGGCGCGGAATGTGGAGGAAGGCGGCTCGCTGACCATCATCGCCACGGCCCTGATCGAAACCGGCAGCCGGATGGACGAAGTGATCTTTGAAGAGTTCAAGGGCACCGGCAATTCTGAAATCATCCTGGACCGCAAGGTCGCCGACAAGCGTATCTTCCCAGCTATCGATATCCTGAAGTCCGGCACCCGTAAGGAAGAACTGATCACGGCGAAGGATATACTGCAGAAGACCTATATTCTGCGCCGCATCCTCAACCCGATGGGGCCGCAGGACGCGATCGAGTTCCTGATGGACAAGCTGCGGCAGAGCAAGAACAACGCCGATTTCTATCAGTCGATGAATACCTGATCGGAAACGTCTTAGAGGCGGGGCGGGAATGAAGACCTTCCACGTACCGAGAACCCGGTCCGTCCGGGTGCTCTGGATGCTCGAAGAAATGGGCCTGACCTATGAGGCGGTGAAGATCAGCTTCCCGCCTACGGACCCGGAGTTCCTGGCCCTCAACCCGACCGGGACCTTGCCTCTGCTCATCGACGGCGATGTGCGACTGACCGAGTCGGTGGCCATTCTGCAATACCTGGCTGCGCGTCACGGGCCGACGCCCCTGGCGGTCGCCCCGGATGAGGCGGGGTTCCCCGACTATCTGCAGTTCCTGGAGGTTGGGGAGGCGACCCTGGCGGCGCCGCTGACGTCGCTGGTGCGGACCCGGTTCATGGCGCCGGATGACCAGAAGGCCAACTGGACCGCCGAGAACACCAGGGCGGTGTTCGCCGACCGCGTGCGCCTCGTCGCCGACCAGCTCGAAAACCACGCCTATGTGGCCGCCGGCCGGTTTACGGCGGCGGACATTTCCGTGGGCTATGCCCTGGGGTTCGGCGAAGGCCTGGGATTAGCCGGCGGCTACACACCGTCTGTCGCGGACTATTGGCGCCGGCTGCAGGAGCGGCCGGCCTATCAGCGCGTCAAGGCTATCTAAGGAACCAGGATGCTGGAGCCCGTGGTGTCGCGAGCCTCCAGAGCCTCGTGCGCCTTGCGGGCGTCCTTCAGGGCGAACCGCTGGCCTATATCGATCTTCACCGCGCCGGTCTCGATCACGTGGAACAGTGCAGCCGAGCTTTCGGAGAGCTCCTCAGGTTTGGCGACATAGTCGAGCAGGGTCGGGCGGGTCAGGAACAGTGAGCCCATGCGGGACAGCCGGCCCGGCTCGATGGCCGGCGCCGGGCCCGACGCGTTGCCGAAACTGACCAGCATGCCACGCCGGGCCAAGCTGGAGAGGCTGGCCTCGAAGGTCGCCGCGCCGACGCCGTCGTAGACCACCGGCACACCAGCACCACTGGTGATCTCCCGGACCCGGGCGGCGACATCCTCGCTTCGATAGAGAATGACGTGCTCGCAACCATGCTGCCTGGCGAGGGCCGCTTTTTTCTCCGAGCCAACCGCGCCGATGACGTGCGCGCCAAGCGCCTTGCCCCATTGGCAGAGGATGGCGCCGACGCCGCCGGCTGCCGCGTGGACTAGGATGGTGTCGCCGGCCTTCACCGGCCGGCAACGGCGCAGCAGGAATTCGGCGGTCATGCCTTTGAGCAAAGAGCCCGCCGCCGTTTCGGCGGAAACGCCCTTGGGTAGAGGCAACAGACGAGCGGCTGGAACGACGTTGTATTCCGCGTATCCGCCAAACATTCCGGTGTAGGCGCCGCGGTCCCCGAGCTTGAAGTTGGTCACGCCCTCGCCGACGGCGTCCACGACCCCCGCGGCTTCCTGGCCCAGCGTGACCGGCAGCTTGAGCGGATAGAGGCCGGTTCGGTGGTAGGTGTCGATGAAGTTGATGCCGATGGCCTCGTGGCGCAGCCGGACCTGGCCGGGGCCGGGCTCGGGGATCGGCAGGTCGACGGTCTCGAGAACGTCGGGGCCGCCGGTGCGGCTGATCTGGATCGCCAGCATGTCTAAGCCAGAGCCTTTTTGAAAAACGCCAGGGTTCGTTCGGCCGCCTTGGCGGCGTCGTCGGCGTTGTAGTGGTCGCCGCCGGTGCGGGAGAAGGCGTGGTCGCGGCCAGGATAGCTATAGGTTTCCACGTGGGCGTGGTTTTTCAGGGCGGCCAGAATCTGAGCCTGCGCCGCTTTCGGCACGAACTGGTCTTCCTCGGCGATGTGCAGCAGCAGGGGATTGGCCAGCTTGTCGGCCTCCGCGGTGAACTTCTCGATGCCGACGCCGTAGTAGGCGACACTGGCGTCGCTGTCGGTCCGGGTCGCGGTCAGATAGGCCAGCAGACCGCCGAGGCAGAAGCCGATGGCGCCGACCTTGCCGCTGGATTTGGGCCTTGTCCAATCGATGGTGGTGGCGATGTCCTTGACCCCGGCGTCGACATCGAAGGCGTTGTAGAGCTCAAATGCCCGTTTCCAATCCGCGTCGGTGTGGTCGGTCAGGTCGATCCCTGGCTCGATGCGCCAGAACAGATCCGGGGCGATGGCCAGGTAGCCCTGGGCGGCAAGGCGATCGCAGACCTCGCGGACGAAGGCGTTGACGCCGAAGATTTCCTGAATGACCACGATGGCGGCGGCCGGTTCGCTGGCGGGGTGCGCCAGATAGGCGGTGAAGTCGCCATCGCCGGTGGAAAGGGTGACGGTCTCAGCGCTCATAGGGCCTCCCTGGGGCTCAAGGCCCCCTTTAGAATGCTACTAGCGTGGGAGCGCCGATAAGGCCCATAACAAAGTTGTGGGGATGGAGACCGGAATGAAAATCACCCTCAACGTCGACTGTACGCCGCAGGAGGCCAGGACCTTCCTGGGCCTGCCGGACGTGACCGCGATCAACGAAGCCATGATGGCCGAGATGCAGTCGCGGATGAAAGCCAACATGGCCGCCCTGCAGCCGGAAGAGCTGATGAAGAGCTGGATGGCGTTCGGCGGCCAGGCCACCGAGCACTTCCGCAAGCTGATGACCGCGGCCGCCACGGGAAACAATCCGTAGGTGGGCCGGCCTGTTTCGCCCGGCCCGACCCGGCCCGGCGCGCGGGATACGATTTTCGCCCTCGCCACGGCGCCCGGCCGCGCGGCCATAGCCATCATCCGGCTGTCGGGGCCCGGCGCAGGCAATGCGCTATTGGCATTGGCCGGCGATGCGGTGAGGCCACGGGAGGCGACGCTTCGGACCGTGCGTGGCGGGGTGGACGGCGCGGTGCTCGACGAGGCCCTGGTGCTGTGGTTTCCGGGGCCGGCCAGCGTGACCGGCGAAGATTGCGCCGAGCTGCATCTGCACGGCGGTCTTGCGGTGGTGGACGCAGTCACCCGGGCGCTGTTGGGCCTGGGGATCAGGCTCGCGGAGCCGGGGGAGTTCACGCGGCGGGCGTTCGAGAACGGCAAGCTGGACCTGAGCCAGGCGGAAGCCGTGGCGGACCTGGTCGATGCGGAAACGGAGAGCCAGAGGCGGCAGGCGCTCGCCCAGCTCGATGGCGCGCTTTCGAAGCGGCACGCCGCCTGGCGCGGAGGGCTCGTCGAGGCGCTGGCTGTGCTGGAGGCGGCGGTGGATTTCCCGGACGAGGACCTGCCGGAGGCCGTCGCCAACGAAGCCGCGCCGACCATCGCGCGAATCGCCGGGGAACTGGACACCGCGCTGGCGGACGGGGCGCGGGGCGAGCGGGTGCGAGGCGGCTATCGCGTGGCCCTCGTCGGCGCTCCCAATGCCGGAAAGTCCAGCCTGCTGAACGCCCTGGCTGGGCGGGACGCCGCGATCGTCACGGCCACGCCCGGCGCCACCCGGGACATCATAGAAATACCGGTAAATATGGCGGGTTACCGGATCGTGCTGGCGGACACGGCGGGAATCCGGGCGTCCCAAGATCCAATCGAGGCCGAGGGCGTTCGGCGCGCGCGGGCCTGGGCGGAGGCCGCCGAACTGCGCCTGCTGGTGGTGGATGGCTCCGCGACGGACGCGGCTTGGCGAGCGGTGGCCAGCCTGACGCGGCCGGGAGACTTCTGTCTGCTGAACAAGGCCGATCTTCCGCCTGGGACGGCGGCCGAGGCCCGGGCTTGGGCCGAGGGTCACGGGCTGCTGTCCCTGGAGCTGTCCCTTACCTCGTTTGAAGGCCTCGAGGCCGTGAGACAGGCGCTGGCGGAGGCTGTGGTCGGGGCGCTGTCGGGCGCGGATTTCCCAGTGGCCACGCAGGAGCGCCACCGGAGCGATCTGGCGGCGGCGCAGGCGCATCTTGAGCGCGCCTTGCAGGCGCTGTCCGAGCCCGTCGAGGTCGAACTGGCGGCGGAAGATATCCGGCTGGCGTCGCGGAGTCTGGCGCGGATCAGCGGGCGCGTCGGCGCCGAAGATGTGCTGGATCGCGTGTTCGCCCGGTTCTGCATCGGGAAATAGAGTGTTTCACGTGAAACAGTGCACAGGCGCGTCCCCAGGAACCGGCGATGTTTCACGTGAAACTCAGCCGCTCCGCTCGACTGACGACGACGGCGGACCTATAACGCCCGGCTCATGTCTGATTGGCCCCTATCTTACGACGTCATCGTCATCGGCGGCGGCCACGCCGGCTGCGAGGCGGCCGATGCGGCGGCGCGCGCGGGCGGGCGGACGCTGCTGCTGACCCATAAGATCGAGACCATCGGCGAAATGTCCTGCAACCCGGCCATCGGCGGCCTGGGCAAGGGGCATCTGGTGCGCGAGATCGACGCGCTGGACGGGCTGATGGGTCGGATGGCCGACGTAGCGGGCATCCAGTTCCGCCTGCTCAACCGCTCCAAGGGCCCGGCTGTTCGAGGTCCTCGCGCTCAGATCGATCGCAAGCTCTATCGCAAGGCCATGCAGGCCGAGCTGGCCAGGCGCGAAGGCCTGACCATTGAGGCCGCCGCTGTCGAAGATTTGATCGTAGAAGACGGCCGGATCGCCGGCGTCGTTGCGGGCGACGGTCGCGAATGGCGAGCGTCCCACGTGGTGCTGACGACGGGCACCTTCCTCAACGGCGTGATCCATCGCGGCGAAGAGCGGATCGGCGCTGGTCGCGTTGGGGATGCGCCGGCCATCGGCTTGGCGCGGCGGCTCTATGACCTCGGCCTCGACATGGGCCGGCTGAAGACCGGCACGCCGGCGCGCCTGGACGGAAGCACCATCGCCTGGGGGCGACTGGAAATGCAGGCCGGCGATGCGACGCCGGAGCCCTTCTCCTTTCTGACCGAAGCCATCGACCGTGACCAGATTGCCTGCGGCGTCACCTGGACCAACGCCGAGACCCACCGGATCATCGCCGAGCGGCTGGGCGAATCGGCTGTCTATGGCGGCAAGACCACCGGACGCGGGCCGCGCTATTGCCCCTCCGTCGAGGACAAGGTGGTGCGGTTCGCCGACAAGTCGGCGCACCAGATCTTCCTGGAGCCCGAGGGGCTGGACGACGACACCGTCTATCCGAACGGCATCTCCACCTCGGTTTCGGAAGAGACCCAGGACCTGTTCCTGCGTACGATTGTCGGCCTCGAGCAGGTAGTGGTCAGGCGCTACGGCTATGCGATCGAGTATGACTACGTCGACCCACGCGAACTGACCCCGGCGCTGGAGGTCAAGCGGCTGTCGGGCCTCTATCTCGCCGGTCAGATCAATGGGACCACGGGCTATGAGGAGGCGGGCGCGCAAGGCCTGCTGGCCGGCCTCAACGCCGCCCGGGCCGCCGCTGGCCAGCCGCCGGCCAGCTTTGCCC
>Ga0302316_10002731_pt1 | contig 12562 bp, 13 predicted proteins | sample III_Palsa_N3_2_FD_200456 | JGI IMG/M metagenome (GOLD analysis project Ga0302316, IMG submission 200456) | Peat permafrost microbial communities from Stordalen Mire near Abisko, Sweden - III_Palsa_N3_2 | ecosystem: Environmental > Terrestrial > Soil > Palsa > Peat permafrost | place: Sweden...
TTGTTCTGCGTAGAGCGGCCCGTGATCTGACCGCGGTTGTTGGCTCCGTGCTCGACCATGACTTCGAGCGTCTGGTCGAGATGACGAGCGTAGTTGGCGCGTTGAATTTCGCGCTGGCGGGCGTTGAGGATGGCGAGGCGTTCGACCTTGACCTCTTCGGCGATTGAGTCGTGCATGTGGATTGCCGGAGTGTTGGGGCGAGGGGAGTACTTGAAACCGAAGATAGCGTCGTAGCCTACCGCGTCGAGGAGGGTGATCGTGTCTTCGAAGTCCTTGTCGGTCTCGCCAGGGAAGCCGACGATGATGTCGCTGGTGAGCGAAATATCGCGTTTGGCGGCCTTGGTCCAGGCGATGCGCTCCAGGTACCAGTCGCGGGTGTACTCGCGTTGCATGGCGCGTAGGACATCCGTGCTGCCCGATTGAACGGGTAGATGGATGTGGTCGCAGAGTGCGGGCATGGCGTCGATGGCGTCAACGATGTCTTTAGTGAAGTGTCGCGGGTGTGAGGTGGTGAAGCGGACGCGTTTGATGCCGTTGACTTCCCCGACTGCACTGAGGAGTTCGGCGAAGGTGCGCTTTCCGCTGGGGTCACGATAGCTGTTGACGTTCTGACCGAGGAGTTGGATTTCGGTGAAGCCTAGCTGGGCGATTTTTTGCGCTTCGGCAAGAACTGAAGCCGAAGTGCGGCTACGTTCTTTGCCGCGCGTGTACGGCACGACGCAGTAGCTGCAGAATTTGTCGCAGCCTTCGATGATGGTGATGTAGCCGCGGTGGGGGTTGGTGCGGGCGGTGAACTCGGTGTCGAAGGTCTCGTCAGTCTGGCGGTCGTCCAGGCCAGTGATGCGGGTTTCGCCGGCTTCAAGGCGGGCAAGCATTTCGGGAAGGTTGCGGTAGCTGGCAGAACCAGCAACCAGCGAGACGTATGGTGCCTTCTCGAAGATCTTTTCGCCTTCCTGCTGGGCGACGCAGCCGATGACGGCGAACCTTTTGCCTTCGCCCTGGAGTTTTTTGTACTCGTTGAGGCGATGGAATACTTTCTGCTCGGCTTTATCGCGGATGGAGCAGGTGTTGTAGAGAATCAGGCCGGCGTCGGCTTCGTCAGGAACCTGGGCGTAGCCTTCGCGGACGAGAGTGCCGACGACTTTTTCCGAGTCGTGAGCGTTCATCTGGCAGCCGAAGGTTTCGATGTAAAAGGTCTTCATAAAAGCGCAGGTTTCAGTATAAGGGCGCGAGGGATCAGAAGGCTTATAATGGATTTAGTTCTTTGACAGTGCTGCAATATGCAACGCTCGAATGTGCTCCACCAAGTGGGGGCGTCACGGCTTCGACGGGATTGCTTGCGGCAGAGAGGCATGCCGGGGTGTGGACACCCGTAATCGCTCACAAAACCATAAGTGCCGAACCTCAATTCGCGCTTGCTGCTTAATTAACTAAGTAGCCGATCGCTCAGGCTTCGCCTACGGGCCTGTACCGATCGACGCACAGTAGGCTGGTCTGCGGAGTTCCGTCTGGACGCCAAGGACGAGATCAATCAGGCTGGTGGTTGGCGCATCTTTGTCCGTTCCAAGCGCCCGCCACGAGACAAAAGTGAACCGGAAAAAGCATGAAAGCTCTCTGTTGACAGTATTTTCGGACGCGGGTTCGACTCCCGCCGCCTCCACCATTTACAAACAGTTTCACAAAGACAAGGCTTGCGGCAGAACGAAAAACAGCCGACTGTTGTTTCAGTCGGCAGGAGACTCGTTCGAAACATTCGAACGGGTCTTCTGCTTTTTATCTATCGAGATTTATTAAAATCAGGATTTCCCTGCTTCTGTTGCCATCCAACATAAGAGTTGAAGAGTCCGTAGGTCTCTTCAAATTACTGACTTCTTTGGGGATATTTGGTAGCGTTACCGGGGCTCGAACCCGGACTCTTCGCCTTGAGAGGGCGACGTGTTAACCAGTTACACCATAACGCCACGGCACGGAAGAAGATTCCGTTGCGACTCAATCAGTATATCAAACGTCCTGCCGCGCAGACCTAAAGCCCGAGCTTCTTCACTTCATCGTTGTAGTACTTGCGGTACAGGATGTCCCACTCCTGGGAGCCTTCAACGATAATCTTTCGCTGCGAAGCGATCTTCTGCCGCGCCGCGGCATCGATCTTCAACTCCTCGATCAGTAGCTTACCCAGCGCCTTGCGCGCCTCCTGGCGGATCGTGTTGCGGTCCTCCAGAAAATCCACTTCGTCGATCTCGGCCAGCGTATCGGCCACCACATGCGCCAGCTTGTTCAGCTTGTCGTCGGTGATCCGCATCGTCTGCGTGACAGGCTTGGAAAAGTCACGAGCGCCGGCCATTAGAGCACCGCCTTATACTTGCGAGCCAGTTCCTGTTTCACCTTCTTGAACATCTCCGGATAGCTCGCGCCGGTCTTCAGCATGTCATCCTGGAACGCCTCCAGGATCACGCGAACCTCGTCGTTAATGCGGTCTTCGAGTGAAAGCTCGTCGATCAGCCCGGCGGTGACGCGCTCATCGACCAAAGCCGGTTTGGAAGTCTTGATCATCTTCGCCGCAACCAGATGCTTATTTGTCTGGCGTGCGAGATACCCTACATAGTCCTTGGAAAAAATCATGGTCTCGAAAAGGATAGCACTGCGAAAGGGTTATTTCTTCCGGTGCGGGCAATGCTCCGTATTCACGCACGAATTCGGCAGCCGCAGCCGCGCCACCGGCCGCCCGCCGATCAGGTGTTCCTGCACAATCTCCTCTGCATCCCCCGGTTTCACAAATCCGTACCAGACGGCCTCGGGATACACGACCACCACCGGCCCGTGCTCACATTGATCCAGGCAGCCGGACTCATTCACCCGCACTCTGTGCTTCAATCCAGCCGCCTTCACGGCATCTTTCAGCGCTCCACGCAGCTTCTTGGCATGCTCATTCCCGCAGCTAGGCCGCGAGGCGGACTCATCCCGCTCATTCAGACAAACAAATATGTGGTGCTCAAAATTTGGCATAGCTAATTCTTCCCTCAATTCCCCCTTTGGATGCAATCGCACCATCCTGGATGCACAGGACACCCGCGCACGCCGCTTCCGCATCTGCGAGAATAGCGGTCTATGCTTTTGGACGATCTTTCTGCAGTCAAAGACGATATGGTGGCCTTCATCGCCGGGCACGGCATGAGGCGCATGAATGGCTATGTGCCCGAAGAAGTTCCCACGGTTGTGTTTGAGGGTGACGACAGCGACAGTTGGAAGGATTTCGTCGAGCATGCCAAGGCTGCCAACGCGCCATTTCTCACCATGAGCGAGGTCATCCTCGAACCCGAAGACGTCGCCACACTCATCGGCCAGGTACGCGACCAGAACTACCCGGACCACGATGCTGTCGAGCTTGAAGAGGCGCAGTCACTTACCGCACATGTAGGAAAAACCGGCTACCTGCAGCTTGGGTTCGCTCACGGCGGCGTTATGTTTCTCTATGAGACCGCGACCGAGTGGTACGACACGTTCCAGGAGTTGATGGAAACGGTCGGAGACCTCGGGCAGATCATCGTTGACGACTCCGACGACGACTGAGGCTTGCGGTGAACGAAACCCAGTCTGCGGCGCCTCCCCAATCAGCTTCCAAGACATCCGATGTGCGATGGACTGCATCGGCCACTGATTCACCAGCGGCAAAATCATTGGCATCGGAGCTAAGCCTTCCGCTTTCGATCGCTTCCCTGCTGGTTTGTCGTGGGATAGACACGGTCGCTACAGCGCGGGCTTTCCTAAACCCAACTCTTGACCAGCTTCACGATCCCTACAAAATGCTCGGGATGGAAACGGCCGTCGCCCGCCTGCGTGCCGCGCTGCTGGCCAACGAACCCATACTCATCTATGGCGATTACGACGTCGATGGCACAGTAGCGACTGTTCTGCTGAAAACCGCCGCCGAACGCGCCGCCCAGTTGCTCGGCAGCAAAGCCGACATCCGATACCACATTCCCCACCGCATCCGCGAGGGCTACGGAATGACGGATGCACGCATTGAATTGGCCGCAACTGAAGGCGTTCGCCTGGTTGTGAGCGTGGATACCGGAATCCGCGCGTTCGCCGCCGCTGCGGAAGCCCAGCGCGTCGGACTCGATCTCATCGTCACCGACCACCATCTGCCTGATGGCGTTGAGGGCGTGCCCCAAGCCGTCGCTGTCCTGAACCCGAACCAGCCAGGCTGCCCTTATCCCTACAAAGAACTCTGCGGTGCAGCCGTCGCCTTTAAGCTCGCGCAAGCTCTGCTGGAAAGCGCGGTAAACGATGAACCGGAACGTCTGCGCCTGCGCGACAAAACCCTTCCCTCTTTCCTAAAGCTTCTTGCAATCGCAACCATTGCAGACGCAGTGCCTCTGACCGGCGAAAACCGCGTCATCGCCGCTATTGGGTTGCAGGAGCTACGCAAGCCGTCGCAGGCAGGCCTCAGAGCGCTCATGGAGCTGGCGCAGATCGACACTGCCAAGCCAATCTCCGCCATGGACATCGGCTTCCGGCTTGCACCACGCATCAATGCCGCAGGCCGCATGGACATCGCCAGCGATGTCGTCGAGATGTTCCTGGAAAAAGACCCGGCAGCAGCGCGCGTCCTGGCCGAAAAACTTCACCGGCTCAACGACGAACGCCGCGCCACCGAAGCCGAAGCGCTGCGCGAAATCGAAGCTCGATTAGCCACAATGACTGCCTCGACCGAAGGCCTCGCAGCGTGCCTCGTGCTGGACGACCCGGCATGGCATCGTGGCATCATCGGCATTCTCGCTTCGCGCGTCGTCGACCGCACTGGTAAACCCGCGCTGGTACTCGCCCATGACAACGGCCAGGCTTACGGCTCGGGCCGCTCGGTTGCGGGATTTCATTTGCTCGATGCGCTCACGGCGATCGATGCGGAATCCGAACCGAAACTCTTCACCCGTTTTGGTGGACATGCCCACGCAGTAGGCTTCTCACTCCCTTCAGCGCTCGTGTCCGAATTACGCGAGCGCATGGTGCGCCATGCAGGCTCAAAAGCCGGTGAGAACGGTGCCACGGAAACACTCGACTGCGATGCCAAACTAGCCCTTGGCGAAATCACCCCTGTCTTTCTCCAAACCCTCGAACAACTAGGCCCCTTCGGCAACGGAAACCCGGAGCCTCTTTTCATCAGCTTGGGCGTCCGGCTTACCGCAGCGCTCAGGATTGTCAAGGAGCGCCATCTCCGCCTTTCCGTCGAAGACACAGCAGACGGCTCGCGCTTCGGAGGTATGGCATGGAGCCGCCGCACCGACTGGGCCGCCCGCGCGCGCCTGGAAGACTGGGGTGAAGGTGATCTTGTCGATCTTGCCTACCGCCTGCATCGCAACTGGCACCCCGACTTCGGCGGATGGGAGCTCGAAGTCGTAGCCATCAGAACAGCCACACCCCACGAACCTGACTAAATCGTCATACTGCAACCCGTGCGATCTGCACCGTAAGCACGGTAAAACACTGGCGTGAAAAGTTTTGCCTCCAAGGGAACCCAACCCGCGTCTTATATACTGACTCTTTGCTTATGGCCGAACAAACATCACATCAAGGTCGCGGTTGGATAGTGGGTGTATCCACACTCGTCGTACTTATTTTGCTGTTCTTTATACTGCGAAGCGTATTTCACGGCACCGTAGAAGTGAGTGTTGCGCCCGTTCAGTACCAGGACATCCGAAGCACCGTCTCCACCAACGGCAAGGTCGTTCCGGTGGACGATTATCAGGCCCACGCTCCTGCGCCGGGAGTCGTCTCGAAATTATTCGTTGCAGTTGGGCAAAAGGTGTCCAAAGGCGAGGAGCTGGTCCAAATGGACGACAGCGATGCCCGCAACCGTCTCGCTTCGGCACAGGCGCTGCTTGCGACTAACGAAACCGCGCTCCAGAACATGCAACATGGCGGCACGCAGGATGAGTTGACAGGCCAGAAAGCGGATCTTGCCACCGCCCAGACGCAGCAAACACAGGCAGCTGCGGCGCTGGCATCGCTTCAGGCGCTCCAGGCAAAGGGAGCAGCCTCGTCTAACGAGGTGGCTGCTGCGGCACAAAGACTGCAGGCAGATCAGGCCCGGGTAGCCACACTGCAAGCCCGCAAAACGAGCCGTTATGGCGCCAACGATCTGGCTGCGCAACAGGCACAGGTCGCCAATGCCCGTGAAGGCGTGCAGGCCGCTGAAAGTGCGCTCGGTGGCGTCGATGTTCACTCACCGCTAAACGGCACCGTCTACTACGTTCCCGTTGCGCAATATGATTTCGTGCCGGCGGGAGACCCACTGTTATACGTCGCCGATCTCACACATCTTCAGGTACGCGCGTACTTCGATGAGCCAGATATCGGCAAGCTGAAAGTCGGACAGACGGTAAAGATTGTGTGGGATGCCAAGCCGAACCAGGAGTGGCATGGCCACATCGCGCAGGCGCCGACCACGGTCATCACCTACGGCACACGTAACGTCGGCGAGTGCGTCATCACCGTCGACGATGCGAACGGCGATCTGCTACCGAACACCAACGTGACCGTAACGGTCACCACGCAGGCCAAGACTCACGTCCTCACCGTTCCCCATGAAGCTGTCCACACTGAGGGCGATAACAACTACGTCTACAAGGTAGTGGACGGGCATCTTCATAAGACACTGGTGCAGGTCGGCCTCATCAACTTGACGCTGGAAGAGATCACCAGCGGCTTGAACGAAGGCGATTCCGTCGCACTCGGCGCAACCTCTGAGGCTGAGCTCAGCGACGGGCTCGAGGTAAAGGCACAACGGTAAATGGGACACAGCGCACTCAAGACAAACGATCTGTGTGGTGCCGCGAGGCTGCAATGGCTGGCGCTCGTGCTGGTTCTCTTGATGCCGGCAATTCCCTGCTTCGCGGCGGATCTCGCGTCTAAAGACAGGTCGTCCAAACATACCGTTTCAAACCCATTGGCTGACAGTGAAAAGGTGCTGATGCAAGGCCATGCCGACGATGCCATTGCCCGTCTGCAGACAATGACCGCATCCAATCCACAGGATGGCCACGCTCACCTGCTATTGTGTCGCGCCTTCTATGCGGAAGAGCTCGTTGACGCAGCTGTTTCTGAGTGCGAAGCCGCGTTAACCACGCTTTCCAACGACAGCAAAGCTCAGGACTGGATGGGCCGCGTCTACGGCATAAAGGCCGACCGCTCCGGCCCAATCTCCGGATACAAACTCGCCTCCAAGGTGAAGACCGCCTTTGAGACAGCCGTTGACCTCGATCCGCGCAATGAGGACGCGGTCAATGATCTTAGCGAGTACTATGTCAGCGCACCGGCACTCGTCGGCGGTGGTGTGGACAAAGCCCTCGCCCTCGCTGCACGAGTCGAGCCGCAACTGCCGCAGGCCGCACATCGCATCCGCGCAATGGCTGCGGAAAAGCAACATGACCCGGACAAAGCCGAGCGCGAGTTCAAAGCCGCCGTCTACGAAGGCGGACATCCCGACGCATGGACCGACCTCGGCCACTTTTATTATCGGCGCGGCCAGAAAGATCAGGCACTGGACGCCCTTCACCATGCGATCGAAGCCGATCGCGCCCGCGGGCCGGCGCTCGTCGATATTGCCTCCATCCTGGTCAAGATGCACACCGAGCCGGATACCGCCGAGCGAGCGCTTCGCGACTATCTGGCTTCGAATGCAAAGACGGATGCGGCTCCTGCCTTCAAAGCTTATGTAGAGCTCGGCAATTTGCTCGCGAGCACGGGAGACAAGCAGGGGGCGCAAGCGCAGTTTCAGGATGCGCTCGCCTTGGCCCGAAATTACCCGCCAGCTAAAAAGGCAGTTCGCCATCCATAACGGTTCGTTGCTACGGAAATGAACACTCGCATCGTAAGGTTGTCAGCAGGGAGAGAAAGTTTGCCGAAAGGAACCAGACCGACAGTGTGCTTCAACGCCAGGGCCATCGCATTCACAGGCCTGATGTTGGCTGCATGCACCTGTGCCTCGGCACAGATTTCGCTCTCGACAGTGGTTGATCTCGCACTCCACAACGATCCCAAGGTCAAGCTCGCCCAGGCCGACCTCGACAAAGCTGAAGCAATGGTCGCCGAAACGCACGATGCCTATATTCCGAGCGCCGGCGTCAATGCCGGTTATGGACAATCCACAGGCGTTCCTCTCGGCGTTCCAGTTGTTTTCAGCTTCGCCAGCCAGTCCCTTCTCTTCAACTTCTCGCAGAAGGATTACGTCCGGTCAGCCGAACTCGGCCTGAAAGCTGCGAAGCTCTCCGCGAAGGAAGTTCACGATCAGGTTGCCGAAGACGCTGTCATTACCTATCTCAACCTCGACCACGCTCAGGAGCGTCAAGCCGCGCTCGACGAGGAATACGAACATGCCAGTCGCCTCGTCACCATCGTCCAGGACCGCTTGGACGCTGGCGACGACACCCGCATCGAGCTTCTCAAAGCCAAGCGAACCGCTGCCCAGCTTCACCTGCAGAAACTCCAGGCCGACGACGAAATCGCCACACTCTCCGAGCATCTCTCCCGCATGATCGGCTTTCCGGGTAATCCGGTCACTACCGAGCGTGCCTCCGTTCCGCCGCTTCCCTCCATCACCACACTGACCGCGGATACCACCTCCAGCTTCGGCATTCAGGCCGCTTTCGCAACCGCTCGCAGCAAGCAGGAGACCGCCTTCGGCGACTCTCGCTGGAGGTTCCGCCCGCAAGTAAGCTTTTTCCTCAACTACAGCTACATCGACACCGGCCCATCCGACTACGTGGCCTACTATCCGGGTTTCGCCGGCAAGAGCAGAGACGCCGCCTCAGTTGGCATCCAGATAGCGATTCCCCTTTTTGACCGTGCACGCCAGGACAAGGCGCGCGGAGCAGCAGCCGATGCCGCACACGCACGTGCCGAAGCGCAAAACGAAAGAAATCAGTTCCTTGAAGGCAGATTCAAGCTGCTCCACTCCGCAGCCGAACTTTCTGACCGCAATGAAGTTGCCCAGGACGACCGCGATCTCGCTCAAGCGCAACTTGATGCGGTCCTCGCCCAGCTAACCCCGGACAGCGCAGCAACCGGCCAGCCGCAATTGACCCCCAAGGACGAGCAGAACGCCCGGCTGCAGGAACGTGCGCGTTACGTCGATCTGCTGAACGCCGAATTCGAGCTTCAGCAGGCGCAGGTGAACCTGATGCGCCAGACCGGCCGATTGGACGACTGGCTCAACACCATCCCGCGCACCCCGACGGCGGTCTCGATCGCACCGGTTCCCCACCAGTAATCGCCAGCAAGCTGCACCAAACGTGGTGCAGGGCAGGTTCCTCCGGCAACGGCACCGGACATCACAAAGTGATAAAATCAGGTACTGACATGCCACTCAAAACACTGCTCCTGAACCCGCCTTCCTTCGAAAACTTTGACGGTGGCGCCAGCTCCCGCTGGCCTGCCACACGCGAAATCGAGTCGTACTGGTACCCGGTCTGGCTCGCTTACCCGGCCGGTATGCTGGAAGGTTCGAAGCTTCTGGACGCTCCCCCACACCACGTCAGCGCCGAAGAAACCATCGAAATTGCCAAAGGTTTCGAGTTTCTCGTTCTCTTCACTTCGACCGTAGGCTGGTCCGGCGACCATGGCTTGGCTCGGGCGATCAAGAAGGCCAATCCGACCATCAAGATCTGCTTTGTCGGCCCCCCGGTAACCACCGATCCGGACCGCGCCCTCAACGAGTGCGAAGTCATCGACTTCATCTGCCGCCGCGAGTTCGACTACTCCGTCGTCGAGTTTGCCAACGGCAAGCCGCTGAACGAGATTCTCGGCATCAGCTACAAGGACGCCACAGGCGTCATGCAGCACAACCCGGATCGTCCACAGGTTGAAGATCTTGACGCAATGCCCTGGGCCACAAAGATTTACAAGCGCGACATGGACGTCACACGCTACAACGTGCCATTCCTGCTGCACCCGTATATCTCGCTCTACTCCACCCGCGGCTGCCCGGCGCAGTGTACCTTCTGCCTCTGGCCCCAGACGCTTTCCGGCCATGCCTGGCGTAAACGCTCTACGGACGACGTCGCCGCCGAGATGAAGTGGGCCAAGGAGAACTTCCCCCACGTCAAGGAATTCTTCTTCGACGACGACACCTTCAACATCCAGAAAGTCCGCACCATCGAGCTCTGCGAAAAGCTGAAGCCGCTTGGCATCACCTGGTCCTGCACCTCGCGCGTCACCACTGATCGCGACACGCTCAAGGCCATGAAGGAAGCCGGCTGCCGCCTGCTCATCGTCGGTTTCGAGTCGGGCGACCCGCAGATTCTGAAGAACATCAAGAAGGGCGCCACCGTCGAGCGCGCTCGCGACTTCGTCAAGGATTGCCACGATCTCGGCCTCATCATCCATGCCGACTTCATACTCGGCCTCCCAGGCGAAACCAGGGAGTCGATCCGCAACACGATCAACTTCGCCAAGACGCTCGACTGCGAAACCATTCAGGTCTCGGTCGCCCACGCTTATCCGGGCACTGAGTTCTACGATTACGCCAAGCGCAACAACTTCATCACCAACGAAAAGATGGAAGACGGCGGCGGCCACCAGATGGCGCACATCGAGTATCCCGGCCTGCCCACCGAGTACGTCATGGAGATGGTGCACAAGTTCTACGACGAATATTACTTCCGCCCCAAGGCCGCGTTCCGCGTCGTCTGGAAGGCTATTGTGAACCGCGATGTGCCGCGTCTTTACGTTGAAGCTAAGGCTTTCATGAAGCTTCGCTCACAGCGCAACAAGGCATCGCGCGCCAAGAAAGAAGAAAATGCCCTCAAGGCCCAGGAAAGCGTCAGCATGAACGCCTAGTGGCGCACAAAAAACACAGGAGGCGGAGCGAAATCTGCTCCGCCTTTTTCTTTCTGCCACAACAACCGCAGAAGGCGCGCATGAAACACACGCTCAAACCATCCCAATACGCCGTCCTGATCGCCATTATGCTCACGGCCTCGGTCGGCGACTCCCTCCTCTCCCGCGGCATGGAGCAGGTCGGCCACGTCGACCTGCATCACCTCGGCCTGCTCTGGCACGCTCTCTTCAATCCTTTCGTCGACGCCGGCATCGTCCTGCTCATCGGCTTCTTCGCCTGCTACACCACGGCCCTCAGCTGGGCCGATCTAACCTTCCTCATGCCTGCGACCGCCTTCGGCTACGTGGTCATCGCTCTCCTGGGCCGCTTCTGGCTGCATGAGCAACTCTCCCCCTCACGCTGGGCAGGCATCGCGCTCATCGTCTGCGCCGTCGGCTTCGTCGCCGGTGGCCCATCGCGCACAGAACACCCTCAGCTGGATCAAATGGACGCGGGAGCAGGCCTCTGATGCTTTCGCAGCAAACTATCCAGATCTGGAGCTCGATCCTCTTCGTCTCCGCTCTCGCGGTTGCAGGTGAAGTGCTGATCGCCGCCGGCATGAAGCAACTCGGCGACCTCGACAACATCCGCGCCCAGAGCGGTCTTCTCGGCGCCATCCGCGCCGTGCTCACGAACGCCCGTTTCGTCATGGGTGCACTGTGCATGGCACTCAACTTCTTCGCCATGCTCTTCGCTCTAAGCATCGCCGACCTCTCACTCGCCGCTCCCGCCATCGCCTCGCTCACCTACATCGGCAATGCCATCGCCGCTAAGGTCTTCCTCCGCGAAAAGGTGGACCACCGACGCTGGCTCGCCACAGGATTTGTCGCGGTAGGCGTTGCATTGCTGGCCCGCTAGACCGTATCCTGCCAGCCATGAGGCTCGAGCAACGATTATCGGCGGCTCAACTCGCATCTCTCGCCCTGGGCTGCGGCTTACTGCTGTTTGGCATCGTCACCTTTGACGCTTTTTCAGATTTCGTACACCTTTCCATCCGCGTTAGGCTTTGGATTGGTGGCCTGGAACTCCTGTTCGGCGTCATTGCTGGCGTGGTTATGTACAAGTCTCTCGCCGCGTTCCAGGGCGGCGTCGAGGACTGCCGTTGGAATCAAGCTTCTCTCGACAAGCTAAAGAAGCAATTGAACCACCCCGTTGCGACAGCGTTCGTCTGGACCCTGGTCGCTGTTCTGCTCGGCTATGTCGCGGTCGACATCCCCTCGCACTTGTTCCGCCACCATCACACTCCAATAGGCGGCCTCACCTTTTTCTGGATGAGCCCCGTCTATGCCATCGGAATCCTGCGCCGATCCCTCAACCCAAAGTTACCCAGGAGTCAATCCATCTGGCGCGACGAAATCAAGCCGATCCACTCCGATCAATGGGGCCACCGCGGCCCGAGCACTCCCGCAGCCTAAACAAATCCCAGATTATTACTCGAAAAGCTCCCGATATTCGGGAACACAGTCGCCAACTGGCTAACCGGCACACCAAACCACTGCGCCAGCGTACTCGCATACTGCACGCTTCCGGTGCTCGGCACCCAGCGGCCGTTTGAGCCCGAATCATCCGGCCCACCCAGCGCAATCGTCGGGAACGTCCCATACATCTGGCCGCCTTTTACAGCACCACCAACCACGATATGGTGCGAACCCCACGCATGGTCCGTCCCCGTGTTGGAGTTCGGCT
>Ga0302316_10002733_pt1 | contig 12560 bp, 13 predicted proteins | sample III_Palsa_N3_2_FD_200456 | JGI IMG/M metagenome (GOLD analysis project Ga0302316, IMG submission 200456) | Peat permafrost microbial communities from Stordalen Mire near Abisko, Sweden - III_Palsa_N3_2 | ecosystem: Environmental > Terrestrial > Soil > Palsa > Peat permafrost | place: Sweden...
CGCCGGCACATTCAGATAGCTATCCCGCGAAGGCGGCGGCCCAATGCAAATAGCCTCATCCGCAAACTTCACATGCAAACTGTTCCGGTCCGCCTCCGAGTACACGGCCACTGTCCGAATACCCATCTCCTTACAAGCGCTAATCACCCGCAGCGCAATCTCACCCCGGTTTGCAATCAATACCTTACGAATCATCCCCGTCCCAATCTCTAAGTTCTGCAATGTTGAAAAGGTGAATAGCGAACGGTGAATGAAGCTCACCACTCTAGCCTTTATTCACTATTCACTACTCACTATTCACTGCTTGATAGCAAACAACGGCTGCCCATACTCCACCGGCTGCCCCGGCTTAACCAGCACGGCCACAATCTCACCGCTGGCATCGGACTCAATCTCATTCATCAGCTTCATCGCTTCCACGATGCAAAGCACCTTGCCGACCTCAACCCGCTCTCCAACTGACACAAACGCATCAGCATCCGGCGAAGGCGCCGCATAAAAAGTCCCTACGATCGGCGACTTCACAATATGCGCTCCTGCATAAGGATCAGCCACCGCTGGAGCCGCCGCAGCAGCAGGAGCCGCAACCGGCGCTGCAGCCACAGGTGTAGCAGCAGGAGCCGCGGGACGAGCCGCCATTAGTTGCGCCAACTGCGCCATATCCACACCGCCGCCCGTCGGAGCCGCGCCTTCAAACGTCAGCGCAATCTTCAGATCTTCCTGCTCCATCTCAAACTGAGCAATGCCGCTGGCCTTCAAAAACTCGACCAGTTCCTTCAACTCCTGCAATTTTTTCCCGTCCATAAAAGTCCCAACTCCTAATCGTTTTCTGAACCCTGGGCCTTAAACCCTGGACCCTTGTCTTACAGTTCCATCCAAACCTTCGGACTACCCGCGGTCAGAACTTCCCCGCCATCATCCGTCACCAGCACCATATCTTCGATGCGAATCCCAAACTCACCCGGCAGATACGCCCCCGGCTCAATCGTAATCACCATCCCCGGCTCCAGAACCTGTTTCTGATCCTTCGCCAGTCTCGGACCTTCATGAATCTCCAACCCAACGCCATGCCCAGTCGAGTGGCTAAAGTACTTATCCAGCTTAGCCCTCCGCAGCACCGAGCGCGCCGCTTCATCGACCTCGCCGCCCGTCACTCCCGACCTTACAATCTCAACCGCGGCCAGCTGTGCTTCCAGCACCGAATGATACACGTCCCACTCCCTCTGGCTAGCCTTCCCCAGGTGAACCGTCCGCGTCATATCCGAGCAATACCCCTCCAGAACCACCCCAAAATCCATCGTGCAGAAGCCCCTTCGCGGCAGCTTCGCCCCACTCGCCTTCCCATGCGGCAGCGCCGACCGCTCCCCGCTGGCCACAATCGTCTCAAAGCTCATCGCTTCCGCCCCTCCCAGCCGCGCCTGATACTCCAGCTCCGCCGCCACCGAAGCCTCCGTCGCTCCCGCAACAACATGCTCCAACACACCCTCAAACAGCCTGCAGCCCAAATCCGCCGCCCGCCGCATCCGGTCAATCTCGTCCTCGTCCTTCACCTCGCGGAGCCTAGTCACCAGCCCCTCAACCCCCACAAAAAATCCGCGACGCTTCCCCGTCGGCAATGCTTGTCTCAACCGTTCCCACCCGGCCACACTCGTATGCGCGGAATCGAACCCACACCGCGCCACGCCCTGCTCCACCAGCCACTCCACGGCCAGCACGGTCGCCGGTTTCTGCTCCACCACTACCCGCAGCCCCTTGGCCTCGTTCTTCGCCTGCGCCCTGTATCGGCCATCGGTAAACAACACCGCCTTGCCGCCGGCCAACGCCAGCGCGGCGCTCGATCCCGTAAACCCACTCAGATACCGCACATCCGACGGATGCGTCACCAGCAGCGCATTCACTCCTGCCGCTACAGCGGCCTTCATCGCATCCTGGCGTCGTCTTGCTTCGTTCATAACCTATTGATTCTACCTTCTATGGCCCTACACTGCCCGCTCCCGGTATCATGGACTATGTCTCTTCGACCGGGCCCTCCCGATCACCCACATCTTTCCACCTTCACCCGCCGCGCCTTCATCGCGGGCGCCACCTCTGCTGGCCTCGGAATGGCCGCCTACGCTGGCATGTTCGCCCGCCACGATCTCGAAGTCGTCCCCCGCACCATTCCCATCAAAAACCTCCCAGACACCTTCCAGGGCTTCCGCATCGCCCAGTTATCCGACATCCACCTCGAGGAGTACACCGAGCCCTACTTCCTCCAGGAAGCCGTCGAGCGCATCAACGCCCTCCAGCCTGATCTAGTCGTCCTCACCGGCGACTTCGTCAGCCGCGGCCCTCGCCCCACAGCCTTCGCCATCAAAACCGCAGGCCTCTGCGCTGAGATCCTCTCCACCCTCACCGCGCCCCAGCGTTACGCCATCCTCGGCAACCACGACGTCGCCGTAGGCTCACTGCCCATCATCAGCGTCCTCGAAGCCCACGGAACCCCCGTCCTCGTCGATAGCTACACCCCCATCGAACGCGGCGACTCCCACATCTGGCTCTCCGGCGCCTGCGACCCCGGAACCTCCACCTGCTATCTCGACCTCGCCATCCCGCCCTACCCCAAGGCTCCCGTCATCTTCCTCTGCCACGAGCCCGACTTCGTCGACACCGTAGTCCAGCACCCCCGCTTCCCTCTCATCGACCTCATGCTCTCCGGCCACACTCACGGCGGCCAGGTCCGCCTACCCGTCGTCGGCCCGCTCCTGCTCCCGCCTATGGGACAGCGGTATGTCCAGGGCCTCTTCCACTTCGGCCATCTACAGCTCTACGTAAACCGCGGCCTCGGCACCGTAGGCCTGCCCTTCCGTCTGAACTGCCCTCCCGAAATCACCCACATCACCCTCACCCGCGCCTAGCCACGCCGCTACCGAATCAGATACCCATTCACATACTCGATCAGGTGCTTCCGGTGGTTCGACCGATACTCCGGATAGTCCGACCGAATCCCCGCGTCAGCCGCATTGATCGCAACCCACGCCCCCAGTACATTCGCCTGCTCCAGACCCCGTAAATTACGTATCGAAGCATCAAGATTTGCCTCAACAAGCGTACCGTCCTTCAGTTTCCTATCGACATCCGCGAGCATCGCCCGCAACGCGGCATGTTCTTCCGCAATCGTATGACGATATCCACTCGGCTGAACGACAGCATTAGCGTCGGACCCACCCGCCACAATCAGTTGGTTCAGCGTCCGGGCGCCATGCGCCGCCCGATACTGCTGATACACAATCCACGACGACCGTCCGTCCTGCGTCGACGCAGCAAGCGCCTCATCCAACTTCAGCACACCATCCGGAGTAATAAACTCAGGCCGCGTAATAGCCGGCTTCACCAGTTGATGACCAGTCCGCTGCGCCCATTGTCCGATCTCCAAAAACGGTGGCTTGGCATACGGCTCAGCCACAACCGCCTCCACAAACTTCTCACGCGCGCCCGCACTGTCACCCGCCTGAAACAGCGCATCGCCCCAATACCGGTAAGCCGTCTCACGGTCTGGATCAATCGCCACAGCCTTCCCAAACCACGTCCCCGCGTTTGCGACATCCTTCAGCCGAAAGTAAGAGTCCCCCGCATAAAGCGCCGGATCATACCAACTCGGATCAAGCGCCGCAGCCTGCTCATAGAGCTGCGCCGCACCGCTCCAATCTGACCGCCCAAAAGCCGCTTCAGCCTCATGAAAGACCGCCTGCGCCTCCGGCTTGCCGTGGTACGTATATCCAACCGTCAGCGGAATCCCAGAGACAATTGCGCCCACCAGCGTCTTCGCATCTACCGCAAGTACCGCGCTAACATACGCACTGTTGTCTCCCAGCGCCTGCGCTCGCTTGAGCTCATTGATAGCTTGCAAATGAATCTTCATCCGTTCGGCAGGATCAGAAAGTGTAGCTTCCTTCGCCAGCAACCCTGCTCCACGCCGCTCCGCAAACACAGCTACTCCCGGATCCTGACGGCACAAATCCTCATAAAGAGGCAGCGCCTCCAACGGTTTTGTGGCAAGAAACAGCGAATCCGCTTGCTTCCGTTCCGTTTCAAAGTTGGCTTCGTGATGAGGCGCAACCGGCGACGAAGTTTGGGCACTGCCCTCGACCGGGGCAACAGCGAAGAGTATCGCAACAAGAAGGACAGCAGAACGTATCATGCTTCTCAAAGCCCCCTCAACCAAAGCTCGCAACGCACGCCGATTATAACGAGCCGCAATTATTGGACGCATCCGACTTTGCAACGAAGCCCAATTCAATTAGCCTGTTTTGAGTTCCTCACCCCGCTCAAAGCCCAGCGAAATGTCCGGTCCGCACATAACTGAACCCAACCCGGCGAGCCTGATACGCGGCAAGAGCCAAATGGCTGAGCGGATCCACCTGCATCCCTGGGTCTCCACTCCTCTCGGCCCCATAGACACTTGGCCCGAAAGCCTTCTCGGCTCCGTCAATCTCATGCTCGCCTGCGCCTTCCCCTCGCTGGTCTTCTGGGGCAAGGAACTCATCCAGCTCTACAACGATGCCTTCATCCCCTTGCTCGCCGAGCGCCATCCCTCAGGCCTGGGCAAACCCGCAGAAGAGTGCTGGTCCGACGCCTGGCAGATTGTCGGCCCCAACCTCAAACGCGTCATGGACGACCACGAGACCGTCTACTACGAAGACACCGTAGTCCCCATCATCCGCGACGGACGATTGCAAGACATCCGTTGGACATACAACTACAGCCCGATCTTCGCCTGCGACGGCAACGTCCTCGGAGTCCTCGTCATCTGCCAGGACATCACCCGCCAAGTGAACGCCGCCCAGGAACTCCGCGAGAGCGAAGCTCGCGCCTCGCGAGTCCTGCAAAGCATTGGCGACGCCGTCATCGTCACGGACGCCGACACTCGTGTCCTCCGCATGAACCCCGTTGCCGAACAACTGACCGGCTGGCCCATCGACGAAGCCCGGGACAAGCCGCTGGCTCAGGTCTTCCGCATCGTCAACGAAGCCACCCGCCTGCCGGTAGAAAGCCCTGCCGACAAAGTAAAGCGCACCGGTTCGATCGTCGGCCTCGCCAACCACACCGTTCTCATCTCCAAAGACGGCAAAAACACCGCCATCGACGACAGCGGCGCGCCCATCCTCGATGACAACGGAGACCTCAGCGGCATCGTCCTCGTCTTCCGCAACATCGAAGAAAAACGCGCCGCAGAGCGCGAAAGAGATCGTCTCACCGACCGTCTCAGTCAGGTCTTAAGCGCCACAACCGATGCAATCGTAGGCGTGGATCGCAACTGGGTCATTACCTATCTCAATCCCAAAGCAACGGAGCTCTACGCGCCTCATGGACACATCATTGGCCGCGTTGTTTGGGAGGCCTTCCCTGACGCCGCCTATGAAGGCTCTCCGTACGTCGAACACTACAACCGTGCCATGAACGAAAGGACTCCGAGCGGCTTCGACGCCTACTACCCTGAACCCCTCAACCTCTGGTTGCACATCGACGTCTACCCAACCCCCGAAGGTATCGTCACCTTCTCCCGCGATGTCACAGAAGAGCGAGCCGCCCGCCATGCCCTGAAAGAAAAGTCGGAACAAGCCGAGCGGCAGCGCGCAGAGATTGAAAGCGTCTACAGAACCGCCCCCATCGGCCTCGCACTCTTTGATACGACAGATTTCCGCTACCTCCGCCTAAACGACCGGCAAGCCGAATTCTTCGGCCTCAAACCCGAAGAGATCGTCGGCCGCACACTCACCGAGATGGCCCCCATAGGCGGCCTCAAAGAGCTCTTCGAGCAAGTCCTCGAGGGTGAACCCGTAGTCAACTTTCCCCTCGAAGGCGAATTAGTCAACCGTCCCGGAGAGCATCGTTACTGGACGGTCAGCTACTACCCCGTCATCGCAGCCGACGGCACCGTACAGGCCATCACCGCCGCCTCGCTCGAAATCACACAACAGAAGAAGGCCGAGCTGGCCCTCATGCAGAGCGAAAAGCTCGCCGTCGTCGGCCGCCTCGCCGCATCCATCGCCCACGAGATCAACAACCCCCTCGAGTCCGTCACCAACCTCCTTTATCTTGCCGAACGAAGCGCAGACCTAACCGAGACCAAGACCTACGTGCAAACCGCCGAGCGCGAACTCCGCCGCGTCTCCGTCATCGCCAACCAAACTCTCCGCTTCCACAAGCAATCCAGCAGCCCGCAGGAGATCTCTGGAGCACAGCTCATCAGCAGCGTCATCTCCCTCTTCCAGAGCCGCATCATCAACGCCGGAATCGAGGTCGAGGAGCGCATCCGCGCAACCCAGCCAGTGCGATGTTTCGAAGGCGAAATCCGGCAGGTTCTCAGCAACCTGGTCAGCAATGCAATCGACGCCATCCCACCCCAGGCCGGCGGCCGCCTACTGCTGCGCAGCCGCATCGGCAGAGACTGGCACACTGGCCGGCCCGGCCTCGTAATCACCGTGGCAGACACCGGCAGCGGTATCCCCGCTGAGGTTCTTAGCCGCATATTCCAGCCCTTCTATACGACCAAAGGAATCAACGGCACCGGGCTCGGCCTCTGGGTAAGCACTGAGATCGTCGATAGGCACCACGGAACCCTGCGCCTCCGCAGCAGCCAAAAAGAAGGCCATAGCGGAACCGTCTTCACCATGTTCCTTCCCTTCGACGCAGTCAGTCGTTAACGCATCACCAGAGATCTTCCGCAACATACGGCCGCGACCACAGCGTGACATGAAGAATCACAGCCTTGCTCCACGCCTCTTCAAGCAGTTTGAGTTCAGCTTCATCCCCAATGCCATCCGCAAAAAATCCGCGTACAGGAAGAACCACCGGAACAAACCCAAGAAGATATCGAAACGGCACCACCGGAGGTGTGTGAGCGCCATCCGTTTTATTCTTCTTCGCCGGTATATGACGAAGCCCGATCTCCTGCTGATAGTTCAGCCAATCCCGGTCATGCGGACGCGTCGCAACATCAATAACCCACTGCACAAAACGGCCCTTAACCCGTGCTTTGTATACCTCGTCGGACGCGCCATCCGGCTTCACAAACCAGTGCGACAGATGCGCCTGGGATCCGATGACGGCACGCCACGAGTCGACCATCGCCTCGGCCTTTGCCAGAAACAAGTCAGCATGTCGCGCCAGCACATCGGCATCAGAGGCGGTCCACCCAGCAGTCTCTTCGATCTGCAGGAGCTCCGCCTCTGACACCGGCGACAGAGCACTCTTCGCAGTGCCATAGTCATAACCCGCGGGCAACGAAGCCGCGATAATACCCGACCCGCCCATCAAGCAACCACCTCCGGCTCGACCCGCTGAATAATGGCCCGATAGACCGAACGGATCGCGCCCGAAGCCTCGATCTTGCGAGCGTTTTCCTTATGCTTTGGGTGCGCCGCCAGCTTCGCCCGGTACACCTCATACTCCGCCATCGTGCCCACATCGATCATCGCGAACGCCTCGCTCGTAGTACCGGCAAACTCAGTAGGAGCGTAGTATCCGGCAATGCGCCCTCCACTCTCAGCAATGGGCGCGAACTCCGCTTTCGTATAGGCGAGCCAGTCGGAAAGCTTATTAGGGTCAATGGTGTATCGCAGAAACAGGGTATACATAACAACCTCCAGAAACCATTGAAAGCCCCGTCCCTTCAAAACACTTCGGCACACACCGAAGCATTCAAAAAATAAAATCCGCATACTGTCCTTATGAGCGACGCACTCGCAAACGCAGCCAGACTACTCGCAGAACCGGCTCGCGCCTCTATGCTGCTCAAGCTGATGGGAGGTCGCGCCATACCTGCAGGGGAACTCGCCTTCGCCGCAAACATCAGCCCACAAACGGCAAGCGAACATCTCGCGCGGCTCACCGAAGCTGGCTTCGTCACCGCATATCGTCAAGGGCGGCACCGCTACTACGAGCTCGCAAATGAAGATGTCGCCTACGCCGTCGAATCACTGCTCGTGTTGTCCTCCGGGTCTCCCGCACGCCCTCGCCTAGACGCAGAGAAACCCGCGCTCGGGCGGCTCGAGCACGCACGCACCTGTTATGCGCACCTGGCCGGTTGGCTAGGTGTAGCCATTACGGATGCGCTCCAACGCGAAGGCCATCTCGCGCCCGCAACCGGACGAGCGTTCACCATCACAGACCGCGGTAGAACCTGGTTCGAACAGCAAGGCATCAACATACCGAGCTCTCCTGCAACCGCAGACCCCAAGCTTGCCCGTCAGTGTCTCGACTGGACAGAGCGCCGGCCCCATCTCGCCGGCACCCTGGCCGTGACCATGCAGAAACGCTTCTCAGAACTCGGCTGGATCGTACGATCCCGCAAATCACGCGCCGTTCGAGTCACTCTAGAAGGCAGAAAAGCACTCTCGAAGCATCTTCACATTGTGGTCGGATGAAGGAACCGTTTCGAACCATCAACCGGCTCATGGGAGTCAAAGACGGCAATCCGCCCCGTATCCGGCAATCCCCTCGCCTTCAACCATCTCTCGCTCGAAACTCTCTGCATACAGGGACCGAGACTGCAAATCGTTATCGGGCTGCGCAGACTCTCCCTTCGCAGCGCTTCCAGCACCTCGTCCAATATCGACCCCTTGAAAGGCGAATACAGATAGAACACGCTGCCCTGAGACAGATCCGCATCCCGCGCATCCTGCGCGATGAATTGCACGCGGCCAAGGCGCAGGCTTTCCGCGCACCCTTGCGCACTAGCGACGTAAGCCGCCTCGACCTCAACACCAACACTCCGGGCTCCAGTCACCAGGGACACTAACAGCGGCACATGCCCCAGTCCCGAGCCGAGATCGACAAACACATCATCCTCCGCAACCCCGGCGGCGGCAATCAGGTCGAGAATGTGGCGCACAGGCGTCGGCTGGTACGGCACCATCTCCATCGAAAGCTCCAGATTTGGTTCGCCCGGTGCAGGCACTTGAAGAACTCCGCTCACCAACTCATCCCGGGAATCGAACCCCAACCCGGGCAATACGCCTCTCCGTTCGTCTTCGCTCGCCACATCCTCCAGCCACTGTAGAAGTGCCCGCGGTTCACCGCCGCGAACAATATCCGAGCGCACAGACCCATAGAGCTCTCTATTCACCGCCTCGAGCCGCATCCGAAGCACCTTCGCCCGCTCCTGCAAGCGTGAATCCGCGCACCTCGCGGGATTCTCAGAATCGAAGCCTCCAAATCCAGCATCGATCTCGTCCAACGCGATAAGCCGCTTCCGAAGCTGGCCACGCAGAAAGAGCGAAGAGTCACCCTCCAGAACGCACACGAACGCATGCAGATCGCTATAACGTTCGATTTCGTCCCGGCACAGAAGCCCAGCAGTTATGGTTGACATATCAACTACCTTAAACACCCAAAGTTGTCGTGTCAACCTACTCTTGATACGCTTGCCACAGTCATGTCCACGAAACCGCTATCCCCGCAGGAATTTCGCATCTGGCATGCCTTCAGGCTCATGCACGAAGACGTGCTCGCCCGCGTCGGACGCGACATCACCCAGGCTACCGGCCTCACAGGCCCTGAATTCGGGGTCTTGTCCCGCCTCGCCGTGAAAGGCGAGATCCGCCAACAGGTCCTCGCCGGCATGTTGGCCTGGGACAAAAGTCGCCTCTCCCATCAACTGACGCGTATGCAGGAACGATCGCTCATCGACCGCCGCCGTGTTGACGGCAAAACGGTCCTCATCGCTCTCACCAAACTCGGCAAAGAAAAGCTCGATGCCGCCCGCCCCATACACGCAGACTCAGTTCGGCGAAATCTGCTCTCGCGCCTCACCCAGGAACAGATTGACGCCATCGTCCGCATAAGCAATCTTCTCGGAGAAGAAGAGTAATACCCGCCCGTTTCGCAACGGACTGATCCATACTCCAGTGCCGTTCCCACCGGTCTCTAGGTAAGCCGCAGATCAACTTCATGCTGCTCCAGATAGACTTGGTGAAACCAGTACTGGAAGTAGATGAAATTGAAGAAGAACGTCATAAATCCATTCAATTCAATGCCCCGCGGATCTGTCTCCCTGAAGTGCTTCTCCAACTCATCGCGAAATAAAAAAGCGCCACAATGAGGAGTACCGCCAGGCAAACGCCGAGAAAGTCCATAACCCACTGGGTGCCTGAATGATTTCGGTAACACCTCCGACGCAGTGTCCCCTATCCACAGCACAACATAGAGATAAACCGAGCGACTGCGAGGCTCCGCAATTTTGAGCCAAACCACCTGCCCTACCATCCATAGCCCACTTACCGACGGCACCCACTGCGGCACATGCATGGCAAAACGAACATACCCCTCAAACAGTCCAATGACCAGTAACCACCACCAGTCAATTCCTAAGATCCGAGGAATCGCAAGCCGCTTCCCCACGCCCTACCGCGCCCGTCCAACCGGCTTCTTCTTCGACGTATCCACCGCATCCCCAACCGGCACAACCCCACTCTTCTCATCCATCCAGCTATCCAGCAGGCTCTTCCGGAACCGCCACCGGTTCCCCAGCTTGAACGCCGGCACAAACCCCTCGGACGCATAGCGATACAGCGTATCTCCACTAATTCCCAGGTACGATGCCGCCTGCCGGATATCCATTACCTCCCGCAATGTCACCTGTTCCTGCGCTGCTGCTGCCATGTCCGTCTCCAGTTGTTCCGAGTATTACCTGCAATTGGCTGTGCAACACCTCTTGTATCCCGTTTTCCACAGGGTTACAAGAGAAATCGCACCAAAACCCCATCCATTTTGCAATACTCCGGCATGCCAACCTCAGCAGTTACACAAAGAAATGTCCGCAATTAACTCCATCAAAACGACTTACGCCTTCCACCAGTCCGAGAGTAGCCCCACCCCACGCTCCACCTCGGTCGGCACTCCAGGCGTAGGCAACCACACCCGAATCCCCTCTTGCGGCGCCAACTCCATCACTCGCTCGATTGGCTCCCGCCACGCATGAAGCGCCAGATTGAACAGCCCCCAGTGGATTGGCATCAGCAACCCAGCCTTCTCAGCTCCACCCATAGCCGCATAGGCCTTCGCAGCCCCGTCCGGTCCCATGTGTATCGCCTTCCAAAGCGGATGGAACGCCCCCACCTCCAGCATCGTCAGATCGAACCCCTCATACTGCGCCGCAATCTCCCCCAACCCATCCCAATACCCCGAGTCCGCCCCAAAATAAATCCGATGCCTCGGCCCCTCCAGCACAAACGATCCCCAAAGCGTCTTAAACCGGTCCCGCGTCCCCCGCCCCGAAAAGTGCCTCGCCGGCCACGAAGTAATCTTCAGCGCGCTCCCCATCTCCCGGCCCGTCGCCTCCACGCTCTGCGTCCAGTCCAGCTCCGTAATCCTTCCCTCCGGAACTCCAAACCCTCGCAGCCGCTTCCCCACACCCAGCGAAGTCACCCAAAGCGCCCGCGCCGTAGCATTCAGCCGCGAAAGCCGCTTGATCGTCTTCGCCCCCAAATGGTCATAGTGGTCATGCGAAACCAGCACCACGTCTATCGTCGGCAGCTCCTCCAGCCTCAGCGGCGGCGCAAAAAACCTCTTCGGCCCAAACCAATCCACCGGGCTCGCCCGCTCATCCCACACCGGGTCCACCAGCACCCGCACGCCATCAATCTCAATCAGCATCGACGAGTGCCCCATCCACGTCACTCGCAACCCACTCTTAGGCTCAGCGTTATAAACGCTCACATCCGTCCGAAACGGCCCCAAAGGCTTCTTCGGCTCGCTCTCCGCCTTGTTGCTGAAGTAAAGCGGCAGCACCTTGAACATCATGCTGAAGCCGCCAACCGCCGTCGGCACAGGATTCAGAAACCTGCGCCCCTCTTTTTCCGCCCGCTTCAAAAAAGTCATTGCACCTTTGGATGCAACCACTTTCCCCCGCGGCTCACTTTTACGGTCGAATCAATTCGCCCCGTCGCCGTCACTTCCACCATAAAACGCATCGATCCGCGCCTTGTACTTCTCCACAATCACCCTGCGCTTCAGCTTCATGCTAGGCGTAAGTTCGCCATCCTCAATCGTCCACTCCTCCGCCACAACGCCCACCTTCTTGATTGTCTCGTGATGCTCCAGCCCTGCATTCACCTTCTTCACAATCGCCTCATAGGCCTTCTGCACCTTGGGGTCCTTCACCAGCGCCGCATGGTCCTTCGTCGCCACGCCATTCTGCCCCGCCCAGCGCTCCAAAGCCTGGAAATTGGGCGAAATCAGCACACTCGCGAACTTCCTCGTATCCCCAATCAACGCCGCGTTCCCAACCATCGAGTCCGCCTTCAACTTCCCTTCAATCGGCTGCGGCGCAATATACTTCCCACCACTGGTCTTCAGCAGCTCCTTCTTCCGGTCCGTAATCGACAGAAACCCATCCTCAACCTTGCCGATATCCCCGGTCTTAAACCATCCATCCTCAGTAAACTCGCTCTTCGTCGCCTCTTCCTTCTGCCAATACCCCGTAAACACAGAGGTTCCCCGCACCTCCAGCTCACCATCCCCCGCCACGCGCAACTCAATGTTCGGGATCAACGTCCCCACAGTCCCCATCCGATACC
>Ga0302316_10002734_pt1 | contig 12558 bp, 9 predicted proteins | sample III_Palsa_N3_2_FD_200456 | JGI IMG/M metagenome (GOLD analysis project Ga0302316, IMG submission 200456) | Peat permafrost microbial communities from Stordalen Mire near Abisko, Sweden - III_Palsa_N3_2 | ecosystem: Environmental > Terrestrial > Soil > Palsa > Peat permafrost | place: Sweden...
CCAGATGTTTTAGCATCTTGGCGGCTTAAACGCAGCAGAGATCACCAACGGTCGATAGCCGCTGCGATGCCCAACAGCGCTTCTTCGAAATCCTTCGGTCTTCGCGTTTCGCCAAGCATCAATCAGCTGATGCAAGCGAACGTTGGGTTTATGGCTCGCATCAGCGAGCCACCCTACGGGCCATTCGCTGCGCGAATGTTCGTTTCGGCACCCGCCTCACGGTCGTAGGCTCAACCCAACCTACCAATCACGATCGCCCTGCCGATGGTTGATGTCAGAACGCGCCGTTTATAGTTCGTAGGTTGGGGAGAGCGTAGCGATGCCCGACAGCACGTCGCCAAGACTCTCCATTTTCGCGGCGACTACGCTTCAATGAGCTAATCCAGTATCAATAACCAGCCCTTGCCCGGCTCGACGGGAATCGCATCGCCCGGCTTGAACTGTGCGGCTGGCTGAAAACCGTCGACGGCTGGCGCAACCAGTTTGGCGTCGCGCGGTTTCAGCCCCAGCGCCTTCCAGTCGATCAGCAGCTTCACGTCGGTCTTCTGCGGCGCCCATGAGGCAATCGCAATCAGCGTTTTGCCGTCGCGTACGTAGCTGGTGGCGAGCACATCGTCCCGCATGGTTTTCACTGGTGCATCGTGGACCCACCAGCCGATCATCTGCGCCTGTTCGATGCCGAAGCTGTCCCACAGCTTCCACAGCGGCCGCGGGTTGCTGCCGGCCGACCAGCCGAGCCGACTGGTCATGCCGAACAACATGCCGCGCCAGGGATTGCCATCGTTCTGCAGCATCTCGCCCATCAGGCCATACGGGATGCCGGAAATTTCGGTGAGCCAGTAACTGGGTGAGGTTTTCTCGTAGTCGAATTCCTCACCGAACCACAGCCGATCGATATACGGGAACAGCTCCATGTAGAGCAGCGCGCTGTTGATGTAGCCGTCGCGTGCATCGAACTGGCTGGCCGAATGCAGATCGATCAGCGGATGTGGCCGATGCGCTTCGAGCACCTTGCGCACGCGCTTCATGGTGACGCGGTCATACGCCACATCGTCGAGGTAGAGCCCGTCAATGCCGACGTTGCGCGCCAGCCAGTCCAACCCTTCGATGTAGTAATTGTTCCAGCGACTCTGGCCGGAATCGATTACCGCCGCGTCGCGATTTTCCGGCACATGCCAGGCGGCGATGTAGTCGCCATCGAGATGCTCCTGCAGCCAGGAGAAGCCGCCGCCTTTGCCGCCGCTGATGATCTCGTGCCCCAGCGATTCCAGCATCGGCAGTTCGGGCGCACGATCGGACAACTCGCGGATGGTGTCGTAGATCTTCACTTCCATACCACGCTGATGCGCCGCATCGATGTACGCACGCATCGCCTCCGGCTCGAGGAACGGATAATTGATCCAAGGATTGATTGGCGTGGCGTGATGGATATTCACCACGTTTGCACCATCGGCCTTGATGCTGTCGAGGTCGTCGTACTTGTGGAAGTAGCGCTCGGCGAAATGTTCGGCCGGGTTGATCAGCTTGAACGGCGTGACGCGCATGACGACGTTGAAGTGCAGCGTCTGGCCGGCGCTCAGCGTGCGGGGGCCGCTATAGGCGCTGACCACATAACGCGCACCGTCGCGCTTGAGCGTGATACCACCCTGCCCATTGTTATCCCACGACACAGGCATGCGCAGCGGTTGCTGATGATAGAAGTTGGTGTTGAGTGGACGGCGATAGTCATCATCGCGCAAATGAAACTCAAGCCCTGCATTGACGGCGCCAATCCATGCACCGTCCTGATTGTTTTCAACGTTCCATTTCCAGCTGAAGTCCGTAGGCACGTGATCGCCGGCACGCCCCAGGCCAAGCTCGTATTGCGCCATGTCGCTGCGTAACGGAACCTGCAGGCGTATATCGCTGAGCGTCACCGACGTGCTTGTGGTCAAAGCGATGGCGTACGTCAGTGTACCGTCCGCTTCCAGACTCGCCTTGACGTCACCTTGCAGTGGCCCGGCTTGGGCCGCCATCTGCCAATGCGCTTTGGCGGGTCCATCGCGTTGGATATCCGGCACACCGTGACTGATTAATCCGTGCGTGCCGTTGGCATCCTGCACAAGTAGTTCTATCGGTGCGGAGAGCAGCGGGTGTGATCTGTTCGCCATACGCGTCATGCGTTCGTCGAACTGACTTTCGATCTGCGATGGCAGGCCGTTGCTCGCCAACGTGATGCTGCGACCAAGAATGCCGAGCTGACCACCATTGACGGTGATGGCAGTAAATGGCCTAACCAACTCGTCATCCTGCGCGATTCGCGAATTGAGCCAACGCAGGCGCGTGAGCTTTGAGGGATTGTTATCGCCATGCGCGACCACGTTGCCCGACGCCACGGTAATCACCAGCGGCACTTTCTGCGGCGGCACGCCATCGGCGCCAATGGTCAGCTCAGCGCGATACGTGCCCGGTTTCGCGTCGGCAGGAATATCCAGACCCATCCATAAGGGCTGTACGCGGCCCTGCGCTACATCGACGCGAGTGGTGAACGGCTGACCGGCGTAGTCGATGCCGCCGAGGTTGAAACAGGTCAGCGCGCTGGCTGGGATGATCGCGCCATCCGGTCCGTGCAGATCGACCACGCCGACTTTCACATCGCTCACCGCAACATGCGGTGCCCACAACCCGATCTGAAAACTCAGATATTCGCCGCGCTGTGCACTGTCGTTCAACGCGCCGCCGGTGCCATGAATTGCCCAGCGCTCGGGGATCTGATCGAACATGCGCACCGGATGCTCGCGTGTCTCGGGAAACAGCAGCAAGGACGATCCGGTATTGGCTGCCAACAGATGCTGCAGCTCCTGCGGCGTGGCGACGCGTTCCATGCCGGTATAGGCGTCGAAATCGTCGACCGCTTCGTAGCGCAGCACCTGCGCCTGCGGCAGACGTTTCCAAGCCACCGGATCGTAGCCCATTGTTTTTATCCACTCGGGGTTGGCTGTGTCTTTCGGCGCCGCATAGCTCACCGTCGGATAATTGCTGCGGCCATTGCTCAGATAGGGCTGGTAATAGATCGCGTAAATGCCTGCCTGCTTCGCTGCGAACACCAGCTCGCCAGAGGCCTGCTCGATCACGCCGCGCAGCACGTTACTGACCACACTTCCGTCCGGTGCCGTAACGATCACCGCGACCTGTTCCGGATGGAGATCGCGCCGACGCCATGGAATGGTTACGTGCACCGCATCGGCCGGTTTGGCCACCTGTACCAGGTACCGATGGTTACCGACTTTCGATGCATCCCAACGCAGGGCTGACATGGATGCAGGTATCTGTGCCTCGCAAGCCACCATCGCCATCAAGCCCAGCAATGCACTCACCACCAGCCACGTATAACGCCGCTTGCTCATCGTGTTTTCAGCTACCCACCGTCAGAAGCCGACAGGTGTAGCGCGTGCCTTTTGATCACGCAAGCCAACGGATGCCCTATTGTCCGCGAGGATCAGGCGCCGCGATCACTACGCAAGGCGCTCACTGCTTCATCGTTGCCCGCCGAATCACGGCCACTGAGCCAGCTGAACAGGCCGATGCCGACTACGATGCCCAGCGCGCCGAAAGCGGCGTATCCGTGCGGCCACGCCTCGCCGAGAAACAGCACACCAAGCAAGGTGGCGAACAGCAGCTCGGCTGCCTGCATCGCCTCCACCGCAGCCAGTGCGGTGGGCTCGCTGCGCACCATGTCGGTGGCCCGGAAAAACAACACGGTAGCGATGGTCCCCGACGACAGCGCCACACCGGCAGCGAGCAACATCTCGCGCAGATTTGGCGGGCCAATCGTGAACCACGCGATGACTGCGAACAGCAGCCACAGCGGCCAGCTGCACAGCGTCATGCCGAACACTCGCTGCACGGCGGAGATATGGCTGGCACCCTGCTTCGGGCTGGTCTGCTCAAGATGCAGCAACAGGCCGCGGTTACCCAGCGGATACGCGAATGCCGCCAGCGCTACGGCGGCGATCGCCAGCCAGTCGCCTGCTGACAGACGACCCTGCGCATGCCCCCACTGCAAGGTGAACACGCCAGCGACGATCAACACGCCAATCGCCAGGCTGCGCCACGCCAGCCGGCGGCGTTCATCGCGATAAAGCAGCGGCGCCAGTAGTGGACCGGCCAGCACGGTGATCTGGAAACTGCCGGCGATCAACCACGACGGGCCGCTGCTGGCCGCCCACGTCAACGGAATGCCGAACAATACGAATCCCACACTGCTCCATAGCAGCCACGGACGCGGATAACGGCGCAGCTCCTGCGGCAGCGCGCCCAGGCCACCCTGCCACGGCAGCACCAACGCCAGCAGCGGCAGGGTGAACAAATAGCGCAGGATCACTGCCCACTGCCAATGGCCACCGCCCGCGACCAGGCTGCGATTGAGCACATAAGTCAACGTGAAAAACAGCGCCGAACAAAGCGCCAGACCCACGGCGGCAAGCGAAGACGAGCGCATAAAAATCCGGTCAGAGTGACGGCAATCCGCAGTGTTGCAAATCAACTATCGAATGCGAAGCATGCCGCCTCAGTGCATGTCTCTACATGACTTCATACACATGCCGCAACTGCGCACCAGGCCCAGACTTGCGGCATCCATCATGGAGAAACTTCATGCGGACATTTGGGCTGGCATCGGCGCTGGTATGGCTCACGTTTCTGCAAGTACCGGCGCTGCATGCGACGCAAGCCCCTGACGCATTGCGTGATCATCTGTTGGCGATCACGCAGGCCTGGGTGGATGCGATTCCTCAAGGCAGGCAGGACGTGTGGCGGCACACGCTGACGGATGACGCGGTGATTATCGACGAGTTCGGCCGTATCCAACACAAACAGGATGCGGTGGCGTCGCTGCGGCCGTTTCCACCAGGCTTGTCTGGCAGCATCGAATTGCGCGATCCGCACGTGCAGCAATACGGCGATACTGCCCTGCTGCAAGTCGAGCAGTACGAACGCGAGAACGTATTCGGGCAACAACTGACCGTGCGCTACCAGTCGCTGCTCACCTTCGTGAAGCACGATGGCATGTGGAAGCTGGCCGGCGCCGAGGACGTGACGATCCCGACAGCGCCCCCCAAACTGCAGATCAACGGACTCAAACCAGACGACTACATCGGCAACTATCGCTATGCAACGGACCATGCATGGTCGGTCAGCGTGAAGGATGGCGTGCTCGGTTACATCACCAAGGCAGGTCGGCCGTTCAACCGAATCGAGCCGATCGCCAAAGATGTGTTCATGGGCACCGACGACGAAAGGAACCTGCTGATCTTTCGTCGCGATGCCGCCGGTCATATCACCGAACTGATCGAACGGCGCAAGTTCAACGATCTGCATCTTGTACGCGACACCGTGGCCGGCTGAAACCTGTCAGCCGCCAGCAAGCGAACGACACCTGCCGCCCGAGTTGCGCGCGTTCATGGACTTTCTGTGTGAGTCCGGAGTCATCGGCCTGAACGTGGCTGTCGATGGCTTGCCGCCATGCCAGCTATCGTCTGGTCATGGCGACTCCGATCCCGCAAGCGGCAACTGCAGACGCACTTCCAGTCCGCCATGCTGACCGTTGCTGGCGTGGATCTCGCCACCGTGCACCTGTACCACGCGCTGCACGATGGCCAGACCCACGCCATGACCATCCGCGCGCACCGCGTTGCTACCGCGGTAGAACGGCCGGAACAAATACGTCAGTTCGGCCTCCGGCACGCCGGGGCCATGATCGCGGATGGACAGTTCGGCACTACCTTGCACACTTTGTACGCTCAACTCCACCACACCGCCGATCGGACTGAACTTGATCGCGTTGGCGATCAAATTTCCGACGGCGCGTTCGAGCAGCAGCGGGCTGCCGGTGATGAACACCGGCGTGTTGGAGGTTATCCGCAGTGACACCTTGCGCACGCCAGCCTCCAGCTCGGCCTGAGTCACGCACTCGCGTATCAACTCGTCGAGTTCGAGGCGCTCGCGGTTCATGCCGGGAATGCCGCCTTCGAGCCGCGACAGCGCCAGCATTTCGCCGGTCATGCGGTCGAGTCGATCGATCTCTTGTTCAGCCTGCAGAAAATACGGCTCGGCTTCGACAGGGTTTTTGCTGCGTTGGGCCAGGTTGAGGATCAGATGCAACCTCGCCAGTGGCGAACGCAGCTCGTGCGAGAGATCCTGCAGCACGCCGCGATCATGCGCGACCAACGCTTCGATGCGCTCGGCCATGGCATCGAAGTCATAAGCAAGCTGGGCCAGCTCGTCGTACTTTTTGCCGCGTCGACGACCCACTCGCGTCGAGAGTTCGCCGGCAGCCATGCGCCGGGTCGCATCACGCAAGGCCTCGACCGGTCGCGCCACGCTGCGTGCAACCCACCAGCTCAGCAAACCGATAAGCAGCAGCAGTAAGGTCAGTTGCACGCCCCACAAAATGAGCTGCCGTGTCTGTGGCGCAATCCGGGCGTGCGTGCGACTCAACGCCACCAGCTGGCGCGGATGACCGTCGTCGCCGGTAATTTGCTGCACAGCCACGTAAAGACCGGGCCACGGCTGCAATACCACGTCCTTGTCTGCGTCGAGCCAGCTCGACAGCGATCGCTCCATGGCCGGATGCAGGCGGATCGGCGACAGCGGCTGGCCTTTTTCGTAAAGCGTGGCGTCAATGCCTTCGTGCCGCTGCTGCATCGACCAATCGGCCAGCGCATTCACGCCACCACTTTCATAGGCCACGTCAGCACCCTGTGCCAGGGCTACCCAGTCGATTTCCTTCGCCGTGGTGTAGTCGATAAAACCGCGCGTCAGCAGGCCACCGACAAACAGCACGAGCAAATTACCGACGCAGAACAACACCAGCAGCCGTCGATAAAGCGAACCCCTGAACAGGCTCACGGTGTGCCCACCACAAGCACGTAGCCTGCCCCACGCACGGAGTCGATGCGTGGCGCTTGCGCCGAGGCTTCGGCCAGCTTGTGCCGCAGACGACTGACGTGGACGTCGACGCTACGATCGAAACGTTCCAGTTCGCGGCCGAGCGCAAAGCGCGTCAGCACCGCCTTTTCGACCAGCTCGCCGGCGCGCTGTGCCAGCGCCTGCAGCAGCATGTATTCCGCACCGGTAAGCGAGAGTTCGTTGTCATCGGCAAACGCACGACGTTCGCCCGGCAGCAGGCGCAACACGCCAACCTGCAGCGTGCCTGCGATGGCCGGCGTATTGCGCCGCAGCTGCGCGCGCACGCGTGCCAGCAGCTCGCGCGGCAGGCACGGTTTGGACAGGTAGTCGTCGGCACCCAATTCCAACCCAACGATGCGATCCACCGGCTCGCCGCGCGCGGACAGCATGATCACCGGCAGCCGGTATTGCAGACGCAGTTCGCGCAAGGTATCCAAGCCATCGCGGCCCGGCATCATCACGTCGAGTATCAGCAGATCAGGGCGCAGCGACTGATTGTGCAATTGCGCCAGCGCGGTGGCACCGTCGTGCGCGACATCCACGTCAAAGCCCTCGCGCTGCAGGTAATCGGCCAGCAGGCTGCACAGGGCGCGGTCATCATCAACAATCAGGATTCGGGACATGGTGCTCGGATGCCATATGGCGGTGGATTCGTGCGACAGCTAAGCCTTGCAGCGGGTGCAACACCACGTTCTTTACCCATCTTTACCTCATGGCAAAGAACATATACGCGGGGGCATCGTCAAATATACGCAACAACTCACCCCAACCACTACCAAGGTATTTCTTATGCGCAAGAGCCTCACACTCAGCCTGGTCCTGGCGTCGGCCATGGCCCTCACCACACTCGCTGTCTCCGCTCAGCAAGGTCCTGGCGGCTGGCATGGCGGCCATGGCGGCCACGGCCATGGGCAGTTCCTGGCGCTAAGCAAGCTCAACCTGACTACGGCTCAGCAAGCCAGCATCAAACAGATTGTCCAGACCAGCTTTGCGCAGAACAAGACCCAGCGCCAGGCACTCCATCAGCAGCGCGAGGCTTTTGAAGCCCTGACTCCGGATCAGGTCGGTTACCAGGCAGCCGCCGCCAGCCTGGCTCAGGCCGAAGGCGCTGCCACCACGCAGCGTGTGCAGCAGCAGGCCGCCATCCGCACGCAGATCTATGCTGTGTTGACCACCCAGCAGAAGGCACAGTACGCCACGCTGAAGACACAGCAGCAGGCGCGCAAGGCACAGTGGGAACAGTTCAAGGCACAGAACCCGGTGTCGACCACGGCCGCCTCGACTTCATCGCAAGCGCAGTAAGCTCCAATCCACTGATAGATAGTGCATTACCCGATGGCACCAGCAGCAAAGCTGGCGCCATCGGGTTTTTTTGAAACGAACTTAACGGTAGTCACTCAGCGATAACCCCAGTGACCACCAACCCAGACATGCTGGGGAGCCCAATAGCCCGTGATCCAGACGCGCTGATGGTAAGGGCGCGGCGGCACCACGATGCAGCCGGACAATGAAAGGGCGCCGCCCATCAGGGCAGCGGAAATCAGCAGGGTAGACATGAATCGACGCATGGGAACACTCCGTGATGGGGATGTGTGCCCAGTAACGCGGTCGTGACAGCGGCCGATGACGTGGTCTCGCCTTGTCGATGGCTGTCATTCATTTGGCTAACAGTCAGCAAGGGCGGAACCTTAGCCCGCTGCCAACCCAGTGACAGTGTGGCGATAGCGTGCAGCGATGCGTTCCTCGTCGCGATGCCGGAAATCACGCACCACCCACTCGCCGCCGCACATCACGTCGCGCACCTGCGGCGTGTTTCCCGCGAACAGAAAACTGTCGATCACCGATGATGCGTCGCGTGCAGCCAGCAGCGGTGAGCTTTCGTCCAGCACCAGCAGGTCGGCGCGCGCGCCATTGCGCAGCTCACCGATCGGCAGCCCGGATGCCTGGGCACCGCCGCTCAATGCCGCTCGCCAAAGGGTTTCGCCCACGCTGGCACCGGGACGACGCGCACCGATATTGCGATGGCGCGAGACCAGCCGCTGGCCGTATTCGAGCCAGCGCAACTCTTCCACCGGTGAGATGGAGATGTGCGAATCCGAACCGATACCGAGCCTGCCATCGGCATCGAGGTAATCCGCCAGCGGAAATAGCCCGTCGCCAAGATTCGCTTCCGTCGTGGGACACAAGCCAGCCACCGCGCCGCTGCTTGCCAGCCGCGAGGTTTCGTTATCGGTCAGATGCGTGGCGTGAACCAGGCACCAGCGCGCGTTGACGTCGGCGTTATCGAGCAGCCACTCGACCGGCCGCGCACCGCGCAGGGCGAGGCAATCCTGTACTTCGCCGATCTGCTCAGCAACATGGATATGGATGGGACAGTTCTGCGCCGCTTTGCTGGCGAGTACTTCGCGCATGGCATCGGGCGGCACGGCGCGCAGCGAGTGCAGTGCGATACCGACGCGCAACTGCTCGTTCTCGTATGGCTGCAGCGAATCCAGCAGACGCAGATAACTATCCACGCTGTTGCCGAAGCGGCACTGCCGCGGCGCCAGCGCGCGACCGTCGAAACCGCCGCTCATGTAGAGCACCGGCAGCAAGGTCAGCGCGATGCCCGCCTCGCGTGCGGCTTCGATCAAAGCCAGCGACATCGCCTCTGGCTGCGCGTAAGGCGTCCCGTCCGGCTGATGATGCAGATAATGAAATTCGCAGACCTGGGTGTAGCCGGCCTTGAGCATTTCGACGTAGAGCTGGGCAGCAATCGCCTGCAACGCCTCCGGACTGATCGCCGCGGCAAACCCGTACATGATTTCGCGCCACGACCAGAAACTGTCGTCGATGCGGCTACGGCGTTCGGCCAGCCCAGCCATCGCGCGCTGAAACGCATGCGAGTGCAGGTTCGGCATGCCGGGCAGCACCCACTGGCCGATCGGCTGCGGTGCGGCGTCGGTGGCAGCTGACAAATTTCCCTCGGCATCCACACCAAGGATCACATCGCTTTGCCAGCCATCCGCATGCCAGCTGCTGGCGGCGCTGTAGTTATAAATACGTGCCTCGTCGCCCACGGCCTTTGCTCCTGACGTAAAACTCAAGTGAGGTAAACCAAAAGTGTAACCGGCACAGTCGCTTTCACTTCACTTTACGTGCGGCATAATCCTGAAATGGCCAAGAAAACCAGTGAACTCAGCCCCAAGCTCCTGCTTCGTCTGGCAACACCGGAAGACGTGCCGCAGCTGGTCGATCTCACCGCGCGCATCTATACCGCCGAATGGGGCCATTCGGCAGAAATGTTGCGCTCGCAGCAAACGCATTTCGCCGCAGGTCAGTTCGTCGTCGAATACGAAGGCAAGGTCGTCGGCTATTGCGCCACGTTCCGTATCGATGAGGCTACGGCGCTGGCGCCGCACACCTGGATGCAGATCACCGGTGGCGGTATGGGCTCACGCCACAAGCAGGACGGCGACTGGCTGTACGGCATGGAAGTGGTGGTGCATCCGGATTATCGCGGCATGCGCATTGGCCAGCGACTGTACCAGGCGCGCAAGCGCCTGTGCATGGATCTGAAACTGCGCGGCATCGTGTTCGGCGGACGCATTCCTGGCCTGGCCAAGAGCATGCAACGTTACGGCACCGCCGAGGCGTACGTGCAAGCCGTGGTCGAGGGCAAGCGTCGTGACCTGACCCTGAGCTTTCAGCTGTCCAACGATTTCGAGGCAATCGGCGTGCTGCGCGCTTACGCGCCCTCGGACTACGATTCATTGGGCTATGCGGTGCACATGGTCTGGCGCAATCCGCAGCTGCTCGATCACCCGGACATGCCGTCGATTCCATCGACGCAGAACATGCCCGATTCGGTGCGCGTAGCCTCGGTGCAGTACCAGCAACGCAAGATCGGATCGTTCGAAGAATTCGCCACGCAGGTCGAATACTTCACCGATATCGCTGCCGATTACAACGCCGATTTCGTCACCTTTCCCGAGCTGATCACGCTGCAGTTGCTGTCGATCGAAAACACCGAGCTGTCGCCGGTCGAATCGATCCGAAAGCTGAGTCAGTACACGCCGCAGGTGAAAGAGTTGTTTGGCCGTCTGGCCGTCCACTACAACATCAACATCATCGCCGGCACGCACCCCACCGAACAGGCCAACGGCGACATCCACAACGTCTGTTATGTGTGCCTGCGCGATGGCTCGATTCACGAGCGCGAAAAGCTGCACCCCACTCCCAGCGAACGCACCGTCTGGAGCATCACCGGCGGCGATACAGCGGCCACGGTGCAAACCGACTGCGGTCCGATCGGTGTGATGATTTGCTACGACTCGGAATTTCCGGAAGTGGCGCGTCACCTCACCGACCAGGGTGCGCTGATCCTGTTCGTGCCGTTCTGTACCGACGTGCGCGAAGGCTACCTGCGCGTGCGCTACTGTTCGCAGGCACGGGCAATCGAAAACCAGTGTTACGTGGTGCTGTCGGGCAACGTCGGCAACCTGCCCGGCGTCAACAACTTCGACATCCAGTATGGCCAGAGCTGCATCCTGACGCCCAGCGATTTTCCGTTCGCGCGCGACGGCATTGCCGCAGACTCCACCCCGAATATCGAAACCGTGCTGTTTGCCGATCTGCGGCTGGAGAGTCTGGCGCGCGCGCGCAACGCCGGCGCGGTACAGAACCTGAAAGATCGCCGCTTCGATCTTTACGAGATGCGCTGGCACACCAAGCCGCGAACCTGATTGCAGCCTGACACTCGGCCTGCCTCGGCAAGGTCTGCAATAATCACCGGATGACTGACCTCACTCCGCCCCACTCGAATCCATCTGACCGGGGCGAGGCCGATCAGGCCCCTTACATGACGAAATCATCCAACCCCCGGCTGCAGGCGGTGCTGGGCCACGAGTTCTTTGCGCCACAGCAGTGGAAGCGACGCATCGCTCTGTGGGCCGGTGCCCTGCTGGTGGCGCTGGCGGCGATCGTGTTTGCCAAGGCGAGCGACTGGTCGTACCACCTGTTTCAGCAGATCCTCACGCACGGTATCTGGATTCCGTTGATCCTCACACCGGTGGTGTTCGCACTGCTGGCCTGGGTCACCGAGGGCAAGCTGCGCGCCACGCGCGGCAGCGGTATTCCGCAAGTCATCGCTACCCTGCATATCGAGGATGAAGGCTTTCGCCAGCGCATGCTGACTCTGCCGATTGCTGCGGGCAAGATGATCCTCACCCTCGTTGCACTGGCCGTTGGCGCCTCGATCGGCCGCGAAGGCCCGACCGTGCACGTGGGTGCCGGCATCTTCTATTCGCTGGGCAAACGCTTTGGTTTCGATGATCCCAAGGCGGCCTCGCGCTTCATTCTCGCCGGCGGTGCTGCCGGTATCGCAGCGGCCTTCAATACGCCGCTGGCCGGCGTGGTATTCGCCATCGAGGAATTGGCTGGCACGTTCGAGCATCGTTTCAGCGGTCTGCTGCTCACCGCGGTAATTGTCGGTGGCGTGGTGTCGCTGGGCATCATGGGCAATTACGCCTACTTCGGCCGGGTAGAAACCCTGCTGCCGCTGGGCCACGCGTGGCTGGCCGTACTGTGGTGCGGTGTGATCTGCGGGCTGCTCGGTGGGCTGTTCGCCCG
>Ga0302316_10002743_pt1 | contig 12522 bp, 9 predicted proteins | sample III_Palsa_N3_2_FD_200456 | JGI IMG/M metagenome (GOLD analysis project Ga0302316, IMG submission 200456) | Peat permafrost microbial communities from Stordalen Mire near Abisko, Sweden - III_Palsa_N3_2 | ecosystem: Environmental > Terrestrial > Soil > Palsa > Peat permafrost | place: Sweden...
GCTGGGGCGTTGCCGCGGTTGGCGGCATGTGCGCCGCAGGGATGCTATGAGGTCTATGCGGCGTTCAAGGATGGGGATTCGGCGTTATCGGCCGAGAAGGCGGAGCGGGTTCGCGAGACGGATGGGCTGATGCAGGAGCTGGGTGTTGCGGGCGTGAAGTATGGGTGTGATTTGAATGGGTATTACGGTGGGTTGCCACGACTGCCGCGGTTGCCGCTGACGGGGTTGCAACGGGAGCGGGTGGAAAAGGTGTTGGGGGAAGTTCGGAGCTAGCGGCTACGGTCTAAATACGGAGATCCTTCGCGTACCGCTCAGGATGAGGGCGTTCAGGGGATGAAAGTTCGCCAGCGGGTCGCTTTAGCGGTGGGCGCTTAGGGTGGTTAGTTTTGTGCGGGCGGAGGCGGCTTCGGGTGAGTTGGGGAAGCGCTGGATGAGGGCATGCAACTCACGGGCAGCTCCGTCGGATTGTTTCATCGAGATCATCGCATCGGCTTTGTGAAGGTGAGCGGCTGGGATCTTTACGTTGTCGGGGAAGTGCTCGATGAGGTGGTCGTACATTTTTACTGCGGCGGTGGGCTTTTGGGTGCGAAGGTCTATTTCGCCAAGGTAGAAATAGGCATTGCCGGAGAGATTATCGTCGGGATAGGCGTTGGCCATCTCCTGGAATTCTGAAGAGGCTAGCGGATATTTCGCCGATACATAGTCGCCATAGGCTATGCGGTAAAGATCGCCGACCGGGGCACCGGCAGTAGATGGACCGGGGCGGGCCGGTGCAACGACGCTGGAGGTCGGCGGCAGGGTGCCGGGATCAGTGTTGCCGGCAGGAGCCGTGGGTGGTGGTGTCGAAGGCTGGATGTTGGACGGAGCAGGGCCTGCAGGTGTTCCGGTGGGCTGAGGCAGGTTGTTGAGAACGGCGCTCATGGACTGCTGCTGGCCCTGGATATCCGAGAGCGATTTTTCCATGCGGGCCATACGAGCTTTGACTTCGTCTAGCGTGTCGTTGAGGGACTGAATCTGGCCGGAGAGTTGGTCGGACTTGGCGCCGGTAGCGTCCTGCTGATTTTGCAGCTTGAGGGCCATGCCGTCGACGGCGACCGCCATTTTGTTGACGGAATCGGAGGTTTGCTGCACGAGGTCCTTGAGGACGCCCATGCGCTCGTCGTTCGATTGCTGGAGGCGGGCAACGGTGTCCTGCAACTCCTGAATCTGGGTCTGCAGCTGGACCATGTCCTTGTTGACAGCGTGAGCAGGTGCTGTCGAAAGACCGAAGATGAGGAGGGCGGAGGCGGCTAGAGGAAGAATCCGGTAACGGGACACGATTGGGCTCCTTGTGGCAAGGATACGGCATGTGCTGTAGGTGAGATGGTCACAAACGCTCCCGGGTCCGAAAATTCGGACCCGGGGCATGTGATGAATCTGGTTGTTCTAGCGATCGAGTGAGAACTGGGCCCGGCGATTCTGCTGCCAGCAAGTGTCATTCTCCTCGGTGCAGAACTGCCGTTCCTTGCCGTAGCTGACGACGCGGATGCGGCCAGGAGCAACGCCGGCTTCGACCAATGCGGTCTTGGCCGAGTTGGCGCGGTCTTCGCCGAGGGTGATGTTGTACTCGGCCGAACCACGGTCGTCGCAGTAGCCGCCGATCAGGATCTTGATGGCTGGGTGCGAGGTGAGGTAAGCGGAAGCTGCGCTGATCGAGGACTTGGCGTCGGGCCGGAGCTCAAAGCTGTCGTAGTCGAAGAAGATGTCCTGCACGTTTTGATGGAAAGCGGCTTCGCTACCCATGGGGCCGTCATTGCTGACGTTGCCGGTCGGTGTAGGCGGCAGTTCAGCGACGCGGACCGTGACGCGGACGTTCGCTTCGGTGACGCCGCCATCGCCTTTGGCAACGAGGTGGAAGTTGGTGGAGTTGGCAGGGGAGACAGTCTGGGTGCCGTTGATGGGAACCTGGCCGATACCGTCGATACTGACGCTGGTGGCGTTGGTGGTGCGCCAGTTGAGAACGACAGACTGGCCGATATCAATGGCTAGAGGGTCGGCCGTGATGGAAGCTGTGGGGGCTGCAATGGTGGTGTCGGGCGCCATCGCCTGGGCAGGCGGCAGAGTGGATTTTTTGTGGCAGCCGGTGACCGCAATCGCGGCGAACGCCGCCGCGCTCAGTACGACGGACTTCCAAGTCATTGATTGTCGTGAGATCATTTCGTCCTCTTTCTTGATAAACCGTCTGCAATCTTATGATTTGATGTCGAATTTACTAGATCCGAACACTAATATCGTAACACGATACTGTGGCAAGCCTTACTTCCAACTCCAGTTAGGCATATCGGCTCCGGCGCTGGTGAGAGCCTTTTTCTGGGTGCCATCGGCGAGCATAGACATGATGCGGGTGTGATCGGCACGGCCATCGGAGGAGTTGGCGTAGACGATGTGACGACCGTCGGGCGACCAGGATGGAAAGTCGCAGCGTCCGCCGTCGTGGGTGAGCTGAATCCACTTCTTGGTGGCGATTTCCATGACGTAGATGTCCTGTCCGCCGGGTGCGCCAGGGCCGTATTTGCGATCCCAGGCGAAGGCGAGGAATTGTCCGTTGGGACTCCACGAGGGCGAACTGGCGTAGCCTCCGTCGGTCATGCGCTGCACGCCGGAGCCGTCGGCATCCATGGTATAGAGCTGCGGAAGGCCGGTGCGGCCGCTGATCCAGGCGATCTGGGCGCCGGTTTTGGGGTTCCAGGTGGGCGAAGAGTTGCCGCCGGAGAAGCTGGTGATCTTGTGCGAAATATTGCCGTTGATGTCGGAGATCCAGATCTGGTATCCGCCGGTGCGCGAGGACGCGAAGGCCAGCTGCTGACCGCTGGGCGACCATGCGGGGGAGATGTCTCCACCGCTTGCAGAGGGATAGTTGACGAGATGTCCGAGGAGGAGCGAGTACATTTTGATCGACCAGCCGCGGGTGCCGAGAACGCTGAAGGCGAGGCGGGAGTTGTCGGGTGAGATGCGCGGGGACAGGCTGGTTTCGCCGAGGTTGGTGATGGCGTGCTGGTTTGCGCCATCGTAATCCATCTCGTAGATTTCCTTGTTGGAGCCGAGCATTTTGACGTAGTAGATCTTGGTTTCGGCGATGCCAGTGATGCCGCCGCCGAGACGGAAAATAATCTCATCGGCGAAGCGGTGTGCGATCTGGCGAGCGTTGTCATCAGAGGCGTCTTCGTTGTACTGCTTGGCGAAAACCTGCGGATATTGGGTGTTCTTAGCGTCGTCGAGAAAGCCGCTGACGACGAGGCGGTTGCCCTGCAGGTTGAGATTGCCGAAAGCGACCATCGCGGCGCTGGATGGAGCGGAGGACCACTGGGAGAGATTGATTTCCGCAGGGAAGCCGGGTGTGGCCTGCGGGAGCATGTCTTTGGAGACGATGTCGAATAGGCCAGCGGTGGTGAGGTCGTTGAAGAGCGTGGTGTCGAAGGTCTGTTTGTAGCTGGAGACGGCGGGTGATTGCGGTTTGAAATTAGCGACGGCGATGCGGATGCGGTCGGCACCGGTGCTGGTTTCGAGGTGGAACCAGTCCTGGGCGTGAGCGGAGGAGGCAAAAGATGCGCAAAGAAGAGTGGCTGCGGCGATCAGGAAGTGAGGGGCGCGTGCAAATTTCATGCCTTGGGTCATTCTCCTAAAGGGTAGACGCTAAATTGATGCTGTGCGGCAGCCTGGATTATGGCTGCCGGTAATCGAATGTGTACTCCACCGTGATGTGGTCGCCGGAGGGGAGTGGTCCGAAGCCGTCTACGCGCTGCAATGCGCGCAGTGCCGAGGTGTCGAGGGAAGCTGAGCCGCTGCGGGTTAGGAGACGGACGTTGGCGGGGCTGCCGTCGCGTTGGATGTCGAAAACAATGGAGACGCTTTTGCCCTGTGAGCTGCCGGGGTCGATTTCCTGGCGATACCAGTTGCGGTTCACGGTGGCGCCGACGATGCTGACGTAGTAGGCGTAGCGGTTTCCGAAAGTGCGGTCCTGCACGGTGATGGTAGCGGTGCCGTTGGGAACTTGCACGACTGATTGTGGAAACTGCGAGGCAGCTTCACCGGTTGTCGCTTTTGGCGTAACCGGTGTGGGTTGTGGGTGTTTGGGCGGCGCTTCGGTAGGCGTAGGCGCGGTTTTGGTGATGGGTTTTTCGGGGGTCTTGGCCTTGATCAGAACGTCGGTGTCCTTGGGTGGGGGCGCGGCAGCTTCCTTGGGCGGAGGCGTTGGGGCAGGGCTTGCGTCGTCGGGCGTGAGGACATTGTCTTTGACCGGCGGGACTTTGCTGGGAAGTGGGATGGCCGAGACCATGGAGGCTTCGATGGAACCTACGGACGAGGCGTTTTCGCCCCAGCGGTCGGCGTTTGCGTGTTGGTAGAAAGCCCAGCCGATGATGCCGGCGAAGATGACGACGTGCAGAACGATGGCGCCGGCGAGACCGCTTCCGAAGCGGTCGTTTTGGTCGTCGGGTGTCGTGGCGTAAGCGCTCATTGGTAGTTCGGTAGAAGCAGATTCCCTACGTGAATGACAGAAAGAAAAGCAAGAAGCAGGTCGTTCGCTGCGCTCAGGATGACAATTTCAAAGACGACGATTTCAAAAAACTCGAGATGACAATTTCTTTACATGCTATTTTTCGAGCGGTTGAGTGACGATGCTGATGTTGGTGATGCCGGCTTGCTTCACTTCGTCCATGACGGAAGCGAAGGCACCGAAGGGAACGGCCTTATCGGCGCGGACGTAGACGACGCGCTTCGTGTTCTTTTCAGTGGGGCCCAGCGCTGTCGGCAGATCGTGGATGTTGACTGGCTTGTCCTGCAGGAAGATGTTCTGGTCTTTGTCGATGGTGATGACTTGATGGACGTCGGTGAGTTGGTTCACCGTGCGTGTCTGAGGAATGGCCACTTCGAGGCCCGACTGTAGCACCGGTGCCGTGAGCATGAAGATGAGCAGGAGCACCAGAACGACGTCGACCAGCGGCGTGATGTTGATGTCGGCGAGTGCGGTCTGTGTGCGGCCGTTGGTCGAGAATGCCATGGCTAGAAGGTCCTCCGGCGAGGCTCTTCTGTGATCGGCGTCGGGGGTGGAGTGGTCGGTGTGAGCAGTGCCGCGTTCTCGATGGCGTTGAGAAGCTCGCGGCCGAAGTCGTCGGCGCGGGCGCCAAACTCGCGCAGGCGGGCGGTGAGCTGGTTGTAGCCGACCAAGGCTGGGATCGCGACGGCGAGGCCGGCAGCGGTGGTGATGAGGGCTTCGGAAATGCCCGGGGCGACAGCGCGGAGCGTGGCTGCTCCGGCGGTGCCGAGGCCGTGGAAGGCGTCGATGATGCCCATGACTGTGCCGAAGAGGCCGATGAAGGTGGCCGATTGCGCGATGGTGGCAAGCCAGGTCATGCGGCGTTCCATGAGGGTGAGCGCTTCTGACGAGGCGGTTTGCGAAGCGCGCTCGAGGGCCTGTGGATTACGGGGCAGGCCTCGACCGCCGGACTGGCGCTGGTACTCGTCGGTGATCTCATGGAAGACCGTGACCAGCGGACTTGGGCGGAATTGGTCGGCGATGGCCGCGATTTCGCTCAGACGTCCGGATTTGCGGAAGGCGCGGACGAAGCGTTTGCTCTGTTTCTCGGCGGCGCCAAAGGAACGCCACTTGGAGAGCATGATCGACCAGGAAAAGATGCTGCACACCAGCAGGATGCCGAGGACGGTGAGCGCCATCGGTCCGCTGTTGTGGATCATTTCGGTGAAGGCGCTGGAGTGCGCGTCGATGGGCGGTGGGCCGAGTTGGGCGCTGGTGGCGGTAGTGGCGTCCTGAAAGAAGATGGCGAGGGAGAGAATGGTCATAGCGTCAGGTTCAGTGTAACTGCGGGGTTAGACGCAAAGAGAAGCTGGGTAGGTACTCGGGAGGAAGTTAGTGTGGTACGGGTTTGGCGGGAGCTTCGAGCGATGAGCGTGTAAGCGAAGAGGAAACGGGCGTGTTTTGAGTTTGGGGCTTTGAGTTGATGCGCCTTTCCTTCGCCCCTGATATGCTCTCGACGAGAGACCTCGAAATGCTGCTGGAATTGCGTGCGGAAAACTATGCGGTCATCGACCACGCTGTGGCGGGGTTTGGTCAGGGGCTGAACCTGCTTACCGGTGAGACCGGTGCGGGGAAATCGATCCTGATCGATGCGCTGGTGCTGTTGCTGGGTGGGAAGGCTTCGAGCGATGTGGTGCGGTTTGGGGCAGAAAAGGCCGTGCTGGGATGCGTGTTTGAAAGCACGCCGGGGGCGGAGACGATCCTTGAGCAGAACGGGATCGATGCGGCTGGAGATGAGATTCTGCTGCGACGCGAGGTTGGGGCGAACGGCAAGGGACGGGTGTTCGTCAACAACCAGCCGGCTACTGTGGCTGTGCTGAAGCAACTGGCGCCGGAGTTGGCACTGGTGCATGCGCAGTCGGAGACGCTGGTGGCTTTTGATGCGGCACAGCAGCGGATATTGCTGGATCGGTTTGGCAATTTGAGCGCCGACGATGTGGCGGAAGCGTTCGGGAAATGGCGTGAGCTTACGACGCAGATTGAGGAGTTGCAAAGCGCGGAGCAGGACCGGCTGCGGCTTCAGGATTTGTGGAGCTTTCAGGCGAAGGAAATTCGCGAGGCTGCCATTGAAGATGCTGAGGAAGATACGCGGCTGGAAGCAGAAAAGCGAGTCTTAGCGAATGCCGAGCGGCTGGTGACGGCGGCTACGGCGGCGCAGGAACTTTTGTATGAGGCAGAGACTTCGGCGGAGTCATTGCTGGGCGCGGCGTTGCGGCAAGTGGAGGATTTGGCGCGATTCGATCCTCAGTTTGAGGAAACCGCGCAGCAGTTGAATGCGGCGAAGGCTGGTGTGGAAGATGCGTCGGCAACACTGCGGAAATTTGCCGGAGAGATTTCGGCTTCGCCGGAGAGGTTGAGCGAGATTGAAGACCGGCTGGCTGCGTTGGCGCGGTTGAAGCGCAAGTATGGCGCGACGTTGGGTGAGGTGATGAGCTTTGGGGCCGAAGTTGCCGGGAAGCTGAGTGAATTGGAGAATCGCGATGCACGGCTGGTGGAGCTGGAAGCGTTACGTGCTACTGCGGCGAAAAGCTATGAGGCCGCGGCGGGGAAGTTGAGTGAAGAGCGCAGCGCGGCGGCGAGGAAACTGGGGAAGGTCGCGGAGCGGCAGATCAATGAGCTGGCGATGAACGCACGGTTTGCGGCAGATGTGTCGGCTGAGAAAGCGGTGAGCGGGTGGACGGCGTTTGGGTGGGATCGTGTGGAGTGCCGGATTGCGACCAATCCGGGTGAGCCGCTGAAGCCGCTGACGGAGATTGCATCGGGTGGTGAGATGAGCCGGGTGATGCTGGCGTTGAAGGTGTCGGTGGAAGAAGGCGCGGCGGCTGCGGCGAAGCGGAAGAAAACAGCGTTGCCCCGGACGCTGATTTTCGATGAAATTGATATTGGAATCGGCGGGCGTGCGGCGGAGGCCGTGGGGCAGAAGCTGAAGGCGCTGTCGCGGGCACAACAGGTGATCTGCATTACGCATCTACCGCAAATAGCGGCGTTTGCCGATCAGCATTTTTTGATTGAGAAGGCGGAACACGGCGGTCGCACGCATACGGGAGTGCGGCAGATGGAGCATGGGGAACGTGTGGAAGAAATTGCACGAATGCTGTCGGGAGCGAGTCTTACAGAGACCTCGATGCGTCATGCAGAACAGATGCTTGCGGCCAGCAGGTAAGGGGAAAAGGCAGCGAGCGAATTATGAACGTGAACGGCTGAGACGTGTGACGCTATAATTCGAGAGTCACGCAAAAATTCTGAACGTCAACCCTCTGGAGGCATCAATGTCTGAACCAAAGAAGTGCGCTCATGCAGCTTGTTCCTGTGTCTGTACCGATGGCAAGAAGTACTGCTCGCAGATGTGCGAAGACAGCCACAAGTATGCGGCTTTGAAGTGTGATTGCAAGCACCCTGGGTGTGAGGCGTCGGGAATCTAAGCCGGTACGTTTCTTGAAGACCGATATGTTTTCTTGAAGAAAAGATGAACGCGGCGCAACTGCCGTATGGTGCATGGGTTCAGGCTAGTGTCGCTTCTGCGCACGAAACCTGGACCCATGAACCATCTCAAGGACCATTCAAAGCGTTGGTTTGATTCAGCCATGATGCTGCATGTTCCGGCAGCTGTGGCGGCTTCGTTACCAGGATTGATTGCGGCGGCGAATTGCGGTGGTTTAGGAGCTTCGGTAACCCAATTGCTGCCAATTCTGTTGGGTTCTGAACCACGAAATGAGGCGTGAGTCGTTGCTTCGGCTGCGGTAGTTTTGCACCGGCGATGGTTCAACCCTGGCAGCGAATACAGGGGAAAAAGGGTATACTTGGGATGTGAATGCCTCCACTCTCGCTCCCGGCGATGTAAATCAGGGCGTAGTCAGCTCCTCAACCAAACGTGTCCTTCTGCTGAAGCCTCGTGGCTTCTGTGCGGGTGTGGTTCGTGCGATCGATATCGTGCAAATTGCGCTTGATACGTTCGGTGCGCCGATTTATGTTCGGAAAGAGATCGTCCATAACAGCTATGTTGTCAACGACTTGGCTCAGAAAGGCGCGATTTTCGTTAATGAATTGGACGAAGTTCCGGAAGGTGCACGGGTAATTTACTCCGCGCATGGTGTTTCTCCTGCGGTGCGGGAGCGCGCCAAGGAGCGCGGGTTGAAGGTGATCGATGCGACCTGCCCGCTGGTTACCAAAGTACATGTGGAGGCGATCAAGTTCGCCAAGCAGGGATATTCGCTGGTGTTGGTTGGACACCGTGACCACGAAGAGGTTGAAGGAACGCAGGGTGAAGCGCCGACCGTGACGCAGGTGGTGTCGACGGTGGAAGAGGTTGCAGCGCTGGTTGTGCCCGATCCAAATAAAGTGGCGTACCTGACTCAGACGACTCTGTCGCTTGATGAAGCGCGGTACATGATCGAGGCGCTGAAGAAGAAGTTTCCGAACATTGCCGGGCCACATGCGCAGGATATTTGCTATGCGACGGAGAATCGCCAGACCGCAGTGAAGAACGTGGCGCACGGAGCGGATGTGGTGCTCGTGGTCGGTTCGCGGAACAGCTCGAATTCGAACCGGCTTGTTGAAGTTTCGCAAAACCTTGGGACGAATTCCTACCTGATTGATAAGGCTGAAGATATTCGTCCGGAGTGGATCGAGAACGTGGACACGGTTGCGATTACGGCAGGCGCTTCGGCGCCAGAGATCCTGGTACAGGATGTCGTCCAGTATTTGCAGGGCAAGGGCTATGGGTCTGTGGAAGAGATTGAAGTGATGCCGGAGAATGTTCGTTTTGGGCTTCCGCCGGAGATTGTGCAGGCGATCGCGTCTGCGCCACGTCCTTCGGTAACGGCATAGTCGATGGGCAGTTGGGAAATCTCCCGCGTTGTAGTCTTTGACGGTTTTCAACTCGTCTTTGCAAGTGTGGTTGGAGTGCCCGGTGCAATGACGGAGGATTCAATCCGCGGCGACGAGAACGAAATCAGAGAATCAATCGTTACAGCATGAGCGCACAGCCTATCAATCCGATACAGCCGAGTGGGGCAACACCTGCGCAGCCGCGCTTTGGGCGTATGGACCTGTCGATGGACCGCGTGGCCGATGGCATTGGCCGGTCGGTAGAGTGGCTGCTGGGTCAGCAGCACGAAGATGGCTACTGGTGCGGCGAGCTCGAGGCCGACTCGATGCTCGAAGCTGATTACATCTACGTGCACACGCTGTTGGGGACGGGCGATCGCGGCAAGATGGAGCGCTGCATCAACGAGATTCTGCGGCACCAGAATGCAGACGGTGGATGGAGTAATTATCCGGGTGGGCCGTCGAATGTGAATTATGGAGTGAAGTGCTACTTCGCGCTGAAGCTGATGGGCTGGAAAGCCGATCAGCCCGTCATGGTGAAGGCACGTGAGAATGTGCTTTCGCTTGGTGGCGTGGTGCAGTGCAACACATTCACCAAGATGTATTTGTGCTCGTTTGGGCAGTATGACTATGATGCCGTTCCGGCGGTGCCACCGGAGATGTTGCTGTTTCCGGACTGGTTCTACTTCAACATCTACGAGATCAGCGCCTGGTCGCGCGCGATTCTCGTACCGCTGTCGATCATTTACGCGAAGAAGCCGTTCAAGAAGATCCCGCCCGAGCAGGGCATCGATGAGCTTTTTGTCGGCGGTCGCGCGAAAGCCGATCTGTACCTGCGCTGGGATCGTAAGCACTTGTTTAGCTGGCGCAATTTTTTCCTGTTCACCGACAAGGTAGCGCACCTGGCTGAGCGTGTTCACCTCCGCCCCCTGCGCAAAGTAGCGCTGAAGAAGGCAGAGCGTTGGATGCTTGACCACTTTGAGCGTTCGGACGGCCTCGGTGCGATTTACCCAGCCATGTTGAACGCGATTGTTGCGCTGCGTTACCAGGGCTATTCGCTGGACGATCCGCAGATGATTCGCGCGATGGATGAGTTTGAGAAGCTTGGCATCGATTGCCCTGAAGGCACGCCGGAGTATCCAACACCGACCTTCCGTATGCAGCCTTGCTTTTCGCCGGTGTGGGACACTGCGCAGGTTCTCTCGACGCTGGGCGAGGCCGGGTTATCGAAGACGGATCCTCGCTTGCTGCGTGCGGCTGACTGGCTGCTGTCGAAAGAGATTCGATGCAAGGGTGACTGGTCGCACAACGCGAAGGTTGAGGATCCGAGCTGCTGGTGCTTCTTCTTCAATAACGACCACCAACCGGATGTAGATGATACGGGAGAAGTCCTGCTTGGGCTGAAGGCTGTGGACAATCCGCGCGAGCGCTATCAGCATGAGGTGACCCAACGCGCGATCGGCTGGGTATTTGCCATGCAATGCAAGAACGGCGGATGGGCTTCTTTCGATAAAGACAATACCAAGAAGATTTTTGAGTCCATTCCATTTGCCGACCACAACGCGATGATCGATCCGCCCACCGTGGACATAACGGGGCGCATTCTGGAGATGCTTGCGAGCTATGGCTATACGCAACGCGATGAGCGTGTTGCGAAGGCGATCGAGTTCATCCTGAGAGAACAAGAGTCTGATGGCTCGTGGTTTGGGCGCTGGGGCGTGAACTATCTGTATGGTACGTTCCTTGTGCTGCGTGGATTGCAGGCGATGGAGTACTCGTATCTTGAAGCGCCTGTGCAGCAGGCAGCCGAGTGGATTCGCATGGTGCAGAACTCCGATGGTGGCTGGGGTGAGACTTGCGGTACCTACGACGATCCGGATCAGCGGGGTATTGGGCCTTCGACTCCGTCGCAGACAGCGTGGGCGTTGCTGGGGTTGCTGGCTGCAAACGATACGCGTTCGGACTCTGTTGCCAAGGGCATTCGCTGGTTGATCGAGCGGCAGCATGAGGGTGGCGATTGGGATGAGTTGATGCCGGGGCGCAACGGTGAGAGTTACTACACGGGAACCGGGTTCCCGCGGGTGTTCTATCTTGGCTACCATTTGTATAAGCAGTATTTTCCGTTGCTGGCGTTGACGACGTATCGCAAGGCGCTGGAACGCGAACAACTGGAAGCGTAAGGCAGTTGTGGAACATCGAATACGAAGCTAAGTAAGAGATATTGGAACTGAAGTACAAGGAGTTTTCCGAATGGCCGTACCTGTATCGCAAGCCCTGACCGTAGCGAGCTACGTGATCAAGCAGAAGCTGACTGGTCGCAAGCGCTACCCGCTGGTGTTGATGCTTGAACCGCTGTTTCGCTGCAATCTGGCGTGTGCCGGATGCGGAAAGATTCAGTATCCCGCGCACATTCTGAAGGCGGAGCTTTCGCCCGACCAGGTGTTCAAGGCGGTTGATGAGTGCGGCACGCCGATGGTGGCGATTCCAGGTGGTGAGCCGCTGCTGCATCCGCAGATGCCGGAGATTGTGGCCGGCCTGGTGGCGCGCAAGAAGTATGTATACATGTGCACGAATGCGCTGCTGTTGAAAGAGAAGCTGCACCTGTTTACTCCGTCGAAGTATCTGAGCTTCTCGGTGCATGTGGACGGTGAGCGTGAGCATCATGACTTTGGTGTGTGCCGCGAAGGTGGTTACGACATCGCGCTTGAGGGCGTGCATGCGGCCGTGAAAGCAGGCTTCCGCGTAACGACGAACACGACGCTGTTTGATGGAGCGGACCCGAACTCTGTGCGTCGGCACTTCGACCAGATGATGGATGCAGGAGTTGAGAGCATGATGGTTTCACCCGGATACACGTATGACAAGGCTCCGGACCAGCAGCACTTTTTGGGTCGTGCGAAGTCGCGGAAGCTATTTCGCTCGATTCTGTCGAACCGGAAGAAGACGTGGAAGTTCAATGCGTCGCCGATGTTCATGGAATTCCTGATGGGCAAGAAGGAACTGACGTGCACGCCGTGGGGCATGCCGACGTATTCGATCTTTGGTTGGCAGAAGCCTTGTTATCTACTGCAGGATGGTTATGCGGATACGTTCCAGGAGCTGATGGAGAGTGTCGAGTGGGC
>Ga0302316_10002754_pt1 | contig 12475 bp, 9 predicted proteins | sample III_Palsa_N3_2_FD_200456 | JGI IMG/M metagenome (GOLD analysis project Ga0302316, IMG submission 200456) | Peat permafrost microbial communities from Stordalen Mire near Abisko, Sweden - III_Palsa_N3_2 | ecosystem: Environmental > Terrestrial > Soil > Palsa > Peat permafrost | place: Sweden...
CGGGACGGACCGTGGAATGGCAAATTGTTCCACGTGGAACAATTTGAAATCGGCAGGAATGGCGGGGTTTTTGAGCGTATTTTGACGGTGACGAGCACGGTTCGGACGTTAAATTTTACGGTCGGATGACACTTATTTACGGTGGAACTTGACCGTCACAGTGGCCGTGGAGGGAAATTATTAACTAATTCATTAGTTGTTATTTGACAGGAGATTGGTTGACATAGATTTCAATGTTGTCGAGTTGCTGGGACCAGCCTTGGTCGTTCATGCGGAAGGCTTCGGCTATACGCTGGCTGGGGAGATGCTCAAAGCCGGATTCGATGATGGTGAGGGATGTGCCGGTTGCGGTGGGGGAGAGCTTGAACTCGACGAGGGTGGGGGTTTCTTGCGAGTAGTCCTTTGATGGATCAATGGCGTAGGGGTGCCAATGGAAGGAGAAGTAGGTTTCGGGTTCGACTGCGACGACAGCGACCTCCATGCGAAGGTGTTCGTAGCCGGGCCAGGTGATGTTGCCGCCTGTTGACTATCCTGGGATGAAGGGGCCTTCGAGGTGAACGCGGAACCACTGGCCGAACTGGCGATAGTCGGTTAGGGCTTGCCAGACGCGGGAAACAGGGGCTTTGAGATCAATTTGCTTTTCGATGCTGTTGGACATGGGCGGCCTCCTGGGTGCGTCTATGACGGTCAAAGAGAAGAGCAACCCGGAGGTTGCTCTTTCTTTTTATTCCTTTAGGCGTTGGCGCCGTGACATTTTTTGTATTTCTTGCCGGACCCGCAGAAGCATGGCTCGTTACGCCCGATCTGTTGGCCGGTACTGCGGGGGGTCGAAACGGCCTCTGTGGAGCCGCCGGCCATGCGTGCGGCATCAAGTTCGCGTTGCTTCTTGCGTTCAAATTCACGTTCGAGAGCGTCGATTGTGGTCGAGGGGGCGCGAGTGGGAATCGTGGGTGCGGTTTCGGCTTGTGGCGGTTGCCACGAGGTTTCGGCCGGGCGGGGGAGCGACGGCGTCGGCGTCGCTTGTGGAGCGCTGTGGGCGGCTTGGAGCCGGGCGAGCTGTTCGGCGGTCTCGATAGGCGTGCCATCGGGAGCTAGGATCTGCATCCGGAAGAGATGGCGGGCGGTGTCTTCCTGGAAACGCAGCATCATCTGTTCGAACATGAGGAAGGACTCTTTTTTGTACTCAACGAGGGGGTCAACCTGGGCGTAGCCACGCAGACCAATGCCTTCCTTGAGATGGTCCATGTTGAGGAGATGATCTTTCCATAGGCCGTCGAGAACCGAAAGCATGACGACGCGCTCGTGATATCGCATGGTGGATTCGCCGAGGATCTTCTCTTTGAGGTCATAGCGCTCGCCGAGCTTGTTGAAGATGGTATCGCCAAGCTCGTGGCGGCTTAGCTGATGGATATCGATTTCAGATTCCAACTTTGCGCCGAAGAGATCGTAGACCTGGGCGAAGATTTGCTCGGTATTCCACTGGTCAGGGTGGGTTTTTTCTGGAGCGTGCTCTTCCAGGATGCCCGAGAGGATGGTCGAGACGTAATCCTCTGTGATGAGCTGCTTCTGTTCGACGCCTTCCATGAGTTGACGGCGCAGACCGTAGACGGCTTCGCGCTGCTTGTTCATTACGTCGTCGTACTCGAGAACGTGTTTGCGCGATTCGAAGTTCTGGCTTTCGACGGCTTTCTGCGCTCCTTCGATGCGCTTGGAGATCATGCGCGACTCGATGGGCACGCCTTCTTCCATGCCGAGTGATTGCAGCAGCGTGGAGACCCATTCGCGCGCGAAGATACGCATGAGGTCGTCTTCGAGCGAGAGGAAGAAGCGCGAAGAGCCGGGATCGCCCTGACGACCAGCGCGACCACGAAGCTGATTATCAACGCGCCGTGATTCATGACGCTCGGTGCCGAGGATATGCAGGCCACCGGCGGCAATCACGGCATCATTCTCGCTCTTGGTGGCGGCTTCGTGCGCTGCTATGGCCTCGTCCCACTGCTGTTGTGAGGTTTCGAACTCCTGCGACTGGTAGAGGAAGCGGACAAACCCGGCTGGTGCAACCGGGGAGATTGCGCCTTCGGTCGAGGATACCGCACGGGCCAAAGAGCGCTTGACGAGATCCTGCTTTGCCATGAATTCGGAGTTGCCGCCGAGAAGAATATCCGTACCGCGGCCAGCCATGTTGGTGGCAATCGTAACCATGCCGAGCCGGCCTGCTTGCGCGACGATCTCTGCTTCCTTCTCGTGGAACTTGGCGTTGAGGACTACGTGCCGGACACCTTTCTTCTTGAGAATTTCAGAGAGCAACTCCGACTTCTCAATACTGGTGGTTCCGACCAGTACGGGCTGCTTTTCGGCATGGAGACGGGCGATCTCGTCGGCGACGGCGAAGTATTTCTCCTTCACGGTGCGGTAGACAACATCCTGATTTTCGATGCGAAGCATCTGCCGGTTGGTGGGGATGACGACGATCTCGAGCTTGTAGATCTTGTCGAATTCCGACGCTTCGGTCTCAGCGGTTCCGGTCATGCCGGAGAGCTTCTTGTAGAGGCGGAAGTAGTTCTGGAAGGTGATCGTTGCCAGCGTCTGATCTTCTTTGCGGATCTCAACGCCTTCCTTCGCTTCAACGGCCTGGTGGAGGCCGTCGGACCAGCGGCGGCCTGGCATCAGGCGACCGGTGAACTCATCAACGATGATGACTTCGCCCTCTTTGACTACGTATTCCACATCGCGCTTGTAGAGTGAGTGCGCTTTGATGGCGACTTCGATGTGGTGCTTCATATCCCAGTTTTCCTGGTCGGCGATATTGTCGATGCCAAGAAGCCCTTCGATTTTTTCCCAGCCTTCGTCCGTGATAGTTACGGCGCGAGCCTTTTCGTCCACGACGTAATCGCCGGACCATACCTTGGTTTCGAGGGTTTCGACGAGCTCACCTTCTTCGAGCGAAGGGACGATCTTGTTGGCGATCGCGTACTTATCGGTGGTCTTGTCGGTGGGGCCGGAGATGATGAGCGGTGTGCGCGCTTCGTCAATCAGAATGGAATCGACTTCGTCGACGATGCAGTAGTACTGGCCGCGCTGGACTTGATCGGCTATCTCGAACTTCATGTTGTCGCGCAAGTAGTCGAAGCCGAACTCGTTGTTGGTTCCGTAAGTGATGTCGGAACCATAGGCTTCGCGGCGCTGGCCATCGGAGAGGTCGTGCACGATGACGCCGACAGACAGGCCGAGGAAGCCGTAGATCTTGCCCATCCACTCGGCGTCGCGCTTGGCGAGGTAGTCGTTGACGGTGACGACGTGGACGCCGTGGCCGGCGAGTGCGTTGAGATAGCAGGGCAGTGTGGCGACGAGGGTCTTGCCTTCACCGGTCTTCATCTCGGCGATCTTGCCGGAGTGCAGGACCATTCCGCCGATCATCTGCACGTCGAAGTGGCGCATGCCGACTACGCGGCGGCCGGCTTCGCGGACTACGGCGAAGGCTTCGGGCAGTAGTTCGTCGAGGATGGCTTTCTCGGCGGCGATGATCTCTTCGGCGTCGGTGATGCCTTCGATGGCCTTGGCGATGCGAGCGCGGAACTCGACGGTCTTGGCGGCGAGTTGTTCGTCGGTAAGGGCTTTTAAACCTTCTTCGAAGCCAGCGATGATGGAGAGCGTGGGGAGAAGCTTCTTTACGGCGCGTTCGTTTGCGGTGCCGAAGACTTTTGCGAGGGCTGCGTTGAACAAGAGAGTGTCCTTTTTGCGGTGTGCCGCGGAGTAGTCACGGGCGAATGGAGTTACTTCGAAGGGGAAAGGTCTGACGTATGTACGAGACCTAAAGAAGCGCGGGAGGAACTGGGATGATTAGAGGCTGGAACTGGTAACAGCGTGCATGAGGACGCTTTGCGCTGAGGGTGAGCGCATGGCCCAGATGGTGCGGTGTTGCGCGAGTGACGCAGCAGGAAGCGCCAGGGTAAGAGTGTTGTCGGCGGTTGAGTTGAGTTCCGTGCCGGCGTTTAGCGCTGCGTCCTGTTGTGCGAGGAGCACGCTGATGTAGTGTGCGCCGAAGGCAGGACGCCCATCGCGCAGGACAGAGGCTTCCGTGGCGCTCAGTGAAGCGAGCAGCAGGAAGACGCTGGCGATATGGACGGCACGAAGACGCATCTATTTCGATTTTAGACGATTGGCGGTCGATTCGGGTTTTACTGAGGTTTCAGATAGGCAGCGACGGGGGAGTGGGCGAGCCGGAGTGCCTGCGCGACGGCTTCGGCGTTGAGTTCAGCGCCTTCGGGGCTGGTATGGGTGTGGTCCTTGGGGAAGAAGGGGGCGGTTGCGGTCGGGCCGAGCCTTTCGTAGGCATTGGCTTCGAGGGTGCCCATGTCGATGAGCTGGATGTGCTCCTGTTTCGCGACTTGCTGAATGAAGGTGGTGTAGCCGAAGTCGCGCTCGATGTGAGGCTTGCCATCCGGGCCGGGTGTCCAGATATTGCGGACGGTGAGGGTGAGGAGGGCGGGTGTCGCGCCTTTCGCTTTGGTGTCGTCGATGTATTTGCGGAGATACCAGCCGTAGGTGTGAACGGTTTCGGTGCTTCCGGCTAACGGGCCGGTGGTTTGGGGGACGGCCTGAGTGTCGTCGCCGATGCCGTGGAGGGTGCCACGGGGTTTGGCTCCGCCCAGATCGCCGGAGTCGTTATGGCCCATTTGGAGGAGGAGGAAGTCGCCGGGCTTCATCTCTGCGAGGACTTTGGTCCAGCGGCCTTCGTTGATGTAGGTGCGAGAGGAGCGGCCGGCCATGGCTCGGTTGGCGACGTTGATGCGGGAGGTGTCGAAGAGGTGAGCGAAGTGATCGCCCCAGCCGAGGTTGGCGCCGTTGCGGGCGGTGGAGTCGCCGACGATGAAGACGGTAGGGAGCGCGGGGTTGAGGGGCGCGTCGGTGGGGAGGTTGGTTTGGATGGGGGTTTCGGGCGGAGGGCCTGGGTTTGGTTGCGGGGATTGCGCGAGTGCGAGAGAAGCGCTTGCGGCAACGGTGACGAGGAGGCAGGACAGGCGGCTCGGCATGGGGATAAGGGTAGCATTGGAGCGGTGTTGAGGGTGCGGACGAAGATAGAATGGGCGTGGTCGATGGAGGCTTTGTGAAGCGTTTTTGGTTGGTGGTGACGTTGGGGTTGGTGGCGCTCTGTGCGGTGGCGCAGGAGGCGGGTTCGTGGACCGTGAAACCTGAGTGGGTGAAGGCCCATGAGGAGGTTCTGGCTGGGGATGCGATGCGGGGACGGGGGAGCGCTACGCCGGATGAGGAGCGAGCTGCGGAGTATGTGGTGAAGGAGTTTGCGGAGTATGGGTTGAAGCCGGCGCCGAAGATGTCCGGTTATATCCAGAGCGCGGAGTTGGTTTCGCCGCAGCTGGATGGCCATGCGACGCTGACGGTTGGTGGAATGGTGCTGCATGAGGGCGTCGACTTTGTGCTGCTGGCTTCGCCTGGAGTGAATGCCAGTGGCGCGCTGATGAAGCTGCGTCCGGCGGATGTGAACTTCCCGAACTCCCTTGCTGGTGCGGCTGCTTTGCTCACCGATATTCCGACAGGGACGTCCGAGGTCGGCGTGGCGGGGAGCTTCCGGCAGAATCCGCCTGCGCTCATCATGATGCTACAGAACGGCGAGACTGACCGGATGTATATGATGATGGGCGGCAAGACACGGGTACCGATCCGGGAGAAGGGCGCTCCGGAGCCGGAGAAGCCGATGATGACGATGATTGCACTTACGCCTGCGGTTATGGCGAAGGTGGCTACAGCCAAGGGCGAAGTGGCGCTTGCGGTGCATGTGATTCCTCGTACCGGGCCGCGGATGACGTATAACGCGATTGGTTATCTGCCCGGAAGCGATGATAAAGCTGGGACGATCCTGCTGACGGCGCATCTGGACCATCTTGGCGTTGGAACTCCGATAAATGGCGACGGAATCTGGAATGGGGCCAATGATGATGCTTCCGGAACTACGGCTGTGCTGGAGCTGGCACATGCGCTGGCAGCGGGACCGAAGCTGAAGCGGAGTGTGTTGTTTGTCTGCTATGGCAGTGAAGAGCTGGGAGAGCTGGGCTCGACTTACTTTGGGGAGAATCCGCCCGTGCCGCTGAAGAGCCTGGTGGCGAACCTCGAGTTTGAGATGATTGGCGCGCAGGACCCGAAGCTGCCTAAGGGTGTGTTGCTGTTTACGGGTTGGGAGCGATCCAACCTGGGGCCGACGCTGAAGGAGCATGGTGCGTTGGTGGGACCTGATCCTTATCCAGAAGAGCACTTCTTTGAGCGGTCCGATAACTATGCTCTGGCAAAGAAGGGTGTGGTGGCCCATACGGCGGCCGGCTGGGGGACGGTGCCGACGTATCACCAGCCTGATGACGATATGGAGCATCTGGATATTCCGTTTATGACTGCGGCGATCCAGAGCCTGGTTGAGCCGGTGCGGTGGCTGGCGGATAGTGACTTCGTCCCTAAGTGGAACCATGGCGGCAAGCCCTGAAAGCAGGGAATAGGGTTTAGGGTTTAGGAATCGGAGGATTTATGGCAGTTGATGCGGCAGTTGAGTTTGCTAAGGCGAATGGTGAGCGGTTTGTTGAGGAGTTGAAGGCGTTGTTGCGGATTCCTTCGGTGTCTACGGCGCCGGAGCATGTGGGCGATGTGCGCAAGGCTGCGGAGTTTGTGGCGGATGGGTTGCGCAAGGTGGGGATGGAGAATGTCCGGTTGATTGAGACCTCGACAGCCGAACGCGAGGGGCATCCGCTGGTCTATGCCGATTGGTTGAAGGCGCCCGGCAAGCCTACTGTGCTGCTGTATGGGCACTATGATGTGCAGCCGGCGGAGCCGCTGGATGAGTGGAAGTCGGCGCCGTTTGAGCCGGAGATTCGCGATGGCAATATCTATGCTCGTGGCGCGGTGGATGACAAGGGCCAGATGTGGATGCATGTGAAGGCGCTGGAGTCGCTGATGACCGCCGAGGGTGGTTTGCCGGTGAATGTGCGGGTGATCGTGGAGGGTGAAGAAGAGGTTGGCGGCGAGGGGATTGCGGCGTTTGTGCGGGAGCATGGCGATCAGTTGAAGGCCGATGCGGCGCTGGTTTCCGACACCGAGATGTTTGCGCCGGAGTTGCCGACGCTTTGCGTGGGGTTGCGCGGGATGATCTATACCGAGCTTGAGGTGCGGGGCGCGGCTACGGACCTTCACTCGGGAATGTATGGTGGCGCGGCGCCGAATGCGTTTGTGGCGTTGGCGCAGATGATTGCGCAGATGAAGCGGGCGGATGGGCATATTGCGATTCCAGGGTTTTATGACGGGATTGAGCAGCCGACCAAGGATGAGCTGGATGCGTGGCGGAGCCTGCCGTTTGATGAGGAAGAGTACCGGAAGCATGAGGTTGGTTCGACTGCGCTGACTGGCGAGGCGGGGTTCAGCGTGCTGGAGCGGACGTGGTCGCGTCCGACGATGGATGTGCATGGGATGCCGGGTGGGTTTATCGGCGCCGGAGCGAAGACGGTGATTCCGGCTGTGGCTATGGCGAAGATCAGCTTCCGGCTGGTGCCAGGAATGAGCCCGGAGGCGATTTATGCGAAGTATAAGGCGTTCGTTGAAGAGATTACGCCGAAGGGTGTGACCGTAGCGGTGCGGCTGATTCATACGGGCGAGCCGATTGTGGTGAGCACCGACAATGAGTACGTGAGGGCGGCGACTGCGGCGATGGCTGAGGTCTTTGGCAAGGAGACCGTGTTCATACGATCGGGTGGGTCGATTCCGGTCGTGGGGGATTTTGTGAGGGAGTTGGGAGTTCCGACGGTGATGATGGGGTTCGGGCTTCCGGATGACAACCTTCATGCACCAAATGAGAAGTTCCACCTGGCGAACTTTCATCGGGGGATTGAGTCGATTGTGAGGTTTCTGGAGAAGGTGGGTGAGTAGACAGGGTTCAGGGCTTAGGGATCAGGCCCCAGAGGGCTTGCTGCCGGTGCATGGGTTTGTGCTTGCGGGAGGGAAGAGCTCGCGGATGGGTGTGGATAAGGCGACGCTGGAGTTTTGTGGGCGGCCGATGGTGGAGATTGCGGTTGAAAAGCTGCGGGGATTCTGTGCGGAGGTTGGGATTGCGGGGAATCGCGAGGATCTAGCGGGGTTTGCGCCGGTGGTGCGTGAGGAACGGATGGAGGCGGGGCCGGGTGCAGGTGTTGAGGCAGGGTTGAAGGCGGCGAAGCAGGAGTGGGTCCTGTTTATGCCGGTGGATGTGCCGTTGATTCCGGAGGAGCTGCTGCGTAGATGGGCAGAGGCGGTGCTGCGGATGGATGGGATCATTGCGAGCCACCTGAACTGCGGCAGGGAGCAGCCGGCGTTTTGTATGCTGCGGCGGGAATGTGCGCCCCGGTTTTCCGTGGCGCTGGATGCCGGTGAGCGGAGGCTTGCGGTGCTTCTTCACCTTGCGGCTGAGGGATCGCACCGGGTGCATGGCGTGGAGGAGTTGTATGGGGACGACGCGCCGGATTTAGAGACGAGCCGACGGTGGTTTCTGAATGTGAATACGCCGGAGGAGCTGGCTGACGCTGAGGGCTAAGGGCAGAATCAATTCGATGATGAGGTTGCGGGAGATGGGGTCGGTTAGGGGATACTAGGCGTATGCCATTGAGCGATAAACCTGAGGATGCAAAGACCGGCTCCGCTGAGGAGTCGCTGACTGCGGATGTGTCTGCGGATGTGGCGCCGGTGGTGCAGGCCTTTATGGCTCGGGCGGCGCTGGCGAATGAGGCCGAAGGTGAGGCGGTTGCTGAGGACTCATCGTTTGGGGCGGATGCGGGGTTAGAGGGTGCGTCGTTTTCGACCGCGGCGATGGTGGGGCCGTATATCTCGTTTGAGCATGTTTTTAAGACTTTTGGCGACTTCGTGGTGCTGAAGGATGTTAGTTTCTTCGTCAATCCGGGAGAGACGCTTTGCATTCTGGGCCGAAGCGGGGTGGGCAAGTCGGTTTCGCTGCAGATTCTGATGGGCTTTCTGAAGCCGGATAGCGGAGCGGTTCTGGTGGCGGGGCAGGAGATTGTGGGCATGACCGAACGCGAGATGCAGGAGGTCCGGCGCAAGGTGACGATGGTGTTCCAAAATGGGGCACTGTTTGATTCGATTACGGTGGGTGAGAATGTAGCCTTTCCTCTACGAGAGAGAGGACACATGGAAGAAGACCAGATACAGCAGGTGGTGAAAGGACTGCTGGAGATGGTGGGTGTTGCGGGGATGGAACATATGCTGCCGTCAGATTTATCGACGGGGATGAAGCGGTCGGTAGCGATTGCGCGGGCGCTGGCCGCACAGCCCGCGGCGGTGCTTTATGACGAGCCTACGACGATGGTCGACCCGCTGATGGCGCACCTGCTGGGGGATCTGATCCAACGGCTGAAAGTGCAGCTGCATCTGACGAGTATTGTCGTGACCCACGACATGCGGTTTGCGGAGAAGCTGGCGGACCGGGTGGTGTTTTTGCACGAGGGAACCGTTCATTTTTTTGGAACTACAGAAGAGTTGAGGGCTAGTCCGGATCCGGTGCTACAGGAGTTCCTCGCGCTCGATGAGTTGCTTTTACCGCAGTGAAAAGGTCGCCGGGTATAACCACCTACGACCTTTAATACATGCCGGGGTTAAAGATAGGGATTACAGATTGAGCAATATTGCACGAGCGGAGTACAGTGGGAAGTACGTACCTGTAAATTCTGCCGTGACCGGCGTCCCAGTTGGATTACCTTATCCGTTTTCAGGGCCATGTAACTGATATGACGACACCAGACTACCTACAACAAGTAGTGATTTCGGGCCGTGGGCGAACTGCTTCGTCTCCGGGAGCGACGGGAGTCCTGTCGCCGTCGGTAACTGGGATGATCTGGGCTGGGCTCGACTTTTTGACGGCGCTGGTGGGCGGGGTGATTGCTTACCGGATTCGGTTGATTGGGGACGTGCAGGTTGTGCCGGAACCGGGCGTGCATCTGGTTGCGATGTCGGTGCTCGGCGCGGTGCTGTATCTGGTGCTGTTTGGGGTTTACCTGGTGTTTTTCTCCAGGGTTTATGGGCTTTATACCATAGGGCAGAATCAAAGCGGATTGCACGAGATGCGGATGACGGTGCAGGCGACCCTGACGGCGGGGCTGCTGCTGTGCGGAACGCTCTATGTGATGCATGGCTATGCGCTTTCGCGTGTGATTGTGACCCTGACGGTGCTACTGACGATGCTGATGCAGATGGTGCGGCGTGGAATTTGGCGGAAGCTGCGGCAGAGGCGGTTTTTACAGGGGCTGGAGACGCGGAACGTACTGATCGTTGGCGATGGACGTGTGGCCCATGCGCTGCGGAACCACCTGGAAGCGCTGCGGCATATGGGTTTCCGGTTCAAGGGGTTTGTGTCGGTGGAACCGCGGGATTCGGCCAATGCCGATGTTGTGGGTGATGTGCGGAATTGCGTGGCTCTGGCGCGGGCGCTGTTTGTGGATGAGATCTATTTTTCGACGCCGCTGGACAAGCGGACGGTGGTTGCGGTGGTGGAAGAGGCGCGAGCGCTGGGGATCGATGTGCGCGTGGTGCCGGATTTGTATGATGGGCTGGCGTGGAATGCGCGGGTCGAATATATTGGGCAATTTCCTACGATTCCGCTGCATCGGCGGGAGTTTTCACGTGGGGCGTTCTTGATTAAGAGGGCGCTGGATGTGGCGTTGTCGCTGGCGGTTATGTTGTTGATTTCGCCGGTGATGATTTTGATTTCGGTGCTGGTGAAGTTGGGGTCGAAGGGGCCGATTTTTTACAGGGCGCAGCGGATTGGTCGCAAGGGAAGGACATTTACTTGCTATAAATTCCGGACGATGGTGGTGAATGCGGATCGTTTGCGGGAGGATTTGGCTCATTTGAATGAGCGCGAGGGGGTTTTGTTCAAGATTTCGAATGATCCGCGGGTTACGAAGGTTGGGGCGTTGTTGCGGAAGTATTCGCTGGATGAGCTGCCGCAGTTGTTCAATGTTTTGGTGGGAGATATGAGCCTGGTGGGGCCGAGGCCACCTATGGCGGCGGAGGTGGAACAGTATGATATTGCACATCTTAGGCGGCTGGATGTGCTGCCGGGGATGACCGGGTTGTGGCAGGTGGAGGCGCGGCAGGATCCTTCGTTTGATAGCTATATTTCGCTGGATACGGCGTATGTGGAGAACTGGAATCTGCTGCTGGATCTGCGGATATTGGCACGGACGATCGGGGTGGTGGTTGGCGGGACGGGGTCTTAGAAGCAGACAGTAACAGTAGAGCGTAGAGGGAAGCAAACCTCTGGGCGGGGTAGACTTGAGTTGTGCGGATTGCGCTGGCCCAAATCAACCCTACTGTTGGCGACTTCTCGGGGAACGTAGAGAAGATTCGTGCGTTCACGGAGCGTGCTGTGGCGGAGCGCGCGGAGTTGGTGATTTTTCCTGAGCTGGCGATCTGTGGGTATCCGGCTGGTGATTTGCTGGAGAAGGATTCGTTTATCAAGCGGGCGGAAGAGGCGTTGGAGGAGGTTTGCTCGTTGACGCGTGGTGAGGGGCGGCCGGCGATTCTTTGTGGGACGGTTCTGCCGGCTGAGGGGGAGGCTGGGAAGCGGATTCGGAATGTGGCGGCGTTGATGGAGGGTGGCGAGATCAAGTCGCTGCAGCAGAAGATGCTGCTGCCGTTTTACGACATCTTCGATGAGCAACGATATTTTGAGCCGGCGAAGAGGCAGTCGCTGACGGTGGTGAAGGGGCAGCCGGTTGCTGTGACCATCTGTGAGGATGCGTGGAACGACAAGATGTTCTGGCAGGAGCGGAACTACGAGGTCGATCCGGTTGAGGAGTTGATGAAGCAGTGGGGGATGCTGCCGCAGACAATTGGTGGGCAGCGGCTGATTTTGAATATCTCGGCTTCGCCGTATTGGCATGGGAAGATTGAGGTGCGGCGGCGGATGCTGGGGGCGCTGGCTAAGAGGCATCGGGCGACGGTGGTGCTGGTGAATCAGGTGGGGGCGAATGACAGTCTGATCTTTGATGGGGACTCGATTGTGGTGTCGCCGGAGGGTGAGGTGGTGGCGCAGGCGAAGGCGTTTGCTGAGGATTTGGTGGTGGTGGAGACGGGAGATTTGGTTGGTGCGGCTTCGGTTGTGAGGCCGGAGGATCGGACGGCTTTTAGTTGGGATGCTTTGGTGTTGGGGGTTCGGGATTATGTGGGGAAGTGTGGGTTCAAGAAGGCGATTGTGGGGTTGAGCGGGGGGATTGACTCGGCGCTGGTGGCGGCGTTGGCGGTTGAGGCTCTGGGCAAGGAGAATGTGCAGGGTGTGGGGATGCCGAGTGAGTTTTCTTCGGGTGGGTCGGTGACCGATGCGGAGAAGCTGGCGAGGAATCTGGGAATTGCGTTTTCGGTGGTGCCGATCAAGGAGATTTATACGAAGTTCTCGGAGGCGCTGGAGCCGTTTTTTGCGGGGACGGCGTTTGGGTTG